>Ga0315281_10001733_pt1 | contig 32315 bp, 30 predicted proteins | sample YL17G07_0_MG_FD_204540 | JGI IMG/M metagenome (GOLD analysis project Ga0315281, IMG submission 204540) | Sediment microbial communities from Yellowstone Lake, YNP, Wyoming, USA - YL17G07_0 | ecosystem: Environmental > Aquatic > Freshwater > Lake > Sediment | place: USA: Wyoming | collected...
TTCTCGAACGATTCTCCCTGATAGATTTGCTTAATCTTAACGATAGACTCTTGGCTAAACTCAAAAATTCGGATCGGCAACTATCCTTGGGCTTCGGATACTCATAAAGTTTTACCGGACAGCTGTGTGGCAATATGGATAATACGCTATTTGCTGAAAGGGCCGCCTATGGCCCATTCCAGCGTCGCCGTGCTGATTATGGCGTTGCGCCGTGTCTCCAGGGCCGCTATGGCGGCCTCAAGCTTTTCTTCCGGTTCCTGGCCGGCGGGCGCCTGCAGCGGTTCCGTCATCCGGTCTCTCCAGAACGTGTAATCCATGTAAGCTTCCCTGACATCAAACCGTATCTGGTCTTCGATCTTCGCCCGCCGGATTTTTCCTTCACGCGCCTGGTTGCGCCGCTGTTTGATACGCGCCCAGGAAGCCCAGCCGTCAAAAATGGGCACATTGAAATTAATCGTCGCGTTCCAGTTCTTATTGTTGAGCGGGAAGTTATCCCCCGCCCATTCGTAGTTGGCGCCGAGCGTTACTGTCGGGTAGCGTTCCATCATGGAAAGATTGACCCGGAGGCTGTCGATGGTTTCCTCAAACTGCGTCTGCCGGAGTTCCGGGCGGTACTGAGTGGCGCGGGCAAGGCATTTGTTCAGATCGTAATCTCCGACAACCCACGTTTCCCCTTCCGAGAGATCAACAACCGCGTTCAATTCACTGCCTACGGTCTTCAGGAATTCCAACCGGCATTTTTCGTAATCGTGCTTCGCTTCAAGAATATTTTTCTTTAAATGGTAGGCGAATAAAACCGCACGCCCGCGCACCGCGTTGTTTTTTTCTCCCGGGGCCGCCGCTTCGGCCAGAGCTTTTTCGCAGGCATTGATCTTCTCATGTTGAAAAAGGCAGTCGTAGAAAGATTTTTTTACTTCCAGGACGATCTTGTTGCGAAGCGCATCCGCCTGACTTTGCGCCTGAGAAAGGTTGATCTCAGCAAGACGGAGATTGGTGGTATATTTCCCTCCCGCGTAGAGGTACTGCCATAACGAAAACCGCGTCGTATAATACATATCCCTGCTCCCCGGTGGCAGGTAGATCGAGTTGAACGAAGGCGAAAGGACAATCGGCTGCTCGTTATTGAAACGGGAAGCGCTGGCATTGAAATCGATTTTAGGGTAAACGAGCGCCCTGGCCTCGTTGATCCGCTGCTGGGCAAAGGAGACCTGTTCCTGGAGCGCCAGGTATTCCTGATCATTGTGCAGTCCGGTGATGACCGCCTCGTCGAGCGTAAAAGTCTTTTCTACCGTTTGCGCCGCAAGCGGCAATGCCGGTCCGGCGGCCATAAAGGCCGCGATTACGCTTATGATTTTAAATGGCTCACAGAATTTCATATTCTCTGCCTATAATGTCCCTGAATTCTTTTGATATTTTATGCCAGTCAAGGATGTCAATACGAAACGGCACGTCGGATTCTTGAAAATCTTCTTTAATTTTTTCCAGGACACTCGCGGCAACCTCATTTTTCCCTACAATGACCAAATCCAAATCCGAGTATCTTTTTGCCGTTCCTGCCACGCGTGAGCCGAATGCCCGGACTTCGGCGCCAGGCGCATGTTTTTGAAGTATACTCTTTATCGTCAAGAGATGGTTTTTTGAAACGTCAATCATTTTTTTCTTCAAGCCGCAGCAGCAAGAGCTTTGCATCGCCACAAAAAAGCTTTGCGGATTCAAAGACATCTAATGCGGTGTCAGGATTATACGTATGAGCTGTTTCATTTCTGGACCGGGTATAGCGGAACCACACTTCAACATCTTCTATGAGGCGGCGCTCTGCCGCTATCCGGAACAATTCTTTCCTTGTTGCCGCGTCAACCGATGCGCCTTCCCCGTTTATTTCAAGCCAGCGTCTCATAAATTTCCAACACAGCTCATAGGTGAACTCGAAATTTTGAATAACTCCGGCACGAATAACATCTATCTTATCTTTATCGGCTTCCCCCTCTTTCAATGAAGATGCAACGTTTATTGCCCGTTCCAGGGAATCAACCGCTTTTTGCAAACTGCTCAGGTCCAAGGCCATAAGCAACCTCATTTTAAGAGAGTAATTTACGGAGCAGCCGCAGTTGCCGGCGAACCGACGCCCGCGATGTTCCGCCGTACGATGTCTTGCGCTCTACGACGGACTGCGGCGCCAGAAGCTTCTGCACGTCGGCGCCGAACAGTGGCGAGAACTGCCGGAGTTCGTCCGCCGTCAGTTCACGGAGCGTCTTCTGCCTTCGGAGACAATAGGCGACGATATCCTGCGCCACGCCGTGCGCCTGGCGGAACGGCACGCCTTTGTCCGCCAGGTAATCGGCAAGTTCCGTGGCCTGAAGAAAGCCCTTGTCCGTGGAACGAAGCATCCGATCGGGGTTTGTCCGCAAACTCGCCAGCATACCGGCCATAACGGACAGGCACTGCCTGACGGTATCGACGGCATCAAAGAGCGGCGGCTTGTCTTCCTGCATGTCGCGGTTGTAGGCCAGCGGCAGTCCCTTCATGACCGTCAAAAGCGCGAAAAGATCGCCGTAAACGCGGCCGGTTTTCCCCCTGACAATCTCGGCCGCGTCGGGGTTGCGCTTCTGCGGCATGATGGACGAGCCGGAAGTAAAATCGTCGGCGAGCCGCACGAACTCGAACTCCGCGCTGGACCAGATCACGACTTCCTCCGCCAGGCGCGACAGGTGCATCGCGATGCAACTGGCAGCGGCAAGAAACTCGATGGCGCCGTCGCGGTCGCTGACCGCATCCATCGAATTCTCACTGACACCCGCAAACCCGAGCATCTCCGCAACATATTTCCGGTCGATCGGAAACGACGTGCCGGCCAGAGCTGCGCTGCCGAGGGGCAGGACGTTCACCCGTTTTCGGCAATCAATCAGCCGCTCCCGGTCACGCTGAAACATCCAGCCGTATGCCAACAGATGATGGGCAAAAAGAACCGGCTGTGCCGGCTGGAGGTGCGTGTATCCCGGCATGACGGCATCGATATTCTTTTCCGCCTGGAGCATCAGTGCATTCTGCACATCGGACAACAGCGCGTCTATAACCGATATCTCGCTCCGCAGATAGAGCCGAAGATCGAGCGCTACCTGATCGTTCCTGCTGCGGGCAGTATGCATCTTGCCGCCGACGGGCCCGATGCGGCGGATAAGTTCTTTCTCGATCGCGTAGTGAATGTCTTCAGCAGGCGGTAGTGCCGTGCCGTTCTTCAGGTCGCGGGCGATGGCCTGGAGTCCCTGAACTATCTTCTGCGCGTCCTGGGCCGGAATAATGCGGCATTTGGCCAGCATTTTAACATGGGCTACCGATCCCTCTATGTCGTAGGGGGCAAGACGGCTATCGAAAGAAAATGACGCAATGAAATTCTGAACGTGGCCCATGAAGAACACTCCCTTTGCATAAACCCGATCGGGGGACGGTTTGAATCCGGATGCATCACTGGATTTGTCGTGGTTTCGTACCTGCGAGAGCCGGTACTCCATGATAAAAATCCAAGGAAGTCGTAGGGGCAGCTTTAGCTGCCCGTTGTAAACCAGAGAGCGGATGCGGGCAGGTAAACCTGCCCCTACGATATATACCACGTGCACACCCGTTAACGCTTTTTATCGAGTATGGCCTTCACCTTCAGGGGAAGCCCGAACAGGTTGATGAATCCTTCGGCGTCCCGCTGGTTGTATATCTCGTCGCGGCCGAAAGTGGCAAGCTTTTCCCAGTAGAGCGATTTCGGCGATTTCCGGCCGGCAATGACTATGTTGCCCTTATAGAGTTTTACCCGCACCGAACCTGTAACGTTCTTCTGCGTCTCGTTCACGAAAGCGTCCAGCGCCTCGCGCAACGGCGTAAACCATAAACCGTAGTAGACCATCTCGGCGTATTTTGGACTGACGGTCTCTTTGAAATGGAAAGTATCGCGGTCAACGGTAAGCGACTCAAGGGCCGCGTGCGCGGCATAGAGAACGGTAGCAGCCGGCGCCTCGTACACCCCTCGGGATTTCATGCCGACAAGCCGGTTCTCGACGATATCGACCCGTCCGATACCATTGGCGCCGGCAACGGCGTTTAACCGCTGGATAAGCGTCACGGGATCAAGCCGGGCGCCGTTGAGCGCGACCGGCACGCCTTTATTGAATTCAATGGCGACATAAACCGGCCGGTCCGGCGCCTTTTCCGGCGACACCGTCAACTGGAACATGGATTCGTCGTACTCGTTTTCCGGGTCTTCCAGTATGCCGCCCTCGTAGGAGATATGCCAAAGGTTGGCGTCGGACGAATAAGGTTTGGCTTTTGTCACCGGCACGGGAATGCCGCGCTTCTCAGCGTAGGCTACGGCGTCCTCTCGGGATTTGATGTCCCACTCGCGCCATGGTGCGATGATCCTCATCTCCGGCATGAGCGCCTTGAAAGTGAGCTCGAACCGCACCTGGTCATTGCCTTTGCCGGTGGCGCCGTGACAGACGGCGTCCGCTTTTTCTTTGCGGGCTATATCGATGATCTTTTTGGCGATGACCGGCCGGGCGAGTGATGTGCCGAGGAGGTATTGTCCCTCGTAGACCGCGCCCGCCTTGAGCGCCGGGAAAATGTAGTCGGTGACGAACTCCTTCCTGGCATCAATGACGTAGGCCCTGGATGCGCCGGTACGGAGCGCCTTGGCTTTGACGGGTTTGAGTTCCTTGCCCTGGCCGACGTCAACGGCAACAGCGATAACTTCAGCGTTATACGTTTCCCTGATCCACGAAAGGATGATGGACGTGTCCAGCCCGCCTGAATAGGCAACCACTACTTTTTTGATGTCTGCCATGCATCCTCCAGTATTTTCAATGCCGTATCGACGTCGTGCCTGGTGACGGTCAGGGACGGCAGGAACCGCAGAACCCGGTCCTGCGTGCAGTTGATGATGAGGCCCCGCTCAAGGCAGAATTGTACTATATCTTTCCCCGGGAAATCAAGCTCCATCCCGAGCATAAGCCCCCTGCCCCGTACCTCTTTGATGCACGGATAACGTCTCACAAGCGCCTCAAGCCCGTGCCGGAAATAGGCGCCCGTCGCCCGGGACTTCGCCAGAAATGCCGGGGTGAGTATCTTAAGGACTTCCCGCGCCGCAGCGCAGGCCACAGGGTTGCCGCCGAAAGTCGAGCCGTGGTCGCCGTAAGTAAAGATATGTTGTAGTTTCTTCGCCACCAGGGTCGCGCCGAGCGGCAGTCCGCCCGCAAGACTTTTGGCCAAGGTCATTATATCGGGCGTGACCCCGTACTGCTGATAGGCAAACAGGGTGCCCGTCCGCCCCATGCCGGTCTGTATCTCATCAAAGATGAGCAGCATGTCGTGCCTGTCGCAGAGCGCCCGCAGGCCTTTAAGGAACTCCCTCGAAGCAGGGTTCACGCCGCCCTCGCCCTGGACGGGTTCAACGATAATTGCCGCCGTCTTTCCGGTGATCAGTTTTTTCGCGGCGGCCAGGTCATTGAACGGGGCAAACCGGAATTTCGGCACGAGCGGCTCAAACCCCTTATGGAACTTCATCTGGCCCGTCGCGGAGAGCGTCGCCAGTGTCCGTCCGTGGAACGAATTAATGAACGAGATGATCTCATAGCGCCCACCCGGATGGCCCCGCTTGCGCGCAAGCTTTATGGCGCACTCGTTGGCCTCAGCCCCGGAGCTCGACAGGAAAACCTGTCCCGGGAACGAGGCATTGACCAGTTCGGCCGCAAACTGGACCTGCTGTTCAACATAATAGTGATTGGAAACGTGGATAAGTTTGCCCGCCTGCCGCCGTATCGCTGCAACGACGCGCGGGTTGCAATGCCCCACGTTCGACACGCTGATGCCTGAAAAAAAATCAAGATATTTTTTTCCCCGGCTGTCCCAGACATATTTGTCTTTCGCCCGCGCAAGTACCAGGTTTTGCCGTTTATAGGTTTGCAGCATATAGGTGTGTTCTTCGTTAATAAGGTTCATGCTATGGTTTCTCCCGAACGTTAATCTTTAGTAATCATTGTCCCCCGTAGCTTCGCGAGGCCGGCGGCTCCATCCGCTATCCAGACTTCGCGGATGCCGCGTCGGATGGATTTAACGCATGCTTTGATCTTAGGGATCATCCCGCCCGTGATAACACCGGCGCTCAACAGCCGGGAGACATCGCCGGGACAAATGCGCGTGATCGTCCGTTTCTGTTCGTCGAGAACACCCGGCACGTCGGTCAACAGGATCAGCCGCCGCGCTTTAAGCGCCACGGCGATAGCCATGGCCAGCGAATCGGCGTTTATATTAAGCGCCTGCCCCCGGGCATCGAAACCGATTGACGATACAACAGGCATGTATCCCGCCGCCAGCAGCGTTTTCAGGAGAGAGGCGTCGATCGTAACCGGCTCGCCGACGAAACCGAGATCGGGAAGGCGACGGCAGCGCGCCATTTTTCCGTCTTTTCCCGATAACCCCACGGCGCGAATGCCAAGCTTTGACAGGTCGGACACGAATGCCTTATTCACCTTGCCGCACAGCACCATCTCTACAACTTCAAGCGTCGGCACATCCGTGTAGCGGAGGCCGCCGACAAAAGTGCTTTTGATGCCGAGCCGCTCCAGCCAGCCGTTGATCTCCGGCCCGCCGCCGTGCACGAGCACAACGTTTTCTTTTTTCGCCCGGGCGGCCAGTTCTTTCAAAAATGTCTTGCGAGCAGCTTCGTTCTTGCTTAAACTTCCCCCGAACTTTATAACCGTGATCGTCTTTTTCAAACGGAAATCCCCCTTATTCCCTCTTTTACCAAACTGTGTCGCAACCTGCTATTTGACTTTCGTAGGGGTGGGCTTGCCCACCCGTTGTCGTCGATACAACGATGGCGGGCGGACAAGTCCGCCCCTACGACTTCCTTAGATTTTTGAGTAATTGGAGTACCGGCTCTCTCAGGTACAACACCCAATATGACACAGCCTGTACAAAAGAGGAGAACATGGTGAATTGACATATTATTTCTCCCCTTTGACAAATTGACGGCAGCTTTTCTTAAAATCGCATTTCCTGCAATGGCTGAAATTCGGCGCGAACTCCCTGCGCATGAGCTGGTCGGCGGTTTCCACAACAAGACCGGCCGTATCGCGCAGTTGCCGGTCGGTGCGAAGCGTGCTGATCTTGCAGTTCCGCGACAGAAAATAATAACTCAACCTGGTCGGCGTGATCCCCAACACCCGCTTGCAAGCCAGGGCGTAGATACTCAGTTGCAGGTCCGAATCGACCTTCTCCTGCTTCCAGAGTTCCAAATGCGTCTTGTAATCGATGATCTCGAACGTCCCGTCAGCATGCCTGTCAACACGGTCGATGGTGCCCCTCAGCGTATGCCTGCCCAGCGGCAGCCGAAATTCCTTCTCCAGGTAAATTATTTCCGACGTGCGTCCGGCGCTGCTTTTCCAGTAATTTTCAAGCATCCCCTGGCCGCGCTCGTAAAATTCCTGCGTCTGTTGGGGCGAAATAAAACCCTCGTTGACCCACGAACGGTTATAGCTTTCCAGCAGTTCATCAAGGCTCTGCGCAGCGCGCCGGTGAAAATCATCCAGCGCCCGGTGGATGCTCAGCCCCAATGCAATAAAAGGGTTGGGCGGTATACGCAACCCGTCCTCGTACATCAATTTATATTTCCACGGGCAGGTGCGAAAGGTATTGATGCGCGAATAACTTATTTCGATGCCCGGCTTGAACAGGCCGGAGAGTTTCTGAAGTATTTTATTAAACATTTGCATATATACTCATTTCACTTCGGAGCGGAGCGTACCGTCCTGATTTTTCCTTCACCACGCGAGAGCATTAAGAGAATGAGCTTGATCATTTTTTCTTTGTGTCTGGTGTCGCTTTCCGCCACAAGGAGTGTGAGAGCAGTGAGGGCCGGTGGCGTGATGCGCGTGGTATCGAGCAAACCCGCGCGACGCAAAAAAGATACGAATGCGTAGGCGCCGCTCCGTTTGTTTCCGTCTATAAATGGATGATTTTTTACGATAAAATACAATAGGTGCGCAGCCTTTTCCTCTACTGTCGGATACAGTTCTTTGCCGCCGAACGACTGCATAAGATTGCCCACGATTCCAGAAATACTCGCCGCGCTTCGTTCCTGCCCGAATAATTCTGTCGCTTCGCCATTTTTCATGAGCAAAGTTTTCAATTTCGTCAAATCGGCTAATAGCTTTTCGCCGGTAAGCGCCACTCGCTTTTTAGTTACACCGGTAATCACAAGAGCGTCTTTATCGTAGGCATTAAGCGAAAGCCACGTGTCGGCAAACATATTGACAATATCTATCACACCATGAGCATCTACGGAGGTGCCGACGGGGAGGATCTTCCTGATAGCTTCTACTGCCTCTACAAACTGCTGATAATTTTCGAAAACGCGATGTTTGTTAATTGCATAACCATCGACAATGTACCGCCGAAGCGTCCTAGTCGCCCACTGTCGAAACTCTATGGCGCGCCTGGAATTTGTGCGATAACCAACAGCGAGAATAATATCAAGACTATAAAACTCAACCGGCTTGTCGGAATTTGCAATATGCATTCTTTGCATATTGCTTTTTTTATTAACTTCGCTGTCTTTAAAAATATTGTTTATATGGCGGGAAATAACGGACTGATCTTTTTCGTATAATTTCACAATATCCGCTTGCGTCGCCCATACTGTGCCAGCCCGGATATCCTTCTTAATCTCGATGGCGCCGGTTTTTGCCTGATATATGACAATTTGTTTGTCAGTTATCTGAATATTTTTCATAACGTTGTAGATTGTTTTATTCCAATTCCCGATTGGAAAGCGCTTCGCTTCCCGATTTCGTTAAGATGCCTGTGTAAAGAACGACAGGAACGTATCTCCGTATTTTTCCCGACGGGACATGACCAGCCCTTCGGGAGCCGTCACCGCTTCTTTATCGTGGTGCTGTCCGATGATCACTCCCCCGGGCGCCAACAAATGGGCGTCACGGATGAACTGCAAGGTCGTGCCGGTCAGGGCGAGCGGCCGTTTCTGCGCATCCTTGTAAGGCGGACCCATAAAAATGATGTCGAACTGCTCGCGCAGCCACGACAACCCTGAAGAAATATCGGCCCGGTGGACCGCGGCGCGCGGTTCCCAGTGCAGCATGGCCAGGTTCTTTTTTACCAATTCCAGAGATCGCGGGCTGGACTCGACAAACACAGCCCTCGCCGCGCCGCGTGACAACGCTTCAATACCGACGCTGCCCGTCCCCGCATAGAGATCTAGAAAACGCGATCCGGCCAGCTTTGGCGCCAGGATATCGAACAATGATTTCTTGACGCGGGCCAGAATAGGCCGTACCGACAAATCGCCCTCTTTGAATGTAATAAGGGGCCTGCCGCGCGCCTCTCCGCCGATGATACGTATGCCGGCCATAAAGTACCTTTCTTTTTCTACCTATTCGACTATGACTTTTGATCAGGAATTCATCACAGGGGATACAAAGCACGTTTTCTTTCTTCAAGCGCTCTTTGCCGCAGCACACTAATCTTTGGTATTATCGTTTCCACAATAAGTCCTTTATTGGAATTAGCGGCTCCAAAATACTACTATGTACATTTCAGTGATTTTCAATCATACGTATCCAATTTGAACATACAGTTACGATTATCAACGGACTATTATGCAGGCAAATGTACAGGTATCAGTTGTATAATTTAATGGAAGGAACGTCAAATATACTCGGAGGGGATTTATCGGGTGATCCGTACTTTTCAAATAAAAAATGGAGCTGATCGGAGTTGAACCGACGGCCTCTTCCTTGCCGAGGAAGCGCTCTGCCAACTGAGCTACAGCCCCATTTAAACGTCTCCGGGCATTACTTTATGGAATATAACAAATAAATTTCAATAAGTCAAACAAAAAAAACGGCAAAAAAAACGGCAAGCCGGACAGAGCATCATCCCGGGGTACTCCCCTTATTTAGACAGCACCGGCAACTTGACAAAGCAAAAAATACCTGTTATATTTACGGATGAATATATCTCTGATTTTTAAATAAAAACTGCGTTAACCATTACAACTTTCTTGGCGAATAAACCATGCTTAAACGATCTGCCGGCTTCACAATGATGGAGGTTATTGTCGGATTGGCAATAATAAGCATATTTGCCGTCAGCGCTATGAAGGTTTTCTACATAATTGCGCATGGAATGGTGGTTGCGCAAACCCGGACGATTGCCTCCAATCTTGCCCAGGAACAAATTGCAGTTCTGAAAAACGTTAACTACTATCGCCTTCTGGTGTCTTCACAAACAGTTTCCGCATCTGAACCGGGGCTCAATTTTGATTATGATCCGCATTTCTATCCCGAACAGCAGCTGGTGGTAGGCAAGATTACATTTTACAGGCGAACATTAGTGAGCAAGATATATGAAAACAACGGGGTTTTGACCGAAACCAGTTGGGCTAATCCGGATACGGGATTAAAAAGGATATCCGTGTATGTAATCTGGAAAGAGGGGGCTAATTGGTATTCTTCATCACTTACTAATGTCAGGGATGATCCCAATCGCACCCAGCTAAGCGCAACTTTTATTGGGACGGTTAGTGACGGAGCCCATACTTTGCCTGACGCCAGTGTTACCGCTGTAGAAAATGCCTCATTTGGCGATACAACCATTAACGATGGTTCTTACAGTTTCGCGGTTTCGCCCGGCTCCTACACCCTGCGGTGTTATTTAAACGGATATTTCACCGCTTACAGCACCGGCAACGTCATAATAACAGGCCAGTCCCTGGTAAGAAATTTTACTCTTGCCAGGATGGGTGTGGGAAGCGTCAGCGGCTATGTGTTCAAAAATACTCATCTCCTGATAAGTTCGCTTGCGTACGGGACAACAACGACGGATTATCAGTTTGTTGAATTGTATAATCCGACTACGTACCCAATAACGATTTCCGGATCAAATTTCAAGCTTAAAAAAATCTCCGGCGGAGGTTCGGGCACCGTCTCCGATGTGCCGTTAAACTTCTATAAAGGAACAATATCAATCTCTTCAAGTAGTTATTGTTTGCTCGCTTCGACATCCCTCCTTACGGGAAAATATATGTATCCCGGTTCCGGGATATTCTCTATTTCCCCCGCTGTACTGTTCCCACCGGGAAGCGTAGAAAAGGAAAAAGGGGGCATGGCAATAACCAATGCCTCTGATGCGACAATTGACCGCATCGGATATTCAAAATCAACAGACTCTGCACCGGATAACGGGAAGGAAACCGATGGTGTATCGGCCGGGGCCGGAGGTTTTGATATAAGCGATTTAATTATCCGCTCTTCTTCTTATACCGAAACGGGGCGTTTCCTTTCGGCCGCGAATTCCAATGCAATGGATACGGACAACAATTTGAAAGACTGCTGGTATTTCCCCGACCAGGGATCAAATACGCTGTATCGGGCGCCGCGGAATACCTCTACTATAGTAAGCCCGCTCTGCGGTGAACCGTTACCGGCGGCGATTATTTGTTGCAACGACGGATTATCTTCATATGCCACAAGTTATATACCGTCGGGCGCAACCTATCCGGCTTCAAAAATTTATCTTACAAACATTGCCACCGGCACGTGGACGCTATCTGCAAGCAGCGGAACACGCTACGGAGAAATAGCAGACTTTGCGGTTACAGCTACTACTCAAAACATCGGGGCGCTTCTTGTCAATACGGTAACAAATAATGGCTACGTGGCAGGAAGGGTAACCGATAACTCGGGCAATGGATTGAACGGCATCCTGATAACGGGTGACGTGTATCAGTCACTAACCAGCCCCCAGGGGTATTACCGGCTTACATGCGCTCCGGGGACGTATGATTTTACCGCCAATTCAGGATACGCCGCCCCGTCTTATACCATGGACGTGAAATATTCGATATCAGTTGCAACCGGAATAATTACGGACAATATTGATTTTTCGCTGACGGCCGGCGGGCGGTTCTCCGGATTTGTTTCAACCAACGGCGTTGACCCTTTGCCGAATATCACGTTGAACGCATCGGCAGGGAGCACTATCGTTCAAAGCGGTTTAAGCAATACCACCGGGAAATTTACAATCAACAATGTCCCCGTGGGGCCGTATGTTGTTACTCCAGTGCTGGAGAGCAGGGAAATATCTTCTCCGGAAAATATTGCCGCCACGGCCCTTGCCGGGTCAACCGTATTTATCGGCTCGTTTACCATCACCGGAGCACAATGCACGCTGCAAGGGAATGTGTTGAGTGGAACAAAATCGATTTCCACGGGCGTTCTTTTGATAGCGACAACCGCGGCAATCAGCGCGGATCCGCCCGACATTGACAGTTCATTCAGGGCTTCTTCTTCCATTTATTTCGGCACAGAAAGCCTGTCCGACGGCAGTTATTCCCTTATTGTACCGGCCACAAGCGGAGGAACTGCCTATAATTTGTACGGGTGGTACACAACAATCAATAATGGCGCAACAACCACCGTTAAAAAGTCCACCACATTTACCGCAAATAGCGGGCAAACTGTCAGTAATAAGAATTTAACATGGTAAAACTAATTCGCAGCCGAAAAGGCATAACGCTCACGGAATTAATGATAACCGTAGCTATTATGGGTATCTTGCTAAGCCTGTCATCCGCGATTTTTTTCGGGGGAATCAAGTTTTTCAGGCAAACCCAGTCCATAGGAGAGACTCAACGCGACGCTCGTCGTGTCTTTGACCTTATAAACCGCGAATTGCGGCAGGCGCAGGCTTCTACCCTCATTATAACCCGCTTTAACTCCAGCAATCCGCCGTGCTCGATGGTGCAATTTACAAAAAAAACCGGGGATGCCGTGTGTTTCTATCAATCGGGATCAAAGTTTTACATTAAAAACACTACGGACAACACGCTAAATCAAATGGCCGACAACCTGCGGGCGGTGATTTTTACATATCCCGATACCACCGACGACAAGCTGGTTTCCGTATCGATATGTTTTGAAAAGGCCACCTATGAAGGCGGAGCAAAAGCATTGCAATTGTCCGCGCAGAAAATACTGATCATGAACGATTAGCGTAAGGGGTTATTGTTATGAAAAATTCCGGGCAATCTCTTGTAATGATCTTAGTCTTGCTGACGATTTTCATGATCACTATCCCCGCCATCGTGCGTCTTGTCCGCAATGAATCGCTATGGACCGTAAAGCAGGTAAAGTCCACCGTCGCTTTCCACTCGGCCGAAGCCGGGATTGATCGCGCCTGCTGGAAATTACAGGAATCCCGGTTGTGGCAGGATGCCGCAACCGGAGTATTTATTGCCGGGTATCGCAATGATACGGTCTATACCGACGTTAACGGCGGCGAGTATAAGATTTTAATAACAACCGGGCAGACAAGCTCACAAGTAACGATAGTCACGCGCGGACGCGATACCGTCAGGAATGAAGTGCGGGCAATCGAATGCGTGCTTGATCAGACTGTACTGGAAGGAGCGACCCACGTTGACGGCGGCATAAAATTTAAGAAGAAACTGCGCGTGGAGTGGGGGCCTATCTATTCGCATGACACCATCGAACTGGATGCGAACATCGATAAAGATGTCGATCCGTGGCCAAGAAAGTTTTGCGCCGTAGGAATAAAGAATAGAGATACCAATCCCGCGGCGCCCAATGGAGGCCCGCCGTGGGACATATATGATTATGCCGCGTATCAGGATATTGGAGAGGCGCCCGAGATAAATCTTGCCTATTACGCGCAAAAGGCAAAGAATTCACAAATCCCCGCTCCGGATAAAGGGACCCAGGACCCGCCGGGTTCAGGTTATATCGTCGGCGACGCACTTTTCAAGACAATGGGCAGCGGAAAAGCTGCAACCGATTACTACATATCTAATTCCACCACGGTAATATACGTTACCGGCACCGGCACTCATAAAGGCGACGAAGACGGCGATTGTAGACTGGACGGGAAAGCATGGGTTGACGTGGAAGCCCTGGTCGTGACCGGTCACATTCATATCCATTCCGACGGAAGGCCCTATGCCGCCACCATACCGCTTACGGCAAGCCAGGAATATCAATATAATCCCGATGCGGTATCCTGGTGGAATTCAAAAGGATGGACAAACGGCGGGACATATACGATACCCGACTGCGTTTTCCACGGATTTCTTTATGTCGGCGGTGATTTTCATTGTTCTGGAGGTGTAAATTCTATCTGCGGGACAGTAGCAGTTGACGGCGATATGAACGTAAATACGATGACCATTTTTTACGATAAGTCTGTTGCCGAAACTGTTTCCTTAAAGAGTTCTACTTTTAGAAAGACGTCATGGAAGGAATTGACGTTACCCTGGAATTAGCCGGTGATACTCATTTTCCTTTCGGGGGCAGTAAGTATAATCCTGGAAATTACTTTTTTAAGGATTTTTGGGTTCGTTTTCGGGTATACATCAAAAGCAACCGCAATACTCTTGAGCGTTTTTTTTGCCGGAGCATCCCTCGGGGGGTATGTCTGGGGCAAATATACTCAACTAACCTGCAGAAAAATTAATCCGCGTGTCACCTTTATTCGATTAGAGCTCCTCGCCGGCGTGACGGTGCTTCTATCTCTGTTGTTCTACAAATTCCTTTACAGCGGCGTCTATATCCCGGCAATCGAATATACTGCGGCGGTCTTATTTTTATTTTTACCCGCATTTTTTCTGGGAGGGACATTGCCCACGGTTCTCGCCGGTTATCCCGACGCCTACCGGGCAGAAGGACTTCTTTATTCGGCTGCTGCGCTGGGAGCATTTTTCGGGGCGCTCATCGGTGGATTTATTCTTCTCCCGCTGTTGGGGGTAAACTGGACTTTGGCCCTTATGTCTTTTTTGAGTTTTGCAATAGCCGGCAGCGCCGGGAGGGTATCGTTCCCGGTACTCCCGGAGCAGGGGATTGAACCCACAAACAACGTTTCGCCGCAAAGGCGGACGTTTTCTTCGTTACCCGTTTCCATTACCCTCACGATCCTCTTTATCACCGGATTTGTCGGCATGGGCAGTGAAGTTGTCCTGATGCGGCTCCTGGGCCTTGTTTTTGGCTCAACGACGTATGCCTTTACTATTTTGCTGGCGGGGTTTCTGGCAGGCATTTTCATCGGTTCAATGATTTTTGTCAAAGTAGTAAATAAAATCACCGATGCAACGGCTTTGCTTATATCCATACTTTTTTCCCTTGCACTATCCCTGTCACTTCTTCCCCTTACAATCGGTTATTTGCCCATTCTCTACTTGCGCATATTTCAATATAGCGCAAACAGTCCGCTGTTTTATTTCCTATTGCAATTAATCCTTGCAGCAAGTTTTCTATTGATCCCCACTCTGTTTTTGGGGCTATCTTTTCCCCTGCTAACCGCGTTTGCTCTTAATGAGCGCCCGTCCGAAATGATGGGCAAAGTCCTGGGGATTAATTACCTCGGCTCAATTATGGGGGCGCTCTCCGGCGGCTTTCTTCTTATTCCATTCTTTGGACCCCAAAAATCATTATATATCCTTATAGTTTTAATTGTAACAGGGATTACTTTCCTCATCTTTTCCGGCAAGACAAACCAAAAAATACTGCCCGTTTGCGGCATTCTGTTTGTCGTGCTAAGCATGCTCCTGTCACCGCAATGGAACCGGCAGGTTTTAAACAGCGGTGTTCATGTATACGCAAACGATTTAATTTCGCAGGGAGAAAAAACAAAGATTTCTGTTATGGATCTTTACAAAAATGCCCTGCGTAATTGCTCTATTCTATTCTATCAGGACGGCGCAAATTGCTCGGTGGCCGTTACCGGCAGGGAGAACGGTTATTTAACGCTGTCTATTGACGGGAAGGCGGACGCATCAACTACCCCCGTTGACCTGCCCGCCCAGATTCTGCTGGGGCACATGGGAACCCTATTGTCTGCCAAAGATACCCGCAATGTTTTTATTGTCGGGCTGGGGAGCGGGATGACGCTGAGAAATGTGCTCCTGTACCCGGAAGTAACGAATGTCGTGGTAAGCGAAGTTGAAAAAGCAGTTGTATCTGCCAGCCAATTGTTTCGTTCAGCCGGCGGAGGAATCCCGGACGACGGCCGGATCCGTATTGTTGTCAGCGATGCCTTACATTATTTACGGCGCAACGATCAAAAATATGACCTGATAATTTCCGAACCATCAAATCCATGGATGGCCGGCGTATCGCACCTTTTTACAAAAGAGTTTTATAAACTCCTTAAAAATCGGTTGAACGATGACGGCGTTGTGGTCCAATGGTTCCATTATTACCGCATGAACCCGGATGATTTTTTATGCGCTCTCCGCACATTTCACGAAGTTTTTCCAAACAGTTTTCTCTGGTCCGCGGCGGGCGGGGACGTGATAATAACGGCGTACAATAACGAAGAAACCAAAATTGACTGGAACAATTTATGCGAAAAGTTTTATCTGCCCCAGGTTCAAAATAAGTTGTCGGAACTGGAAATTTCCAGTCCGGCGGAAATCGTAACGCGCCTGATATGCGGCCCCGAAGATCTGAAAAATAATATTGAAAGCGGCCCCGTCAACGACGAGGTATTTCGCAGATTAGAATTTAGCTTGCCCTTTTCCATGTATCGCAGGGATCTCATGATTGTCAACTATCAGATGCTCAGGAAATGGTCGAATACCAGCCCTGGGTATTTCGTAAACCTGCGCGAGCCGGATGATATTTTAGACGCTTTCATTCAACAGAATGACATAAAGAATGCGTCTCTCTGGATGAATACTATTTGTTCATCAGATCAGAAAAAGGAATATTTTCTGGGCAAGTTATATATGGCTGAAAGCAATTATCCCCCTGCCGAAAAACTATTGTCGGCGCTGTATAAACAACATTTCCATGACGAAAATTTATATGTAGACTTGAGTTCTCTGTATTTCAGGACAAAAGAATTACGCAAATCTATATCCGTGGCTAAAACAGGCGTAAGACTATTCCCCCGGTCTGCTGCTCTCCACAACCAGTTGGGGCTGGTATTTCATGCACAGGAAGACTTTGTTGATGCGGAGAGTTGCTTTTCGGAGGCGATCAAGCTTTCCCCCCATAAAGCGAGTTACCTGCTCAACCTCGCAAATGTCTATTTGGCAACGGGTGACTACGCATCCGCAAAAAGGATAATTGATGAAACTATAAAAAAACATCCTGTAAATGGAATGCCTTACTATTTCAGGGGGAAGTATTTTGTTATGGCCGGAAATTATTTAGCGGCATACAACGATTTTATACTGGCCCAGAATATCCAACCATCACTTTATCCCTTAACTCAAAAGTTTCTTTCTCCCCGCACGAAAAAACAGGAATTGCAAACGCACTCTTAGTTAACCGGGGTGCTCCGGGAAGTCTCTCTCCGGTTTTTGACAGACGGTGCTTTTTTTGATACAATGAAATCGTAATTCGTGTTGATTTTAATATGCAAATATGATTGATTTTTGAGTGGCATTTTAAATGAATAATGGTTTTTTTATAACGTTCGAAGGCGGCGAGGGCTGCGGGAAAAGCACGCAATCCAGGAAGCTCCAGGAATATCTTCAACAGTCCGGCAGGACGGTCGTGCTAACACGCGAGCCGGGCGGGACCGGCTTGGCCGAAGGGATTCGCCGCATCCTGCTCGATCCGAATAATGCGATTTCCCCCCTGGCGGAATTACTGCTGTATGAGGCCGGCAGGGCGCAGCACGCGGCAGACGTTATTATGCCCGCTCTGCGTAAAGGACATATCGTCATCTGTGACCGGTTTACGGACGCGACACTCGCCTATCAGGGGTACGGACGGGGGCTTGATCTGGCCACGATCCGACGGTTGAACGCCGTCGCCGCGCTGGGACTCAAACCCGACCTTACGATCTATCTCGATATCCCCGTTAAGGAAGGCCTGCGGCGGTCAAAGGCGCTGGGCAAGGAATCTTATATCGACGGGGACCGCATCGAACGGGAAAGCATGGCCTTTCACGCGCGCGTGCGAAAAGGCTATCTTGCCCTGGCACGGAAAGAACCGAAAAGGATAAAAATTATTCGCACTGCTCCCTCGATCGACGGGACACATCGGATGATTATTTCGACTGTAACCTACGGATTAGTGCGCCGTGCAAAGACAGGAAAACTATGTCGTTAAAGAATATTTTCGATCAGGAACAGGCGCTGAACATCATCCGGGGACAACTGAAATCACGGCGGGTTGCGCACGCCTATCTCTTTCTTGGACCGGATGGCGTCGGCCGCCGCACAACGGCGCTGGAACTGGCCAAGGCATTGAACTGCCACGAGCTTGAATACAGCGATCCATGCGATCATTGCCTCTCCTGCAGGAAAATCGACAAAGGTATTCACCCGGACGTCCAGACCATCGATTTCGCCTGGCAGGCACGAATCGAGAACAAGGATATCGACAAACAGAAAATCCTCAAGATCGACACGATCCGCGCCCTGCAGCACGAGATCAGCATGAAACCCACCGAAAGCAGGTGGAAAATATTTCTTATCGAACCGGCGGAAAAGATAACGCTGGACGCGGCAAACTGCCTGCTCAAAACCCTGGAAGAACCGCCTGCCCGGACGGTTCTGATTCTGCTGGCCAAGCACCGCGAAAACCTTCCTGCCACGGTCGTATCCCGAACACAGACAATCCGTTTCCGGCCTCTGACGGAGCGCACTATAACAACCTTCCTGCAATCGCGGCTCTCGCTGCCGGCCGCGCGGGCGGCCGAAGTGGCGCGCATGGCCGAAGGTTCGCTGGCCGAGGCCTTCGCCCTTGTTGACGCCGACGCGAAAGCCGCCGCGTCCCATACCTTATGGCAATCGCTGAAGGAACGGCGCATACCCGCGGCAGAACTCCTTGACGTCAGCCAGAAGTTTGCGCGCACCGGTCCGGAATTCGTCGAAGAGATCCTTGCCGAGGCTAAGAATGATTTCCGGCGTTCGCCGCATCCGTTCAAGCGCGCAATGGAGCATATTCTGGACGCCCGAAAACTTTTTGAGAAAAACGTAAATGCGCAGATGATACTCGACACGCTACTGCTGGCGTTGCGGCGCGACATGGAGCATATGTCCCCTGCGAGAAAATCGTCATAGATAAGATTTAGGGCCATAGCGCTGAACTTAATCGGTTGCAATTGATGTAGGGTGCGTTCCCCGAACGCACCGCAGAACGTTCCCGTCGAACAGCCGGCGCGCTCGGGGAGCGCGCCCTACGACTTCCCTATGTTGTTATCAGAGGAGCCATATATGCCAATCGTTGTCGGATTAGTCGTAAGAAGAATTAAAGATATCGTTTTAGGCGATACGGGACACCTCGATCTCGCCATCGGCGAACGGGTAATCGTTGAAACGGAGCATGGCCAGGAAGTCGGCATGGTCTGTGAACGCGAAAAAATGATAGAGAAACCCAAGGTTCCCGTAGGCAAGGTTCTGCGCAAGATGACTGACGATGACCGGAACCGGGCTAAGGAAAACGAATCCAAAAACCAGCAGGCGCTAAAGGTCATCATGCAGAAAATCGAGGACTACGAGTTGCAGATGAAGCTTACCTGCGCCCAGTACACGTTCGACCGTTCCAAACTTTTCATCTATTATACGGCTGAGAACCGCGTCGACTTCCGCAAGTTGATCAAGGACCTCGGACACATCCTGAAGACACGCATCCAGATGGTGCAGATAGGGGTGCGGGACGAATCCAAGATGATAGGCGGTATCGGCCCCTGCGGCCGAAAACTCTGCTGCCAGAGCTTCCTGAAAGATTTTGCTTCGGTGACGATCGACATGGCCAAGGAGCAGGACCTCTCGCTGAACACCGCGAAACTTTCGGGCATTTGCGGCCGCCTGATGTGCTGCATCGCCTTCGAGCACGAATTTTATAAGCAATGCAAGAAACGGCTTCCTCACGCCGGCAGCAAGGTGCACACGCCCCAGGGGCCGGGCACCGTCGTCTCGCTCAACTGTATAAAAGAAGAGGTCCATGTCGAGCTTGCCGACAAACAGGTCAAGACCTTCCCGGCGGACAAGGTAACGTTGACGCTGCGCGATAAGATCGGATTATGAAATACTACCTCACGACGCCCATCTATTACGTCAACGATTCCCCTCATATCGGCCACGCCTATACGACGGTGGCGGCCGACGTCCTGGCGCGTTTCGAACGCCTGCGCGGAAACAACGTTTTTTTTCTGACGGGCACCGACGAACACGGCGCCAAGATCGCGGAGGCCGCGGCAAAGGCGAACCTTTCGCCGAAAGAACTCTGCGACCGCAACGCCGCAAACTTCAGGCAGGCGTGGGAAAGCCTGTCCATCACGAACGACCGCTTTATCCGCACCACCGACCCGCAGCACGAACATGCCGTGCAGACCCTGCTGTCCAAACTCCATGCCGCGGGCCACATCTATAAGGGAAAATACGAAGGGCTCTACTGCGTCGCCTGTGAAAAGTTCCTCTCCCGGGAAGACCTTAACGAAGGCCTCTGCCCCGATCACCGGCAAAAACCGGTCGAACATTCCGAAGAGAACTATTACTTTCGCCTCTCGGCCTTCCGCGACCGGCTGCTGGAGATAATTTCCGACGAACGCCACCCCCGCCACATCGGCATATTCCCGCTGGAACGACGGAACGAAATCACCGGCAAATTGAAGCTTGGACTCGAGGACATCAGCATATCGCGGGCGTCCCTTGCCTGGGGCATCCCTCTGCCGTTCGACCGGCAACAAACGGCGTACGTTTGGGTTGACGCGCTGATCAACTATATCTCCGGCATCGGCTACAGCAGCGATCCAGCGACCTTCGCGGCTTTCTGGCCGGCGGACGTTCACCTGATGGCCAAGGACATCCTCTGGTTCCACAGCGTGATCTGGGTTTCACTGCTTATGGGAGCGGAACTTCCGCTGCCCAAACGCATCGTCGCTCACGGATTTTTTACCATTAACGGGCAGAAGATGTCGAAAACACTGGGCAACGTCATCCGCCCGGACGAACTCATCAATCGTTTCGGCGCCGACGCGGGCCGTTATCTGCTGCTCGCCCTCATCCCGTTCGGGGTGGACGGAGATATCTCCTGGGCGTCACTCACGGAAAAGTACAACACCGACCTGGCCAACAACCTGGGCAACCTGGTGGCCCGCACGCTTACCATGGTGGACAAATATTTCGGGGGCAAAATCCCGCCGGCGGCGGCCGAAGCAAACCTGGCCCCCCGCGCCGCAGCGGCGCTTTCAACCGTCGGGACATACATTGAAAACGTCGAATTTCACCGTGCCATTGAACAGATACAGCGAGCCGTGGACGCGGCGAACCGTTTTATCGAAGAAAGCGCCCCCTGGAAAATGGCCAGAGAAAACAATCCGGCGCTGGGCGGCGTTATGCACGAATTGCTCGCGTCTATCGGGCTGATCGCGCTCCACCTCGTCCCATTTATGCCGGCGGTCAGCCAGGCCGTTTGGCAGCAGATCGGAGCGGACGGCACGATCGAAGACGCGGCGAAACGCTATTTCACGAGCGCCCCCCCGCATGACGTCGATACCCCACGCCCCGGGACCGGCACGAAAAAGGGCGCGATACTTTTCCCGCGGATAATTAAATGACCTTTAACATACGTGCCCAAATTACAATCGAAGGAAGTTGTAGGGGCGGACTTGTCCGCCCGTTATGCGGCGAGGAATCCGACGACGCGGGCGGGTAAACCCGCCCCTACGGAATAACGAACCATTTGGACATATATCGACCTTTAACTAATTATGTATATCGACACGCACGCTCATCTTATGGACACACGTTTCGACGGAGACCGGGATAACGTCATGCTCCGGGCGGCGGCACAGGGCGTCCGCGCGATTATCGAGATCAGTTGCGAGCCGGATCACTGGCAAACCGCCATCGCCTTCGCCGAAACACACCCGTCAATCTCCGTCGTGCTGGGCGTCCATCCTCAAGACGCGCGGCTTTCATCCGACAGCGTCCTGAAAAGACTGGAGGACCTCGCCCGGCATCCGAAGGTTGCCGGAATAGGCGAAACCGGCCTCGATTACCATTATGAAAATTCGCCGCGCAGCGTCCAGAAAGACGTTTTCTTAAAAACGCTTGATATCGCACTTCGCGCCGGGAAGCCGGTCGTTATCCACTGCCGTGAAGCATACGCCGACCTCATCGAACTTCTGTCCCCCCCACGGGTGCTGCCACCGGGCGTCATCCACTGCTTCTCGGGCACGCCGTCCGAAGCCGGACAACTTGCCGGGATGGGTTTTTACATCGGTATCGACGGGCCGGTGACCTATCCCAAAGCGCACGGCCTCAAAGACGTTGTCCGGGCAACCGTGCTTGAAAAACTGGTGCTTGAGACGGATAGTCCTTACCTGCCGCCGCAGGGATACCGCGGCCAGCGCAACGAACCGGCCTACCTTCCCCTGATCGCGCAGGAAATAGCCGGGATCAAGGGCATCCCCGTTGAAGAAGTGGCGCGCGTGACCGGCGACAACGCGGCGGCATTATTCAAACTAATACTCTGTTAAGTAAAATTTCAATAGTGCAAGGAAGTCGTACCCGCAAGAGCGGGTACTCCAATTGATAACAATTTAAGGAAGTCGTAGGGTGCGTTCCCCGAACGCGCCGCTTTATGCCGTCAAACGGCCGGACTGTTCGGGGAACAGTCCCTACAAAAAACTAACAAAAATTAACTTGACAATGTACTAGTACATAGGATAAACATTATGTCCTCGATCGTCTACCAATACGATAACAACCTGTACGTCAACCTTACAAACCGGTGCACCATGGCCTGCACCTATTGCATCAAATACAAATGGGCGGGCAAATTCCGCGGCCACGACCTGCGGCTGGAAAAAGAACCGACGGCTGAGGAAGTCATTACGGCCATCGGCGACCCGAGAAACTACGCTGAGATAGTCTTCTGCGGTTACGGTGAACCACTGTTGCGACTCGAAGTGCTCACAGAGGTTGCTGTATGGGTGAAACAAAACGGCGGCACGGTACGGGTCAACACCGCCGGCCACGCCAACCTCGTCTACGGCCGCAACATTGCGCCGGAACTGCACGGCCTCGTTGACGCCATATCCATCAGTCTGAACGCTTCCGACGCCCGGCAATACGTGGAACTCAACCGTCCCCAATTCGGGGAACAGGCCTTCGCCGCCGTTATCGATTTTGCGCGCGAATGCATGAAATTCATTCCCGACGTCACCCTGACCGCCGTGCCTCTCCCCGGCGTTGATATAGACCGTTGCGAGGAAATCGCGCGCGCCGTCGGCGCCAAGTTCCGCCTGCGGCCGTATCTGGAAAATGATGAGGCATCTCCTGCTATTTGACCGTATACGCGCTTATAGCCGCGGTGCGAAAAACACCGTTCAAACCGTTATCCGGCGTTTTCGGGTACTTGTATATATCGCGGTCTCGCTGCCGTTAGTCATACTCGCCTGGGAAGCATATCTCCACCTGAAATTCCGCACCGTCATAATGGTGGACGGTCAAAGGCTTACCGTCAAATCCCGTCCGCAAACCGTCCAGCAACTCCTGGCTGAACATGGTGTCCGTCTCGGCGACAAAGACATCATCGATCCTCTGCCGACTTCCGCGGTTCCGCGGGGCGGCGCCATCCGAATCACGCGCGTGAGCGAAAAAGTAGCCGAAGAAAACGAAATACTGCCGTTCAAGATACTCTGGCAGAAAAAGATGACGGACAATCTCCGCGATGTTGAACTGCAAAAAGGCATATCCCGCAAGAAGGTGCGCCAGATCAAAGTCGTCGCCCATGACGGAGTGGAAGCCAAACGCACCGTGCTAAAAGAACGTGAGATAAAGAAGACGAACTACCGGCTGGCGCTGCTCGACAAAGATGGCTGCATCGAGAGTATTTACGATCTTTCGCGTTGCAAGAAAATCAGGATGATCGCAACGGCTTATTACCCCGGTGACCCGCTCTGCTGGAAAGACGGCACTGAAACGTGCCTGGGCATGAAAATGCAACGCGGCATCGTCGCCGTAGATCCCCGCATCATCCCCATGCGAACCCGGGTCTACGTATCCGGCTACGGCTACGGTTTTGCGGCGGACACGGGATCGGCCATCAAACATAAGCGCATCGACCTCGGCGTCAATAACAATGAGGAAGAAAAACCCTGGATGCACCGGCCGGTCACCGTGTATATCCTCGAACGGGCCAAAACCTGGTAATGTTCAACTTTTCTTTGCGCCGAACAAAGAAAAGTTAAAGGGGGTGCAGGCGACTTCCCCCAATATTATATATGGAGTCCCCTTTTGCGGGATGGCAGCAGCCCCCGCGATGTTGACGTTAAAGTATTGTTCTATTATTGAAAAATTGATACAATCTACACAGATTTTGAGGAGAGTTTATGTACGAAGAATTAATGGAATACGGCCGGATGTTGTTTGAACTGGGGATCAACAACTCCCATTCAGGGAATATGAGCGTCCGGGAGAACGACTACATCTACATCACGCGGCACGGCGCACGGCTCTCCCATCTGACATTTCACGATATCGTTAAGGTACATCTCAAGGACAAACGGTGGGACGAAGGAGCGTCAGTCGAGACCAAGGTGCACCGTGCCGTTTACCAGGCATGTCCGTCCCTGCGGGCCATCGTTCACGCTCATCCGCCCCATGGCATCGTACTGTCGCTAAAAAACGACATAATTAAACCGGTTGACATGGAAGGCGCCTACTACCTGCCCGACATACCTGTTTTTGCCTGCCCCAATGCAATCGGATCGGACGAGGTCGCGGCCAACCTGCCGGGACTTCTTTCAACGCACAGGGTGGTCATGGTACGGGGGCATGGGGCCTTTGCAGGCGGCAAAACTCTCGAAGAAGCAGCGATGTACATCTCGGTGCTCGAAAGCGCATCCAGGATAATCTTCCTGAATTCCCAATTACCCCAATGAAAATACTCGCCATTGAAACCTCAGGCCCGACTTTCAGCCTCGCGCTCGCGGAAAAAGGTTCACTGGTATCCGAGGTTTTCTGGCATGCGGGGTTCACTCATTCCGAACGCCTGATCCCCGCCCTGCAATGGATACTGGACTGTTCGTCCTGGAACAAAAAAGAAATACAAAAAATTGCAATTTCTATCGGGCCGGGCAGTTTCACCGGCATCCGGGTCGGCCTGACGTGCGCCCGCACTCTGGCACAGGGTTTGGGGGTTCCGGTTGTCGGCGTCGATACCCTTGAGGTGATCACCGCGGGTATACCCGCCTGCGGCTGCCATGTGGTTCCGGCGATAGATGCCCTGCGCAACGAAGTATACACAAGACAGGCGGGAAAGACCAACGCCGAGATAGTGAGTATCGAAGATTTTTGCGGGAACTTGAGGCGATTGAAGGGGACGGTTATTGTGGCTGGAAATGCCGTAGAAACCTACGGCCCATACATGAAAAAAATCCTGAAAAGCCGGGTCTGTTTTGCTCCCCCTCAGTTGAGGTACCCCCGGGCAGGCGTGCTTGCGCTCCTTGCCAATCACAAAGACGGCACTGATTACGCCAAAGTCAAACCGCTGTACCTACGAAAATCCTGGGCCGAAGAACGGCGCACATAGATCATACGTGTCCAATCATGAAAATCTATGGAAGTCGTAGGGGCGGCTTTGAGACTGTGTCGTAATTCATTTTTTGTGTCATTGCGAAGGAACAAAGTGACGGAAGCAATCTCGCCTTTCGACGGAAAATTGAGATTGCCGCGCTCCCTTCGGTCACTCGCAATGACAGCTTTTAGCAATTGCGACACAGTCTCTTTACCCGCCCGATCTACGGTATGTGCCAACACCTTCGGGCGGCTAAAGCCGCCCCTACGCCGGGACGTGTCATTGGACACGTATGCACTAGATAAATGTTAAGGAACGTCCTAAGCGATTTCAATAAGCGGCCTGTGGTTTCGGAAAGCGCGGCTCTCTTCTTGAAATCTCACATCGTTAGAGGTTCGAATCGCCTCCAAAAAAATATTTTCCGGCAAAATTATCAGACTTTATCCTGTCAATCCTGTCTTTTTTTCTGGTTTTTTAAATTTCTCTTTCTGTCCGCACACCACAACACTTCAATCTTGCGCCTGGTTTCACTGATCCATGACAACTGCACTTCGCAGGCCGGTTGAAGTTGCAGCGGTTCCATCCGCTCCGCCCATTCGACGACCGTAACTCCGTCACCGAACAGGTATTCCTCCAGCCCCAGGTTTTCCACCTCGCAGTGAGCTAGGCGGTAAAGATCCATATGATAGAGCTTGAGCGGACGGACGGCATACTCGTTGACCAGTATAAAGCTTGAGCTGCGCACGAAACGGCGCACGCCCATCCCCCGTGCAATCCCCTGCACGAGCGTCGTCTTGCCGCCGCCCAGCTCCCCTTTCAGAAATACCACATCCCCCGCCCTCAACAGGCGCGCCAAACGCATTCCAAACGCGCGCGTCTGAGCCGGAGAACTGCTGATGAGAGTTTCAGAGCTAGAAATGCCGGTAACCGCCGGTGGTAATTTTTTTTGGTGTGCCATTGAGGTAATAATCTACATGCCGTCCGGCTGTTATCGTGCCAATCGCAGTAATGCCGGCCATGCGGGATAATTTTTTGGCGGCGGAAGGCGGGGCCGTGAACACAAGTTCGTAATCCTCGCCGCCGGTAATGGAAAAATCGAGCGGATCCGCATCTTTGAATTTATTCGCCAGTTGCCTGAGCGCGCGCGAAACCGGCACTTTTTCGATATCGATTCGGGCTCCGACACCGCTGGCCTCGGCAATAAGCCGCAGCGATACGTTAAGGCCGTCTGATGAGTCTATCATGCTGGTCACTTGCCGGGTTGCGGTAAGCCGCGCCGCCAGCGACAAACGTGGTTCGGGAAGACGATGCCGCGAAAGAAGACAGTCAATGTATCCGCGACCCTGCCGTATCCCCTTTTGCAATAAGTACAGGCCGCCGGCAGAATCACCCAGCGTCCCCGTAACGTATATCTTATCCCCAAGTTGTGCACCTGCGCGTGTCAACAGATGCTCCTGCATTGCCTCTCCAATCAAAGTAACTGATATTACAACACCTTTTGTTGATAACACCGTGTCGCCGCCAACAATTTTAAGCCCGAAATAACCCCCGATCTTATTCATCCCTGTGTATAACTTATCAACATAATCCACAGTCGTGTCCTCGGGAAGTCCAAGTCCGATCAGAGCATACAGCGGTTTACATTTACCCATAGCGGCAAGATCGCTCAGGTTGACCGCCATGGCCTTGTATCCCAGGTCAAAAGGCGAGATCCAATCGCGCCTAAAATGGGTGTTTTCGATAAGGATGTCGTTGGTAGAAACAAGCAGGTGGCCAACAGAAAGGCGCGCGGCGAAGGCATCATCACCCATCCCTATTACGAGCCCTTTCGCCCTGCGCCTGCCGCCGAAACGGTTGCGGATGCGGTCAATGAGCCCGAACTCCCCGAGAGATGAAAGTAACATTTATTTTATTCTTCTTTCTTCCCGATTTCTTTAGTCGTACGGCCTTCCATGATATCACGGATGCTCGTAGCTCCGGCAATAACGGACAACAGGCCGCCACAGGCGATCATCACCGGAATAAATCCTTTGATGACAATGAGGAATAAAGGCCACCAGGCGATGACGCCCCAGATACCGAGAATTACAAAAATGAGACCGACAATTACAGCTAGCATTGCATCCTCCCTTACTGATTAAGATATCGCTTCGCAATATCGGCAAGCAGGTTGGCTCCCGCCGGAAGAACATTCTCGTCGATATCGAATTTTTCGTGGTGCCATGGGTACACATCGCCGCGCCCGCACCCGACGTACATAAAACATCCGGGCACCCGTTGCAGGTATTCTGCGAAATCTTCGCCGCCCATGGATGGTTTTTCCAGCAGCCGCACACGGTTTTTGCCAAGGACGAATTCACCGGAACGACGGCACAGCTCAAGCATCCGCGGATCGTTAATCAGGGGGACGCCGAGATTCTCCCAGACGATCGTGCCCCCGGCTCCAAAGGCGCGCGCAATCCCTCGAACCTTCCGTTCCATTTGCAACCGGATGGCGCGGCGGACATCCTTGTTCAGCGTCCTCACGGTTCCAACCATGGTAACCCGGCCGCAGAGAATGTTAAACCGTTCGCCGCCGTTAATAGTGCCCACGGTGATGACTGCGGGTTCCACGGGATCGGTCTCACGCGAGACAACGGCCTGCAGCGCCGTGACCACCTGCGCCGCAATTACGATAGCATCTTTACCGAGATGCGGATATGCGCCGTGACCACCGTCGCCTGAGATCTCGATGGTAAACCGGTCGACTGCGGCCATCATCTCACCCCGTTTGAGGCCCAGGGTCCCGGTCGCAAGCCATGGGCTGACGTGTATACCGACAATCGCATCAATATCGGGTTTTTTCAAGACGCCGGCTTTGATCATGCTTTTTGCCCCGCCTGATGACTCCTCATTAGGCTGGAATACCAGCTTGACCTTGCCGCCAAAGAACTCCCGCTGCCCGGCAAGCGCCATCGCGGCGCCGAGCAGCATCGCCGTATTGGCATCGTGGCCGCAGGCATGCATGATACCGGCGCACCGCGAGGCATAGGCTTTCCCGGTACACTCCTGAATCGGCAACGCATCCATATCGGCACGCAACGCGATCACCCTGCCTGCGACACCCTTTTTCCTGCCCGCGATGATGCCGACAACACCCGTCCCGGCGATGCGCCGGGTTGAGACACCGGCCGCGGCAAGGGTCTTTTCAACGAGGGCCGCGGTCTTAAATTCCCGTGTTCCCAATTCCGGATAACGGTGTATCTGCCGCCGGAGCGCGACGAGCTTTTCTTTTAATGTATCCATAGAGACCTGTTGTATCTCACAACTGTCCGGTTAAATTTGCCGGTGTACCTGCGAGAGCCGGTACTCCAATGATAAAGATATAATGAAGTCGTAGGGGCGGACTTGTCCGCCCGTCCAGCCTTGTATCGACGATAACGGGCGGGTAAACCCGCCCCTACGAAAGTCAAAAAGTAGATTGCGACACAGTCTCAAGTCCGCCCCTACGAAGCAAGAAGAAGCGATATAAAAGATACATGTTACACTATTTGTTGGACGATACTTTAACCGGACAGCTATGATTGTATCTGTATTTTTTGCAATGCGTCGGGAAGAAAGTCGATTATATCGCCGGCAAGCAGTGCGATTTCCGTCGTTGTCCGCACCGCGATGTCGCCGGCAAGGCCGTGCAGATACACGCCGGCGAGCGCGGCACGAAACAGTTTTGGTTCCGTTACCTGCGCGATGAGCGCAGCGATCATGCCGGCCAGCACATCGCCGCTGCCGCCGGTCGCCATGCCGGGATTGCCGGTCGGGTTGACGCATACCGCGCGGCCGTCGCTCACCACCGTCCGGTATCCTTTGAGAACGCAGACAACACAATGCTCATGGGCCATGGCGCGCGCAGCGCCCGGACGGTCGGCCTGGATGGCATCGATTGAACACCCGTTCAAACGACTGAGTTCCCCCGGATGCGGGGTGATGATAATATCTGCCTTTGCGTCAGCGAAACTTTCGATGATCGCATCCTTTGTTGTTTCCCGGCTAAAAACGTTCAACGCGTCGGCATCAATGACGACGGGCAGTGCAACGAACCGCACAAGTTTCCGCACCAGGGCATAGGTGTCATCGTTGTTCCCCAACCCGGGGCCGATCACGAGTGCGCTGACCCGCCGGTCGCGTATCGTCTCCATGATCAGGGGGAACGCTGCGGGATCAAGTGAACCATATTTTCCGTCCGGCAGCGGCAGAGTCATTGCTTCAGGACGCAATCTGCCGGCCATTAAAGGCTGAATGCTTTCCGGCATTCCGACGGTAACCAGTCCCGCGCCCGCACGGAGGGCGGCATTGGCGCACAGGACGGCCGCTCCGGCCATGCCGCGCGAACCGGCAAGCACCAGCACATGACCGTAGTTTCCCTTATTGCTGTCTTTTTCGCGGGGAGCGATGAGCGAAGCGACAAAATCCGGCGTCAGAATATCGTTTTCCATGATCGGCCCTATTTGACTATAGCCACCGCTACCGCGTACGCATCGGTATGCGACAAAGAAATATCAATATTTTTCCTGCGGCGGCCGCGCACGCGGGCCTCGGGCTTTCCCCCGGGCAGGTTGCACACCCCGATATCTTTCAAGCCTAACCCCGGTTCCCCCAGCGCCTTCCAGACCGCTTCCTTGGCGGAAAAACGCACGGCGTAATGCTGGGCACAGTTCTTCCTGGCCGAGCAGTAACGTATCTCCTCGGGGGTATATACGCGCTGCAGGAAATTCCGATCTTTAACCAGCCGGCCGATGCGTTTGACTTCAACTATATCAATACCGATCTTCATTATTCGACCGTCACCGATTTCGCCAGATTTCTCGGCTGATCGACATCACAGCCCAGATGCACGGCAACGTGATATGCAAACAACTGGAGCGGAATGACGTTAAGCAGGGGAGAAAACAACTCGTCCACTTTCGGCATATATATCTGATGTTCCGTTTTATGCCGGATCTCGGTGTCGCCTTCGGTGGCTATGGCGATTACTTTTCCGCCTCGCGCCCGCGCCTCTTCAATGTTGCTCAAAACTTTCTCGTATACCTTGCCGGCGGTGGCGACGACCATGACGGGCATATTTTCATCGATGAGAGCGATAGGGCCGTGCTTCATCTCACCCGCAGGATACCCCTCCGCATGGATGTAGGATATTTCCTTTAGCTTGAGCGCCCCTTCAAGCGCAATGGGATAATTCAGGTTCCTGCCCAGGTAAAGGAAATCGCGTTTCGAGGCGTACTCCCGGGCCAGAGCGACGATCTGGTCGTTCCTCTTGAGCACTTCACGGATACGCATGGGAATTTCCCAGAATTCGGCGAGAATTCGCTGGTACTCCTGCGGCACGATCGTGTCACGTTGCCGGGCCCAATCGAGAGCGATCAGATAGAGCGCCGTCAGCTGGCCGGTAAAGGCCTTGGTGGAGGCAACACCGATCTCCGGGCCGCAGTGCGTGTAGAGTACGGCCTCGGCCTCCCGGCTGGCTGTCGACCCCAGGACGTTGCAGATAGCCAGCGTCTTACAGTCGTGCTGTTTGGCCAGGCGAAGCGCGGCCAGCGTGTCGGCCGTCTCGCCCGACTGGGATATGACGATCGTCAACGCCTTTTTGTCAAGCACCGGCGAGCGGTAGCGGAACTCGGAAGCGATGTCCACTTCGGCGGGTATCCCGGCCAGGTTCTCCAGAAGAAACTTCCCGACAAGGCCCGCGTGGTAGGATGTTCCGCAGGCGACGATATATATTTTCGACATCTCCCGCAAAAAGGTTTTGTCGAACGTTATATCCTCAAGGTGTATGCGGCCTTCGTCGGGGTTGAGCCGTCCCCGGAAGGTGTCCTGGATCGACTGCGGCTGCTCGAATATTTCTTTCAGCATAAAATGCTTGAACCCGCTTTTTTCCGCCTGCACGGCGTCCCAGGAAATGGTCTGCGCTTTTCGCCGTACTTCGTTCCCCGACTGGTCGAAAATGCGCACGCAATCCGATGACAATTCCGCAATGTCACCCTCTTCAAGGAAGATCATGTCACGGGTATAGGCCAGCAGGGCGGGGATATCGGAGGCCAGCAGGTTTTCATTTTTCCCCACACCGATTATCAACGGCGCGTCTTTGCGCGCCGCCACAATGTAATCGGGGTTGCCGGCGCAGATGGCAGCGAGCGCGTAAGCGCCCTTAACGTCTTTCAACGTTCTTGTAACGGCCGCCCGCAGGTCGCCGTCAAGATACTTTTCAATAAGATGCGCGAATACCTCCGTATCAGTCTCGGATTTAAAGACATGGCCCTCTTTCGCCAGGCTTCGTTTTAATTCAAGATAATTTTCTATAATGCCGTTGTGCACCACCACGACCCTGCCGCTACAGTCGGTATGCGGATGGGCGTTTTCTTCGGACGGTTTCCCGTGCGTCGCCCAGCGCGTATGGCCGATGCCCACGGTGCCGACAAGCTGTTCCTGTTCCAGTAATTTGGCAAGCTGACAGAGTTTCCCGACGCTGCGCCGCAATTCGATCATTTTGCCCGAAATGACGGCAATTCCCGCCGAATCGTACCCGCGATATTCCAACCGGCGCAAACCGTCCAGAATGACCTGTGAAGCTGATTTTGTACCGATATAACCGACAATGCCGCACATAAGATGTTCCTCCCCAAAGACGTTCGCCCCGCTTCGCGGGGTGCCGGGCGGCTCGAATGGTTATGTTCGCCGCCCGCTCTCTTACAAGGGGAAACTATGTTTCCCCTTCGTCGCTCTCTT
>Ga0315281_10001734_pt1 | contig 32311 bp, 24 predicted proteins | sample YL17G07_0_MG_FD_204540 | JGI IMG/M metagenome (GOLD analysis project Ga0315281, IMG submission 204540) | Sediment microbial communities from Yellowstone Lake, YNP, Wyoming, USA - YL17G07_0 | ecosystem: Environmental > Aquatic > Freshwater > Lake > Sediment | place: USA: Wyoming | collected...
TTTGTTCCCCCGTGACACCCGACGAACACACCCGTCACGACCTCGCCCAGCTCACCCGCCGTCAGATTGAATCTGCGTTGGGGTTTACCCCCCTGCATGCAGGCGCATGACACGCCATAGATAAGATCGTGCGGTGTGCGTCACCGCCCACACACCGGTTCGCTCCAGCTGCAGTGTTGCACCCAGCTACTACGGTTTGTTCGTGATCCGCTCAGCCAATGCGTTGAGGCTGGAACGCAAGGTATGTAAGTCAGTTTCGAGTTTTGCAATTCGCGCGGCGTGGTTTGTATCCGATGGTGCCGGTATCACAGCATGCATGCCGGTAGTCGATGCAGCCACGGGGATCTTGTCGACGGACGACACCGCCGTGGCTCGTCCGGCGAAGGCCGGTGTGGCGCCAAGCAGACTGGCCATTGTGATGACGACGGTAGCGGTTTTGTATATTTTGGTAATGGGCGTGTTCATTGTGTAGGCTCCTGATAAATTAAATCCTGTTTCGGTTGTTTATTTCAATACTGCTGGTTGGTTAGCACCGACAGCGGCTTTAAAAATGATACGACTGTGTCGCAGTTTGGCTGCGGAACAAACAAGAAATAAATTGTCCGCGTTCTGCACAAAAACTATGGGTGCTATGGTCACCATAGTATGCGTGCAGGGAATTACAGATGGGTTACAGATTCGCTGTGGTGCGCGCGGGGAAATCCTGGTATAGCGTTTTTTTATTCCGGGTATTTCGCGGCACGGCGCATGGAATGGTACACCTGGTACAGGGCCAAAATATTATTTAAAATAGACTGATCAGTTTCAGTCCGGCGTGTTTAACAGCAGGTGAATAATAACGACGCTAGAAATTATTTCTTTCCGATTTCCAACCAATATTGGATGATATATTCCCGCAACTAAACAATCCGTAAGAATAGCGCAGAGAAGATCTATCGATCTCCTCTGCCATTAAGCGACTAATAAGACGTGTCATCGTTCGAGCTGGAGTTACTGCTGATCGGTTCCGCCTTGGGAAGGTCGCGGATGACATGCCATACATCTCCGATATTATCGCCGCTGGTCTGTCCCGGTTTCTGATCGCCGGCAAAGAAATACAATGGCTTGCCACGGAACGTCAGTTGTATAAAACCATCTGGACGCACGATTTGCCCAAATTCTTTGGCGGACGAAACGGCCTCAGTTACTGCCGCTGGTGGCCAGGTGCCGGCACAGTCATCAAAGCAGGTGCTCTTGCCGCTCTTGGCATCATCTTTATCAAAGGTGTACAGCGTCATGCCGCTTTTACCCGCGAGTACTGCATCAGCAGCATGAGCAATACCCACCAGGGCGGTGGACAGCAGCAGGGCGGACAGACTGAGTAATTTCATGGACGTGATTTTCATTGGCTTGCCTCGTTCGTTGATAACATGGGGTTAAACAATTCACCAGCCTGCGGAATGCGATGGCCTCATGCTAATGTACGTCGCAGGTAGATGTTGGATGCAGGATGAAAGAAATTTTTGTTTATCGCTATCCCATAAATACGGGATGGATGTCGATTAGCGGCGTTCCCACAATTCTTTATTGCCATTGCCAAACACAATACGCATGGTTTGGCCATCGTCGGTGAAGCCATAATGACCGTAGGCTTCCCAGTTATTTGTTCCGTCCGCCAGGTAATACAAAGTCTTGTCTTGAATCTGCCAACGGCCATGTGTCGTTTCATTACCGCCGCCGCTATTAAAACTCCCGCTATTGCCACCGCCCACGACACGGCCATTGCTGTGTGCAAACGTACCATCGGCATTGAACTGCACATATTTCTCGCTCGCTGCCGAAAAATCACCGCTGACATAGGTATTGGTGTGTACCCAGGAACCGATGAAGCGTTGATCGAGATTGCCGCTCGGCTTGCCGCCGGTAACACGGTGATCACTGCCAGTGGCAGAACGCGATGTTGCGGTACCCTCACGCGCAAAATTAGCCGCGGCATTGGCCAGCGGGATACCTAACATCGTCGGTGTCCAGACAAGCCCGGAAGAAGTAAGCGCAAAGTTAAAATTCCAGGAACTATTATCCTTGCTGTAGATACCTGCACAGTTAGCGACGTTGCCGTTTGCCGTACCGGTGATCCGATAGTAATCGCCAGTGTTCGACGTCATGGTGCCGGTCACGGTGGTGCCCTTTTGTAACAGCACCAGCTGCATCGACTCATTCGAGATCACGCCGCGATATCGCCCGGAAAAGTCGGCCCCATGCGCCAGTGATGCCCATAGGCACATCATCAAGCTGAGAATTCGTAACGAGTTGTATATCATGCTATCTCCATTCAGTTAATAAACGCCTGAAAATACGTGCATATTATTGTGTGGCTGAGAATGTGCCAGCCGCCCAATTATAAGTTCCGGTGGCACTGCGGTTATTGCCACCGCTCACGTCGGCGTTTGCGCCACTTGCGAAGTTGAAATAACCGCCGCTGACACTTGCAAAGTTACCACTTGCGGTGTTGCCGCCACCCCCACCGCAGGCGGACAGCAGCAGGCTGGCCAGCAGCACAGCGCCGAGGATTAATTTATTGTTGATACTCGTCATGACAAAACTCTCCCGTAAATTCAATGTGTGCACCGGTGCGTAAACGCACCGTGGTGAATGTATTTAGTAATACGCACCCGCCATGGCGCTGGATGCAGCGCGATAGTAATTTTGTTCATTGACCTAAGCCTATCAAGACTGTGGTTTATGGCTATCCCATGAATAGGGGATAGGGAAATCAGGGAGGCAGGTGTTCATTTTAATGCAACGCACAGGGTACAACCGGGCTATTGTTGTTAAACATAAAGTCCGAAAACAACACGGTCAGATCGTCGGCGGATCCTTGGGTGTTCCAGAAACGATTAAAGGTCACCAAGGAATTCGGCATGGAATAGTTGCGTTTCTGATCGTACGAACTCCCCGAGCCTCCCGCGCATACCGTGGTCGCCAAGCGGGTAAAGAGGGTATTTTTATAGTCATCGAAGTTGAAACGTTCCGCCAAATTGACATGACAGGTGCGGCAGCTATGCGCGAAGACTTTGTGATAAACCGCATCATGTCCTTGGCCCAACCAACTTGATGGTAAATAGTTCTGATTCTGCGTCTTCACGCCACCTGGATACCATCCGGCAATTAACGCTTGGGTCGCCGCCGTGGGTCCGGCCTTCAATACGTTTTGATTAAGATTGTAAATAGCTTCTTCCTGTGCGGTCTGTGTCAAACCCAATTTATTTGAAAAGGCGAAGTTACCGACATCGTAAGGCAGGAAATGGCCGCCGATATCGGCACCACCGCTGCCGTCTTCGGGGAAATGGCCAGCATACTTAGTGCCCCCATGACAGGCTACGCACACGCCGGGCATAAATTTTTCACGGCGTCCATCCAGATTGACGGAGGGCAGCAATTCGCCGCTGGGTCCAAAAATGAGGAAGCGCGTAAAGGGTTGATTGCCGTTGACCCCAGGCGTCACTTGGTGATCCATCATCACGCAGGCGACCAGATGATTGCCGGCGACCGCATTATCGATAGCGGTATTAATCTCATCCTGAGTCGAGTTCAATGTGGGTGGTCCCAAATGATTGCACACATAGGCCGAGGTATTATCCGCGCCATAGGAAATAGAATGGTGATTGCGGGTAAGATTGAGATCCACCTGGTTAATATAGGTGGCCGAATATTCCGGGGTGCCGGTAACCGCGAAGTCCCCAATCTTGACGGTGCGCTTCCAGTCCTCAACGTTCATGGCCCCGATGAAATTACCCTGTGCGTCACAATCTTTCACCGCGCCAATGGCTTTGTAATATTGACAAGCGGAGCGACGCGTATCGATACCTTGATACGTCAAAAAACGTTCGACATCGGGAATTTTATCCGACGGAAATCCGCTAGGTGGTGGGAGGAATAAACCTGTTACGGTGCCATTGAGGCTTGCAGTCATAGTTGAAATGACGGGGGCATTGATCCCGGCTAAGGTATTCAGACCCAAGTTGATCATGCCATCCGCATTGGCAACGCGGCCAACCAGCGAGATCTTGGCCGGATTCGCTGCTTCACAATTTATTTGGATATAATCGGCATTACTCATTTGCGGCAACGCGAAATCACCCTCGACACTCAGTCGCACCGGCCCCGCCAACTTCACATCGGTTGCGGAAAACAGGCTTGCTGTCGCCGTTATTTCTTTGCTGAAAAATTCGTTCACTGTTCCACAGACCGAACCATCCGCCATACGGAACCGGCCGAGGATAGGCAGGGTTGTCGAAACATCGCTTTGCACCACGTAATCACTGTAAGCCTGATCCGTCACAGTAAAAGAACCGCAATTTTCTGATGTCGCGCCGCTATCCAACGAACAGTTGATATCAAAATTTTTCACGAAAATGTCAGGAGAAGCGGGCAGGCCGGGGATGAGGTATTGACCGCGGATATCCGTTCTAAGCGCAGCGCCACTCGGGTAGGTGAGATTTGTGTTGATATCCGTTGAGCTCACCAACACATCGGGTAAAAATGCGCGATACATTAACGTATCCGTGCCGAATCCCCACGTAACATAGGAACGAAAATAATTTCCGGTTAGCACGGGTGCCGCTGGCGCGGCGTAGCTTTGCGCTGCGGGCACTACCTTTGGTACGCCGATACGATCGGTGATGACCGCAATGCGGCGCTCAGTGTAGCCGCCCTGGCCGTTGGAAACTAAAACATAGGCGAAGTGAATTCCCGGCCCTCGGGGCAAGGTCCAGTTAGTGGTTGAATTATTAATATTCTCGATGCTGCCGTCGGTAGCACGCCACTCGAAGGTCAACGGCAAACCACGGGTGTCGGTCACCTCCACATGAACTGAAACTGTTGGAGGCTGCGAAGGTATGACAGGTACGGTATTGCTTGTCGTATTACCAGACGATCCACCGCCGCAACCGGTTAACATCAATGTGACACCCAAGACGGTGGTGATGGCAAATAATGCCACTTTCTGCAAAGCGTATTTGTTATACATATATTGTTTCTTCCTAAAAAATGGAAACATAAAGTAGATTCATGATTCAAATAAATCACCGTGTTGATTTGAAACGGGCATAAAAATCGAAACTATCGAGTGTATGCATTGCGTACCCGCCAAACTAAACATTCAATACCTCACGCGATATGAAAAATTTTTCCGCTAACGTAACCTCTGCATCGTTATAAACTTTCTCATTCAATTCATACCCATTCACGTGACCCGGCAGATACACACGAATTCTTATAGGGTGATGCGCGCGTGTCCACGCCTGATGGCTAGCCTAACAAACGGGGGAGGGTTGGCTATCCCATGAATTGGGGATGGAAAGGGGCGTGATGAGCCGATCCCCCCTTTTAATCGGCTCAATAATTTATAGAATATGAGTCGATTATGGGCTAGAATCGGCTCATGAGTTACAACTGGCAACAGCCTGACTGGCCCCACTTCCGCTACGACCTCGCCCCAATTCAGGATGCGCTGTTTGCGATTGCCACCACCATGGGGCATATGAGCGGACTCCTGAAAGGCCTGCCCGAAGCCATGCAGACCGAGACGGTGTTGGGCCTGATGGTGTCCGAGGCCGTCAAGACCTCCGCTATCGAGGGTGAGATTTTAAGTCGCGCCGACGTGATGTCGTCGATCCGCAATCAGCTGGCGTTGAATGTTCCACTGGAAAGTGTGCGTGATGCGCGCGCAACTGGTGCGGCGGAATTGATGATGGATGTACGCCGCACCTTTGCCGAACCCTTGTCCCAAGCAAGACTCTTCACTTGGCATCACCTGCTACTGAAATCACGCAGCGAACAAATGCGCGTGGGTGCATGGCGTATTCACCCCGAACCCATGCAAGTGGTGTCCGGGCCGATCGGTAAAACCAAAGTGCATTTTGAGGCGCCGCCGTCTAAACGTGTGCCCAAGGAAATGAATACCTTCATCCAATGGTTCAACAGCACCGGGCCGGGCGGCACACAAGAAATCAAACTGGCCGCAGTGCGTGCGGCAATAACACATTTATTTTTTGAAAGCATCCATCCCTTCGACGATGGCAATGGCCGGATCGGACGCGCGCTGTCCGAAAAGGCTTTATCACAAGGCGTGGGTTATCCGGTGTTGTTGAGCCTGTCGAAAACGATCGAAGCGAACAAGAAAAAATATTACGCCGCATTGAAAGAAGCGCAACACGCCAATGAAATCACGCCGTGGATCACTTACTTTGTCCACATCGTGCTCGAAGCCCAAATCGACGCCGAAAAACAAATCGACTTTGTATTGAAGAAGACCAAATTCTTCGATCGCAATGCGAGCAAACTGGATGAACGTCAGATCAAGGTGATACGCCGCATGCTCGAAGAAGGGCCGCAGGGTTTTGCCGGCGGTATGAACGCCAAAAAATATATCGGCATTACCAGCGTCTCCAAAGCCACGGCGACGCGCGATCTACAGTTTTTGCAAGACCTTGGTATTCTGCAACGCGTCGGTGCAGGCCGGAGCACCCGGTATGTCCTCGTTTTTTAACAACGGAACTTAGCAGCTTGTAACAACGCGCCTGCTCGAAATGAAGTAGGCGGGGCTTCATTCCTCAATCCGGCCTACAGGCTGCGTTTTTTACCTGCCCACTACCGTTTCGATATTTCTCAAAAGTCTTTGCGGTTATTAACTTTATCTGCCGCTGCCTCGTTCAATGCATTATTTGTATCGACGACAACGGTAAATCGCGGGTCTTCAAAAAACACGAGTGAAGGCGATACAAAACAACCGGGGTGTTCAACAAAAGTAGAGATTTGAATGCGCGAGTTCTGCCGGTGAAATCTAAAATCTATCGTTTGTCCGGGCAGCATTCCCGTCACATTTTCCGTGCTCAAGACTGAACCACCCGCACTCAGTTGTGATAAAAATAGAGTATTGACGCCAGCACTGCCGGGGCTTGAAACGCCCCATATTAGATCTGGCACGACAACCACCTTCGATTGCCTGCCGGTCATCCCACTGCAATTCATTTCCGGTGGGGGATTCGTCATGAACGAGTTAAGCTGGAAATACGGTATGCCGACTTCCGTAAATGCCGGACTTGGGTTAGGAGAGATTCGACGAAAAATGTTGACCATGGCGGCGCGCGGCATAACATCAACGACAGCGGGCGGTGAGGACGACTGGGTAGTAATGTGCGGCTGAATGACTGGTAATGGGGAAGTGTTAGCGCCACTGCTACTGGTTTGGGCTTGTGCGAACTGTATCTTATTGTTCAACCCGCCCGTGTACAAAAACATATGCGACAGGTTACCGCCAAGAATATCGGTATCCGCAAGCAGCGAAGCATAGATCGCCAAAGGAACGGGGGTGTTCAGGCTGCCGGTATATTCGAGTTCGATTTCACATTTGCTGGCGGTGGCCCCAGGCAGGAATCGGACATTGCGAAATATTTGTGATGGGCCCAGCCGGATATTTTTATCAAGCTTTGTGCCGGTTATCACCAATACGACTTTCTCATTTGGCGGAATATTGGTTGGCGGTACAAGTTCCGTCCGGAATTGCGGCGCTGGCTGTGTGGCTGTTGCTGGTTGTGTTGACTGTTGAAACTGCTGCACGGCTGGCGCGGCTGCGCGCAGGTGGTTGGTGCTGATAGCTACAATAGGCACTTGTTGCTTGTACTGGATTTGATTGATAGTGCCTTTGCGGACAACCTTGATAGTGAAAGTATCAGGGCCATTCATCTCAATGGCATAGTGTAGCTTAACCGTGCGAACCCCTTCCGCCGCGTTATCGCCAACAGCGAGTTTGACGATAATGGAAGAATTGTTGCCAGATTTACGTGTGCCATAACTAACCGAAACGCCTGACCCGGATATTTCCACGCCGGTTGATCCATCAACGAATTGTCCAACCACTTCAAAACTAAATGTCTCGCCTTGTGCGACAAGCTGGACAATATCTTTTTTACATCCATTAAAACAGGTGGAGCCTTTGATAATGTCAATCGTCGCCATTGCCGGGCTGATTGCGCCCAGAATAAGCGCCATAAACAAACTCATTTTCATAATAATACTCCGCATGACTTTCCTCCTTACTTTTTTTCGGTTAAAACGATTGACGGCGCAATGACAAATATTTATTTCCTGCGCACATCCAGAAACTGACACTAACCTTATCAAGGTAGTGGTTTATGGGATAGCCGCAATCAGTAACATCAACAAGAACCAACTTCATCGAGTACGCCATCCCATGATCACCGAGGTATCACCATCAACTTTTCACGAACGGGTGGGTTACACCTGGGTTCTGTCCTGTAAACGTGATACGTGCGCGCATTCGGGTTGGATGCGGCGCCCGCGTAATTTTTTTGTGGGGCGGAAGTGACACACGCCAACGTCCAGGCTACGGGCCTTTATTATGCTGGTGATACTAACAAGACCGGGGTTTCTGCCTATCCCATAAATAGGGGATACAAACGCAGTGACTACAGCGGTTACAGTTGCTGCGTCCCATTGGGTGTCAAGTCTTGCCGCCGATCCGAAGACCGGCGGCCATGGCAGGAACACCTTGAGCTACTTGGCGCACACAGTTTCTTTGGCATTTATTTCGTAGAAACAGTCAACGCTGGGGCCGATACTTTGAGTGCTGGCGGCGAGTGTTGCATCGGACGGTGCAGGTTCGTTAGCACTGCTACTGGTTACAGCAACCGTGGTAGCGGAAGTATCCGCCAAGTCCGAGTACTCATTGCTGAACGCCGGGTTGGCGAGCAACATCGTGGCGACACTGACTGTGATAAAGAGTTTGTTTAATGTGCACATGGTTAGGATCTCCAAAGTTGTTAAATAGTTTAAGTACGTTACTTGCCCGTTGCATCTCATCCTTCGGACTGGAGGTTTTACTGCTTGCTTGTGGAGATATACGGGTGCGGTGGTGGTATGGATGCGCACAGGTAAAAATATATTTTTATGTTTGCCGCAGGTCGACGAGGACCGAAACGTAATATTTTTTAACATGAACAATAACTTTAGGAATGCTGTTTATGAATAATGCCACTGCTGTGGATAGCCGGGACACCTTGACCTCTGAGCTTGAGGATCTGCTGGCGCGTACCGCCTTGCAGGATAAAAAGGCCTTTGCGCGACTGTACGAGCTGGCCAGCCCGCGCTTGTTCGGCGTGCTGGTGCGGATGATCCGTCGCCGCGCCATTGCCGAAGAAATCCTCCAGGAGTGTTTTATCCGCATCTGGCAGCATGCTGGCGCGTATATGTCTTCGAAGAGCCAACCGATGACCTGGATGACAAGCATCGTCCGCAACCGCGCGCTCGATCACCTGCGCTCGCAACGTAACTCGACTGCCTCACCCGAGAATGCAGAGGAACGGCTGCTCGCCATTGAAGACGAAACACCGGGGGTACTCGCGGGGATGCTTGCTAGCGCCGAGGTTGCGACACTGAGTGATTGTTTGGGTTCGTTGGATGCGAACCAGCAGAAGAGTATTGCCGCCGCGTTCTACCGCGGCCTGACGCACGATCAGGTTGCCGCCGAACTTGGCATCGCACTGGGAACCGTGAAGTCGTGGATCCGCCGTGGCTTGGAACGATTACGGCGTTGTATTGATGGACAACAACTGATGGAAGAAGCAGGATAGAACGGCATGATGCGGTATCTCAAACCCGAATTACTGGAACACCTCGCCGGTGCGTATGTACTTGGCACCTTGTCAGGTCGTGCGCGCCAACGTTTTGTGCGCCTGATGCAGGCGCACCCCACCATCGAACAGGCCGTACAAAAATGGGAAAAACGTTTGTTACCATTGGCATCGTCAGTGCCACCGGCGACGCCACCCAAACGTGTCTGGAAGGCGATCAATACACGGCTCGAGCCTGCACCGCACAACGATAGGTTTGCCGGATTTGCGTTTTGGCGCATGTCAGCGCCGTTGGCATTGGGTGTATTACTCGGTGTGGGTGTCATTCAATTTTTACCGAAAGACGAAGGAGTACCCGAAAGTTATGTTGGTTTCCTAACCGGCACACCTGGCGCAGCGCCGACCGTACACGCCAGCGCGATGCGCAAAGAAGCGGTGTTGTTTATAAAAATGATTGAACCGGTAACTTTGGTACCTGGCCAGCATCTGGTACTGTGGGGATTGTCCAAAGATAACCCGCCCAAACGCATCGGCGTTATACCGGCAGCCAGTGGAAAGAGTCGCATGACACTTGCCGCGCCTGCTGATGCTACCTTCAAAGGCATCACCACGTTGGCGGTATCGATTGAAAACGACGGTGCGGAGAACAGCGCCGCACCGATTGGTGAGATTGTCCGACAAGGACCGTGTGTGAAATTGTGGTAAATAATAATTAGCGCACACGATGTGTTATCACCGTGTGCGTTTTGGATTTAGTTACAGACCCTGACGTTAAATAAATTGATTTTGGCATCACCCGCCTTGGGCATGCTGACGCTGCCTTTGCCAGTGCCTTTGGCGTTGCAACAATATTTGTCATCATCTTTATCAACGAAACTGCCTTTTTTCGCACAGTAGTCGTCAAATTCTACCTTGCCGGTATTATTCTTGGTATTGAAGTTGATGCCACTGCGTGGCCATGACAAACCCCGCGCTAATCTTTCGTGTGCCTTGTTCCATGAATCCTGGCAATTACCATCATGACCAGCCACTGCATCCGCGTGGGCTAGCCGACAGGCCATGCCGCGCGGATGGGCAAAACAACATTCATCGTGGTCCCAGCTCCCCGCATTAATCGTACAGGTACCATTGGAACACAACGCAGAGGGCGGCATACCATCGAATGGTGCTAGGCCGCACTGGTTACCTATAGCACCGAAGCAAGCTTGGGGTGGGGCGACAAGGTTGGTCGGTGACAGCAGGTCATTGACATTTTTCGCGGTGGCCAATTTAGTTCTAAACTCTGCAAGGGCCGCATTGATTTCTGCCACAGGAAAACCCGCTGCTATTAGCACCTGCTCAACCGCATCGGCACTGACATTGAACACTTTCAGTAAGGCGCTCGCTGCTTGTTGTGTGGTATAGCCTGCCTCTTTCAAGGCGACAGCAACAATTCTATCGGATGCAGCAAAAACTGTTTTCAATAACGTTGCCGTCTTCTCAGCGGTGGCATTAAATGTCTGCTTTAAGGCGGCGGCGACTTGATTGACGGCGTAACCTGCCGTCTTCAATAACGGCGCGATGGTATCAACGGTGGCGCCAAATACTGTTTTCAGTATCGACGCTGCCTCCGTTGCGGCAACGCCTAACGCATTCTTGAGCGCGCCGGTAACTTGTTCTATAGGATAGCCAGCATCCTTGAGAAATTGTGCCACTTGTTGCGCGCTCAGGTTGAGGGTATTTTTCAACTCTTTGGCGATATCGTTGATACTGGCATTTGTAGCCTTGAGTAAACCAATCAGATCAGCCGCCGAATCAAAAAACTGGCCGTTACTGGTTTGGTTCAAACACTTGATGGTTTTGAGCGTGTGGGTGTCAGTGGCATAATTCAGCGGGAAGATCGGATCCCGCTGATCGTTGCTCATGGTGAGATCATTAATCGCCGCCCCGCTCAGGTGGATTTTGATTTTATGTGCTTTTTTATTATAGACATAGTTCATTGCGCCTTGGTCGGTGGTTTTGGTTTCTCCACTGTTGAGATCGATAGTCTTCTTAAAGTCTTTGCGGTCAAATAAGCCACCAGTGTGATAACTGTATTCCACCTGGCACTCGTTGGCCGCATAGACCGATGTGGCACCAAAGATCGCGGCAATAGAAAAACCAACCGCGATATACCGAGTAGGTGGATGAGATTGTATGTAAGCCATTATCATGTCTCCAAGTTTTCAAACTCTGCGTTGATCGTAATCTAGGTACGAAACCTGTCAATGAAAATTGATATTACTTTATTCGTAAATACAATTAAATAATTACTGCCTCGACACATGAAAAAATACGGTCATCATCGCAATGATGATGACCGTTGTTAACGAGATACTACGTATTATTTAGGGAGGGTTACCTGGCCTTTCAGTGGCGAACTAACACTTGGCGTATTTGCAACCGGTGGGAAAGTGCTGTTCACGGCCGCTCTCACTTCAGCGACAGGAAAACCCGCTGCTGTGAGGATCTCAATAATACCCTGGGCGGTGGCATTGAACACCTTATGCAATGCGCCAGCTACTTGTACTGCGGTATAGCCCGCCTCTTTCAGTGCGACAGCGGCGACATTGGCGGTTGCATTAAATACCGCTTTTAAAACGGTTGCAACTTTCACAGCGGAAGCATCAAACACCTCCTTTAATGCGGCAGCAACTTGACCAATAGCATATCCCGCTGTCTTGAGTGCCTCTGCGACTACTTCGGCAGTGGCGTTAAACACCGTCTTCAGTATCGATGCTACTTGGGTTGCAGTGGTGTTGTAGACACTCTTGAGTGCAGCGGCGACCTGACCGATCGCATAACCTGCTACCTTCAATGCCTCAGCAGCGACGCTGGCACTGGCATTAAACACCGTTTTCAGTATCGATGCCAACTCGTTTACCGTGGTGTTATACGCACTCTTCAATGCTGCGGCAACTTGGCCAATCTCATAACCTGCCGCCTTTAATGCCTCTGCTGCTGCTTGTGCCGAGACATTGTAAACCTCTTTCAATGCAGCAGCGATTTGTGCAACGGCATAACCCGCCGCCTTCAGTGTATCTGCGGCGGCATGTGCTGTCGCATTAAAAACAGTCTTGAGGACGGAGGCGATTTGCTGTGCCGTGGCGTCAAAGGCGCTCTTGAGTGCACCCGCAACTTGATTGGCTGTATAACCAGCCTGTTTGAGCAATTGCGCCACTTGTTGCGCGGTCATGTCGAAGTTCTTTTGCAACTCTTTGGCGATATCGTTGACGCTGGAACCTGCCGCTTTGAGCAAACCGATCAGTTGTTCGGCAGTATCAAATATCTGGCCATTACTGGTTTGACGCAGACACTTGATGGTTTTGAGCTCCACTTGAGTCGCATGAAAGAAAATACCCGGCACACGCTGATCTTTACTCATTGTGATATCATTTTCCAATAGCGTTCCGGTCTGAATGGCTTTTATCTTTTGCGATTTTTTGTTCAGGAGGTAGTTCATATTACTTTGGTTGATGGTTCTGGTTTCCCCTAAGCTAAAATCGACCGTTGACACTTTATCCACTCGATTGGAACCGCCGGTATGAAAACCGTATTCCACCTTGCACTCATTGGCTGCATAGGCCGAGGTGGTGCTGAGGATCGCGACGAGGGAACAGGCCAAGGCCTGCAAGTGCCGATTATTACTGTTAGTCTGTTTCATAATGCTTAACTCCATGGTTATAATAAATAATGTTGAGTTGGTATTGGCAGCGGCTTGTTAAATGTTATTATCAACAATACTGCGCCTTGCAAAGTGATACGCACAGAATTGGGTGTAGATGCATTGCCGAGTAAATATTTATCATGTGGTACATCTCCCGCTCCTGTGAACGACATTCATTTGTCGTTCTAGTGTAGTTAGCTGCATGGCGCGAACAATCCCATAAATAGGGGATGCCACTACGCTGGCATAACTGATCGGTACAAATTGGGGCGATAGTTTGGTAATAATACCGTGCGATAAAAACTAAAGACCGGCTATACTCCATGACTTAGAAATGAAAGCGCGGTGAATCCACGCTCAATAGAACAAGAATGGTCGATGCATGCAAACCCATACAGTGTTAATAGTAGAAGATGATGAAAATACGCGTACCCGATTGGCGAGTATTGTCAGCGCGCATCCGCAACTGACCGTTACCGCCGCCGTGGGCACCTGTCTTGAAGCACAGGCTGAATTGAAAAAGGGTTTCCCCGATGTGTTGCTGTCTGATCTGGGATTACCCGATGGCAATGGCCTGGATTTGATTCGGTTTGTTACAACCCATCACCCACAGACCGAATCCATGGTTATTACCGTCTTTGGCGATGAAAAAAATGTGCTGGCTGCCATCGAGGCCGGGGCCTCCGGGTATTTACTCAAGGATGGCAATTCAGAGTACATCGGCCAATCGATCATGCAAATGCTGGCGGGTGGTTCGCCCATCAGCGCATCGATTGCGCGTTTCTTGCTGAAGCGGTTCAAGTCGGCCAGCACTGAACCGACTCCATCGCCGGACCCACGCCCCGCACTCACTGCCCGTGAACAAGCGGTACTGGAGTTGGTGGCCAAGGGTTTTTCGTATGTAGAAATTGCCAAGACCTTGGATATGTCGGTGCACACTGTCACTTCGCACATCAAACATATTTATCGTAAGCTCGCCGTCAACTCACGCAGTGAAGCGGTGTTTGAAGCCATGCAGCTGGGCATCATTAAACTCACTCAATAAGCGTGGCGCAACGAGCGATACTCCCCTGTGAATAAGACCTTGTTGTACAAATACAGTTGTTGGGTGTTGCTGGTGTGCGGTTTAGCCGCACTGACGGCACTGCTCATATACCTGCACTACACACCAATGACAGACGATATCTTGGTAATGAAACGCGTTGAATTCAGCACACAGCAAAGCACTGATCTGCCGAAGCCCGACACTATTTGGACACCAACCACACTGCCGGATGATTGGTGGTTTCACCAATCCCCAGGACAGGAAGGTTGGTATCGCATCACCTTAACACTCAATGTGCCGCCCAATCGTTTATGGGGCATCTATCTCCACTCAGTGACAATGAATGCGGCGGTATACCTGAATAATGAGTTATTGGGCACCGGTGGACGCTTTCGTGATCCGGTAGCACGCAACTGGAACCGGCCCTTGTATTTTGCAATCCCCAATGGTTTGCTGAAACCCGGTGACAACACTTTTCTAATCCGTGTGAAGACTGAATCACCCAGCAATGGTTTGTTAGCGAATGTCTATTTGGGACCTGCCGAGTCGTTACTTCCGGTCTATGAGCGCCGCCTGTTGGTGAGATATGGCTTTAGCCAGGTCATTGTGGTGATGTCATTCGTGGCGAGCGGGTTTTTGCTGGTGCTCTGGTCGCGCCGCCGCGCCGACACGGTGTATCTCTGGTTTGCATTAACCATCCTGGCCTGGGCCATCCATAATCTCAGTCTGATTGTGATCAACATCCCCATGAGTACACGGCAATGGGTCTGGCTTAACTCCAGTAGCTTAACCTGGCTACCGATCTGCGCCATTATTTTTATTCGTCGGCTATTGGGTGCGCCTGCACAACGTCATGAACGCGTCATCGTGTTGCTTGGGATCGTTGCCACGCTGTTACTCGCCGCGATCCCGGAAGCTGAATTCTACCGCTATGGTATCTTAGTTAATTCCGTCTTTGCCCTGCTACTGGGTCTGTACCCCGTCACTTACGCACTGCGGAATTTTATTCAAACCAGAAGCGGCGACATTTTTCTGCTGATGGCCTCCGGTACCTGGATGCTATTGTTGGGGGTGTACGATAATCTTTTTCATATGCATCTGATCAATCGCGAATACGGTCTGATCATGCATTACAGTGCACCACTGATATTGTTTGTGTTCGTGAGTATCTTGCTCAAGCGATTTGTCGGCGCACTCAATGAATCTGAGCTTCTCAATCTTAGTCTTGAGTCAAACATCAATAAAAAACACCTGGATTTAGAAAATAACTATAAAAAATTGCGGACTTTGGAAAATCAACAACTCTTGATTGAAGAACGTGAACGCATTCTGCGCGACATGCACGACGGCATGGGCGGCCACTTAGTTTCCACCTTGGCCTTGGTGGATAATGGGGTTGCAGATCGCACGATCTTGCGTAGCTCACTGCAACAAGCGTTGGATGATTTGCGCTTGATGATCGACTCCATGGAAGACGTGGACGGCGATGTGCTCACGGTACTGGGGATGTTGCGGCAACGGTTGGAGTCACGCTTGACCCAGGCGGGCATCACCTTGCACTGGCAAGTCCAAAATCTCCCGGCCATCGAAGGCTTTGGGCCGCAAAAAGCCTTGCATGTGATGCGCATTTTACAGGAAGGCATCACCAACATCATCAAACACGCCCAGTCACTGACGATTACCTTGAGCACCGGTGAATCACTGAATGCACAAGGGGCAGAAGGTGTATTTATTCAATTGTGCGACGCTGGGACTGGCTTTTGTGTTGAGGAAAAATTTCAGGGCCGCGGTATGCATACTATGCAGCGGCGTGCCAATTTGATCGGCGGGCAACTAACTATGCACAGCAGCACGTCGGGAAGTTGTTTACAGTTGTGGTTGCCATTGCGTTGATGATCCAACATTTACTAACGAGACGCATGAAAAGGATACCCTCCAACCAAGACCGTCAGCCGCAGGGATGCGGCTGTCGAGCCTACACGGACGTATTTACGGCGTGTCTTGGTTGGAGGGTATCCTTTTCATGTGACTTAGTAATATGAAGTAGAGCGTGGGGATGAATAAAACGATATTCCTGAAATACGGCCGATGGGTCATAACGGTGTGCGGCTTGGCGGCATTAATGGCCTTGCTTATTTTCTTGCATCATACACCGCTGCCCAATGATGTCCTGGAAATAAAGCAAATTGACTTCAGTACGCATCAAGCCGAAACGCTGCCTCCCGCAGATGTCACCTGGACACAAATATCCTTGCCGGATGACTGGCAGCGTCTAAATCACACAGAACGCGATGGCTGGTATCGCATCACCTTAACATTGAATGTGCCCCCTAACCGCTTATGGGGTATTTACCTGCCCTCCGCCATGATGAATCCGGCGGTATTTCTGAATAATGAATTGTTGGGTAGTGGTGGACGTTTCACCGACCCGGTGGCGCGCAACTGGAATCGACCCTTGTATTTTTCAATTCCCAATGGCTTGCTCAAGTCCGGGGAGAATACCTTATTTATCCATATTAAAGCCGATCCCGCCCGTGACGGGATGTTATCGCACGTCTTTATTGGGCCTGAAGAATCATTAACCCCGGCGTATGAATACCGTCTGCTGGTACGTTACGGCCTAAGCCAAATAGTGATTGTGATGCTATTTGTTACCAGTGTTTTGATGTTTCTGCTCTGGTATCGTCGGCGTGCCGATACGGTTTATCTTTGGTTTGGATTAACCACCTTAGTCTGGGCAATCCATACGCTCAATCTGATTGTCATTAACATTCCCATGTCGACACGCCAATGGAATTGGCTTAACGCCACCATCACCTGGCTGCCCATTTTCGGCGCGCTGTTTATCCGTCGCTTACTGGGGTACCCTGCTGCGCGCATTGAACGCTTCTTTATCATTCTTGGGGTGTTGGCTTCAGGCTTGCTGGCGGTGATCCCCGAAGCGATATTCAATCGTGAGGGCGTGCAGTTAAACGGCTACTTGACTCTGTTGCTGGGCGTATATTCGGTGGCATTTTCATTGCGGCATTTTGTTGAATTCAAGAACCATGACGTTTTTCTGTTAAGCGTCGCCGGAATATGGATGATGATGCTGGGAGCGCATGACACTCTTATCGTCGCACATATTATTGACCGTGAGCATGGCGTCTTCATGCATTACAGCGCGCCACCGATATTGTTTGTGTTTGTTAGTATTCTGCTTAAACGGTTTGTTGACGCACTCAATGAAACTGAAAAACTCAATCTTGAATTGGCGTCGCGCATCAAGTTAAAGCACCTTGAGTTGGAAGATAACCACCATAAAATGCGTGCACTAGAGCATCAGCATTTGTTGACTGAAGAGCGCGAGCGCATTCTGCGTGACATGCACGACGGCATGGGCGGCCATTTGGTTTCCACCCTGGCCTTGGTGGATAACGGGGTCGCGGATTGCTCGATCCTGCGTGGCTCACTGCAACAGGCGTTGGATGATCTGCGGCTGATGATCGACTCGATGGAAGATGTGGGGGGTGATGTACTCACGGTCCTGGGTATGCTGCGACAACGACTGGAACCACGCTTGACGCAGGCCGGCATTATCTTCCACTGGCAAGTACAAAATATTCCACCGATTAGCGACTTTGGACCGCAAAAGGCCCTGCATGTCATGCGCATCTTGCAAGAAGGCATAACCAATATTATCAAACACGCCCAGGCACACACCATCACCCTGCGCACCGGGCAAGCGCAGGATGCAAAAGATACAGCGGGAGTGTTTATTCAGTTGTGTGATGATGGTCTGGGCTTTTTCGTGGAGAACAAATTCCCCGGCCGTGGCTTGCAGAACATGCAACGACGTGCCGCCTTGATCGGCGGGCAATTCACTATACAGAGTAATGCCAATGGCAGCTGCTTGCACTTGTGGTTACCGCTACAGTGACAGTGTAGCTGCGCGTCTGTCACGCCGTATTCCCTTTCTGTGTCTACCAATATCCCATATTCTGGGGATGGTCGGCCAACTGCAATTGTTTAATACTGTGGCTCTTCCTGGTTGCCCGGAACTCACTAGAGCTGAAGATGAAGGTAAATTACTATTCCCTGTATCGGTTTGTACTGCCACTGTGTCTGTTGACCGGTGTCGTTATAAACAATCCGGCCCACGCACTCGCGCAACTGCAACTCACGATGGTACAGTCCTTGGGTGATAACACATTTGAGTTGACGGGACAGTTTGGCAGCCCCTGCGCCAGCTGCGAGATCATTGCCAACTATGGCGCCAACTTCCGTTATGCCTATCGGCCCAAGGCATGGCAGCCCAACCGCATTGAACTACAGGTCGATGACCTGAATCGTGAATTGGATATTGTCCTGCAGGTACACAGTGACAAGGGCGCCAGTAATCCGCAGCGCATACGGCTTCAGAGAAAAGTTATGCCCGCCACCGAACTGCAACAAGCGGTGCCCACAACCCAATTGGATTCTGTTCACTTTTATGAACGTACTCACCAACTGGCCATCGGTGACAAGGGTGAAGACAGCTTCGATGTCAGTACCGCGCCCCCGAGTTGTGGACAACAGGCCCTAGTCTTTGATCAAGCCCGCATTGTCTACAGCCAACAACGCTTTGCGCAGGCGCAAGTCGTCCAGTCACCTACGGCCGGCTGCGTCAGCTGCTCGCCCCTGACAGTGCGCTGGTATCACGAACCGACCGGTAAACTTACTTACCAACTCCATGTTTATCGCCGCCGTGTCAGCGGGGTTTGTGCAGGACAGCTACGTAAATAATTTCTACAGTGTATGCCTATCCCCTATTTATGGGATAGGCGTGGCGCATCACTCTTGTTATGTTTAATTCCTCTTTGACTGAGTATGGACATAAACAATGCGACACAAGCTACGCCATCCGGCGGGGATCATTTTCACCGTCACCGGAATGCTCTGTACCCCCGCCACTTACGCCCTGGGCGTGAGCAACAGTACGATTTCTGCAACGGAGTGGACCAAGGCAGATGCCGTTATCAGCATCACCATGGACAGTGAACCACTCGCCACCGAGGGGCAGCTCAAGTTTTTTATCGGCAGTTTGGATATCACTGCGCTCATCCACACCCCGCGCCCCAACGAGTATGTCTACGATGGAACTCGTTTACCACTTCCCAGCGGTGAAAGCGAGGTCATCCTCTACTTGGCAAAAAATGATAATACCTGGCAAGAAATCGCACGCTTACCGATTAAAGTGCTCACCGCTACGGGTTTTGAACAGAGCGTCGGCAATGTAACGGTCAACCTGAATCTCAAAGGTCAACTGGATGAAGGCCATAGCGGAACGGTGACACCACCACAACGCCACACCTTTCAAGACCTGGCAGGTCAGATCAATGTCAACACCCAGGGAAAACGCGGTAACTTGCAACTCGTCGGCACCATGAACCTGGTCGGCAGTAGCTTTCAAAATGAAGCCTTGCGTTTTGGTACACTTGGGAACAATGCACCCAATCTTGACCTCAGTGATTACCTGTTGCAAATGAATACTGAAACCAACGAAACACGCTTAGGTCACATCACTTATGGGACCAATCGCTTTTTATTAAACAACATGGCTAGCCGTGGTATTACCTTTAAACAGAAGATTGACAGTCAGCTTGATTTTTCCATCGTCAGCATGAGCGGCAACAGCATTGCGGGCTATGATAATATCTTTGGTCTTGATGACAGTAATAATAATATTAGCGCGCTGAGCATAGGTTATGAAATAAATGAGCAGCGACCAGGGGCAATGCGTATTGAGTTGATGTACCTGGACGCCTCGTTACAACCACGCAGCAACTTTGACAGTGGTGAAATCCGTGATGCGGAGACCAGCAATGGCACGGGCCTGCGCCTGAGTGGTAGTGATACTGACCAGCGGTTGCTGGCGGAACTTAGCCTGGCGCAAAGCAGGTTTAACAATCCCAATGATCCGTTGCTGACGCAGACCACTGCGCTGGTGCCGCTGTTGGAAACCACCAACAATGCCCGTCATGCCCAGGTCAGTTATGGGTTGCTTAAAGACGTCAAGTTTGGTCAGGAGCATAACCTGAATGTCACCGCGACACTAACGCACGAGCGGATTGATCCGTTCTACAAAAGCATCGGCGCCTTTACTAACGCCAACCAGATGAACACACAGACGGCCTTCTCGATCAATATCGATCGGGTCGCTATGCAATTGTCACATCAAGAGATCGAAGATAATCTGGATAATATCGCCACGGTGATTAAGACCAAGACACGTGGTAACAATGTCAATATCACACTACCGCTGGCCTCCTTCTTTGATAGCAAGAACGAGACGTCTTTCAGCGTCTGGCCGACCTTGCAATACGCCTATAATCAAATTCACCAATTTGGTACGAACGTTCCCGTCACCTTTGATGCGAATTCACACATTCCGGATCAACTCAACAGCCAGCATAATTTGGGCTTGCAATGGAGTTTTGAAACATGGAATATCGGTTACCAGTTCGGCTTATCGGACCAGGATAATCGCCAACCCGCGCGTGCGTTAGCGGATTTTGAAACCCGCACCCATGGCCTGAATATCGCCCTGCGTTTAAGCGAGCAGGTGAATCTGAACTTGGGTTATGCGCGTAGCCGGGCTTTCAATAATGAGATTGACTTGATCAGCTACAATAATAGTTATCTGCTGGGCATGGATTGGCGGTTTGCGGAGCATTGGTCTTTTAATGGCAATTACAGCGTGACGTCCGCCGATGATTCACAAAATCTTACCCTCACTGACGGCTACACGGCACAATCACAAATTAATTGGAATACCGATATCGCTGGCAGTGAGGGCAAAAAATTACCAATGCAAGTTTTTCTCCGCCATGCGGTGCAAAACAATGAAAACATTAACAACACATTTGGGTTGAACACCAAGGCATATACTTGGACGGTAAACTCCGGTGTCAATATCAGTTTTTAAAGGACTCCCGTTATGCGTAAACAATTCATCCCTGCCCTATTTTTACTTGGTCTGGTTTCTCAGTTACTTGCAGTGACGGGTGTTAACCCCACCGGTGTGAACGTGCGGCAAAGCGGCCCCAGCACGGTCTTTATCACCTTTCAAGATCTGGATCCCAATGAAACGGCGACGGATGCCTTCTGGTGTGGTGATGTCACCACCACCGGGGTCTCGGCCATCAATCCGTGTGTCGCCAACACCATCTATGGCCATCTACCGGCACGTTATGATCAATCACGGATTAGCGTCGCCGGGGCATCTCGTAATTATACCGACATCATGACCATTCCCGCCTCGGTCACTCGTCGTGCGTTGCAAGCGGCACAACAAGGCAGCGCGGATTCGAATTTCTTTTATGTGCGACGCTTTAGCGGCGGCATAGCAGGTGATCGTTTTGTAACCGTCACCTGTCGCATGGGGGGTGGCGGTGCGCGCTCGCCCCTGGCGCTGTTGGATGTGCATGTCGGTTTTGAATCCAGCGATGGCAAAGAACCGATCTTTTTAGTGACACACGGTGGTGTTCTGCCAAAGTTTGGCGCACGGATTTTTTATAACGGCAGCGGACATCTGGTTGGGCGCTGGGAAATAAAAACACCGGCAGATCCGGAACCCAGCACCGATGACCTGTTAACCGAGGCCACCTTGCCGGTGGAACGTCGTGCCCTGCAACAACGCTTTACACTCTTACAACGGTTTGATGTATTTCTAGACCCAACAGGAAAGATCTTTTTACCTGGCCCTGATCCCAGCAAACTCCCCAGCAGCAGCGATGGTAGCTACAAGATCCTGTTGCGCATCGAGGCCTCCGCCGATAGGGAAGGAGATTCTCAGACGCTGGCGGGGATCGTCAACAGCGGCGGTGTCGCCGGCTTTCCCATGCCGGTACTTCGCTATTACGTTGGCGCGGCAGAAGACTTACAGAAATTGCAGGCTGAACAAAAGGTCGAACGCATGAACCTGATGTTACCGCAAGAGGATGTGGTCTTAAAAAAACAATCCCTCATCGAGTTTTCCTGGGCTAACGTGCGCCAGGCCACACTGTATCGTATCGAAATTATCAGCGACCAAGGCCCGGTGGTCTCCGCAATTGTCAATGAACTGAACTACTCCGCACCACCCATGTTACTGGATAAAAAAGGCGTGCCCTTACGCTGGCGCGTCAGTGCGCTGGATAAAAATGGCAATGTCATCGCCACCAGTGTATTGCGAAATTTTCGGCTTGAATAATTTCTTTGAGTATTTGAGATTAAAGCATTTTTCAACAACCCGTTTGTCCCTCGCGCAACTGACTTAACAAAATAATGTTTTGTTTAGTGGAATGGTGATTTTTCTCACCCTTACCTAAATGTGACCTCCATCAAAGAATTCCTGTCATTATGGACATACCATCAGGTCAGTTTAGAAATACCCTGTTGATGGCATAGGATTTTTCAATAGGCTGTTAATCAACCGAAAACAAACAAGGATGTTTTTATGAAAATATCCCTTTCTTACCCATTCCTGCTGTTTGTTTTGTTGCAGGCAGGTACCGTGTTTGCCGGTCCGCCGCAACGGCTGATTATCCAGTTTGACACCGCTTTAAGCGCCGAGCAACGACAGGTACTGCAACAACAAATACAATCCCTTCTTAAAACCGAGATGACAATATTGCCGCACAGTACAGAACAACGGTGGATCATTGTTATCAGTCCGCCGTTGGCTGCATTCGATCTCGAAAAGGCCAATGCAGCAATAGCCCGGCTCGAACACGTGAAATATGTTGAGCCTGATCAAGTTCTGAATGTGCTTCACTAACCACCATGTTAACGCGTCATATAATTTTACAGCGCCCATGAGCATTGAATACCGTACTGGATGGCGGCGTGTTGAAAAATGAATGTCACTAATGACAAATAGTAAACCGGCTCGCGCCGGCAGCCAGTCACCGATTGAATTGATGGATTCCGGCTCGTACTGCGTTTGGCCGGAATAACAAATCGCGGCGGTATCTTTTTCCGCAGGCGAATAGGGAATCATATTTTTATCAAATACCAAGGGAGATTCATCATGAATAACACGCAAGTTAAACAACGCTACAGTTCGTCAACATTATTATTCACCGCCGCCGTGCTCACTTGCTCGCTAGCGACACCCGTCTTTGCCGGGCATAGCGAGTCAGAGGTAATGGCGGGTATTTCTTCCCATGCATCGCACGAAGACACGGATCGCGTGATTGTGAAATACAAAAGCACATCGAGCGTTGGTCAGGCGGCCAGCATGCCCACTGCGCACGTCAATGCCATTTCACAACGAGCCGGTACGGGTCTTCGGCATATCCGGCGGTTACACAGCGGCGCGCAATTGCTGCAAGTGGAAAATAAACAATCTGGCGTGCGCATGGCGGATATCATTGCTTCCCTCATGACCGATGTCGATGTGGAATACGCGGAGCCTGATATAAAGATGTATCCCATGGCCATTCCCAATGACTCCCGTTATAACGAGCAGTGGCAATATTTTGAAACCCTCGGCGGACTGAACTTGCCCTCGGCGTGGGATACCACGCAAGGTGCGGGTGTGGTGGTCGCGGTGATCGATACCGGTTACTTACCGCATGCCGATCTGGCGGCGAATATCCTGCCCGGCTATGACATGATCTCGGATCAAACAGTTGCCCAAGATGGCAATGGGCGTGATGCGGATGCCACCGACATGGGCGATTGGGAACCAGCGGGTGCGTGTGCTGCCGGTTCAGCAGCCAGTGACAGCAGTTGGCACGGCACCCATGTCGCTGGCACCATCGCCGCGGTGAGCAATAACGGGTTTGGTGTCACCGGTGTGGCCTACAAGGCCAAAGTATTACCGGTGCGTGTGTTGGGTCGCTGCGGTGGTTACATGTCGGACATTGCCGATGGCATCATCTGGGCCGCCGGTGGGTCGGTGTCCGGTGTGCCGGCCAACGCGAATCCCGCGCGCGTGTTGAATTTAAGTTTGGGTGGTTCGGGCAGCTGTAGCATTACCTCTCAGAATGCGATTAACACGGCGCGCAGTTTGGGGGCGACGGTAGTGGTGGCCGCCGGCAATGAAAATGCCAATGCGAGCAACTCGAATCCGGCCAACTGTACTGGCGTCATCGCTGTCGCCGCCATCAATCGTAACGGCGGGCGTGCCTACTATTCTAATTACGGTGCCGTTGTGGATGTGGCCGCACCCGGTGGTGATGTCACCACAGGCACGGCGAACGGTATTTTATCCACGCTCAATGTGGGTCGCACAACAGCAAGCACCGACAGTTATGCCTTCTATCAAGGCACCAGCATGGCCACCCCGCATGTGGCGGGTGTTGCGGCATTGTTGTATGCGGTGAATCCTACGATAACACCCGATCAAGTCGAGTCGATCTTAAAATCAACCGCACGTAGTTTTCCAGCCACGTGTACTCAATGCGGTGCGGGGATTGTCAATGCGGCCGCTGCCGTGGCGTCAGCCGGAGGCGTGACACCGCCGCCGGTCATCACGAATGCCCTACTGAACGGCGTAGCCGCGACGGGTTTGACCGCCGCCACGGGGGGTGAATTGACGTTTACTTTGGAAGTGCCGCCAGGTTCATCCAATCTGAATTTTGTGATCAGCGGTGGCACCGGTGATGCCGATCTGTATGTCAAGTTTGCTTCCGCCGCCACGTCCAGCGTCTACGATTGTCGTCCCTATCTCAACGGCAACAATGAAACGTGTAACATCACCAATGTACAACCAGGTACCTATCACGTGATGATCCAGGCCTATGCGGCATTTTCAGGGGTGTCACTGCTGGCCAGTTATGCGACGGGCGTGAGCGGCGGTGGTTTCACGAAAACCAATTTATCGGCCACGCGTAGCGCTTGGCTGAACTATACGTTGGATGTGCCCGCCGGTATGCGTACGTTAAAGGTAAACATGTCGGGTGGTACGGGTGATGCGGATATCTACGTGCGTTACGGCGCGCAACCCACCACCAGCAGTTATAACTGCCGGCCTTATATCACTGGCAATGTGGAGTCCTGTAGTTTTACCAATCCAACGGCGGGGACGTGGTACATCAGTATCCGCGCCTATTCCAGTTTCACGGGGGTCACCGTGGATGCGCAGTACGCACCGTAGATTATAAGACACGATCCGTGCCGGGATGAAAATTCCTTTGCTAGGCATTCTGCCTAGCAAAGGTGAAACTTGCTGAACCCTTTTCGCTTAGAAATTATGCCCTAAACGAAAATACAGTTTATTGCCGCCGATGACTTCATCAAAGCCCTTGGCGACACCCAGGGTCATGTGCATCCGCAGGTCATAGAACACATCCACATCGGCGTTGAATTCCGCACCCGCCGACGAATAATATTGATTCGGACGGTCATTCTGCCAGGCGGCGCCGGTTTCATAAAAGAGGGTGCCGTGCAGTTGATGAATGCCAATGGGTGGCACCATCCAACCGCGTTCGATCAGCGCCAGGGGAAAACGGTATTCCGCCGAGGCCAGGCGCATGCGACGGCCACGTAACTGCGCATGACCTTCAGCATAACCACGCAAGGTGTAATTGCGCAGATTGAATAGCGGATCCCCCGGCCCACCCAGTAGATAGAGCAGCGGATTAGTGGCAGTCTGGATACCACCCAACTGAAATGGTCGTGGACTGTCAGTACCACGGCCTTCGACATATCGCAGCGCCACGACATGTTGACTGCCGAGATGAATATACTCGCGCCAATCACCTACCGACACTTGCCCGCTGTAATCGCTGTGGCCGATCGCGTCACTGTCTTCACGAATGAAGCGCACATCGCGGCCTTCACTGCGACTCACCGATTTGGGAAAGCGACTCGCTGACGCGTACGTCAGCGCCACACCCAGGATATCGTCCTGGGCATTGGCATACGGCACCACCGCCGGTGCTAGCCACGTATCGTTTTCATGCGTTTGCAAAGCGGCAAGATGAAATGCCCAACTGTCGTGTAAGGAATTAAACGGCAAGATCATCTGTGCCTGCGTGACCTCTTCCTGGCGAATCCGCACTGGATTGTCTGCGCCATTCAAATACAATTGAGTACGCCGACGCTCAAACAAACGTAACACCGGCCAATAACGATCGTAGATGTAATCGATACTGCCTACCCACCAAAGATTCTTGGCATCGTAGGCCAGATCCACACCATAGATATGTCGCTGCAAGGCATCCCAACCGGCGGTCACCGCGCCCAACTCGGCGCGTTGTTGATCCACGACGATGTGCGGAAACCACCAACTCGGCCACAAACCGGAATACGGTGAATACTCGGTTGGCGTGGACAAGGTTACCGGCGGGGTGGCCGGTAAACTCGCGCTGTTCGACGGAGTCGCAATGGCTTTCTTCAACGGCGGTGTTGCGACGGTTTTTGGTTGCGGCAGTGCGAAGACATCAAAGCCGCGAGCCGTGTAGCCTATATAATAGAGTGTGTCACTCACCTGCACCGGGGAAAACGCCCCACCGATGACGTTGGTCAGCGTTGTTTGTTTACCACTGGTCAAATCCAGACGATGAATGTTGTACACCCCACCGGCATCGGATGTAAACAACACGGCACGGCCGGTGTCCGTAAACTGCGGTTGGCTTTCAATCGCTGGGTCATCGGTGAGTTTGGACCACACTTGATCGGCCAAGGTAAACCGTTCCAAATTCCAGCCGCTGCGCTCGCGCCACACACTGGCGATAATTGTTTTCCCATCCGGCGCCCATGCCAGATCACTGATCTGCGTGTCGTCCTGTGCCTGCCACAATACTTGTTGCAAAACGCCCTGCGCATCCAAACGGTGTACGGCCACCTTGCCTAAGGCATTGTGTACCGCGAGTAGTTGTGTCCCATCGGCTGACCACGCCGCGTGATGATAACGCGCGCAGTGCGTGAGTCGCTGCAACTGATCGCCATTGGCATCGACACGATACAAATCATAATAGATGGCGGCATTGCGGCATATTTCGGGTTGCACCAGCAACACCCCCTGTTGTGGATGCACATCCAGACGGCTGCCCGCGACCACATCGCGCAATTTGCGCGCCGCCTGACCCGGCGCGATCAAATACAAACCGGCGTGGGTATCACCACGATACGCAATGAAATAAACTCGTCCATCTGGGGTGACGCGCAAGGGTCCGGCAAAATAACCCTGTTGTGTCAGCGGCTGCCCGGCCTGTTCGCCTTGTTGTTGAATCGCGGCGATTTGGCTTTGATAGTTGTTACGCACGGAATCCGAAAACTCCGCCCACAGCTGTGGCACGTCTTTACCAAAGGTGCCGGCACTATTGGAATTCAACCGAAACGGAATGATGTTATCGGAATAATTCGCGACCAATTGCTGAATCTTGTTATCGCCGTAACGCCCTTGGAGATACTGATAATACTGCACGCCGTATAAATACGGTGCGTAGCCGTACGGCCAACTCGCCAAGGGTTGATTGATTTGTTCAACCGGTTTGATCCCATTCACCGCCTCCATGCGCATCAGCATGTCAAAGAAACTACTCTGCCCGCGGCCAATACCTTCCTGCACATCGGTTTCGTTATAGGTGGCAAGGCCCTCGATCAACCAACGCGGTTGGTAAACATTGGGAAACAGCAACGGATGCCGACCAAGGGCGTGCTGCAACGCCGACGGTACGCCACTGACCTTATCCAGGTGAATAATATGCGTGTATTCGTGGGTAATGAGGCCGCGTAACCAATCGTTGTGATCTTCGAGTGAATTGATCTCGTCCGGTGCGGTGACGTACAGGGTAAACCGCGTGCGTGGAAACACCGTGGCGAAGCCATTGGATAGATCCCATTCATCGCTGAGGATAATATCGGTTTTGTTTTTGGGTGCCCAGCTAAGCCATTTGCTCACCCGCACATGCACGTCCTCGGCGATCGTCGCCACGCGTTGTGCCAACGCTGCCTCGCCCGTATGGTAATGAATCGTAAAATGCGTGCTTTCGGTTGTGTACCAATCCAGGCTTGGATCATGACTGAGCGCCGCCTGGCAAAGTGATGCGGAGAATACCCCCAACGCGATGCTAGTAACGTACGCACAGAATCGAAATCGCATAAAGCTTCCTTTTTGTTTTTATTCCAGGGCGAGGAGTGCCACAGTCTAGCGCAAGGCCGCGGTACAGCAAATAGCTATCACGCCGATTGTGTCACACAAAACGACTGGGTACACTGTGCGACATGTTGCACTTTCCTCAACGAGATTGGCTGCCGATACCGCCACAACACCTCACCTTGACCGTGGCGATGTTGCTCTGCCCGGTTTTTGTGCTGTACCCCACGGCAGGTCTTGCCGCGCCACCGCTGGCGTATGAACAGGCCATCGAGTTAACACGCGCGGTGGGTAAGGTCCTGGCCAAGCAGCGCACCGCCGAGGCCTTGCTCAACGATTGCGTCGCGACCTTTGCGCCATTACAAGCCCCCGCCAGCCACGCCCGCGCGCACTGGCAAGCCCATAATGCCGACATTGTCACCCAAGCCTCGCAATTGCGTACCCATTTAGCCAAGCAGATCGAACAACAACAAACCAGCGCCAATGCGAAAAACTATGCCGAGCAAATTGATTATCTGATCGACTCCAATGTGCGCGCCATTCAGAGCAAACTGGCCCAGTACCCGCCGCAACAACGACAACCGTTGTGTCATCGTTTGATGTTATCGATCACCGCCGGTGACTGGGACATCGCCAAGGTGATGCCCGAGGCGCAGCAGATCATCACGCGGTTTTACGCCACACAAACCGATAGCCATTGAAAAAAAAGAAGTTGTAAATGTCAAGATCGACATTTGCGCCATAGTCTATACAATCCACGCTATGTCCGATGTACTCAATCCCGCCCAGCGCGCCGCCATCACTCATACCACTTCGCCACTCTTGGTCCTCGCCGGCGCAGGCAGCGGTAAGACCCGTGTGCTCACGCACAAAATCGCACACTTAACCGAACGTCAGCATTTACCGCCGGGAAATATCTACGCGGTCACCTTTACCAATAAGGCCTCGCGTGAAATGCGCGAACGCGTCGGCAAGCTGCTCGACAAAAAAACCGTGAAGGCGATCCACATCTCCACCTTTCACACCCTGGGTCTAAATATGATCCGGCAGCAGTTTGCCACCTTTGGCTTGAAACCCGGTTTTTCGATCTATGATGAAACCGATGCGCTGTCACTGATCAAGGAATTGATGCGCCGCACCTATGCGGACCCCGGTCAACAGGCCGAACAAACCCTGGCACAGATCAATCAGTGGAAACAAAATTGTCTCAGCCCGGCGCAAGCCTTGTCACTGGCGCAAGATGATCAAACCTATCGCGCCGCCTCGACCTACACCCAATACCAACAAGCCCTGCGCACCTACAACTCGGTGGATTTCGATGATTTGATCGTGTTGCCGATCTGGCAACTGCAACAAGATGCGGAATACCGCGAACAATGGCAAACCAAAGTCCGTTATTTGCTGGTCGATGAATATCAAGATACCAACATGGGCCAATACGAATTGGTCCGATTGCTGGTGGGCAAACACCGCGGCTTGACCGTGGTCGGTGATGATGATCAATCGATCTACACCTGGCGCGGCGCCAAACCGGAGAACCTGGCGCAACTGCAACAGGACTTTACCGATCTCAAGGTGATCAAGCTCGAACAGAATTACCGTTCCACCTGCCGTATTTTGAATGTCGCCAATCACTTAATTAAAAATAATCCGCACGTGTTTGAAAAACGCCTCTGGTCGAATTTCACCGGCGGCGACCCGGTCAAGATCATTGCCTGTCGCGATGAAGAAGCGGAGGCGCAACGCGTGGTCGCGGAGCTGCTGCAACATAAATTCTCCAAGGCCACGCGTTTTCAGGAATACGCCATCCTCTATCGCGGCAATCATCAATCGCGCTTGTTTGAACGGGTGTTGCGCGAGCAAACCATTCCGTATTCGTTGAGCGGCAGCATGTCGTTTTTTTCTTTTGCCGAGATCAAAGATATCCTCGCCTATCTGCGCATCCTCAGCAATCCCGATGATGACAATGCCTTTGTGCGCATCGTCAACACGCCGCGCCGCGAGATTGGCACGGCCAGCGTGCAAAAACTCGCCGAGTTCGCTGCCACACAAAACCTGAGTCTGAGTCTTGCGGCGGCCGATGCCACGCTGGGGCAACACTTGAGTACGCGCGCCACCCAAAACCTGCGCGAGTTTTCCCAATGGTTGGAAAATTTTTCCCGGCAGGCCGCACAAGGCCCACCCGACATTGCGATCAAACAATTGTTACATGAACTGGATTATGAACGTTGGCTAACAGACAGCAGCGCCGATGAAATCAGTGCCAAGCGCAAGCTGGATAACGTCACTGATTTGCTCGATTGGTTTGCGCGACTGGTGCGGCATGACCCGGATGCCGATCTCGCCAGCCTACTGGCCAAACTCACCTTGCAGGAACGCATGGAACGCGAAGACAACAACGACTCCGGCGATCGCGTGCATTTGATGACCTTGCATGCCGCCAAGGGCTTGGAATTTTCCCATGTGTACCTGATTGGCTGGGAAGAAAATTTGTTGCCGCACCGCAACAGTATTGAAACCGATAACATCGAAGAAGAACGCCGTCTGGCGTATGTCGGGATCACCCGCGCGCAAAAAACCCTGACCCTGACCTATAGCCAGCAACGCAAACGTTTTGGTGAAACAACGGATTGCACCCCTAGCCGGTTTTTGTCCGAGTTACCCGAGGACGATATTCATTGGCTCAAGGGCGATGAACAAAAAGACCCAGTGGAACAACGTCAGCGTGGCGCCGCCTTTTTGCAGCAGATGCGCACGATGTTAAATAAAGGCAATGCCTAACAGGTAGTTGAAAAACTCGAAGTTTGCTCGCGCCTCGTCGTTACGGCCAAACGCCGTGCGGGCCGGGATCCAGTAAGACATCAGCAGCTTGTTGAAAAACTCGACATTGAACCCCGGTTCGTCGTTCCGGCCAAACGCCGTGCGAGCCGGAATTCATAGATATCAATACGCTTCTGGCTACCGACGTGAGTCGGTTTAAAGAATTCTCAGTAAGTTCTGCGTTTTTCAACAGGTTGTTAGGTTACCGACACGCGACTTTAATCGGCTTAACTAATTTTCAGTGAGTCATGCATTTTTCATCTAGCGCTAACCTATACGCCAACAAAAAAGGCGGCCGATTGGCCGCCTTTTTCGCAAACTACCACAACCGATTACTTGCTCTGTGACACCATATAATCCACCGCAGCCTTCACGGCGTCATCGGACTGGGCGCTGCCACCCTTGGGCGGCATCATCCCGGCTTTACCCTGGAATCCTTTCAGCGCATGTTCGTATAAGGTCTTGTTGCCTTGGGCAATACGCGTCTTCCACGCGGCCTTGTCGCCGGCCTTCGGTGCGCCTGCGGCACCGGTGCCATGACAGGCAAAGCAGCTGGCTTGATAGACCTGTTGGCCATCGACCTTCGCACCCGCCACCGGGGCCTGACCCGCCGCGCCCGCCACTTCGACCTTACCCACCGGCTCAATCTGCGTTTCGACCTTGGCTTGTACGGTCGGATTGGTGCTGTCACTGTTACGGTCGCCCACGATTATCTTGGCCGCCACCATAATCACGATCATGAATACAAACAACCCGCCAATCACTACCGCTATGGTACGCACTAATGTAGAATCTTGTTCACTCACGCTCAAACCCTCATAGATAGTTAATAAATCTTGTCGCCCCAACCCGGCAGCCCAAAAAAGTCGCTAAGTATACCGGGAAATCCGCAAGAGAAAAATGAGCAAAATATAAACTTTACACAGGCGGCTAGACTCGCCTTGGTCTCCGGGGTTAAGCTTACCGACCCAAAAATGCGCCCGTAGCTCAGATGGATAGAGTGTCGGCCTCCGAAGCCGAAGGTCACAGGTTCGACTCCTGTCGGGCGCACCATTTTTCGACTGTCCGTTACCTGCCAG
>Ga0315281_10001735_pt1 | contig 32306 bp, 20 predicted proteins | sample YL17G07_0_MG_FD_204540 | JGI IMG/M metagenome (GOLD analysis project Ga0315281, IMG submission 204540) | Sediment microbial communities from Yellowstone Lake, YNP, Wyoming, USA - YL17G07_0 | ecosystem: Environmental > Aquatic > Freshwater > Lake > Sediment | place: USA: Wyoming | collected...
ACTGACGGGCGCGCTGCGGCGTTGCCGGTCGCTTGCAGGGAGCGGCCATGCGGCGCGCCCGGCGTCTTGCATCGCATCCCGCCAGCGCACCCACAATTGTCCAACTTATTATTTCTCGGCTCCTAACCGCACTTCATTCCGGGTCACGCAAGAAACATGTTGCTTTGCAGCATCGGAACAGTCGCGCCGCCATTTTCGGCGCACGCTGCCTGCGTTACGCAAACAACGGGGTTATTCGCTATGCTTACGCTTTCGAAGTTCTTCAGGCTGCCTGAATTTCCCGCCGATCCACCGCAGTACCGATAAGCCACATGTCCAACCCGGAACAAACCCCCGCCCCGCCCCCCCACGCGCGCGCCAGCCTGATCCGCGGCGAATGCATTTCGCTCCTGTATCGCTATGTGCCGCGCAGTCTGATTATCAACCTGCTGATTGCCGCCCTCGCGGCCAGAGTGATGTGGGGCGTGGCGGATCACATCATGCTTGCGGCGTGGTTCGCCGCGGCGGTACTGGTCAGCATCGGCAGGGGCATCCTGCGGTTTGTGTTTTTGCGCGCCAGTCCCGGCGTGGATCAAATGCCGCTCTGGGAAAACCGCTTCAGCGCAGGCGCCGCCGCCATGGGGCTGGTGTGGGCATGGCTGGCGCTGATCGGGCCGATACCCGATGTTTACCAGATTTTCGTGATATTCATTATCGGCGGCATGACCATGGGCGCCGCCGGCACCATGGGCGCCAGCCGCAAGTCGTTCATCAGCTTCGTCGCGCCGATGCTGCTGGTCCAGACCGGCGAGCTGTTCTGGATAGGCGGGGAGCTGTTCACCGTCATGGGCATCATGGGCGCCCTCTTCTCCCTCGGCCTCGCCGTCATTTACACGGAATTGCGCCAGACCTTCATGGAGTCGCTCGAAGCGCGCTTCAACATCGAAGAACTGCATCGCCAGCAGCGCCAGGTTTTCGATACCGCGAAAGTCGGCATTGCCTTCGTGCGCGAGCGCACGGTGATCGACTGCAATCTTGCCTTCGCCGAACTGCTCGGCTACCAGCGAGACGCGATCAAGGGCGCGCCGACGCGCGAGTTCCTGCCCGGCGATACAAACTGGGAGCAGATCGGGGAGCGCGTTGAGGCGGCGACGCACAAAGGCCAGACTTTTCGCGAAGAGCTGAGCATGAAAAAGAAGGACGGCACGCTTATCACCTGCGATGTTTCGGCCAACGCAATACATCCGCGCCAGCCCGAGCTGGGTCTGGTCGTGATCGCGAACGACATTTCCGAACGCAAGCAGGTGGAGCGCGAACTGCAACGCACCTTGCAGCAGCAACTGGCGATTTTCGACAACGTCGTGACTGGAATTGTCTATCTCAACCACCACAAGATCGAAAATTGCAACAGCCGCTTCGCGAAACTCTTCGGTTATACGCGCAACGAACTCCTCGGGGCATCGACGCGCATCCTTTATCCATCCGATGCAAGCTGGGAAACCAGCCGCGCAAATACATTCGCCACGATCAGCCGCGGCGAGGCGTATGTCGGCGATGAAGAGCTGTTGAGAAAGGATGGCGCGCGCTTCTGGTGCCGCACCTACGGGCGCGCCATCGATCCAAGCCACCCCGACTATGCGGTATTCGTCATGCTCGACATTTCCGCTCACAAACGCACCGAGCAGGAGCTGCTCGCCAGCCGCGACCAGCTCAACCTGGTGATCGAGGCTGCACAAAGCGGCATCTGGGACTACGACGTAGTCTCGGGCAAGACCACTTATTCCGCACGCTTCAAGGAGATTCTCGGCTATCCCGCCGATACCGCCGATTTCGACTCGCTCTTCCAGATCAAGGAGCGGCTGCACCCGGAAGACCGCAACAAAATGCTCGATGCGCAATACCGGCACCTGCATGAGCGCATCCCGTTCGCCTATGAATACCGCCTGCGCAAGGCCGACGGAAACTATGTCTGGGTAAGCGGGCGCGGCCAGGCGGTATGGGACGAAAGCGGCAAGCCGGTGCGCTTTGTCGGATCGATCACCGATATCTCGCGGCAAAAGGAAGACGAGGAACGCATCCACCAGATGGCTCAGCACGACCCGCTCACCGGGCTGCCGAATCGCCGCCTGCTCAACGACCGCCTCGCGCAGGGGCTGACGCGCGCGCGCCGCATGAACGAGATGCTCGCTCTCATGCTTCTCGACCTCGACGATTTCAAGGCAATCAACGACGACTGCGGGCACGAAGCCGGCGACACCGTGCTTGTCTCGGTTGCGCAGCGGCTGCGCAAGTGCGTGCGCGCCAGCGACACCGTGGCGCGCTATGGCGGGGATGAATTCGTTATTCTGCTCGAAGGCCAGCAGGCCAAACAGGATTCCGCCGCGCTCGCGGAAAAAATCCTCGCCGCCCTGCGCGAACCTCTGGCGATATACGGCACGTCCTACCGCATCGGGGGAAGCATCGGCATCGCGGTCTATCCGGAAGATTCGGCCAACACCGACACCTTGCTCAACATCGCCGACAAGGCGATGTACCGCGCCAAGGAGGCGGGCGGCAACCAGTATCGCTTCAGGGAATGACCGGGCTTGTTTCCATAGTCCTCCAAGCCGCCGCAAGCGGTCATTCTCCGCAACAAAGCTGTGCCGCGGCGCCTTATCGCGGGTTTTCCTCAAGGCGCGGTGTTTTCCTCAAGGCGCGGCGCTTTCTCCAGGGTGAGCGCTCGGCTATACTCCCTGCACCGTTCCTCATCTAGAAATCTCCCCGGTAAACGGACTTACGCAGTGGACCCTGCCCAGCCGCGCCATTCCAATCTCACCACCCTGCTGCACGCCTGGCGGCAGGGCGATGGCGCGGCTTTCGACAAGCTCATCGAGCAGGTCTATGCCGAGTTGAAGCGCATGGCCGCCTCGCGCCTGCGCACTTCCGATGGCGTGGTCACGCTGACGCCCACCGAGCTGTTGCACGACGCCGTGGAGCGCGTAATGGCGTCCCCCGCCGACTGGAACGACCGCGCGCATTTCTTCGCCACCGTCTCGCTGCTCATGCGCGCGGTGCTGGTTGACCACGCGCGCGCGCGCCTGGCGCAAAAACGCGGCGGCGATTGGCTGCGTGTCACACTCACCGAGCCGGGCGTTACCGGCGATGCGCTCGCCAGCGACGTGCTCGCCATTCACGAGGCATTGTCGCAACTGGAAGTCGAGGACGAACGCAGCAGCGACATATTGCAGCTCGCCTATTTCGCCGGATTAAGCCGTACCGAAATCGCCGATGTACTCAAGATCTCCGTGCCCACGGTGGATCGCGAGTTGCGCTTCGCGCGCGCCTGGCTGGGCGAAGCGTTGCGCGCATGAGCGAGAGCCGTGCCGCCGAAGTGAAGCGGTTGTTTCTCGAAGTGTGCGAGTTGCCCGCCGAACAACGCTCGCAGCGCTTGCATGAATCGACTTCGGACCGGACCTTGATCGACAAAGTCCTCGCGCTCATCGAGCGCGATGCGCAAACCACACGCATAGCAGCGCCCCTCGAAGCCATGCTGGCCGGCGCCCTCGGCCCGGAGCTCGCTTCCGGCGACACGCTGGGAACCTGGCGCCTGGGCGAAGAGCTGGGGCAAGGCGGCATGGGCAGCGTATTTCTTGCGGAACGCAACGACGGGCATTTCAAGCAGCGCGCCGCCATCAAGCTGTTGCATGGCCTGCCCACGCCCGAGGCGCTTGAATTCCTCGCCCAGGAACGACAGATCATGGCGGGCCTGGCGCACCCGCATATCGCGCGCCTGCTCGATGGCGGCGCCACTCCGCGCGGGCGGCCCTATCTGGTGATGGAGTATGTCGAGGGCGTGCCCATCGACCGCTATTGCCGCGAATGGCGGCTTGCACCGCAAGCGATTCTGAAGTTGTTCCTCGAAGTGTGCGACGCCGTGGCTTTCGCGCATCAGCGGCTGGTAGTGCACTGCGACCTCAAGCCCTCGAACATCCTGGTCAACCCGGAAGGCCGCCCTTTGCTGCTCGATTTCGGCATCGCGCGGCTGCTCGATAGCGGCGTGCTGCAAGGCGGCGCGCCAGAGGGCGCGGGGCAGACTTACGCCTTCACGCCACGCTACGCCAGCCCGGAACAACGCGCGGGGGGAAAAGTTTCCACCGCGAGCGATGTCTATAGTCTGGGGCTGTTGCTTGCCGAGTTGCTGGACATACCGCCTGGCAAGGGCGCCGCAACCACCCGCGTCCCGGCCGGCGAATTGCGCGCCATCGCCGCCAAGGCATCCGCCCCCGATCCTGCGCACCGTTATGCCTCGGTTTATGCCTTGGCCGAAGACCTGCAACGCTATCAGGCGCGCCAGCCGCTGCGCGCGCTGCCGACGACGCCAGCCTACATTGCGAAAAAGTTTATCCAGCGCCGCTGGCCGTGGCTGCTCTCCGCCGGTCTGTTCGCCGTCACCGTCGGCGGCTTCACCTTGCGCGTCGTCGTCGAACGCAACGGCGCCGAGCACGCGCGCGGCGTAGCCGAGCACGCGCGCGATGACGCGCGAACGGCGCAAGCCGATGCCCTGCTACAGCGCGATCTGGCCACTACCGCGCAAGCGCAAGCCTTGACCGGGCGCGATCGCGCCGTCACGGCGGAACGCAAGGCTCTCGGCGCGGAACAGAGCGCACGCGATGAAGCGCTCACCACACGCGAAGTAAGCAACTTCATGGTCGGATTGTTTTCCGGCGCCGACCCCGACACCACGGGCAAACAGGATGTGTCGGCCGTCGCCATCGTCGCGCGCGGGCGCGAGCGCATCGAAACCGAACTGAAAGGCCAGCCTGCCATACAGGCCGCCATGTTCGCCACCCTGGCGCGCGTGTACGAGAACATGGGGCGGCCGCGCGATGCCGTCGCGCTGCTCACGCGCGCCATCGAAACCGAACGCGCCCTAAAGCCCGCGCGCCCGCTGCAACTGGCGGCGGCGCTTGACCGCCTGGCCTTGCTCAAAGTGAATCTCTTTGAAGATGCCAAAGCCGAACCTCTGGCGCGCGAGGCGCGGCGGCTTTTCGCGCGCCACGCGCCCGAGGAATCGCAGGACACGGCCAACAACTTGCGCACCCTCAGCCTGGCTCTTGGCGGCCTGGGGCGCTTCGACGAAGCCGAGGAACTGATACTGCGCGCCTGGCGCATACAACAAAATATCGGCGCGCCGGATAGCGATGCGCGCAACATCATGCAGCACAACCTGGCCTACCATTACCGCCGCGCCGGAAAATTGGATCTGGCGGAAACACACTTCCGGCGCGCGCTCGAAGGCAAGGCGCGCCGCATCGGCGAAAAACACCCCAGCTACCTCAATTCGCTGGAGGGTCTGGCGCAGGTGCTGGTGCGCTTGCGCCGTCTCGACGAAGCGGAAACGCTGTTGCGGCGATCGGTCGCTCTGCGCCGCGAGATATACGGCGCGAACAGCCTGAAAGTCTCCGCCGCCTTGAACGAGCTCGCCCAGCCCATTCACGACAGCGGACGCCTCGGCGAGGCGGCGCAAATCTACGCCGAGACGCTGACGATTCAGGCTGCCGCATCCGGCCTGCGTTCTTTGACTTATGCGGTCACGCTCAACAACCTCGCCAGCGCGCACGAAGACATGGGCGATTTCGCGCAGGCGGAAAAAGCGTATCGCGAATCGCTCGCCATACGCATGGCGACGCTGCCCGAGAGCGACCTGTCGGTCGCGCGCTTACGCGACAATCTCGGTAAATTGCTGCTGCGCATGGGCAGGTTCGATGAAGCCGGAGCGTTGCTCGAGCGCGCGTTCGAGGTGCATAGGCGCACTTTTGGCGACAAGCATGGCGATACCTTTGCATCGGGTGTGGCGCTTGCCGACTATCGCCGCCAGACAGGCGACATAAATGCGGCACAGTCGCTGCTGGAGAAAATGCAAGAGACTGCGGCGGCCATGTCGGCGCCAAACCGCATCGCCTTCCTGCGCCAACGCGCGCTGCTCAGCGCGCAACTTGGAACACTCGATTCTGCGCTACATGATCTGCGCGAAGCAGAGCAGCTTGCGGCGCAGTTTTACAACACAGCCCATCCGCGCGCCTGGTTGATAAAACTGGAGCGCGCCGAAATACTGCAACGCAATAAGGACAGCTCCGCCGCGGCGGAGCTGGCCGCTGAAGTGCTCAAGCATGTCGATACTGTTCTGGTAGCGCATAGCCCGATACGCGAGCGCATCGGCCGGCTCAGGGCCGCCAGCCGACTTGATTTATAACAATTCTGCAAGTTGACTCTCCAATGACACGCCACGCCTTGCTGTAGCCTGCTGCACCCCCTATACTCATATTCATGCGCTTAGCCGGCAAAAAGAATCGCTCCGAATTTGAACTTGACCCCGTCAAGGCTTTGCAACGCGGACGGGTTCTTGACGCCATGCTGAGCGCGGTAAATCCGCCGGTAAAACGCGGGGTAACACGCGGCTCGCATGACGCCTTGAATCGTCTGGATGCCGAGCGCCAATCACAGGCCGCGCGCAAACTCAATCCGTCATGACATCTAAAGACCCGCTGCTGAATTTGCTCGCGAGGTTCCACGACGAAGGGGTCGAATATGTGTTGGTGGGCGGGCAGGCGGTGCGGCTTAACGGCTACGTGCGCGCGACCGAGGACATTGATGTTCTGGTCCGGCCAACGCGCATGAATGGCGAAAAAATCATCCGTGCCTTGAGCTTTCTCGATTCGTCGAAAGAACTCGATCCCGCATGGTTTGCGCAGAACACGGACGAACCGGTGGAGAACATCCGCGTGGCCGATGATCTGTTGATCGACTTGCTGTTCACCGCCAACGGCGAAACCTACGAATCCATCAAGCCCTACATGCGGGAAATTGCGGTCGAAGGCACGCCGATAAAAGTGCTCAATATCGAAGGCCTCATCAAAACCAAAACCGATTACCGTGAAAAAGATCTGCTGGACAAACAAATGCTCGGAAAAATCAAAGACAGCCTGGCAAAAAAATCGCCATAGCTCTCGGTCGCGAGAATAACCAGGCTGCCAGCCTGCAGGCCCTTGTCTCCAAGAACAACAACCGCACTCAAACCGCGGATCTCGATTTTGTCATTTTCGAACACGGCGCGATAGACGCGATAGGCGCGATAGACGGCATCTGCCGCCGTGTGCATCGCGCCAGTCGCGTTTTCATTTGCCGGTATCAAACGCTTTTATCCCTGGCCGCGCCGAAACACGGCGTTGGTTAAGCGACTACTGCGGCAGGGAGTAGTGGAAAGTGTAGAGGTGCTTGCCATCGACGATATCGATGGTGAGCGAGCCGGCAATCCCCGTGAAGCCGCCCGTGCCGGAATCGGGGATGACGGCAACCGACAACGCGGGCGCGCCGCGGTTCATGGTTCCGGAGTGCTGGAGCGCGAATGTCCCGCTGCGGTTACCTATGGCGCCCGAAACCTGTTCAACGGCCACATACCCGGCAGAACCCTTTACGGCGGACATGGCGCTAAGCATTTCTCCTTTGCCCGTTCCAACCAGGTCTCCGGAAAATTGTTTGTCGATCGACATGCGGCCGATCCCGCTTGTGGAAGCAACTTCGGAGATCGGTTGAGGTTTGATGGCGACTTCAAATACGCCTTTGGCGGTTAAGTTCATGCGGGCAGCTCCATTTGTGACGAAAATTGGGGAAGTTTGAGCGGCCGGGATCGTGGGTAGGCAGCAGAAAACAGCGAGCAAGAGTGAAAGCGAACTGCAGAAAGGTATGTGGGAACGCATGGGGGAAAGTCCAATAGATTCCCGCAGTTTGCCACGAGAATCCAGCCTCCGTAGCGATTTACTGGCCTTTTAGGAGCCGAGAAATAATAACTTGAACATTCTGGCCGCACTGACGGGCGCGCTGCGGCGTTGCCGGTCGCTTGCAGGGAGCGGCCATGCGGCGCGCCCGGCGTCTTGCATCGCATCCCGCCAGCGCACCCGCAATTGTCCAACTTATTATTTCTCGGCTCCTTACCTTTCTTCCTTCGGTGCGAGGGGATTGGCTTCAGGGCATCTCTAAAACAAAAAATCGATGCGCCACTGATAGTTTCCCGCTTCCTTTTCCGTTTAGCAGGCTACAAGGCCAATTGCGGCCTAAAAGCCTTTACCTGCGGAGGACGCATCATGAGCATCGCCCATACCACTTCTACCGGCGCGCCGGACCCGAACCCTATTGCCCGTCCAGGCCGCGCCTGGGTCGCACTTATGCTGGCGTTATGTCTGGCGGCTGCGCTACCCGCTGCGGGGCAAAGCGTGAGCAACACCATCCCGCTGACAAATTCAGGCGGGGTTTCCCTTGGCGTCGCTGTCAACCCGGTCACCAACAAAATCTATGTGGCCAACTCCACAGATTCCAGCGTGATGGTGATCGACGGCGCGAACAACACCACTGCCACTAACCCCACTCCTACCAATATCGTTACGGTCGCGGCGGGGACGACTCCTCAAGCCATCGCCGTCAATCCGGTGACCAATTACGGTAGCGCCAACGTCACCGTGATCGACGGCGCGAACAATACCGCCGTCACGGTCGCGGCGGGGACGAATCCTTACGCCATCGCCGTCAACCCGGTGACCAATAAAATCTATGTGGCCAATTTCGGCAGCGCTAATGTCACCGTGATCGACGGCGCGACCAACCTCACGACCACTGTGACGGCGGGAACCAAGCCCATCGCCATCGCCATCAACCCGGTCACCAATAAAATCTACGTGGCCAATGAAGGCATCGCCGCTAGCAATTCCACTGTCACCGTGATCGATGGCGCTTTCAATACCGACGCCACCAGTGTCACCCTCGCGGCAGGGACGACTCCCCATGCCATCGCCGTCAACCCGGTCAGCAACAAAATCTACGTGGCCAATATCGGCAGCAATAACGTCACCATGATAGATGGCGCTTTCAATACCAATGCCACCAGTGTCACCCTCGCTGCGGGAACGTCTCCCCAAGCCATTGCGGTCAACCCGGCCAGCAACAAAATCTACGTGGCCAATGGCGGCAGCGCCAATGTCTCCGTGATCGATGGCGCATTCAACACCGACGCCACCACGTCCACCATCACCGTGGGGACTGGCCCTATCGGCGTCAGCATCGATCCCGTCACCAATAAAATATACGTGGTCAATAGCACCACCGGCAGCCTGACGATAATTAACGGCGCAGCCAATGCTGCTTCCAACATCCTGGCTGGGGTAGCTCCCTTTGTCGCCGCCGTCAACCCGGTCACCCACAAAATCTACGTGGTCGGTAGTCGCCCGTTCGTCCGGGTGATCGACGCTGCGGCAAATGCCACCACGTCCGCCACATCAGCCGGGATTTTCCCCAACGCTGTCGCGGTCAACCCGATCACCAATAAAATATATGTCACCAACGACACCACGAATGACGTTGCGGTGTTCGACGGCGTGACCAACCTCGCCACCAATGTCTTGTTAGCAACGAAACCCAACGCAGTGGCCCTCAACCCGGCCACCAACAAAATCTATGTGATGCATAGTGGCAGCGGTAACGTCACGGTGATCGACGGCGCGAGCAACCTCACGACCACTGTTGCGGTCGGGACGACTCCCCGCGCCATCGCCGTCAACCCGATCACCAACAAAATCTACGTCGCCAATGGCGGCAGCAATAACGTTACGGTGATCGACGGCGCGAGCAACCTCACGACCACTGTCGCAGTCGGGACGAATCCCTATGCCATCGCCGTCAATCCAGTCACCAACAAAATTTACGTGGGCCATTTGGGTAGCGCGTTTGTCACGGTGATCGACGGGGCAACCAACGGCACCACCAACTTGATGACGCCGGGTACTCCCTGGGCTGTCGCGGTCAATCCGCTCACCAACATGATTTATCTGGTCAATGCCAGCGCCGGCCTTAGCGTGCTTGACGGCGCGAGCAACACCATCACGGCCAACTTTCTGCTGGGGTTGAATCCGAGCACTCTCGCTGTCAACCAGGTCACCAATAGAGTCTACGTAGTCAATCCATCGTCCAATAGCATTACGCGCATCGATGGCGTGACAAACACTGCCGTCAACATCGCTACGGGGACAAATCCGTCCGCCGTCACCGTCAATCCCGTCACCAATAAAATCTACGTGACCAACTCAGGCAGTGGAACCGTCACGGTGATCGACGGCGCCACAGACAGCGCCGCCGCGATTACGGTGGGGACATCTGGATCGGGTCTCGTTGCTGTTGCCGTCAATCCGACCACCAACAGGGTTTACGTGGCGAATCACGGCGATGGCAGTATTACGTTGATTGATGCCGTGCCCGCGGTCTTGAGCAATCATCGCACTACGGCATCGATGCCCGGCGGCGTGATCACCAGCCTGGCCGCGCCAACGCTGTCGTTCGCCGTGAGCGGCGCCTATGCGCCGACCGAACCTGCCGTGCGCACGGTGTATTACCGTGTGAACGATTCGCAGCGCGCGTTCACCCAGGCCACGGGGACAGGCCCCTTCTCGGCCACGCTGTCGGGGCTGCAACCCGGGCTTAACTATGTGGCGTATTACGCGGTCGATGCGATGGAAGGCGCCGCGATCAACGCTCAAGCCACGACGATGATAGGCGCTCCCGGCGTGTTTGTTTTGTTCGTGGTCAACCCGCCGGTCATCGTCACCGCTTCGCCGCTCACAACCGGAGTGACGGGTGTGGCGTACAGCCAGACTATCGCCGCGAGCGGCGGCGCGGGGGCGCTCACCTACGCGGTCACATCCGGCGTCTTGCCTGCGGGCTTGACGCTGTCGTCCGCGGGCTTGCTGTCGGGCACGCCCACGGCGGCGGGTGTGGCCGGGTTCACCATTACCGTCACCGACGTGAGCGGCGGCACCGGTTCAAAGGTATTTTCCTTGACGATCAATGCTGCTGCCACAGCGCCGGACGCCCCCGTCATAGGTAGCGCTACGCCGGGAGATACTCTGGCGACGATTTCCTTTACAGCGCCTGCTTTTGATGGCGGCTCGCCGATTACCTCTTACACGGTCACCTGCAATCCGGGCGGCTCTACGGCAACCGGAGCAAGCTCGCCCTTGACGGTGACTGGTCTTGTTAACGGCACGATGTATCTGTGTTCGGTGACAGCCAGTAACGTTATCGGCGCCAGCCCAGCCTCGGCCACGGTAAGCGTCACACCGATAACGAGCCAGAGCATCACCTTCGCCAACCCCGGCGCACAGAATTTCGGCACGACGCCGACATTGACAGCAACAGCTTCGTCGGGACTCATGCCCACCTTCACATCGAGCACGACGGGGGTGTGCACCATCACCAGCGGCGGAGTGCTTACCTTCGTCACCGCAGGCGTCTGCACCATCAACGCCGACCAGGCGGGCAATGCCAGCTTCCTGCCCGCGCCGCAAGTCAGCCAGACGTTTGCTGTTAATGCCGTGGTTCCTGGCGCACCCGTGATCGGCGGCGCAACGCCGGGCAATGGTACGGCGACGGTTTCCTTCACGCCGCCTGCTTCCGATGGCGGCTCGCCTATCACCGCCTACACAGTCACCTGCGGCGCATCTACGGCAACAGGTGCAGGCTCGCCTCTTACCGTCACGCTGACCAACGGCACGGCCTATCTGTGTTCAGTGACGGCCAGGAACGCAGCCGGTACCGGCCCTGCATCGGCCACGGTGAACGTGACACCTGTCGCTGCGCCAGTGTGCTACTCCGCCTCCTCTGCCACCGGTAGCGGCACGATCAACGTCTGCTACACCGGCGGCGGTCCCGCCTGCGTCTATGGCCTATCGCGCTTCATCCCTCTCACCGGCAACGCCGCCAGTCCACCCGCTGGCAGCGCGCCCGCAGGCGTGACTTTCCCGCACGGCTTGTTCGACTTCACCACCAGCGTTTGCACGCCCGGTAGCACTATCGCCATGACTATCACCTACCCGAGCGCCTTGCCCGCAGGCACGCAGTATTGGAAGTACGGCCCCACGCCTACCAACACCACACCGCACTGGTATGTGCTGCCCGCGACCATCGCCGGCAACACCGCGACTTTCAGCATCACCGACGGCGGCCTGGGCGATGACGACCTTACCGCTAATGGAAGCATCGTCGATCAGGGTGGGCCAGGCGGTGGGGCAGGCGGTGCGGTCAACAGCGTTCCAACCCTGAGCGAATGGGCGATGTTCGCACTAGCGATGCTGCTGGGGTGGATGGGCATGAGACGTGTGCGCGGTGCGCGTCTAGGCGGCGTGTGATCACCAAAACGAAGATTACGCGCCGTAATGCGGTCACACGCCGTCACCTTTGAGGAGAATTCATGTTTAGCTTCTGTGCATCAACTGTCGTGCGCGGTTTGGGCTTGTGCACCGCCTTGCTATCGCTATGGGCGGGCGACATTCACGCCGCGCCCTTTGCTTACATCTCGAATTCGACCAGCGACAGTGTCTCGGTAATCAACACCGCGAGCAACCAAGTCGTCGCCAGCGTAGCGCTGAGCGCGGGCGCCCATCCGTTTGGCGTCGCCGTCAACCCTGGCGGCACGCGCGCCTATGTGACTAACCTCTTGCTTAACAGCATCTCGGTAATCGACACCGTCACCTACTCCGTGCTTGCGACCGTTACGGTCGGCGCTGGCCCATACGCTGTTGCCGTCAACCCCGCCGGCACGCGCGTCTATGTGGCGAATAACGCCGGCGCTGGCACGCTGACGGGTAGCGGCGGCAACGATGTCACGGTGATCGACGCCACCAGCAACACCGTGGCCGCCACCGTGACGACGGGCGCCATCCCATTCGGCATCGCCGTCAATCCTGGCGGCACGCTCGTCTACGTTACGAATCCGGTCACTAACACTGTCTCGGTGATTGAAACCGTCGGTAACAGCGTAGTCGCCACCATAGCGTCAGGAGTCGCCAGCCCATTCGGCGTTGCCTTTAATCCCGCCAGCACGCGCGCGTATGTAACGAATGCGCGCAGTGGCGTTTCGGTAATCGATACCACCAGCCACGCCGTGATCGGCGCCATCCCGGTGGGAAGCTTCCCTTACGGCGTGGCTTTCAACCCCGCAGGCACGCGTGCCTATGTATCGAATAACGGCAATAACAACGTCTCAGTGATCGACACTTCTATTGATAGCGTCATCGACACCGTGAATGTGGGATCCAATCCGCGCGGCATTTCCGTCAATCCGGCGGGCACGCGCGTTTATGTCGCCAATCACGACAGCAACACTGTTTCCGTAATCGACACCACCAACAATTCCGTTATCGCCACCGTGCCGGTGGAATCCGCACCCGTCGCCTTTGGTCAATTCATTGGCGGGCCGCCGGCCACTGCGCCTGGCGCCCCCGTCATTGGCGGTGCTACACCAGGCAATACTCAGGCGACGATTTCCTTCACGCCCCCCGCTTTCGATGGCGGCTCGCCGATCACTGGCTACACGCTGACCTGCAACCCGGGATCCTTCGTCATCACCGGCACCGCCTCCCCTTTGACGTTTACAGGGCTTGCCAACGGCACGGCCTATGCCTGCTCGGTAAATGCCACCAATGCCATCGGCGCTGGTCCAGCTTCGATCACAGTGAATGTGACACCAGTAGCGCCCCAGACCATCACCTTCGCCAATCCTGGCGCACAGAACTTCGGCACGACACCGACGCTCACAGCAACGGCATCGTCGGGACTCATGCCGACTTTCACTTCGAGTACGACGGGGGTGTGTACCATCACGTCCGGCGGAGTGCTTACCTTCGTCACCGTCGGCGCTTGCACCATCAACGCCGGCCAGGCGGGCAATGCCAGCATCCTGCCCGCACCACAAGTCAGTCAGACGTTCACGGTCAATGCCGCGGTTCCCGGCGCGCCCGTTATCGGCGGCGCGACCCCGGGCAATGGCACGGCGACGGTTTCCTTCTTGCCGCCCGCTTCCAATGGCGGCTCGGCCATCACAGGTTACACAGCGACCTGCGGCGCATTCAGTGTGAGCGGCACGACCTCGCCTCTCATCATCACGGGTCTTGTCAACGGCACGACGTATCTGTGCTCGGTAACCACCACCAATGCGGTTGGTACCGGCCCGGCCTCGGCCACGGTGAGCGTGACACCAATCAGTGGGCCGGTATGCTACACCGCACCCTCCGCTACTGGTAGCGGCACGATCAACGCCTGCTACACCGGCGGCGGTCCCGCCTGCGTCTATGGCGTATCGCGTTTCATCCCCCTCGCCGGCAACGCTGCCAGTCCACCCGCTGGCAGCGCACCTGCGGGCGCGACTTTTCCGCATGGCCTGTTCGACTTCACTACCAGCGCTTGCATACCCGGCAGCACTATCACCATGACCATCACCTACCCGAGCGCGCTTGCTGCGGGCACGCAGTATTGGAAGTACGGCCCTACGCCCGGCAACGCCACGCCACACTGGTATGTGCTGCCCGCCACCATCGCGGGTAACACCGGGACATTCAGCATCACCGACGGCGGCCTGGGCGATGACGATCTCACCGTCAACGGAAGCATCGTCGATCAGGGTGGGCCGGGAGGCGGTGCAGGCGGCGCGGTCAATAGCGTTCCGACTCTGAGCGAGTGGGCGATGCTGGCTCTAACGCTACTACTCAGCCTTGCGGGCGCGCGCAGGATGCGCGCTATGTAGCTCACAAGAATGAGTTTTCCGCGGGTTTACAAGACCGTTATATGTCAGCAACCGCGGCAAACGACTTCCCCCCGCCGTAGCTGCCCACCGGCGCCAACTCGCCGCCCTTTTCCACTCTGACCGCGCAGTACTTCACTTCGGCGATTTTGCCGAAAGGATCGAGCGCCGCGTTGGTGAGCAAATTGGCGGCCGCTTCGTAAAAGGCAAACGGAATGAAAATCGCCTCAAGCGGTGTGCCTTCGTCAACGCGTGCCCTTAGGACGATTCTGCCGCGGCGCGATGTAACCGTGACCGTTTCCCCGGCGTGCACGCCGATGCGCGCCATCAGCAACGGATGGAGCGAGGCGACCGCTTCCGGCTCGAGGGCATCGAGCACCGTGGCGCGGCGCGTCATCGACCCGGTGTGCCAATGCTCAAGCTGGCGTCCGGTGATGAGCACGAGCGGATAGCCGGCATCGGGCCGTTCGTTGGCCGGGATGATGTCGGCAGGAACAAATTTCGCGCGCCCGTTCTGGGTTGGGAATCTTTCGGTAAACACCACCGGCTGGCCGGGATCGGTTTCATCCTTGCACGGATAGGTCACCGCGGATTCGCGCTCGAGCCTTTCCCATGAGATACCGGCGATGGAATTCATCGTCCGATGCATTTCCGCAAATACCGCCGCGACACCGCTTTCCGCGCCCTCATACTGCCAGCCGAGCCCCAAGCGCCGCGCCATCTGCTGGATGATCCACAAATCCTGGCGCGCATCACCTGGGGCATCCAAAACGCGTCTGCCCATCTGCACCCTGCGGTCGGTGTTGGTGACACTGCCGGTTTTTTCCGGCCACGCCGAGGCAGGCAAAATCACGTCGGCCAGATACGCCGTTTCGGTGAGGAAAATATCCTGCACCACGAGCATGTCGAGTCTGGCGAGGCCGTCGCGCACATGCTGCGCATTGGGGTCCGACATCGCGGGATTCTCGCCCATCACATACATGCCGCGGATGCTGCCTTCGCACGCGGCGTCCATGATCTCGACCACGGTGAGTCCGGGTTCGGGATCGAGCGCCATGCCCCACAACGCCTCGAAGCGCGCCTGTGCCTGCGGGTTATCGACGCGCTGGTAGTCCGGATACATCATGGGAATGAGGCCGGCATCCGACGCGCCCTGCACGTTGTTTTGCCCGCGCAGCGGATGCAGCCCGGTTCCGGGACGGCCGATCTGCCCCGTCATGAGCGCGAGCGCGATCAGGCAGCGCGCATTGTCGGTGCCATGCACGTGCTGCGATATGCCCATACCCCACAGAATCATCGCCGACTTCGCGGTGGCATAAGCGCGCGCCACTTCGCGGATGGCCGCCGCGGGGATACCGCAAACGGGCGCCATCAGTTCGGGGCTGTAGTGACGGGCGTTGTCCTTGAGCGCCTGATAATTTTCCGTGCGCGCGCGGATGAATTCTTCATTGACGAGTCCCTCGTCGATAATGGTGTGGAGCATCGCGTTGAGCAGCGCCACATCGGTGTCGGCATTGAACTGCAAAGTGCGCCACGCGTGGCGCGCGATGTCGGTCACACGTGGATCGGCAACGATAAGCCTGGCGCCGCGCTGCGCGGCGTTCTTGATCCACGTCGCTGCAACAGGGTGATTCGAGGTCGGGTTGGAACCGATGAGGAAAATCACTTCAGCCTTTGCCACATCCTCCACCTGGTTAGACACCGCGCCCGATCCGACGCCCTCAAGCAGTGCCGCCACAGACGACGCATGGCACAGCCGCGTGCAATGATCGACGTTGTTCGAGCCAAAGCCGGTGCGCACCAGCTTCTGGAAGAGGTAGGCTTCCTCATTGCTGCCCTTGGCGCTGCCGAAACCGGCGAGCGCTTTTTTTCCCTGCGTGTCGCGAATGCGCTTCAGCCCGTCCGTGGCCATATCGAGCGCCTCGTCCCAGCTTGCCTCGCGAAACACCTCGCGCCAGTTGTCCGGGTCGAAGCGCAAATCGGGATTCTTGGCCGCGCCGGACTTGCGGATGAGCGGCTTGGTCAGGCGCTGGCGGTGGTGCGCATAGTCGAATCCGAAGCGGCCCTTGACGCACAGCCTGGCGTGGTTGGCGGGGCCATCGCGCCCTTCGACGCGAATGATTTTGTTGTCCTTGACGTGATACGTCATCTGGCAGCCGACACCGCAATACGGGCATACCGAATCGACGGTCTTGTCAGGCTTGACGAGATACGCCTGCTTCGCCGGCGCGAGCGCGCCGGTCGGGCACGCCTGCACGCATTCGCCGCACGCGACACAGGTGCCGGCTCCCATTGCATCGTCGAAATCGAAAACGATTTTCGCCTGCGCACCGCGGAAGGCATAACCAATGACGTCGTTGACCTGCGCTTCGCGGCACGCGCGCACGCAGCGCGTGCACTGGATGCACGCGTCGAGATTGACCGCCATCGCGGGATGCGAGACATCGGGCAACGCCGGCGCTCTGGAGTCAAAGCGCGGTTTCCCCACCGCAAGTTTTCCGGCCCACAAGGCGAGTTCGCTGTCCGGCCTGTATACGGTTGCCGGCATGTCCGACTGCAATAGTTCGAGCACCATTTTCTGCGCCTGGCGCGCGCGCGGCGATGCGCTCGATACCTCCATGCCCGCCACAGGATGGCGGCAGCACGACGGCGCGAGCACACGCTCGCCCTTGATCTCGACCATGCACGCACGGCAATTGCCGTCCGGGCGCATTCCCGGTTTGTGGCAAAGGTGCGGTATTTCCGTGCCATTTTCGCTTGCAATCTCGAACAGCGTCCGGTCAGCGAAGGCCGTGACTTTCTGTCCGTCGAGGATAAATTCGACCTGCTTGCGCGTGACGGATGTTTCAGCGATGCCGTTCATGTTAAGCGCACCTGTTGAAACCACAGATAGACACAGATGAACACAGATATTCCCTTGCTGTTTGTTCAACTGTGTTCAATTTAGCTTCCTATGAGATTTCAGGAGGAGAATTTTTCGCTGGTTGGGTTAGACGCGAAGCGGTGTAACCCAACCTGCAAAATCTATTGCAACCACGGATAAACGCGGATGAACACGGATAAATTTCTGTACGGTTTGATCTGTGTTCATCTGTGGTTCCTACAAGATTTCATGCGGGAAATATTTAATCACGCAGCGAATCGGATTCGGCGCAGCCTGGCCCAGGCCGCAGATCGACGCGTCGGCCATTACCTGCGACAACTCCTCGAGTAGCGGCGTATCCCAGCGCGGTGCGGCCATCAGTTGCACGGCCTTTTGTGTGCCCACGCGGCACGGTGTGCACTGGCCGCACGATTCGTGCTCGAAGAAACGCATCATGTTAAGCGCGGCGTCGCGTGCCTTGTCGTGCTGCGATAGAACAATCACCGCCGCCGATCCGATGAAGCAGCCGTACTCCTGCAGGGTGTCGAAATCGAGCGGGATGTCGCCCAAGCTCGCAGGAAGTATGCCGCCGGAGGCGCCGCCCGGCAGATAGGCGTAGAACTCATGTCCATCCTGCATGCCGCCGCAGAACTCATCGATCAGCTCGCGCGCGGTGGCGCCCGCGGGGGCGAGATGCACACCGGGTTTGTTCACGCGCCCCGACACCGAGAACGAGCGCAGGCCGGTGCGGCCATGGCGGCCGTGTCCACTAAACCATTCCGCGCCCTCCTCGACGATGTCGCGCACCCAGTAGAGCGTTTCCATATTGTGCTCAAGCGTCGGGCGGCCGAACAGGCCGGCCTGGGCCACATACGGCGGACGCAGGCGCGGCATGCCGCGTTTGCCTTCGATGGATTCAATCATCGCCGACTCCTCGCCGCAGATATAGGCGCCCGCGCCGCGCCGCAGATGAATGCGCGGAAAAACGCCGCTGCCATCGAGGGCGAATCCACCCCAGGCATTCCCCTCTCCTCCCGCCTGTGGAAACGGGCCGGCGCGCGAGGTAAAATCGCGCGCCACCGCAGCTTCAAGCATCGCGAGTTCGTGCTCGAGCATCGCGCGGCAGGCGTGGTACTCGTCGCGCAGGTAAATATAAACTTCGTCGATGCCCACCGCCCACGCCGCGATCAGCATGCCTTCGAGGAAGCGGTGCGGATTGCGTTCGAGGTAATGGCGGTCCTTGAAGGTTCCCGGTTCGCCCTCGTCGATGTTGACCGCCAGGAGGCGCGGGCCGGGTTCGGCGCGCACGATGCGCCACTTGCGTCCCGCCGGAAATCCCGCGCCGCCGAGGCCGCGCAGGTTGGCGCTTTCCATGGTCTTGAGAACCGTTTCCACATCGCGCTTGCCGAGCATGCATTCCAGCCAGGTGTCGTAGCCGCCTGCATCGCGATAGGCCTGGTAAGCGGGATGATGCATAGCGGCTGCCTTGGTCTCGGTGCTCTTCACCGCTTGAGCAACCCGCTCCGCGCTGGCGTGACCAAAGGCGTTTTGTCCGACGCACACCGCGGGGGCCTCGGCGCAGCGGCCCATGCACGGCACAGCGACCACGCGCACATCGGACCCAAGCGTTGTTTTGAGTTTCTTCAGCAAGGCATCGCTGCCCGCCAGTTTGCACGACAGGGTGTCGCACACGCGCACCGTGAGCGCGGGCGGAGCGGTGTCGTTTTCTTTTACTACATCGAAATGATGATAGAAAGTCGCGACCTCATAGACCTCGGCCATCGAGATTTTCATTTCGGCGGCGAGCGCGGCGAGGTGATCGGCCGCAAGGTGGCCGCAGGTATCCTGGATGAGGTGCAAATATTCGATGAGCAGATCGCGGCGTGGTATATCGCCCTGATGCAACCCAAAATTCGCGCCCAGCAGCGCCTGTACCCACTCGCGCGCAGCGGGATCCACACTGCGGCCTTTCAGACTGGACCGGCCTCGCCTGCCATCGGGAAAGACAGGGATGGAAACCGCAGGCCGCATTCGGTCACTCATTGCATGTCCCCAGAGTTCCGGGTCCGGCCCGCAGGAAATGCAATCATCCTGGCTGTGGGTCGAACCGGCAAATAGCGCTGTCGAGGAGGATGGTTCAGACAACGATTTGAAACGATTGAAGAACTTTACAAAGATCCCGCACAAGCCGCGTTGACCGCTATCAAGTCACAATTCTGCAGGAACGATCACGCTATATCGGCATGCGATGCGGTTGGCGCAGGGCATTGTTGCTTCCCAAAGAGTTAGAATACCATTTGCTTGCTGGGCGGTCGCCAGCCTGCCGCAGGACGCCGCCTCCGGTATCCGGGTTCCCGCAAGAGGCACGTCACCTTGAGACAAAAGCACAGGAAAAAAATGTCGTTTCCGAATGAGAATAGTGAACCAAACCGTTCCCGCAACTTGACGTAGCCCCGGTTAGCGGCCATGGGATTGATGCTGCTCCTCGCGTCCTGCGCGTCCCCGCCCGCGGCAGTTGTTACCGACGAGGAAGTGTACCTCGATGAAGCAGTCAGCCGGCTGGGCGTCAGTCTCGCACGTCAACTGGCAACGAAGCTGGCGCCCGCGGGCAAGACAAGATTCCTGGCGATCGACCGTATGACGGACGCGCGCAGCGGGCAGACGACCACACTCACGCAGGATCTGAGTCAGCGAATCGCGAAACTCCTCGCGGCCAGCGTCCCGGATGCAGTGGTCGGCATGCTCGACCATGAAAACCTGGGCAAGGCGGATTTGCTGGTTGCCGGAACCCTCATGAACGATATATCCGAGGACCCTCACCAACGCAGACTGCGTGTAAGCGTAAGCGCGGTCGACCTGAAGACCGGGGTAATCGTGGCCCAGAGTTCGGTATGGCTTAAGGGGGACTACGATACGACCCCGGACTTGTTTTACCGGGACAGCCCTATCGTCCCGCGCGATACCGTCGTGGATGCGCAATCGGCCACGGCGCGCGCCCTCCCCGGCACCCAGGCCGATCCGCTCTACCTGAATCAACTCACAACGGGCGCCATCCTGAATGAGGCGGAATCGGCCTACAACGCCGGCAATCCCGCTGAAGCTGCCCGGCTGTTTGAAATCGCGGTCAATCGCGAAGATGGCCGCACCTTGCGAACCTACACCGGGCTTTATCTTGCCAACACGCGACTGGATCACAAGCCTGAATCCGAAGAAGCCTTTTCAGGACTGGTGCGGGAGGGTTTCGCCAGCAACCAGCTTTCGATCCGCTTTCTTTTCAAGGTCAACTCTACCGAGTTTGTCGAGGATCCCTTGCATGGCCCGCAATATCCCATGTGGTTGCGCCAGCTCGCGCGGACTTTCTGGAACGCGAAGAATTGCGTGGAGATTTCGGGGCACTCGAGCCGCAGCGGATCCACCGAACTCAACGACAAGCTCTCCGAGTATCGTGCCGAGGCGGTGATGCGCTACATGATGCTGACGCAACCGCAGATTCGCTCCAAGGTGAAATGGGTAGGCAAGGGTACGCGCGAAAACATCGTCGGTACCGGTGCGGACGACGAGAGCGATGCCGTGGACCGGCGCGTGGAGTTCAAGGCGATCCCTTGTCCCTGAAACAGCTTTGCGCTGTCTCGATGAATGGCAAAGGCTGCGACCGCAGCTATATTTGATCCCGGAAAAGTAAGCTCACTTCAGAAGCGACTGGAGCGTCTTGCCCATTTCGGCCGGATTGCGCGTCACCTTGATACCGCACTCTTCCATCACGGCGAGTTTCTCCTGCGCCGTTCCCTTGCCTCCGGAAACGATGGCGCCCGCATGGCCCATACGCTTGCCGGGCGGCGCGGTCACGCCGGCGATGAATCCGACCACGGGTTTTTTCATGTTGCCTTTTATCCAGCGCGCAGCAGCCTCTTCGTCGGAACCGCCGATTTCGCCGACCATGATGACCGCTTCGGTATTGGGGTCGTCGTTGAACATTTTCATGACGTCGATGTGCTTGAGCCCGTTCACCGGGTCGCCGCCGATACCCACGCACGTCGATTGCCCGAGACCGAGTTCGGCAAGCTGGCCGACCGCTTCGTAAGTGAGCGTTCCGGAGCGCGACACCACGCCGATCGGGCCTTTCTTGTGGATGTGGCCGGGCATGATGCCGATCTTGATTTCGTCGGGCGTGATGACGCCCGGACAGTTGGGGCCGACGAGGATGGTGCGCGCATGACCGGCCTGCATTTTGTAACGCGTGCGGATCATGTCGCGCACCGGAATGCCCTCGGTGATGCAGATCACCAGATCGAGGCCCGCGGCGACCGCCTCGTCGATGGCGGCGGCGGCAAAGGGCGGCGGAACGTAAATCACCGAGGCGTTGGCGCCGGTCTGCTCCTTGGCTTCCCTGACGCTGTCGAATATCGGCACGCCTTCGTATTGCTGGCCGCCTTTTTTCGGCGTGACGCCCGCGACGAAACATTCGCGTCCGAAAGCGTAGTTCAGGCATTGCAGCGTGTGGAATTGTCCGGTCTTGCCGGTGATCCCCTGGGTCATGACGCGAGTGTTTTTGTTGATCAGGATAGCCATACTGTTCCCTAATGCACTGCCGCGACGATTTTCTGCGCGGCGTCGGCCATGTTATTCGCGGAAATAATCGGCAGCCCCGACTCCTGCAGCAGCTTTTTGCCGATGTCCTCATTGGTGCCCTTCATGCGCACCACCAGCGGCACCGACAGGTTGACCGCCTTGCACGCGGCGATCACGCCTTCGGCAATGGTGTCGCAACGCATGATGCCGCCGAAAATGTTGACCAGGATGCCCTTCACCTTCGGATTCTTGAGCATGATCTTGAACGCCTCGGTGACTTTCTCGGCGCTCGCGCCACCGCCCACATCGAGAAAGTTGGCCGGGCTCGCCCCATACAATTTGATGGTGTCCATGGTCGCCATCGCCAGCCCTGCGCCATTGACCAGGCAGCCGATGTTGCCGTCGAGCGAAATGTAGGAAAGGCCGAATTGCGAGGCCTCGATCTCGGCCGGGTCTTCCTCGTCGAGATCGCGCATGGCGAGAATATCTTCGTGCCGGTAAAGCGCGTTGGAATCGAAATTCATTTTGGCGTCGAGCGCCAGCACCTTGTCATCGGCGGTGAGGATGAGCGGGTTGATTTCCGCGAGCGAACAATCGCACTCGTCGAAGGCGCGGTACAAGCCCTGGAGAAATTTACGCGCCTGCGCGATAGCAGCCTCGGGAACGCCGATCTTGCGCGCCACATCGTCGGCCTCGGCATCCTGCAATCCCGCCATCGGGTCGATGAACACCTTGTGGATTTTTTCCGGCGTGCGCGCGGCGACCTCCTCGATGTCCATGCCGCCCTCGGAGCTCGCCATGAGACACACGCGCTGCGTGCCGCGATCGACCACCATGCCGATATACAGCTCTTTCTTGATACTGGCGCCTTCTTCGATCAGCAGGCGCCGGACCACGCGTCCTGCGGGACCTGTCTGGTGCGTGATCAGCGTCATGCCGAGTATCTTCGTCGCGTAATCGCGTACCTCATCGATCGACTTGGCGACTTTCACCCCGCCGCCCTTGCCGCGGCCACCGGCGTGAATCTGCGCCTTGACGACCCAAACCTTGCCGCCCAGGGACAGGGCGGCCTTCACCGCCTCGTCAACGCTGAAGCAGGCGACGCCGCGCGGCGTCTCGACGCCATACTTGCGCAAGGTTTCCTTGCCCTGATATTCGTGGATGTTCATTTGGAGGTTGGATGGTCAGTTAAAATATTTGCAAGCGCACAGGGAACATTCTAGCAGCCTGCGTATCGGCCTGTGCTTGAGAAGGGTCAAGCGGGGCCTTTCGTACAGGCCCCATTCAACGAAGTCAAAAATCACATCAGGATTCGATATTGAAACGGTAACGTTTCTGGCGAGGAAAGCTTGGCTAGAAATCACTGCAAAAAAAGAGTATTTCTACAGCGTCAAAGTTTGAATTCACCGGTCTGCGCGAAAATGAAGCATTGGCTTACGCCGGAGAATGTTTCTTGAGCCACTCGCGCAAGGCGGCGTCCACGCGAGTTTGCCAGCCCTCGCCGCTTTTGCGGAATTGCTCTACCACTTCTCGTGACAGCCGAATGGTGATGCGCTCTTTGGTCGGCGCTTTCTGAGGACCGCGCACGCCTAGCTTCTTTCTAAGCGACAGTGGCAATACCTCGGCGGCTGGCTTGAATTTCGCCATATCTTTGGCGATCAGCTCGCGGACTTCGCCATGTGCGTCAATCAAGGGTTTGCGGCTTGCCATGTCTATTTGCCTCTCTCGCATTTGCCTTACGGAAGCTGATCACCCGAATGCCCGTCCCGGTCTCGGTAAAACACAACACGTGCAGCCGACGATCCAGGTAACACAATGCGATGTAACGGGTTTCGCCATACACCTTTCGGGTGTCGGGGTAGATCAGCGCAGTATTGAAATCGACTTCTGCCGCCCGCTCGAACGAGAGCTGGCGCTCTTTGATGTTTCTCTCGTTCTTGATCGCGTCAAAGTCGACCTTCATGAGTTAAGTGTATGCACAAAGAGACGGCGAGTCAATGTTATTTGTATGTACGAATAGAATTACTTACATTCCAGGACATCGCGATCCAGCCGAAGCGAAATGGAGGACTTCGCCGGAAGCGGCTCCAGCCCACGTCGAACGATCCCCCGAACGATATGTTTCAAACCTGCCTCAGGGTGCTCTGCGGTGAGCTTTACGGCGGAACGCTTTGATTCCAGGTGAACCCAGTCAGTTTTGGATTTCGCCGAAGAAGATTTGCGCTTCACGTTTTGTCGCTTTTCGTAGTGATAACAAGAGGAGGGATCGTTGCAGTTGAATCTGCCATGTCAGCAGGAAGCGTGGTCTGCCCTAATACTTCGGGTTGTTAGCGAGTTTTGGGCCAACGATTCGGGTTGCGGGCATCATGCAACACAGCCAAAACATGTACAAGATCACCCCGCACCACATAAAATAAGCCGTAAGGGAAGCGAGGAAGAAGGGCGCGGCCAACATTTGGAATTACCTCAGCATAAAGCAGAGGTGCTTGCTCTAGCCGTTTTAGCTGCAACTCCATTACAGCGATGAATTCTTCACCGAGACCGGGACTCTGTAATTCGTACCACTTTTGAGCTTCGCCAATTTCACGTAATGCTCGAGTGGAAAACTTTAGGCGGAACGTCACGAGCCATCTTTAAGGCGTGACTTCACCTGATCCCAAGAATAACCAGCTTCCGGGTTTGCCTCGAACTCCTCCAGGCGCGCCTCAAGCTCGGCCTTTAGTGCAGGCGAAATTTCCACCGCTTCAGGAACCGCCGCAACGCTGTCCCAGATAAGCTCAACGAGACGAATGCGCTCCTGCACCGGAAGCACAAGGATGTCGGCAATAGAGATATTGTTCATGTCGGACATAGTACCCTTTTTTTCGGAAAACACGCTAACGCTGGGGAGAGGCAGTTGAAGTTGAATCCGCCCTACGTCAGCAGAAAACGTGGTCTGTCCCCAATACTTTCCCCAATACTTTCCAAGATGCGCACGAATCAAGGGGCGCGCTTTGGCGCGCTTCGCTTGGCTGGAACAGGCTTGGCAACCAAGGGAAACTGACTGGGGTTGCGAATGGAGTCCACAGCCAGATCGACATCAAGCAGAGGCCAGTAGAGATGATTGGGCGCCGGACACTCAACGGTCGTGATCTGCTCCAGCGTGGCCTTTTTGAACCATGGAAACTCGGCGTAGGGGACAAAAAGTTCTTCGTCTTTTAAAAGCAACCAGAAACCCTTATTCGATGCCAGGGAAACTTCGACTTCAGAAATGGCTGTGCCAGGCATGGATGATCTCCTCGTAATGATCATGCACCAACGACGATGCTTCATGAAGCTGCTTTTTTGAAAGCCCTTGATTCATCGCCAACTCAATCCGGGGTTCTAACCAGAACTTGGCTTCTCCGTCCGGATGGGTTACATGAACGTGAATACGCGACTCTTCGCGCGAGAAAAAGAAAAAACGAAATGCGCCTTGCCGAAATACGGTGGGAGCCATGATTAAATCATAGCAGTTCTGGTGCCAGCCGATCTTGAAAAGGGGCTTCTAAAAATCCCTTTACCGTCATTCCCGTGTCAACGGGAATCCATGTTTTTCAAAGAAAATGGTTCCCCGCTTTCGCGGGGAAGACACTAGTTCAGTGCTTCCAGAATAGCAAGCCACCACGTTTACCCCAGAATCTCTCAATGATTCTCCCCTTCCGCCCCCTCAGCCACACCCCCCGGTCCGCGATACCACTGCGGATAAAAGCGCTGCACCGCGGGCTGGGTCGATTCGAGCGCGTGGCAGCGGTCGAGCGGGAAGGGTTTGTTCCCGGGAGTCTGCGTGCCCTGCCCGGCGAGCGTCTGGAACGCCGCGGTGGCGAGCGTCCCCACCAGTTCGGTGATGTGGGTGCAGCCTTTGGTGCCGCCGAAGAGTTCCTTGACGCGGTTGGTGAAGCCCGGGCGGATCACCAGGCCGATGAGTTTCTTGTAGTCGGGGGTGATGGCGTCGCAGTAACCGGCATACGGCATGGCGTCGGTCGAGGCTTCGGCATCGACGATATGCAGCTTTTTGTCGATGGTGATGCGCAGCCACATCGAGTGCACCGGCTCGCCCGCCTTGCGCGCGCCGCTCGCGACCTTGAAATCGTAGTCCTTGCTGTCGTGCAGGTGGCCCTCGATATCGAACAGGCCATCGGCGCGCTTGTAACCGCGGATGGTGATGTTGCGGCGATGCAGGCCTTCGCGCGCGACCTTGGGTTCCGATAAGGGCATCAGGAAGTCTGCAGGTAGGTGCGCACCGCGGCGGCGAATTCCGCGCCGGTCTGGAAGCGGTCTTCGGCTTTCTTGGCGAGCGCATGGTCGATGAGGTCTTTAACCCACGCCGGCAGCGCCGGGTTGAATTCGAGGATATCGGGATGCGGTTCGTTGGCGATGCGGAACATGAGTTGCGCCATGGATTCGCCCTCGAAAGGCAGGCGCCCGCACACCATCTGGTAGAGCGTGACGCCGAGCGAAAACAGGTCGGAGCGCCCGTCGATTTTCTTGCCGGAGAGTTGCTCGGGCGACATGTAGGATGGCGTGCCCAGCACCATGCCGGTTTTGGTCTTGGAAGAATCGGTCACGCGCGCGATGCCGAAGTCGGTGACTTTCACGACATCCGTTTCCGGGTTGTACATGATGTTGGCGGGCTTGATGTCGCGGTGGATCACGCCCTGCGCATGAGCATGGCCGAGCGCCTCGGCGACGCGCGCCACAATCGACATCACCTTGGGCAGCGGCAGGAGATTGGGCATTTTGGTGTGCTGCACCAGGTCCTTGCCCTTGAGGAATTCCATGGCGATAAAAGCCAGGTCGTGTTCCTCGCCCGCGTCGTAAATTTTGACGATGCTCGGATGATCGAGCTTGCCGGCCGATTCGGCTTCGCGGAAAAAACGGTCCTTGGCTTCTTGCAGTTCGTCGCCCTCGAATTCGGTCGAGAGCGCCAGCGTCTTGATCGCGACCTCGCGGCCGATCTTGGGGTCTTTGCCCAGATACACGACACCCATCGCGCCCTTGCCGAGTTCCTTCTCGACCTGGTAACGGCCGAGCATGGGTTTTTCTCCGGATCCGGAAAGCACCATGGTCGCCTGCGCGGCGCGCGCGCCGCTGCTACCGCCCAGGATGATGGTCTCGCTCATCGCCTTGGCGCGCTTCATGCGCTCGCCCACGTCGCGAAATTTCGCATCGTGCTTGCCGATGAACATGAACACGCTTTCCGCCTTGTTGAACTGGCGGCGGCGTTCGAAATCGAGCCCCAGGCTGTAAAGATTTTCCAGCAACTGTTCATCGGCGGGACATTTGCGGAATTTGTCGAAAGCCATGTCGAGCTGCCCCTGCTGCTGAAAGGCGAGCCCGAGCATGCGGTTCGACTCTGCCCCTTCGGCTTCGGATTTTTCCTTGCCGCGCTCGGTCATGAGAAAGCGTTTGGTGGTGAGCAGCAGGTGTCCGATCACCAGCAGCGAGAGCGGCAGCATGAGCTGCAGCCACATCCCCGATGCGGTCATCAACCCGAAGTGCGTTCCGATGAGCGCGATGAAGATGACCGCGCTGAAAATGAATGCCATTCCCGCGCCGAGCCGCGGCAGCAGCAGCACAAGATAAAGCGCCACGAGCAGATAGATGCCCAGCTCCGCCGCGACACCCCAGCTTGGCGCGACGAAAAAATGTTCCTGCAGGATCGACGATACCGAGTGCGCCAGTGTCGTCACCGGATTCATGTCGGGCCCGATCGGCGTGACCTGATTGGCGCCGACGCCTGCAGCGGTGGCGCCAATGAGCACGATCTTGTCGCGATACTTGTCCGCCGGAATCTTTCCCGAATACACGTCGTAAAACGAATCGATCTGGAATGCCGGGCGACCGTCGCGATCCATGTAAAAATAGGTGTACATCTGCGAGAAGGGATCGGTTCTGATCTTGAGATTGCCGAGCGACACGCTTTCGCCGGGGACGATCTTGAAGTCCCTGGCAGTCAGGTTCAGGCTTTTTGCCGCGATCATCGCGGAGAGCGAAGGCACGCGCTCGCCGAAGTAATCGATGACCAGCGGTTCCTGGCGGATCGCGCCATCGGTGTCGGGCGCAGCGTTGAGATGACCGATGGCTGCGCTCACGGAACCTATGCCCTCGACAGGATATTGCACCGCAATGGCGGTGGGATACGCTGCATTGGCCGCATTGCCGGCAGTGTCCGGAATATCGTTTTTGCTCACGAATCCCGGCAACGGTTTGTCGGGCTTGCCGCGCGCCTCTCCCAGTTTGAAATACACCGGGAGCAGCACATTGCCCGCCTTGGCGATGCTTTCGGCGAGGCGCTGATCGGCATTGAGCGCCTTCTCCGCTTCGGAGAGAATGGCGCCGAATTGCGCGAGCTCGGGGTTGGCGGGCGGCGCGTTCTCCGTGCCGGCCGCGGGCTGACCCTTGTTGTAAATCGCGAGCAGTTTGTCGATATAGAGCAGGCCGGGATCGATCTGCGGTTCGAAGAAAAACACCGTGTTGCCGATCACCTTGGCCTTGGCTTCACCGAGCTTGTCGATCATTTTGGCGTGCACTTCGCGCGACCACGGCCAGCGACCGATGTTGGCAAGGCTTTGGTCGTCGATGGCGATGACGGCGATTCTGTCGCTGGGATTTTTCGAGGTGGCCTTGACGCCAAGGTCATACGCCTTGCGTTCCAGGCTGGGAATCAGATCGGAAAAGCGGCTGAAACCTAAAACCGCGATGGCGATGATGATCCCGAGAAACCAGTCAGCCTGCCAGAACGCTATTTTTTTCATCGTTATTCTCCCCTGTCGGATCGCGCGGTATCGAGGGGCAATTCTAGCAAGAAAAGCCCTGCTCCCGATAATCGCAGAGCTAAACAGGACAGCCGGAACGAATTATGAAAGGAAGCCGAGATTGGATGCGGCGAAACGCCCGATATTGGGAACCACGGTGGAAAGATCGCTGGCGCCGACTCCCAGCCAGGTGGCGAGGGTGGCGGCGTACTGATCGACCGAGGTCGTGGGCAGCCAGCGTCCTTCGTTGCTCACGTCATCGGGACCGCCCAGGACCAGGCTGGGGAAACGGCCGTAGAAATCGCCGCCTTTCACCGCGCCGCCCATGATCAGATGATGATTTCCCCACGCATGGTCGGAACCGCCACCCGATGCCGCCTTGAGCGTGCGCCCGAAATCCGAGAGTGTGAAAGTCGCCACCTGCTCCGCCACGCCCAGTTGCACGGTCGCGTCGTAAAACGCCTGCAGCGCCGGGCCGAGCTGACCGTAGAGCTGATCGTGGGTATTGATCTCGTTGTTGTGCGTGTCGAAGCCGCCCAGCGAGACAAAGAAAATCTGCCGCTTCAGTCCAAGCGCTGCACGCGCCTCGATCAGTTTGGCGACCTGCAGCAACTGATTGCCGAGGTTGTTGCGCGCGTTGGCGAACACGGAGGTAATCGATGAAGTGGTGCTCGTGATGACCGGATTGATAATGCTCGAAGCGTCGATCGCCTGGGCCATGACATCGTCGGCGGCGCGCACCAGCTCGCTGCTGCTGTCGAGCAGCAGGATATCCTTGAGCGCCTTGAGGCGCGACTGCGACGCAGTGGAGGAAGTGAAACCGCTCAGCCCGAAGCTGCCCGATACCGGCAAGGCGATTACCCTGGGTGTCAGGCCCGCGCTGAAAAGCGACGCGCCGCCGATCGACGCGATCATCGGCAGGGTATTCGCGCCGTTGACTTTGCCGATTACGTCCGCGAGCCGCCCGCCCCAGCCGGTGTGCGAAAAATCGTTCGAGATCGACGCCTGCCACTGCATCTGCTGGTCGGAATGCGAGAACAACTGCTCCGGCTTGACCTTGGCGCCCGATGTGTAGTCGGCCTTGCTGAGCGGCTCGACCAGCGTGCCGACGTTGCACAGCACGGCAAGCTTGCCCGCATCCCATACCGTCTTGAGAGGTTGCAACTGGGGATGCATGCCATAACCCGTGGCAAGGCTTTTCGGATCGATCGGCACGAGGCTCGACTGCGCGATGGCCAGCCCGCCCGATCCGCCGCGCGCAGCGGCGTACTGGCTATAGCCCGCGTTGTCGCGCGGAATGATCATGTTGTTGGCGTCGTTGCCGCCGAACAGGAACACGCAAACCAGCGCCTTGTAGTCGCTCGCGGGCGCCGCCTGCGCGAAAGCGCGCATCAAGCCCATGTTTTCGAGCATGCCGAGCGCGCTGCTGGCGGCGAGCGCACCGCTGCCGAGAAGAAATTTCCTGCGGGTAACGATGTAGGGAGAACGATTCATGTCAGCGCTCCACTTGAGCTTGGCTCGAGGTTAGTACCAGGTAGGCGGCCGCCCTCGCCCTGCCGAGCGTGTCGCTGGCCGGAATGGCGGTGACGGCATCGATAATGCTGCGTTGCACGCTCGTTGAAAGCGACCCGTGCGCATACGTCCAGGATAATTTGTCGACCAGCCCGGCGGGATCGGCGGCGAGCGCCTGCAACGCCGACAGGTCGAGGCGCGTTCCGGTCGCGCCCTGCACCGAGGCATCGGCAGCGATGCCATTGGAAAACACCATGTTGTTGATGAAATTGGCGCGGCTGAATACGGTGCTCGAATTGAGGATGTCGAATTCCGGGGCGACGGTTCCCGACGCAGGCAGTGCATACTCGGGAGAGTAGTAGTTGAACACGGTGGGCGAATTGAACACGTTCTGCCCCAGGCCGCCGAGCTGGCTGCGCGGATACACACCGTCGCTGCTGCCGGAGAGGCCGCGAAGGATGCCGGTGACAAAACGCACCGGCTCCTGGAGATGGCCGTAGGAAGACGCGCTCTTGATTTCACCGCGCGCTTCGGCATCGAGCAAAATGGCGCGCACTACCGCCTTGAGATCGCCGCGCACGCCCGAACCGTTATCGTTGAAAACCGCCGCCACGCGCGCGACGTAGCCCGTGCCGGGCGTACCCGTGACCAGCTTCTGGATCAGTTGCCTGCCGATGAATGGCCCTACATTGGGGTGATTGAAAATGTTGTCGATGGCGTCGTTGAGGTCTTTCGACGCACCCTGACCCGCGGGCAGCATCTTGCCATTGAGCAGGAGTTTCGGCTGGGTGTCATGGTTGTTCGCGAAAGCCACCATGTCGCCGCTGAAGTTGGGCGGATTGCGAAAACGCGACACCGCGCCGGCAAGGGGCGGGTAGGTCCATCCCGTGAAGGCGTGGGCAAAGCCTTCGATGACATCCTGGTCGTAGCTCGCGATCGGGCGGCCCTGCGCATCGCGCTGTTGCGTACCATCCTGATTAAGCCGGTAGAGGCCGATGGAAAACAGTTGCAGGACCTCGCGCGCGTAATTTTCGTTGGGCTCCGTGCCGCGCACCGGATCGGGTTTGTCGTTGTTGACCATGTCGAGATAGCGCCCCATGGCGGGCGAGAGCGTCACTTTGTAAAGCAGGTCGCGGAAATTGCCGAAAGCACCGTCGAGCAGCAACTGCTGGTAACGCGCCATGGCGTACGCCTGATTGATCTCGACGCCGGAAACCACCAGTATCTGCGAGAGCGCGAACGCCACTCTCTGGCGCAATTGATCTTCGCCGCTCAGTGCATTCTGCAGGAAGCGCAACTGCACCTGGAAAAGCGAGTAAGTGTCGCGCGCGCAGATATTGACCGGATCGGTAGCAGGCTTGGCGCCGTCGAACTTGCAGGTATCGGGCGCCAATGCGGGAACATAGGGAAAATCGGGATAGGACGACTTGGGCGCGTTGAACTGCCGATCCACGAATGCCGGAATGCCGGACGATTGCGCAGCCGCGATCAGGGCATCGTTCGGGCCGAAGGTGGACTGCGCGAGCAAGCGCACGATGTCGGATTTATTGGCGCTCGAAACGCCGGGGACGCACATCACGACGTCATTGGCCGACCAGCCCCGATCATTCGCATCCTGGTAACTCGCCAGCAATGTCACGAAGCGAAAATTGATATCGCCGTTGATGTTCCTGAAGCCCCGGTAAACGGGCTGGGTTCCAGGCGCGCAGTTACCATTTTCAGGCGGTAATGCGTAGAAAGAGGTTTGTTCAAAAACAGCAAGTGAAAAAGTACTCAGAAAATCGCATTCCGCGGCGCTCACGCTATAGAGGCGGATATCGGGGCCTAGTGAGGGCGCGCCATACTGACACGCTGCGACTGCCCCTGGCATGGCATCTTCCGCTGTCGGCCAGACCTTGAAACCCATTCCCGTGCGTACCCACCCCGTGGTGTGGTCGTATTTGGAAATGTCCTGCTGATCGACCGCCAGGAAATAATGTTTGAGGCTGGTGTTGTAAAACTCGACGGCATC
>Ga0315281_10001736_pt1 | contig 32304 bp, 34 predicted proteins | sample YL17G07_0_MG_FD_204540 | JGI IMG/M metagenome (GOLD analysis project Ga0315281, IMG submission 204540) | Sediment microbial communities from Yellowstone Lake, YNP, Wyoming, USA - YL17G07_0 | ecosystem: Environmental > Aquatic > Freshwater > Lake > Sediment | place: USA: Wyoming | collected...
ACCGAGACGATCGCGCCGTCAGCCGCCACGCCGGTCGCAAGCACCGTGCCTCCACCGGTGCGACGTGGCCGCATGATCGCGGAGAGGGCCGCCGTTCTGCTCGTGGGTATCGCCCTCACTGCGATGGCCGGTTGGGGCGCGATGCGGTATACCGCCGAGCCTGTGCGGCCCGTGCGCTTTTCGATTGTCCCTCCGGCCACGCAGCCGCTCTCGATTCAAGGCTCGGTCCGAGACATCGCCATCTCGCCGGACGGTTCGCAGATCGTCTATCGCGCCGGCGGCGCAAGTACACCGCAGCTGGTCGTGCGCGCGCTCGACCAGCTCGAGGGGCGGCCGCTTCCCGGCCTCGGCGGAGCGCGTTCGCCGTTCATCTCGCCTGACGGCCACTGGGTCGGGTTCTTCACGGACATCAGCGCAGGTGAGCTGAAGAAGGTCTCGATCACCGGCGGGCCGCCCATTACGTTGTGCAAGTACTCAGGATTTCCCCGCGGCGCAAGCTGGGGCTCTGATGACACGATCGTGTTCGCCACCAACGATCCGGCGACCGGCTTGCTGAGTGTACCGGCCGGAGGCGGCGAGCCGAAGGTCCTGACGAAACCGGATGCCGCGAAGGGCGAAGCGGATCATCTGTTCCCGTTCGTGCTCCCTGGTGGACGCGCTGTCCTGTTCACGGTTACGGCGCCCAGCCAACCCATCGAGAACGCCCAGATCGCCGTCCTCGACCTCAAGACCGGCGAGAAGAAGACGTTGATTCGAGGCGGCAGCTATGCGGAATACGTCGACACCGGACACCTGGTCTACGCGGTGGCCGGCACGTTACGCGCAGTACGGTTTGACGTCAAGCGTCTGGCCGTCGAGAGCGACGCGGTGCCGGTCGCCGAGCAGGTGACGACGCTGGGGAACGGCGCGGCACAGTTTGCGCTCGCGCGCAACGGGACGCTGGTGTACATCCCTGGTGGCGCGATCGCTGGTGTTGCGGCTCGCTCGCTCGTGTGGGTGAACCGCCAGGGACGCGAGGAGCCGATGAAAGCGCCGCCTCGCACCTACACGCTCGCCCGCGTCTCGCCCGACGGCACGCGCGTCGCACTCGACATCCGCGATCAGGAGAACGACATCTGGATCTGGGATCTCAAGCGGGAAACGCTTCAGCGACTCACCTTCGATCCGAGCCCGGACCAGTTCCCTGTCTGGACGCCGGATAGCCGGCGCGTGATTTTCAGTTCGGCGATGGGCGGCGCGCTCAATCTCTACTGGAGGGCGGCCGACAACACCGGCCCCATTGAGCGTCTCACGACGAGTCCAGATACGCAGCTCGCGACGTCGATCTCTCCAGACGGTAAGAGCCTCGTCTTCGGTGACCTCGCTCCGAAAACGCTGGTCGACATCACGTTGCTCGCACTGGATTCTGCCGGCGCGCGCCGGGCGGCACCGCTCATTCAGACGCCGTTCACCGAACGGAACCCGCAGATTTCCCCGGACGGGCGCTGGCTGGCGTATGAGTCGAACGAGTCGGGGCAGTATCAGGTCTATGTGGTCCCGTTCCCGAAGGTGGACAGCGGACACTGGCAGGTCTCGACATCTGGCGGAACTCATCCGCTCTGGGCGAGAAGCGGAAACGAGTTGTTCTATACAGACGCTGTCCCGGCGCTCACCGTCGTCCCGGTTCAGACCAAGGGTGCGACGTTTGGCGCAGGCAACCCGACGAAGCTGTTCGACATACGGTACTACGTGGGGAATTTCGGCCCCGTCTACGACGTGTCGCCGGACGGCCAGAAATTCCTCATGATCAAAGAGAACGGCGCGGCCGACTCCTCGACACCCGCCAGCATGGTCGTCGTCGAGCACTGGTTCGAGGAGCTGAAACAGCGCGTGCCCGTCAAATAGTCAGCGCCACCAGCAGCCCGTGGATGCTATCATTGATAGCATCCTTGGAGGCATCGCGATGGCGCAGCTGATCGTTCGCAATCTGGAGGACGCGGTGGTGCGGGCCCTGCGCGAGCGCGCAGCGCGGAAAGGCCGGTCGACCGAGGCGGAACATCGGGAGATCCTCCGCGACGCGCTCGCCAGGACGCGGCGGGGCACGTCGCTGAAAGCGGTGCTGCTCGACATGCCCGCCGCGGGCGACGACGCCGATTTCGCCCGCGTCCGCGCGAAGGCGCGGAAAGTGCGGCTGTGAGCCTGCTGCTCGACACGAACGTCGTGTCCGAACTCAGGAAGGGCGATCGCGCGAACCCGCGCGTCCGCACATGGTTCGAATCCGTCCATGACGTCGACGTCCATCTCAGCGTGCTGGTCGTCGGAGAACTGCGGCGCGGCATCGAGCGCATCCGTGCAAAGGACGCGAAGCAGGCCACGGCACTCGAACGCTGGCTTCAGCGCCTCACGCGCGAACATGCCGATCGGATTCTGCCCGTCGACCGGCGCGTGGCGGAACAGTGGGGACGCTTTTCCGCCGGACGGAGCGCGTCGCCGGTGGACGCCCTGATGGCGGCCACCGCCTTCGTCCACGAGTTGACGCTGGTCACCCGGAACACACGCGACATCGCCTGGACCGGTGTGGCGTACCTGAATCCATTCGACGCATAATCTCTCTCCGGAGGACTCATGTCATCGAGAGCGGCCGTCATCCTCGCGTTCGTGCTCGTGCCCTCGCTGTCGATGCAGGCGCAGACGGCGCGCACCGTGCGCGACGGCGTCTACACGGCCGCGCAGGCGACGCGGGGATCGGCCATCTACAAAGAGAAGTGCGCGTCGTGCCACGGGCCGACCCTCGGCGGCAGCCTCGCGCCGCCGCTCGCCGGCGACGCCTTCGCCTCCACCTGGGGCGGTCCGCTCTCCGCCATCGTCGACAAGATCCAGGCGACGATGCCGGCCAATGCGATGGGGACGCTGACGCGCGCGCAGGCGGCCGACGTGCTCGCGCTCATGCTGCAGACGAGCACGTTCCCGGCGGGCCGGGCGGACCTGTCGTCTGAAGACGCGGCGCTGAAGGCCATCGCGCTGCCTGGCGCGCAGACGGCGGCGGTTCGTCCCGCACCCGCGGGCGGCGCGCCGACCTTCCCGCCGGCCGGCAACATGGCGCAGTTGATGCGCGGGGTGCTCTTCCCCGCCGCGAACATGATCTTCAACGTGCAGCGGTACGATCCGGGCCAGCCGCCGCCCAAGACGAACCTGTCGAAGGAGGCCGGCTTCTCGTGGGTCGACTGGGGCGCGGGCGTCTACACGGGCTGGGAGATCGTCGACTACGCGGCGGTCGCGCTCGGCGAGACGTCGTCGCTGATGCTGACGCCTGGCCGCCGCTGCGAAAACGGCAAGCCGGTGCCGGTGAACGATCCGGAGTGGATCAAGTTCACGATCGAGCTGTCCGAGACGTCGAAGGCGGTGTACGCCGCCGCGCAGACGCGGAATCAGGAAAAGGTCAGCGACATCACCGAACGGCTCGCGGACATGTGCCTGCACTGCCATCAGGCGTACCGCGACAAGCGCGTGAGCCGGACGCCGGACGATCCGCAGAATCGCGCCGCGAGGTGTTCGAAATGAAGCGCCTGTTGCTGCTCGCCCTGATCCTGCTGCCTCTTCGCGCGTTCGCGCAGGCGCCTGCGCGGCCTGCGCCGCCGCCGGACACGACGTTCTATTCCGTCTCGTACATCGAGGTGAAGCCCTCGTCGCGGACGATGGCGGTCGCGATGCTCAAGCAGTATCGCGACGCCACGCACCGCGACGACGGCAACATCCGCCTCGAGCTCTTCGAGCAGGCCGATCGGGCGGGCCACTTCGTGATCGTCGAGACGTGGAAGACCGCGGCGGCGTTCGACGCGAAGGCGGGCGCGCGCAAGCAGCTCGCCGACTCGCTCGAGACGATGCGCGTCAGCGCATGGGATACGCGTCCGTATAGGACGCTGACGGTCGCGTCGGGTCCGGCCGAGGCCAATGCGAAGTCGGTCTACGTGATCACGCACGTCGACGTGTTCCCGGATCCGAAAGCCGCCGCAATGCTGACGGCGCTCGCCCAGGCGAGCCGGCTCGAAAACGGCAACATCCGCTTCGACGTGCTGATTCACACGATGCGGTCGAACCACTTCGAGGTGATCGAGACCTGGCAGAGCCAGAAGGCGCTCGAGAGCCACGCCAACGCCGCGCACACGAAGACGTTCCGCGACGATCTGCAGGCGACGCTCGGCAGCCCGCTCGACGAGCGGATTTACAAACCCATCGAATAGTCTGCCGGCCGACTATTTCACCGTGATCCCGCGATCGCTCAGCAGCGTGCCGGTCGCGCGCGCGAAGTCGGTCATCGCCTTCCGATAATCCGCCAGCGCGGAAATCTCCGCGAGCTGCGCCAGCGCCAGATCGGTCTGCCGCGTGAGCACGAAGAAATTCGTGCTCGCGCCGGCGTCGAAGCGATCCTGCTCGGCCCGGAGCTGCGTGTTCGCGGCGTCGAGGCCCGCGCGGGCCGACTGGATACGCGCGGCCGCGGTCTCGAGGGCCGTCGCCGCATTCAGCACGTCGACGGCGACGCGATCGCGCGCCTGCGCCAGCCGCAGCGAGGCCTGACGCTGCTGCGCCTGCGCGGCACCGATCTCGCCCTTCGCCGACCGCCGCCCGAGTGGGACATCAACCGAGATGCCGATCGACGCGTCCTGGAACCGCGTGTTGAAAAGCGTGTTATACGACGTCGCCAGCCCGCCCGACAGCGCATCGGGAAAGATGGTCGGCACGCCGCCAAACGCGATCACGTTGGGGTTTCGGTCGCCGGCCAGCCCGCGCGACGCATACGACGCGACGATATCCACCTGCGGACGAAGCGCGTCCTTCGCCAGCACCGCCTGCGCCTCGGTCGCCGAGACGTCGGCGGCCAGCGCCGCCAGCTCCGGACGGCGGGTGACGGCGTCCGACAACGCGCGCTGGATGTCCACGGGCCTCCGTTCGACATCCACTCTGTCGGCGGGAGTGAGCGTCTGGCTCCAGATCGGATCGCCCGGGTCGTCGGTCATGAGCAGCTTCAGCGCGCGCTCGGCGCGGGCCGCATTTTCCTGGGCGGCGAAGAAGTCGCCGCGGCGGCGTTCAACTTCGGCCGTCGGCTGCGCGATGTCGAGCGCCGCCGCCGCTCGTGCATCGATACGCGTCTGCGTGTCCGTCCGCTGCCGCTCCGCGAGCGTGACGCTGTTCGTGCGGACTTCCACTTCCCGCCTCGCCGCGACGAGCACCCAGTACGCCTTCTCCACCGCCGCGACGACATCCAGCACCTGCTGCTGCAGCACGGCATTGCTTTTCTGGCGGTCGAGCGCGGTGATCGTGAGTTGCGTGCGCGCCGTATCGGTCTCGCGGTTCTTGAACAGCGGCTGCCGCACCTGCACCCCGAGCGACGTGAGGTACGCGGGCACGAACAGCGTGAAGACGCCGTTCGTGACATCGCGTGCCACCGAGGCCGTGCCGGTGGCCGTCGCGCCGGACTTGAACAGCCGGCTCACGGAGACTGACGAGGAGAAGTCGTTGTTCGACGGCGACACCTCCCCGACAGGGGCGCCGGAAAAGAGCGTCGTGATCGGATCGCGATGATGACGCTCGCTGGCGTCGACCTTCAGGCGGAAGTCGTAGCTGCCGAACGCGCCCGCCTCGCGGGCTTCCGCGGCAGTCACCCGCTCGCGCTCGATACGGATGTCTGTATTGCGCTGCAGCGCGCGGGCGGTGGCGTCAGAGAGCGTCAGCGGTTGCTGCGCGTCGGCGGCCGTCGCGACGCAGAGCGCCGCCATCATTACCAGTCCACTCTTCGGTATCACGGGACCTCCTCAGGTCTCGGTCGTGCGAAGAGTGATGGTAACCCGCCTTCGCTCGCACTCACGCGCGAGCTTCGGTGGCTATTCGCCCTGGTGCCACATACGGTCGACGGTCGCTTTAATTGTAAGAATCGAAAGAGCGCAGAACGCCATCGCCGAAAACGCCACGAGATATGAGCTGAGCATGCCTCCGCCAGAGGCAAGGCATGTGCCGGTTTTTTGCCGAATTTCCGGCACGCAGGCTCTTACTTGGCGTGGAGCGCGACGGTCGCGACGTGCCGCTCCCACTCGAGCCGCAGCTCGCCCGCGCCGGCGCCCTTGTCGGTGATCGTGTACTTCAACTGCTCCACCAGCGCCGGCGGCTTGCTCATCGTCATCCTGATGCGGCCGATATCCGACGCGGGGCCGGGGTACGTCAGGCCCCATTGGCCGGTCGCCTTGCTGAGGACGAGTTCCCACTGCTCAGGGTCCTTCACGTTGACGTACAGGGAGTAGCTCCCCGGCTGCACCGTCAGGCCGCCCACGTCGAGCGCCCCTTCGGTCTTGAATGTGGTCGCCGCGTTCGCGCCCGCGCGCCAGATCGGATACGTCGGATCGCGCGACAGCAGGCCGCCGTCGCCGAAGATCTTGCGTCCGCGCACGGACGGCGCGGAGTACTGCACGCCGACGGACTTTCCGCCAACCATCGCCGTAGCTCGTGCCGGCGGACTTTGGGCGAACGCGGCGCTCGCGACGCCAAAGGCGAGTGCCGCAGCGCCTACTTGCTTCCGCATTTGCCTCCCGGGCAGCGATTGTTGTCGCAGACGTATTCGAACAGGCCGATCGTGTCCCACTCGGGCTTCGCGACGATCTCGAACTCCTGCGACCACGGCTTCGTGAAGATCTTCGGATCGTCGATCGTGATCTCGTACGACAGCGCGGTCCTGCTCTTCCACCGGATGCGCTCGATCGTGTGGAGCGCGTCGCTGTGCATCCGGAATTCCTTCGGGTTCGTGTAGTAGTAGTCGTCGAGCTGCCAGCGCTTGAAGTTCGTCGAGTCGACGACGAGCGTGTCGCCGTCCCAGCGGCCGACGGGGTCGCCGTCGTACATCGGATCCATGCTCGTCCGGTGCGGCCGGCCGTCGAGCGGCACGATGCGCGTGTTGCGCTGGAACTCGTGGACGATGACGAGGCTGTTCTTCGTCTGGAAGAACTGCATCGCGTTGCCGGAGAGAATGCTGCCGGGGAATCCCGCGGGCAGGCAGAAGTCGCGCGGCTCGTCGTGGCGCGGATCGCCGGTGCGCGGCTCGATGAAGTTCTCGCCGCCCGGCTTGAACGGCGCGAAGTTCTTCTTGTCGAACACGGTCGCCGCCGATCGCCCGCGCTCCTGGCCCGGCAGATACGTCGGCCACTGATACGTGCCGGTGAAATCAGGCTTGCCGTCCGCGGTCCGCGGCGGCGCGAACGACGGCCCTGTACTTGATGTGTTCTGCGCGAAGACCATCGCGCCGAGCGAACACATCGCAGTCAACGCAACAACAGCGAGTCGTGAGTGTCTCATGTCGGATCCTTGCGGCAGCCCTGAAAGGGCCGCCCTACTGTTGCGATGGCGGAGCCGCCGTGAACACGTTGCGGCCGTCGGGGAACGTCACGCGCTGGCCGAAGCCGTTATTCGACGCGTCCTTCGCGCGGAATCCTTCGACGATCACCTCGGAGCCGATCTTCAGCGCCTCCTTGGTGATGCCGCGCCGCATGAGCTGGCCGGGCGCTCCGCCCGAGAACGCCCAGTTCGTGACGCTGCCGTCGGCGTTTTTCACGTCGATGAAGAACCAGATATGCGGGTTCGTCCACTCGACCTTCGTGATCGTCCCGGTGACCTTCACGGGCTTGGTCTCGTCGAACTCCGCCGCGAACGAATGATGCGCGGCCACGGGCCTGCTCAGGGCCGCGACCGCGAGCGTGGCGAAAAGCAGCTTCTTCATGAGGGATATTTTACGCATTTCGCCCGGCGCCCGCCTACTTCGTGGCCGGGGCCGGTTTCTTCCCCGTGTACTCGAGCACGAACAGACCGCTGCCGACGCGATCCGACGCGTACGCCAGGCCTCGATGGTCGATATCCACGTCGTTGATCTGGATGGCCGTCGGCTGGCCTTTCGCGATGGGGTGAGATAACGCGTTCGTCTTCGGAAGGTAGTGGCCCACTTCCTTCAAGTTGTACGGATCCGAGAGATCGACCACTCGAATCCCCGCATTGAAGTACGCCACCCACGCAAGCTTGTCCTCGAACCGGTTGATCTCGCCGTTGACGGTTTCCGCATGCTGATGCGGGCCGAACCGCCCTCCCTTGTCGCAGAAATTGCCGACCGGCACCTGCCAGGTCGAGACCGGAAACGGGCTGGTCTCCTTCGTGATGTCGATCATGTACGCCTTCGAGCGGATGCCGCTCGTGCATGGCCTCATGTCCGCGCTGCCGGCCGCCTCGTCGGTGATGAAGGCGTAGGTGCGCGGCAGCCCGTCCGGTCCCTTGAAGTTCGGCACCTCGCTGTAAACGATCGGCGAGACCGTGTGCGGCCCGCGTCCAGGCGGGTTCGTGTCGATCAGCCAGATCATCTTCGGCCTGGTCACATCCGTGATGTCCCAGCCGCCAGCCAGGCCTGAGCCACGGAAGCCGACGTAGAGCCGGTGGTTCTCCTCGTCGACGATGGGATGGTGCGCGTACTCGCCCTGATACCCGGGCAGACCGTCTTTCTGACTTGGCGACGCCACCCTGCCGATGAATTTCGGATGCGTCGGATCCTTGAGGTCCCAGATGTGGATGACCGTCAGGCCTCGATACCCGGGCTCCCCGGAGCTGGAGTAGAACAGGCCCGACTTCTGCGACCACCACCCCTTGTGCGCGCGGTTGATGAACGTTCCGCCGCAGCCCGGTCCGCAGTTATCTGGCGGCGTTCCCGTGATCTCCGACACGAGCGAAATCTTCGACGGGTCCGTGTCCCGGCTCGTGATGTCAAAAATCTGGAACTTGAACTTCTTGCCGGTGTCCCAGCTGCGAACGAGGTAATCGTGTCCCCGCGGGTCCGAGTTGAACCCGTAGTCGTACACCACCGACACCGATCGCGAATTGACGTGCGCCTCTTCGTTCGGGATGTGCCACACCAGCTTCGGATGGGCGGGGTCCGAGATCTCGACGATCGACGTCCCGTTCCATTCCATCTTGCCGGTGATCGGATTGAGAATCGGCTGGTCGTTGCCCTCTGCGTCGTCGGATGCCTGCGGGTCGTTGCGATCGTTCGGCGTGTGGCCCACGTAGACCCAGTTCCCGTTGGCCGGGTCCGATTTGGTCGTGACGACCAGCGACTGGCGGCCCTGCAGATCGTGGTATCCCACCAGCCCGACGTTCTCGGCGCTGTCGGCACGCGGATCGGCCGACGCCCGGGCCTGCGCGGTGGGAGGCGGCGCAGTCGAGCCCGAGCACGCCGTGAGAGAAATTGCGGTCCCCGCGCAGATTGCCCATGTCTTCGTCGTCACGGCCCCTCCCTCGCTTCGTTTCAGCTGATAACGAGGCCGATGATACGTCACGGATGCGGTCGAGGATCGACAGTGGTAAAGTGAGGTCGCTTCATCCTCGCGATGGTCGGCGTCTTCGCCCAGACGCCGCCACGCGCGAACGTGCCGGCGATTCCCTTCGAGTCGTCGACCGACTGCACACGGAGCGCTCAAAAGCACCGACGCGCTAACCAGGCGGGTTCCTCTTCTTAGTGCGCGCCGCCTGTGCGATCTTCTCGCCGATGAGCGCAATCTTGTTGTCGCGCAGCCGCCGTTCGTTGAGCCAGTAGGGGCTGGTGATCTCCTTGAAGGCGTGAATGGCGGCCTGAATCCCCTCTGCCCACGCCACGGCGATCAGCTTGATGTCGCCGTGCACGTCGCCCACGGCGAAGATGCCCTGCCGGCTGGTCTCGAAGTACGGATCGATGCTGATGCTGCCGTCCTCGTTCAGCTTCACGCCGAGCCGCTCGAACGTGTCCTTCGCCGACAGAAATCCGATCTGCACGATCACGGCCGAACAATCGATCGTCGTCTCATCGGTTAGTGTCAGTCGAATCAGCTCGCCGGCAAACGCGGCCGTCCGCACTTCGACGCCCGTCCGGATGACGCCACCCGCATCGCGGATGCGTGCGGCCGAGTCGGGTTTGCCGATCGGCGCATCTTCGCGAACGATGACGTCGACGAGGCCGTTGCGACCGAGCGCCATCAACGCGGCATCGAGCGCCGAGTCTCCCCCGCCGACGACGGCGACGCGGTGACCCTCGTAGTCGCCGATCTTGGGAATCTTGTAGTGAACGTTCTTCGAGTTGATCGCGTCGAGCACGGCGAGCCGGCGCGGGAAGTGCAGCAGGCCGCATGCGACGATCACCTTCCGGCAGAGATAGCTGCTCTTGCTGGTGACGACCTTCTTTAGCCTGTCGTCGTCTTCGACGTCGTCGGTGTCGTCAATCGCTACCAGCTCTTCGCCGAACCGGAACTGCACGAGCGCGTTGATCGCTTGTCGATAGGTCCGCTCCGACAGCTCTTCGCCGGTGATGCCGTCGGGAAATCCCGGGATGTCGACGATGCGCTTGTCGGCGTAGAGGAAGTGCGGCTGCCCGCCGGGCGTCCCCTTCGCTTCGATGACGAGCGTCGTCAGCGCGCGATGCGCGGTCGTCAGGCCCGCTGCGAGACCCGCCGGCCCGGCGCCGATAATGACGACGTCCCAGTAGCGGAGGTGAGCGAAGTCGAGTGTCGCTTCGAGCGGCTTGACGTTGAAGTCGGCCATAAAGAAAAGATTGCCACAGCTTTAGCGCCGGCGTTCTTCCGCGATGGCTTCGAGTTCCGCGAGCACCTCGAGATCCTTCGTCCGCCCGGACGATCGCTTCAGGTGAATCAACTTCTCGAGCGTGACACACCGACAGGGGAAGCCGAACAGATCGACCTCGACCGTGGCCGGCAACAACTGCTCGTACGTCCCGCCGCCGGTGATTTCACCGAGCAAGTCCATGTCGCCGAGCGAGGTCATGAGCGTGAAGTTCAGGCCAGCCCGAATGGTCTTCGCATCGAAGCTGAACGGCAGCCCCGGGGGCGCCCCTCGAAGGTACGGCTGGATCGGCGCCAGTGCGTTCACGAGCCGGTCGATGTTGTCCGCCGTTCGCGCGTAAACGACGTCGACGTCGAACGTCGCCCGGGCGGAGCCGTGGACGTTGCACGCGACGCCGCCGACAACGATGAAGTCAACTCGAGCTTCGAGCAAGCCGCGGAGCAGTCCCTTGAAGTCCGTGGCGGTCTTGTTCACTTGCGAAGCTGGCGGCCGGCCTTCTGAAGCTCGACGGCGAACGCAACAAAATCCTGGAGCTTGAGGATGCGTTCTTCCGGCGTGAGCTTGAGCATCTCGCGGATCAGCGTTCGATCGACGTCCTTCTTATATGCCTCGATGACCGGATCCCGCGGGAGTGTTGGCGCGTCGGGCATATCGTTGACCTTCGTCCAATGATACTCCCTGCGGATTTGGAGCGCCTGCCTCAAGGCCACGCAAGATGAGACCGAGCAGGTGTAGGATGTTGCCGACTTTGCGTAGCTAGATCGGCACTATCGGTCACGGCGGCGCGGATACCATGTTCGATCTCATCGTTCAAGGCCAGGAGGGGCGGCCGCTTCGAGAAACGACACTCGGATCCAGGGTCACCTCGGTCCTTGTGCATGTGATCGTCGTGACGCTGGTCGTCGTCGTCCCGCTGATGCGGGTCACGCACCTGATGCCACCGATGCCGGCGATGATGGCGTTCGTCGCGTCGGTGCCCGCGCCGCCGCCTCCTCCTCCGCCGCCCGCGCCCGGGACAGCGAAGCCGGCCGCCAAAGCCACGGCCCGCGAAACGGCCACGCCGGTGAATCCGAACGCGGCGCCGATTGCGGCGCCGTCCGAGATTGCGCCGGAGGTCAATCGCGTCGCGGACAAAGGCGTTGAAGGCGGAGTGGAGGGCGGCGTCGAAGGCGGCGTACTCGGAGGGATCGTCGGCGGCTTACCCGCGAGCGTCGCGCAGCCGCCACCGCCGCCGCCGCCCGCGCCCCGCGGTCCCGTCCGCATCGGCGGACAGATCACGGCGCCGGCCCTCGTCAAGCGCGTCGAGCCGATCTACTCCGAGGTCGCCGCGCGGGCCCAGCTCGCCGGCGTGGTGATTCTCGAAGCGACGGTCGGCGCCGACGGCCGCGTCGAGACGGTGAAGGTACTGCGGTCCGCGCATCAGATTCTCGACCGTGTGGCAACGGACGCGCTCAAACAGTGGGAATACCTGCCGCTCGTGATGGACGGCATCAGGACGCCGTTCGTGCTGACCGTGACGTTCAATTTCAGCGTGGCCCGCAGGTAGGCCCACTTCCCGCCCTCCTCGGGATCCTGCTTATCGCGCTTTGCCGCCCTCTTCCGCGCGGGCCCCGCTGAGGATGTGAGGCACGGCGTAGTTGCCCTCGTGGCATGCGAACTCGAGCACCGGCTCCCGGTCGTCCATCGTCAGCGGCATGGCAAACGTCCACGGCCGTGTCCACGTCGCCGGATCGTCCACGGTCACCGCCCACTCGATGCGGTCTGGCGCCGTGCGCGTGAAGCGCTCGATGAGACGCAGCGTCGCCGCGTTCGCGCTTCTATACACGCTTCGTTCCTTGAAGTTGGTGGTCTCGACGACCAGCGTGTTGCCGTCCCAGCGGCCCCGGGCGTCGCCCATGTCCAGACGAACGCCCGTGCCGACATGCGGCCGGCCGTCGAGCGGGATCACGCGCGTCTCGTGCATGATCTCGTAGCGGATGCTGACCACGCCGGGCGCCTGTACGATCTGATAGGAATTGCCGTGGATGAACGGCAGCATCGATCCGGGGAGCCCGCGCGTGATGCAGCGATCGAACAGGCTGAGATCCTCGGGGCCGTTGAACGGTCCGTCGCTGAAGCTGCTGCCGGCGACCGGCGTCCCGGTCACCGCATTCACGCCGGTGGCGGACTGCGCGAAGCGCCGCCGCGCCTGGGTCGTCAGCGGGGGGATCTTACCGTCGGCCGGATCGACGACCAGCCAGGCGCGGCTGCCTTTTGTGACGTCGAGGCTGTCGCGAAACTGCAGCGGCCCGACGCCGGGCGCGCGGTCGGTGACCTGCTGCTCCCGCTTTTTCAGAATGCCGGCCAGCTCCGCGCCAGTCACGTCTGCGAGGAGCCGCCCCAGAAATTCCGGCGGCCGCTCGAAAGGCGTGCTCTGCTCGTGCTTGTTGGTGTAGTTCCCCCGCAGGTCCGGATCGCCCCACGACGTCTTCGCCGGCGTGTACGTCTTAGCCTGTCTCGCCGAAGCAGCCGCAGGCTGCGAAGGCGGAGCTGACGGCCTGGGCAGTGGCTGACCAGAGCCCGTGACCAACGAGGTGACCGCGATCGCCATCGCCATCGCGCCGACTGCGAGAAGCTGCTTGGCCATTACCGCCCCCGGCCGCCTCGTCCACCGCGCCCATCCGCCGGGGCCGCAGTCGGCGGCGCGATGCCCTTTGCGCGCAGATACACGACGGCGATGCCGTACGATTCGAGGCCGTGCGAGAGCAGGGCCGAAACCACGGCGCCGCGCGCGGTTTCGCCCTCTCCCTGCTTGATCAGCTGCAGCGCGGTCTGGTCGGTCAACGCCGACATCGCACCGTCGCAGAACGCGAACGCGTCGGCCAGTGCCTTGACCAATTCAGCCTTGGTCGCCTTCTTCTCGTTGCTCTGGGCAGGGGCCGGGCTCGGCGTCCCCTTGATGGTGGCGCAGTTCGTGAACTGGTTGTCGGCCTGGTGGCCGATCCACTGGCCGTACGTACGGAGATCGGGGTCGGGCGCCGGCTTGAATCCGTAGTTGGCCTCGGGCATTTTCTCGGCCGCCTGCGTGAGGTTCCCCTTGAGGGTCGCGTAGGCGTTTTGCAGGCCGGTCGCCAGGCCGATTTTCTGCCCCGCCGACGGCGCCTGGGCCGCAGCGCACACGGCGAACACCATCAGTCCTGCCACGAGACAAATCACTCGTTTCATCACTCGTCTCCTTTCAACAACACGTGAACCGTCAGCCCAGACTAGCGAGCGTCCGGGAGCGTAAAGAGCAATGCCATCGACGCCCAGCTCGAGGCGCCGTCAGACGCGAACTGATTCCAGCCGTGCGGGAAACCGCTTTCAAATGTGTGCGGCTGGACCGGGATGGCTCGTGTGGGCACAAACCACGACCCGTCGGCGAGCTGATTTCGCAACAGCCATCGCACACCCTTCTGGTAGACCGCGTCCTTTGTGGGCACGCCCCCGGAGACGTGCAGGGCGTACAGCGCCTCGCCAGTGGCATAGGCTTCGCCCGGAATGGTTGGAAGCTGGCTCCAACTTCCATCCGGGTTCTGAGCAGCTTTCAGTGCTTTCACGAACGGCGCACGTTCGGCGGCGCTGGCGCCGGCGTCGGCCAATCCATTGAGTTGCATCGATCGTTCTTCCGCCGAGGAACCCTTGGCGGAGAGCAGCCACCGTTTGGCCCGGGCGAACCGCTCCTCGAACTCCTCGCGGCGGCCGGGGATTGGGTAGAGCCTGATCGCGCGCAAGGCCACGGCGGTCGTGGTGAACGGGCCGTACTCTTCAGGCGGTCTGTAGCTGGTCGTTCTCCACGCGCCGTCCGGGAATTGGTAAACGGATAGATAGTGAATGTGCGAGTCCGTCAACGCATCGGCCGGGTAGCCCGCCGCCGCCATGCCCATCAAGGTGTAGCCGAGCGTGTCCGAGCCTCCACCAATCGTCGACCCCAGGCGCATGCGCTCGAGAAACGGCATGTCGGTGGCCACGGCGAAACCAAGTTCCTTCTTCACCTGCTCCTCATTGATGGCGAAACCCTTCTTGCGTGCCAAGGCCACCGTCATCGCCGGAAGCGAATTGTTGTGGCAGGACACGCAGCCTCGGCTCCTGAACACGGGCTCGCCACTTGTTTCGATCAGCGGGAGAATCTTTTTCACGGCCGCCTGCGCGGTCGGGGCTCCTCCCGCGGGCCTGGGCCATTCTTCTTTAACCACCTTGGCACCCGCCTTGACGAGGAGCTCCAGAGTAGAAGCGGACCCCATGCGAGCCGCGAGTTGATACGCGGTTTCACCGCGATCGTTCGTGGCGTTCGGATCGACGCTTTTTGCGAGCAGCCATGTGACCATCCGCTCGCGATCCGCGGCCGCTTCCATCGAAAGGACGGCTTGCATCAGAAGCGTAAAACCTTCCCTGTCCCTGGCCTCCAGGGACGCTCCGCGATCCAGCAGTAATTGGGACAGCTCGGGCATCGCTCTCTTGGCCGTCTCGTTCAACACGCCCCCTCCATTGCCGCGAACACCGTTAGCCGGCGCGCCTTTTTCCAGCAACAACCGGGCGCAGGCGTCGCATCGTCCGATCACTGCAGCGAAGAGCGTGGCGCTGTCAGCCCCACCGGGGCTCACGCCGATCCCAAGCAGAAACTGCATCGCTTCGAGATCGCCCTTTTGTGCCGCAGCCACCATCAGCGCGTCTTGGGGCTCGGCGCCTTTGGCCGTCAGAAGCTTCAGAACCGGTGTGGAGCCGAAGGTCGTGACCGCGACACTCATCGGAGTGGCGCCGCGCTGACTTCTAACGTGGACGTCCGCTCCTGCATCGAGCAGGAGACGGGTTTTCGCGAGATTGGTCGCGGCGTACATCAGTGCGGTCGAATCGGCCGCGTTTTTCGCGTTGACGTTGGCGCCGTTCTCCACCAGGAGCTTCATCATCCTGACGTCGGATTCGATGACAGCGTGCATCAACGCCGTGGTCCCATCGCTGTCCACGGTGTTCACGTCCGCACCGGCGTGAAGCTGTTTCTGAACCTGTGGGGCGTCCCCGTTTCGGATCGCCACCAACAGATCGGGTGAACCCTCCGCTACCAGTACGGTGCCAGCCATGCACAGAAGTATCAGTGACCGACTCATCGGGTGGCTCCTTGCATCATCCGCTTTGACGATAGCCGGCATTAGCGGGGGCCTGCGCGGCGCAACAGAAGGGGCGTTTCTCGGACACGCCCTCGCTACCTGCGACGTCTACTTCTCGCCCTCGTCGGGATCCTGCTTGGACGGCGCCTTGACGACGCCCTTCGCGGCGGCGGCTTTGATCTCGGCTTCTTCGGCGCGCGCGGCCGTAAGGATATTGCGCAGGCCGTAGTTGCCTTCGCTGCAGGCATACTCGAACGGCCCCTCCGCGTCGGGCACCTTCGTCAGGTTCATCGCGAACGTCCATGGCTTCGTCCACGTGTGCGCATCTTCGAACGTGATCGACCACTCGACCGTGTTCGGACCGAGCGGCGTGAAGCGTTCGACCAGCTTCAGGTGCTCGCTCGATCCGCGATAGGCCGTCTTGTCCGTGAAGTTCGTCGTCTCGACGACCAGCGTGTTGCCGTCGAAGTGGCCGCGAGCGTCGCCGAGGTACCGGCGGATCCTGCCGTCCAGATGCGGCGCGGGACCAAGCGGAATGATCCGCGTCTCGTTCACCATCTCGTACTTGATGGCGACGTAGCCGGGGCCCTGGAGAATCTGGTACGAGTTGCCGTAAATCGCCGGCATCATCGAGCCGGGGATGCCGCGCGTGATGCAGCGGTCGTACATGCTGCGATCCTCGGCGCTGTCGGCCGGGCCGCGGACGCCGCGGGCACGCGCGCGCGCGGCGTTGCGGGCCGTGGCTTCGTCCGTCGTCGGTGGCACCTTGCCGTCGGTCTCGTCGGTGACGAGCCACGCGCGGCTGTTGGCCGCGCGATAGTTCTCGAACCAGTGCAGCGGGCTCGTCGCGCCGGGAAATTCGCTGAGCCCCGGCGTCCGCTCGACCGTCTGCTCCTGCCGCTGCTTGACGATCTCCGCGAGCTGCTCGGGCGTGACGTCGGCGACCTTCTTGCCGTCGAACTCGGCGGGCCGCTCGAATGGGATGCCGCTCTCGTCGCTGTTGGTGTACGCGCCGGCGAGCTGCGGATCGCCCCAGGCCGTCTTCGGCGGGACATAGCCTTTGATGATCTTCGCGTCGGGCCGCATCTTCGCCGGCAGATCGCTCTGGTTGATCGGCGCGGCCGTGCGCACGGTGCCTTTTTGCTGCTGCGCCTGGACCGCCGTCGCGCCGATCATCGCCAACACGCCCGCCGCCGCGAGAAATCGTTTCGTCATGACGGACTTTCCTCCGAACGCGTGAATTATACGGGGAATTCCCGCGAGTCGGTGAACCTGCGACCGCCCTGCCACGTTATAGGCAACATGTCATTTGCGCTGATCCCGCTCGCCCTGACTGCTGCGCTCCTGCACCGACCGGCCCCCTCCCGATAGCACGCGTGACCGTCGATTTGGGCCTGCGGCGCGATGACGCGCAGTCCGCCTGAAGGCGGACACTACCGACGGGAAGACATCCTCCATCGCGCAGCGGCTGTGCCGATCGCAGGACGCCTCGGCGCGAGCCGACGTCGTCATCACTTGAAAGGCGCGCGCAGCCGAGGTTTCCGCGGCGACTTCTTTTCAGCGTGATCCGTGCTGATCGGATCAGCAATGTCGGTGCTTGCCATGTTTGGATGTCGATGGAATCGGCAAATAGTCGCCGCGGATGGCGGAACGATACCGAGCGAAGCGCGCTTTCCGGCGAGCAACGATGCGGCCAGCGAGCGGCACAGCCGCTGCGCGGATCACCGGCAGGCCTGAAGGCCTGAACTACATCCGATCGAAAGGCGCTCTACGCGTGCACGCCGGGTGCTTCGTGACCGGTGCGCGCAACATATTCGACATATGACCCGGGATACGCGTGCGCGTGGGTGTCGGTCCCGCTTTCGCCGCCGAGCTCGAGCACACGGTTGCTCAGGCCGCGCAGGAACTCGCGGTCGTGCGACACGAACAGCATCGTCCCCTCGAAATTCTTCAAGGCCTCGATGAGCATTTCCTTGGTCGCCAGATCGAGATGGTTAGTCGGCTCGTCGAGGACGAGGAAGTTGGGCGGGTGCAGCAGCATGCGCGCCATCACGAGGCGCGTCTTCTCGCCGCCCGACAGCGCGCGGATCTTCTTGTCCGTCTCGTCCTGCGAGAACTGAAACGCGCCGGCGAGGCTCCGCAACGCGCCGATCGACTCGTGCGGGAAGTCCGTCTCGAGCTGCTCTTCGATGGTCAGATCCGGATCGAGCAGATCGAGCGCCTGCTGCGCGAAGTAGCCCATCTGCACGCTCGCGCCGATCTTGACGGTGCCCGAATCCGGCTCGATGGCCCCCGACACCATCTTCAGGAGCGTGGACTTTCCCGCACCGTTCTTCCCCATCACGCACCAGCGCTCGCCGCGCAGGATCGTCAGGCTCAGGTCGGCGTGCACGACGCGGCGCCCGTACGCCTTCGCGACGTGTTCGAGCGTGGCGACGATGTCGCCCGACCGAGGAGGCTGGCGGAAATCGAACTTGACGACCTTGCGCTTCTTCGGCAGCTCAATTTTTTCGATCTTCTCCAGCGCCTTGACGCGGCTCTGCACCTGCGCGGCCTTGGCGGCGTGCGCGGCGAACCGATCGATGAAGCGCTGCTCTTTCGCAAGCATCGCCTGCTGGCGCGCGTACGCGGCCTCGCGGTTGGCTTCGCGAATCGCGCGCTCGCGCTCGTAGAAGTCGTAGTTGCCGGAATACGTCGTGATCTCGCCGCCGTCGATCTCGGCGATCTTCGAGACGACACGGTTCATGAACTCGCGATCGTGCGACGTCATGAGCAACGCGCCGGTGCGCTGCTTCAGGAACGCCTCGAGCCAGATGATCGACTCGATGTCGAGGTGGTTCGTCGGCTCGTCCATCAGCAGGACTTCGGGATTGCCGAGCAGCACGCGCGCCATCGCGACGCGCATCTTCCAGCCGCCCGAGAGCGCGCCGACGTCGCCGTCGATCCGCTCGTCGTCAAACCCCAGACCGTGGAGGATTTCGCGCGTGCGCGCTTCGAGAGCGTAGCCGCCGAGATGGTCGTACGCTTCCTGCACGTCGCCGAAACGCGTGAGGATCTTCTCCATCTCGTCCGCGTTATCCGGATCGGACATCGCGTGCTGCAGATGCTCGAGCTCGTGGTGCAGCTCGCCCAGACGTCCGCTGCCGGCGATGGCCTCGTCGAGGACCGAGCGTCCCGCCATCTCCTCGACGTCCTGCCGGAAGTAGCCGATCGTCAGCTTCTTCGGCACCGACACGTCGCCGTCATCCGGCTGTTCTTCGCCGACGATCATCCGGAAGATCGTCGTCTTGCCGGAGCCGTTGGGTCCGACGAGGCCGACCTTCTCGTTGGGATTGAGCTGGAACGAGGCGTCTACGAAGAGAACCTGGCGGCCGTACTGTTTGCTGATTTTTGAAAACGCGATCACTTGGGCCGGTATTCAGGATACGTCGTCTCGCGTCCGCCGCGAAGCGCGTCTTCCGGAATGCCGAATTCCCGGGCGGCGTCCTTCAGCCACTTGTTCGTGCCGGGCAGGTGATGCGGGACGTACCCGTCCGGCCTGCCGGCGATTTCATCCACGACTTCCGAGATGACGCCCGCGAGCTGCTGCGTGAGGTTCTCCCGCCAGTTCGTGGTGCGGATGAAGGGCTCTTCGAGATAGATGGGGTCGTAGACGACGCTGACGATCGTCAGGACGTCGCCGTGGCGGACGATGTGCTCGGTGATGGTCGCGCGATCGCTCGCGGGCACGCCGTTGCGCTGGATCCACCCCTCTTTCATGTGCGTCGTGGTGACCGTCAGCATGGCGCCGTCCCAGCGGCCGGTCGAGAACCCCTGCCACGTATGTGCGGCGTAGTCGGGCGGGTGCGCGCGGCCGTCCATCCAGATCATCCGCGTGACGTTTGCGCCCGCGGCCGCTCGATAGATCTTGTACGCGATCAGCTCCTGCGTGTCGTCGTCGACGACCTTCGAGATGCGCATGCCGCCGCCGCCGCGCGCCCAGTACGCGGCCGGCGCGAAGATCGTCTGGTGTTCCTTCAGCGTGTTGATCGCGGCGTCCCACGAATCGGCTCTGCGCCGGGCCGCGTCGTTAATCGGGAGTCCGGCGTAGTCGCCAATGCGCGGACCGCCGCCGATGGCGTCGTTGCGATGGTTGACGTCTTCGTGCAGGAGATTCGCCCACTCGCCGGAGAGGTCGTTCTGGGCGAACACAGACGTCCCGCCGAGCGAGACGACGGCGACGAGCACGGACGCGGCCGAACGCACCAGACCACGCATGATGCTACGACGCGTACTTCTTGAGCCACGCGATGGTCATCGGCCACGCCTGCTCGGTCGCCTTCATGTTCGCGCCGTCGTTGCCCGACTGCGCGCGCAGGAAGCCGTGCGCCGCGCCCTCAAACAGGTGCGGCTCGTACACCTTGCCGAGCGCCTTCATCTTCTCTTCCGTCGGCGCGACGGTATTGCCGATGCGCGCGTCCTGCGCGAGCCCGCCGTAGAGGCCGAGGATCGGCGCCTTGACGTTCGCGACGCGGTCCGACACCTGGTACGGTCCGGGCGGCGTGCCGCGGGCGGCCGGAGGCGCATCCGTCGGCGCCTGGCCGTAGTACACGACCGCGGCATTCAAGCCGGGCTCGGCGACCGCGAACGCAAAGCTCTGCGCGCCGCCGAAGCAGAAGCCGACGCTCCCGCTCTTGCCGTTCGACCGCGCGTCCTTGAGCCCGAACGCCCGCGCCGCCGACAGCTTCGCGGCCAGTTCGGGCGCGGGCAGCGCGAGCACCGCCTGCGTGATCTCCTGCTGCGTGGCGAGCGACGAGGTGTCGCCGCCGTCCTTGCCGTGTCCGGCCACGAGATCCGGCGCGACGGCGATGAAGCCTTCCGCCGCGAGCTGGTCGGCCACGCCGCGGATCCAGTCGCTCAACCCGAAGATCTCCTGGATGACGACGACCACCGTCGCCTTGCCGTTGCCTGCCGGACGCACGACCCACGTGCGCATCGGCTTGCCGTCGACCATGACGTTGACGTACTCGCCTTCGCGCGGCGAGCTCGCGAGGCGCGCGACCACGCCCATGTCGTCGGCGGGGAGCTTCGCGTTCGCGGGCGCCGCCTGCGCCACGCCGCGCGCGAACTCGTCGAGCGCGTGGCCGGCATGGATGTCGCCGTTGGCGGCCATCATCTTCAAGTGCTCGATGTGCTCCGCGGCGGTCATCACGTGATCCGCGGCCTGGCTGGGCCGCCGGCCGGCGGCATAGACAACGGCCGCGACCACCGCAACGAGCAACGCGATTTTCATGATCCTGTTCATCGCCATCCTCCAGCGTTCGTTTACTTCTTCGGCCCCGCCTTGCGTGTCGCTTTCTTCACCGGCTTCTTCTTCGGCGCGGCCTTCTTCTTCTTCGTGGCCTTCGTTGCCTTCTTCGTGGGCTTCGTGGCTCTCTTCTTCGTGCCCGCCTTCGCCTTCGGCTTTGACCGAGGCTTCGGCGAGGCCGCCGCGCGTGACGGCGCTGCGGCGGGCCCGGACTGATGGAGCGCGAACGCGGCGCCCTGCGGGTCGATGCCCGTCGTGATCAGCCCGCCGCCCGGCACGTCCGCGGGTCCGTGCAGGATCTGTGCGCCAAGCGACCTGGCTTTCTCCGTCGCCGCTTTCGCGTCCGCAACCTTTATATATGGAAGCCACGCGGGTGGCCCCGGCTGCTGCGGCGACTTGGTGTATATCCCGCCGAACGGCGCCTTCGACCCAGCCGGGCCGAACATCCGATACACGCCCTGCGGACCCATGTCCATCTCGCTCGTCGTCTCCCAGCCGAACAGCTGCTGGTAGAACACGAACGCCGCGGCGTGATTAGTGGTCGCCAGCTCGTGCCACGACATGTGACCGGCGGGCACACTCGTCTGCGCCGGAAATGGTTGCGCCGCCGAGAACACGGCGAAGACCGCGCCCTGCGGATCCCGCAGAATCGCGAACCGGCCGACCTTCGGAATGTCAGTTGCCGCCTTCAGCACGTTGCCGCCCAGCAACTGGGCCTGACGGACGGTGTCGTCCACGTTGTCCGTGCCGACGTACGACAGCCAGTTCGGCGGCGCGCCCATCGCCTTCGCGTCCTCGGCGAGGGGCATGAGGCCGCCCATGCCGGTACCGCTTGCGACAAACGTCGTGTACGACGGATCAAACTGTGCGGGCGCCGTCTTCAGACCGGCGACCTTGTTATAGAACGTGGCGGCCGACTTCGTGTCGGTCGTCATGAGATCTTCCCAGACAAACCGTCCTCGCATCGACATCGTCCGACTCCTTACTTCTTTTCTTCAGCCCGCGCCGCGCTCAGGATGTTCTTGATCGCGTAGTTGCCTTCGTGGCACGCGTACTCGAACACGGGCTGCCCGGGATCTTTCGTCAGCGTCAGCGCGAACGTCCACGGCTTGACCCACGTGTCCGAGTCCTCCACCGTCACTTTCCATTCCATCGCGGTGCGCGACACGGGCGTGAACCGCTCCACGAGGCGCAGCTTGTCGCTGTGCGGCACGCCGCCGCCGTTGACGCCGAGCGCCGTGCGGTCGGTGAAGTTCGTCGTCTCGACAACCAGCGTGTTGCCCTCGAAGTGACCGCGCGGATCGCCCATGAACGCGTGCAGCTTCGACCCGATGCGGGGACGCGACGTCAGCGGCACGACGCGCGTCTCGTGAATCATCTCGTAGCGAATCGCGACGTAGCCCGGCCCCTGCACGAACTGGAACGAGTTGCCGTAGATGACCGGCAGCATCGATCCGACGATGCCGCGCGTGATGCAGCGATCGTAGAGGCTGCGATCCTCGTACGAATCCGCGTTGCCGCGGGCGCCGCGCGCGGCCGCGCGCGCCGCCTGGCGCTGCTGCGCCGCCGGCGCCTGCGCAGGAATGCGCCCATCGGGTGGATCAATCACAAGCCACGGCCGGCTGTTCTTCGCGTCGTAGTGCTCGTACCAGTGCACGGGCCCCGCGCCGGTGTCCGCGCCGCCGATGCCGGCGGCACTCGCCGCCGCACGCTGCTGGCGTTCGCGGACGATGTCGGCAAGCTCGGAGTCGTCGACATCCGCGAGGGTCTTGCCCTGAAACTGATTGGGCTTCTCCATCGGGATGCCGTTCTCGTCCTTGTCGGTGTACGTGCCCTGGAGGTCCGGATCGCCCCAGGCAGTTTTCACCGGGACGTATTTCGCGGGACCTTGCGCCGCCAGGGTGACCGTCGCCGTGAGCGCGATCATGAAGGCCAGTGCTCTCATAGGCCGCACAGTGTAGCGCGGTCGAGGCTTGCGTTGCGCTATCATCGGCCGACGTGACAGTGCTTCTCTTGTGGCTGGCCCTTGCGCCTGCCTTATATAAGGTAGAGGTCGACAACGCCTGGGTCCGGGTCGTTCGCGAGATCGTGCCTCCTCACGAAAACGCCGAAACACACAGCCACCCTCCGGCCGTGTTCGTCTGGCTGACAGCTACCCGTCAGCACAAGGCCGGCGACGTCACGTACACCGAGGCGGCCCCCCACTCGGAAGAAAACGCGTCGGACCGCCCGCTCGAAGCGATCGTTATCGAACTAAAGACAGGCGCGGCGCCATCAACTCCGATTACGCTTGATCCGGTGAAGATCGACCCGAAGTACCACATCGTCGCGCTCGAAAACTCGCGCGTGCGCGCGCTGCGCACGATTCTCGAACCCGGCATCAAGAGCCCGCTCCACGAACACCCGCACTACGTCGTCGTCTATCTCACGGAACTGCATACGACGATGGAGCTGGCGGATGGGCGCGTCGTCGACAACCCGCGGCGTCCCGCCGAAACGGCGTGGCGCGATTACATGAAGCACTCGACGCTCAACGTCGGCGCGAAAACGGCCGTCGAAATCCAGGTCGAGTTGAAATAGATGCGCAGGCGGCGAATTCTCGGCGCGATCATGCTCGGACTCGTGCTGCTCGCGATGGCGACGGCCGCGCTGGCGCAGCGCCGCCGCGAGGGCTTCGGCGGAGGGTTCGGCGGGTTCCGGCAGCGCGTCCCGAAGATCGAGAACACGCCGTACGACGGCCGATTCACGTTCGTGCGGATGAACTACGAGTCGACGCCTGACGGCTACTGGTACGGCGGCACGCCGGCGTGGTCGCACGGGTACCCGGTCGCCGAAAAGAACCTCGTCCAGATCATGAACGAGGTCAGCTATCTCGGCGCAAACACCGAAGGCTTCAACACGCTGCGGTTCGACGATCCGGAGCTGTGCAAGTACCCGATTGCGTACGTGATCGAGCCCGACTGGTGGGCGATCACGGAAAGCGAATCAACGGCGCTCCGCAACTACATGCTCAAGGGCGGCTTCGTCATCGTCGACGACTTCAAAGTACGCGGGTTCCGCGGATTCGGCGGCGGCGGCGCGTCCGAATACGTGCGCGATCACGGACGCGGCGGCGGCGGATGGCCGAGCTTCGAAGAGATGATGAAAAGCGTGATGCCGAACTACCGCTTCTACGACATGACGGCGACGCATCCAATCTTCCATGCGTTCTTTGAAATCCCGCGGCTCGACAACTTTCCTCAGGCGTACATCGGCGGACAGCCGATCTTCCGCGGGCTCTACGAGGACAACGATCCCGGCAAGCGGATGATGATGATCGTCAACTACAACACCGACATCTCGCAGTATTGGGAGTGGTCGGGCCGCGGCTTCCGTCCGTTCGACGAGACGAACGAAGCGTACAAGCTGGGCGTGAACTACCTGATCTACGGCCTGACGCACTGACGCCGCGCCGCGTGCGTCTTAACGAACCGGCGTCGTCCTCATCCTCGACACGTCGCATCCCTTCGGCAGACGCTCGGGATTCGGCGGCATGTTGCCCGCGTAGCATCGCGGAATCACGTAAAACGTATCGGGTCCGTGAGCCACGGCCACTCTCGGCGGATCGGGCACAGGTTCCGGCGCTTTCGGCGGCTCGGGTAGCGGCGGCGCGGCTTTCGGCGGTTCCGCGACCTTCGGCAGCCCGGGTACTGGTGCGGCAGGCGTCAGTTTCTGATCCGGAACCGATGGCGGCGCCGCGGGCCACGCATACGGACTGAATCCGAGTGACCCGTTGTAAATCGACACGCCGCGGCCTTGACCCGCGCGGAAAGGCGCCGGCCGGTCGTACTGAGGGGCATAGGTATCGGGCCGCGCGGCGAAGGGCGACGGCGGAGGTAGCGGCGGCAGCGTCGTGATCCCGCCCGTCGACAGCGTCTTCGGCACAAATGGCGCCGGAGGCGCGCTGTCGTGCTTGCGATGCTCTTGCGCGCGGAGGCCGGCCGTAGACAGCAGGACAACGAGCGCGATGGCCGCAGCCCTCATAGCGATACAATACCGCATGCCTTATCCAGAATTCTTCGTCGAACCCATGCGTCAGGAACTCACCCAGCTCGGCGTCCAGGAACTCCGGACGCCGGCCGATGTTGACGCGGCTGTGACAGCCGGACCGGGCACGCTCATGATCGTGGTCAACTCCGTCTGCGGATGCGCGGCCGGGAAGGCCCGTCCCGGCATCGCGATCGCGCTGCAGCATGCGACGAAGCCCGATAGAGTCGCGACCGTGTTTGCGGGCGCGGACATCGACGCCACCGAACGGGCGCGCAGCTATTTCACGGGCTATCAGCCCTCGTCTCCGTCGATCGCGCTGTTTCGTGACGGCTCGCTCGTGTACATGCTCGAGCGCAGCAACATCGAAAATCGTGACGCTTACGCGATCGCCTCTGAGCTGGCGGGCGCGTTCGACAAGTTCTGCGCGTCGACCGCCGCCAAATAGGAGAGCACGGTGCCAACAACAACATCGGCGATGAGGCTGGCCTCCACGATTATCCTGCTCGCTGCTGTGTCGGCCTGTGGCAGCACACCGACGACCGGCCCGCACGCGACCGTGGAGATGCGCGACGGCAGCGGCGTGAGCGGCATGGTGCTTTCGAGCACGGCCGAGGAAATCAAGGTCGCCACCGACGACAACGTCACGCGTACGATTCCGATGGCGCAGGTCCGCTCGGTCGACTACGGCGAGACGCCGGCCGCTCCCGCCGCCGGCGGTTCGGCCGCCCCGACGATGGCGCGTCCTGCGGCGAAGCCGGCCGCGGCCCCGCGCCGCGTGAAGCCGGTGGTTCCACGTCCTACGGCCGACGACATCACGTCGGAGACGCGGGTGCTGGCCAGCGGGACGGAAATCTCGGTGCAGACCGACGAGACGATCGACGGCAGCACGGCCGCCGACGGCCAGATCTTCGCGGCGGACGTGACCCAGGCCGTGAAGGACGCCGACGGCAAGGTCGTGATTCCCGCCGGCGCGAAGGCCCAGGTCATCATCAAGTCACTCACGCAGGGCGGGAAGATCAAGGGCCAGGCCGATCTCCTGCTCGACCTCGCGTCTGTCTCGATTGACGGCCGGCAGTATGCGCTGAGCACCGCAGACCTCGAGGAGAAGGGCCGCGAAGGCCTCGGCAAGAACAAGCGGACGGCGGAATTCGTCGGCGGCGGCGCCGCGATTGGCGGCATCGTCGGCGCGATCTTCGGCGGTGCGAAGGGCGCGGCCATCGGCGCGGGCGTCGGCGCCGGCGGGGGCACGCTCGCTCAGGCGGCGACGAAGGGGGATATTCGCGTAGAAGCGGAAACGATCCTGACCTTCAAGCTGGACATGCCGCTGAAGGTGATCGAGAGAAGGCGTTAGATCCCGGGCTTCGTGGCCTTTGCCGGTGTGACCGCCACGCGCACGTGGGCGTTGGTCCAGCAGCACTGGAATCCCCCGCCGCCGTCGCCGGTTGAGTCGTTGCCCTGCACGCGCAGGATGTATTCGCCCGGCGCCGCGAAGTACGCGGTCGCGGTCGCCTTGCCGCCGTTCTCTGTCTCGATCGCCGGTCTCGGGTTTTCGAACTTCACGGCCCCCGGCCCGCGCATCACGCTCCACGACACGACGACCGGCGCGGGCAACCCGGCGCCGCGGCCGCCGCGACCGGGTGTCGGATCAGGCACGTTGACCTTCGGCCCTTCGTCCGTCGCGTACACCGTCAGCGGCAGCGGTTCGCCGACGACAGCATCGAACGACGCGGCGGTGCCGCTCGGTGGACCGAGAAAGACCGGGCCGCCGGGCTGGAAGCGAATTGCCGGCGGCGTGTTCTTGTTGGCCGGATCCTCGAACGGCGAGACGATCCAGTCCGCGCGCGTGTGCATGGTGATGACGTTGGTCTGGCCGTTGGCGATGATCGTCCACGCGAGCTCCTTCCCGGCGAAGTCCTTCGGCACCTTCACCGCGAAGACGCCCCACTGGCGTCCCGTCATGAAGTGGGTCGGCTGGCCGAGATCCGGACCGCCCGGCTCGATGCGATTGTTCGGGCCGATCGGAATGTCGATCTCCTGCTTCGTGTTCCTGTTGAAGTAGCCGACGAGCAGACCCACGCTGCCGTCTTTGTTGGAGTACCAGCCCTCGAACGCGCCGGTGATGCTCGACCCGTGTTCGCGGACCGGGTTGGCGAGCGGAAACGGCGACGGGAGTTGCCCCTGTCCCGGGCCGCGCTGCCCTCCGTGAACGAGGACGGCGCCGGCAAGCATCAGCAGTCCAAAAACCGCCACTGTGAGTTTGTCGACACGAGTCATTCCAGCGTCTCCAGCAGGCCTCAAGGCTTGCGCCACAGGCGGTCGTCGGCCTGTGTGGACGCGCGGCGCCCGGCGAGCTCGGCCTTGAACTCGTCGTCGTTGTAGTACGTGATGTTCAGCCACGCGTGGCCCATCTCGTCGACGGTGCGGTCGCCCCATCCCACCCACTGGTTCGGATCAGGATTCGCCTTGTTTGCAGAGGTGTTGTCGTACCAGGTGAGGAAGTGGAGGATGGTGCCCTTGGGCAGGAGGGGCGCCACATTGTCGTCGTAGATGTACATGTTGTGCCAGTTGAAATTGAAGTCGCTGATCTGGCTGAGCATCTCGCGGCGGCCGTCAGCGTAGATCGCTTCCATCGACATGCCCTTGCCGCGGAGGTGGAGATGCGCCTGGAAGTTTTCGATGCGCGCGTTCTGCCGCAGCGGGACGAAGCTCTCCGTCGTCGTCACCTGATTCGGCGGAATGTCGAGCGCGCGGTTGCCGCCGGTGAACGTGTTGAACAGCGCGAGCACTTCGCGGTGTTTCGGCTCCTGCCCTTTCGGATAGAACCAGATGCCGAGCTCCACGGTGTCGGTGATCTCTTCGCCGACCGAGTGGTAATGAATGTCCCACGCGATCTTCGAGCCGGGCAGCATCAGCCGGCCCGAGTCGGGCTTCATCTCGTCGGCGTTCTTGCCCACCGCCCACTCCATGAACAGGCCGTCGCCGACGATGTTGGGATCGTTGGTGAACAGCGCTGGGTCCATGTCCTCGGGCTGCTGCAGGCGCGCGAGCGCGTGATGCGTGACTTTGCGGCCGTGGACCGTCGTCGGCTTGATCTCGATCGCCCGGACCCAGCGCGGCTCGGTGAGCCCCGTCGGGATAATCGGCTTCCACCACGAGTCCTGCGCGTGGGCCGGCACCGTCCACGGCGTCGATTTGATCACGAGGTCCGGCGGCCCGAGCTTGGCCTGCTCGGTCCAGCCGTTGGATGCGTCGTTCCACTTCTTCGGCGCCGGCAGGTCCCTTGGATCGCCCTTCGGCGCGCCCGCCGCAACCCAGCGAGCGATCGTCTCGACCTGGTCATCGCTCAACGAGCGATCGTTCTTGAACTTCTGAATGCCGACGGTGCGGTCGATGTGCCACGGGGGCATCTGGCGGCCGCCGACGCGCGCCGCAATCGACCTCGCCCAAGGTCGCACCTCTTCGTAGGTCACGAGCGACATCGGCGCCATCTGGTTGACGCGATGACACGACTCGCACTTGTCCTGGAAGATCGGCGCGATGTCCCTGGTGAACGTGGGCACGGCCGCCGTGTCGGCCGAGACGGCGGCGCGCGGCGCGACGGCTGCGGCCAGGAACGTTATCAACGTTATCCACAGGGCGCACGGGATTGAGGCGTGACGCATTCGCTGCTCCTTTTCGAGTCGCCGGCGCCAGATGCAAGCCGAATGCCCAGACAGATCACAGCCAAGTCAATCGGCCTGGGCTGATCGAGCGCGGATTTTTCCTCGGCCGGTGTGGATTAATTTCGACCAGGTCACGACTCAGCGGTCGGGAACTCTTCGTAGAATCCCAGTTTTCTCTGGACTGGCGCGTCGTCGATCTGGATCAGGAAAGCCGGCGCCGTCGACGAGGCGTTGCGATGCCGAATCGCCGCGTGGGTGGGAGCGGCGAAGACGTCGTTCTCCTCCCAAACGAGCGTCGTGCCGTCGATCTCGGTCTCGCCCTTGCCGGCGACCACGAGGTAGCCGTTGCTGGCCGAACGCCGCACGGGCCGCATCTCCTCGCCCGGACGCAGCATGAGCGCCGAAAAGCCGAGGATCGGCATGCACTCGCGGCCAGTCTCTGGGTTCACGTAGGCCAGCTGTACCGGCTCGTGACGCCCGAGAGCGCCGGCCAAATCGTTGAGCGCCGCCCGGACTTCGGACCATGGAAAGCGCAACAGCGGATAGTCGTGGGCAGCGCGGGCGAGCGCATCGTAGGACACGAGGCCCGAGCGGCGAAAGCGCGACTGCGAGGCATCGGGCCGGTTGGGCGCCACCTGCAGCTTCCCCTCGGTACAGTAGGACGCCTCCATCCCAGCGACCAGCGGAGCGTCGAGCGCGTCCAGCCACACCATCGGCCCCTCGCCGTTGTGCTCGTGCTGATGCCACCGGCCGGCGGGGGTCAAGATCACGTCGGCCCTGTTCATCGGGCAGCGCTCGCCCCCGACGGTGGTGAACCCGCCCTCCCCCTCGATGACCAGGCGCGTCGCCCCGACGCTATGTTTGTGGCTCGGCGCAGTCTCCCCAGGCAGAATGAGCTGAAGGCCGAAGTAGATCGTTGCGGTTGCGAACGGCCGCCCCTCCAACCCCGGGTTGGCCAGCGCAAGGACGCGACGCTCAGCCGCTTCAATCGGCGTCAACGCGCCCGCTTGCATCAGGAGAGGCCGGAGCTTTTTGTAACGCCAGAGATGCGGCACCGTGCGGTTGATTGGCCGGCCGTACGGCAAGACGTCGCGCAGACTCGGCCAGAAGGGCACGGCGGCCTGCGCTCTGAGTTGGTTGAGATATTCGGCAGGAAGTTGTTCCAGCGTTCCGAGTGGTGTTGGCATGTCAGGTTCTCCACCACGCCGCACGCGGGTTACGCCCGGCCTCGGCGACGCTGCATTCTGACGACGAGCGCCGCGATCACACCGACGAGGCTGAACGGAGCGGCCAGCAGGACCAGAATGCCGCTCCGGAATGCCGCCACCATCTGCTGACCTTCAGGCGACAGCAGGGCGCGCCTGCACATCGCGCAGCCCTGCGCGAAGGCCGGCTCCGGCCAGAGCATCACCAGCGCAACCAGCGCGGCCCCCGCAAGACGCGCGCGGCTATCGCGGGCCATAGATCTCCACCATGTGGTGAATGCGTACGGCGTCTGGCGCAATGAGCACGTAGAGTACCGCGCCGGTCACGAGCAGGCCGACCACGACGGTCAGGATGAGCTGCACGCGCTCGCCTTTCAGGTGCATGAAGTTGGCGCCGATGATGGACGCCTTCGTCAGCATCGCTATGAGCATGAACACGACAAACGCCTGGCGCGGAAGCGAGGCCGAGTCGGCCCACAGCATCACGACGGTGAAGACCAGCAGCACGCTCCAGGTAATCCAGTACGTCCGCATCGTTCCTTCTCGGCGGTCCTGAAAGGGCCGCCCTACAAGAGGTAGAACAAGGTAAAGATGAACACCCACACCAGATCGACGAAGTGCCAGTAGAGGCCCGCCATCTCGACGCCCTCTTCCTTCGTGATGCCCTTCGACAGCCGCACGGCCGTCGTCAACAGGATGATCACGCCCGTCAGCACGTGCGTGCCGTGGAATCCGGTCAGCAGGAAGAAGTACGCGCCGAACGACGCGTCGCCCCACGGGTTGTGCGTCAGCCGCGCGCCTTCGCCGATCAGGTGGGTCCACTCGTAGGCCTGCATGCCGAGAAACGCCAGCCCGCCGAGCGCGGTGAGCAGGACGTACTTCAGGGCTCCGCCACGCCTGCCGTGTTTGGCGTCCTGGACCGCGCTCGCCATCGTCGCGCTGCTCGTGATGAGCACGAACGTCATCGCCGCGATGTATTTGAGGCTGAAGACTTCTGCCTGCGGCGGCCAGTGGAACGCCAGCACGCGCGCGTAGCCGTACGACGCGAGGAAGCCCGCGAACAGCAGTCCGTCGGTGACGATGAACCACCACATCATCACCTTGCGCCAGCCCGCGATGGCCGCGTGATGGCCGCCGGCCCAGTGTTCGATTCGATCGACTTCGGTGTCTACCATGTGTCTTGGAGGGCGGGCCTTTCAGGCCCGCCGTCAATACAGCGAAACCAACGCAAACAGAAACAGCCAGACGCCGCCGAGGTAATGCCAGAACGTCCGGCACAGCGACATGCGCGACGTCCACGCGCGTGCATCACGGGCGCCGGAGAGCGTCGTCGCCGCGCCCCACCCGAGCACTGCCAGCGCCGCGATCACGTGCATCGCATGCGCGCCGGTCAGCATGAAAAAGAACGAGCTGTGCGGGCTGGTCGGCAGGTACACGCCCGCGGCGACCATCTGCTGCCACGCCGCGACCTGCCCCGCGAGAAACAGGACGCCGAGCGCGAACGCGATCAGCATGGCGAACGCCGACGAGCGCCAGCTGCCGCGCGCCCCTCGCAGGCCGGCAAGTTCAACCGCGACGCTGCTGACGGCGAGCACACACGAGTTCAGCCACAGAATCGACGGCAACGCGACATGCCGCCAGTCCGACCCGCTGCGGCGCACGATGTACGCGCTCGTGAACGCGGCGAAGAGCATCGTCACGGTCGCCAGAAACATCCAGAGACCGAGCTTCAACTGGTCTTCGCGGACGGCAACGGCATCGATGGTCGCGGCGTTGGCGCTCATGCGGTCACCGGCACCGCGGCGGCAGACACGGTCTGCGCCGCGAAGTCGCCGTCAGGCGCGGGCACGCCGTATTCGTACGGCCAGCGCTCCACGGTCGGCACGGTGTCGAAGTTGCCATGCGGCGGCGGCGACGACACCGTCCACTCGAGCGTCGTCGCACGCCAGGGATTGGCGGCGGCGACGCGGCCCTTCACCAGGCTCCAGACGAAGTTCACGACGAAGACGAACTGCGCCGCCACGAGCAGGAACGCCGCCAGGCTGATGACGAGATTCTCGACGCGCGTCTTCTGCAGGTAGTCGAAGGCGGTGAACGCGTAGTAGCGGCGCGGCGCGCCCTCGAGGCCGACGAAGTGCTGCATGAAGAAGATCGTGAAGAACGGCGCGAACGTCAGCCAGAAGTGCGCCTTCCCCAACGTCTCGTTCATCGTCTTTCCGAACATCTTCGGGAACCAGAAGTAGATCGCCGCAAACGTCGCAAACAGCGTGACGCCGCCGATCATCATGTGGAAGTGGCCGACGACGAAGTAGGTGTCGTGAAGCTGCATGTCGGCGGTCGCGTTGCCGAGGAACAGGCCGCCGAGGCCGCCGCTGCCGAAGAGCGCGATG
>Ga0315281_10001737_pt1 | contig 32288 bp, 28 predicted proteins | sample YL17G07_0_MG_FD_204540 | JGI IMG/M metagenome (GOLD analysis project Ga0315281, IMG submission 204540) | Sediment microbial communities from Yellowstone Lake, YNP, Wyoming, USA - YL17G07_0 | ecosystem: Environmental > Aquatic > Freshwater > Lake > Sediment | place: USA: Wyoming | collected...
TGAGCCTGCAATTTATTTACGAAAAACGAAAAACGAAAAACCATCCAGGAGAAACCATGGCTCCAAAACCGCGCCTGGGGCGCATCCAGTATCTCAACGTGCTGCCCATCTATTTCGCCCTGGAGCACATTTTCCAGGAAAACGGCTTCCTCCTGGTGCGGGGGACCCCGGCGGAGCTGAACGCCCGGATGCGCCGGGGGGAGGTGCCCCTGGGCTCCATTTCCGCCATGGAGTACGGCCGCGGCGCCCGGGATTATCTGTTGCTTCCCGGCCTATCCATCAGCTCCCGGGGGCCGGTGGGCAGCGTGCTGCTCTTCAGCCGGGTGGACTTTTCCCGGCTGGAGGGGCGGGCCGTCCAGGTGAGCCCTGCTTCGGCCAGCGGCGCCGCCCTGCTCAAGGTGCTGATGGCCAAAAGGTTCGGCGTCCGGCCGGTTTACCGGCAGGAGCCTCTGGGAACCGGGGCCGCCAACGATATCAGAGCGGTCCTGGCCATCGGCGACGAGGCCCTGGCCCTGAAGGCGGCGGGCGGCTGGCCCCATGAGCTGGACCTGGGCGCGGCCTGGCAGGAGCTCACCGGCCTCCCCTTTGTCTTCGGGGTCTGGGCGGTGCGCCGGGATTTCGCCGCGGCCTACCCGGAGGCCACGGGGGAACTGCACCGGCTGCTGCTCCAGTCCCTGGACTGGGGCCTGAGGGCCCTTCCCGAGCTGAGCCGCCTGGCCGCGGCTCCCTTCGGCATGTCACCCCCCCAGGTTCTGGCTTATTTTCAGCAATTGGATTACTCTTTGGGACCGGACCACGAAAAGGGCCTAAAGAAGTTCTTTCATTATTTGCACAAACTGGGAGAACTTCCGGACGCGCCGGAGTTGGAATATTTTGGGGAAAGGGGATAGTGGCCTTTTCGGGAGCGCTCGGGTGGTGGAACTAGGGAGACACAAGGAGGGTAAAAAATGAAAAGAGTGATTAAAGCAGCGATATTGGTAATTGGGTTATCCTGTACTGTAAATGCAGCTCAACTTGACTTGAGTGCAGATACGGTTCCCAGAAACTTTAAGGGAGATGATATCATTAAAATTTTCCTTCCCCTCTGTGACGGTCATTTTGATAGAAGCGTCGCTGAGCAAATTTATGTCTTCAAGTTGGCTGACGAAAAGGTTTATGCAAGTTTAACTGGAGTGTGGATTGAAAAAATGACTCGTGATAGTTGGCAAACTATGGCGACTATCGATGAAAAATACGGTCCGACACCAGCGAGGTTGAAAGCAAAATTTGATGAACAACGAGCGAGAATTGGTCTCCCACCAGATTCAAATAATTATAGTAGCACTCATCGCAGCCTTTACTTTATGCCAGAAGATCATTATCTGGTAAAAAATTTGGGTACGAAAGAAAGTTCCTTTATTGGACAAAATGTGTTCGGTGCAAGAGTAAGGGTAGAAAGAACTACCGAAACTAAATACTTCGTGACTCCGATTAATGGTACTGGAAATATTGGTAAGCTTAATATTAAGCCAGGAGACGCGAAGGTTGGTATACTTTTCATTGGTAAGCCCGCTAGGCATCCTGAGACGAAGGGAAAGGAGAGCTATGTTTCCTTTCCTGGTGGACAAGGAAGTTATGGAGCCACTTTTGACTCTCCAATTGCACGCTCCAACTCCTACCGTAGCATTAGACTGGAGCTTCAAGAAGTATGGGTTTACGATCAGAACTCGGGCAGGATATTTTTAAAGCAAAAAATAGTGAAAAAGTAAACCAAATAAAAAAGGGAAAGTGGCGGAACTAGGCATACTACAACAGACTTAAAATCTGTCGCCCGAAGGGAATTGAGGGTTCAAAGCTCACTTGGTTAGAGCAGACTCCTTATACGGGTCAGAACTTGGTTCAAATCCAAGCAGGACTACGTGGCCCCTACCTCTTCCCTCAAACCCCCATCCCAAACGCCTCAGAGGGGGGGTGAGGGAAGGGCGGGGGAATTCTTTTCCCCCGGCCCTCCCCTCAAAAAACACCATCAAACCATAGGTGAGTACATGGGCTATCGCAGTTTGCAGGATTTCATCGCCCGGCTGGAGCAGGCCGGGGAGTTAGTGCGCCTCAAGGAGCCGGTGAGTCCGTATTTGGAGATTACCGAGATCACCGACCGGGTGTGCAAGGGGGGCGGGCCGGCCCTGCTGTTTGAGGAAGTGGCGGGCTACGGCATGCCGGTGCTGATGAACGCCTTCGGCTCCATGAAGCGCATGTGCCTGGCCCTGGAGGTGGAGTCCCTGGACGACATCGCGGTGGAGCTCCTGAGCTTCATGGAGGCGGAAGCCAACACCTTGATGAAGAAACTGAAGCTCCTCCCCAAGCTGGCCCGCCTGGGGCGCATGTTCCCCAAAGAGGTGAGCCGGGCTCCCTGCCAGGAGGTGGTCCTCAGCGGCGAGCAGGTGGACCTGGGCCGGATCCCGGTCCTCACCTGCTGGCCCGAGGACGGCGGCCCGTTCATCACCTTGCCCGCGGTCTTCACCCACCATCCGGAGACCGGGCGGCGCAACGTGGGGATGTACCGCCTGCAGGTGTACGACGGCCAAACCACCGGCATGCACTGGCACGCCCACAAGGGCGGGGCCCAGCATTACCGGGTGGCGGAGGCCCGGGGCGAGGCGCTGCCGGTGGCGGTGGCCATCGGCGCCGACCCCGCGGTGACTTACGCGGCCACCGCCCCCTTGCCCGAAGATATCGATGAAATTCTCTTCGCCGGGTTCCTCCGGGGCAAGCCGGTGGAGATGGTGCCGTGTGTCAGCCAGCCCCTGAAGGTGCCCTCTGAGTCCCAGATCGTCCTGGAGGGATTTGTGGCCCCGGGGGAGCGCCGCCAGGAGGGGCCCTTCGGCGACCACACCGGCTACTATTCCCTGGCCGACGACTACCCGGTCTTCCACCTTACCGCCCTCACCCGGCGGCGGCAGCCGGTTTATCCCGCCACCATCGTGGGCCGGCCCCCCATGGAGGATTGCTTCATGGCCAAGGCCACGGAGCGCATCTTCTTTCCCCTCATGCGGAAGACCCTGCCGGAGATGGTGGACCTGAACCTGCCGGTGGAGGGGGTGTTCCACAACCTGGCCTTCGTGTCCATCGACAAGCGCTATCCGGGGCATGCCCGCAAGGTGATGCACGCCCTGTGGGGGCTGGGCCAGATGATGTTCACCAAGATTATCGTGGTCTTCGATAAGGAAGTGGACGTCCAGGACCTGTCCCAGGTGCTGTGGCGCCTGGGGAATAACGTGGACCCCAAGCGGGACGTGGTCTTCTCCGAGGGGCCGGTGGACGCCCTGGACCATGCGGCGCCGCTGCCCGGCTACGGCTCCAAGATGGGCATCGACGCCACCCGCAAGTGGCCCGAAGAGGGCTTCACCCGGCCCTGGCCCCGGGTCATCGAAATGGACCCGGAAATCAAGAGGAAGGTGGATGAACTATGGCCGCGCCTGGGGCTGAGTTGAACCGTTACGTGGTGGGCCTGACCGGGGCCTCGGGCATGATCTACGCCCGGGAGCTGCTGGCTTATTTCGGCAGCCGCCCGGACCTGGAGCTGCACGCCATTATTTCCGAGGCGGGGGCCCAGGTGCTGAGCCTGGAGTTGGGGCAGACCCCGGCCGAGCTGGCGCCCGGGGCGGTCTGGCACCGGGTGGATGACTTCACCTCCCCCCTGGCCAGCGGCTCTTTCCGGGCCCGGGCCATGGTGGTGATCCCCTGCTCCATGGGCTCCCTGGGGGCCATTGCCCAGGGCGCCGGGCGCCACCTGATCCACCGGGCCGGCGAAGTCTTTTTAAAGGAGCGGCGGCCCCTGATCCTGGTGGTCCGGGAGACGCCGCTCAGCCTTATCCACTTGCAGAATCTTGTGCGGGCGGCCCGGGCGGGAGCCACCATCTTCCCGGCCTGCCCCGGCTTTTACCACCGGCCGGGGTCCCTCGATGAACTGGCCCGTCAGTTCGCCGGCCGCATCCTGGACCACCTGGGCCTGGAACACCGACTGGGCCCGCGCTGGGGCGAGGGGTGAGAGGTTGGGGGAAGGGCCAGGGAGTTTTTCGTAAGTGCTCCCTGCCCTCCCCCCAACCCCCCCTCCCAACCCGTGAAAGGGCCTGGGAAGGCGGGGCATTCGGCCCCGACTTCCCAGGCTAAAAATGTCGGGGAAGAATTTTTCACCGAAAACCGAAAACCAAAGAACGTCCATAAATTATGCAACGACTTTGGCGAAATATTTCCGAACTGCTGGAAATGATCAAAATCGGCCACAGCGTCCTGGCCCTACCCTTTGCCTTCATGGGGGCCATGCTGGCGGCCCGGGGCCTGCCCGCCGGCCGCACCATCTTTTACATCCTGGTGGCCATGGTGGGAGCCCGGAGCGCCGCCATGGGCTTCAACCGCCTGGCGGATGCCGGGTTCGACGCCCTCAACCCCCGCACCGCGGACCGGGCCCTGGCCGCCGGCCGGGTGAGCCGCCGGGCCGCCATGGTTCTGGTGGCGGTGAGCTCTCTGGTTTTCATGGGCGCCGCCTTCCAGCTCAATTGGGTCTGCTTCGCGGCTTCGCCGGCGGCCCTGGCGGTGATCCTGGGGTATTCCCTCACCAAGCGGTGCACCACCCTCTCCCACCTGGTTCTGGGCCTGAGCCTGGGAATCTCGCCCCTGGGCGGCTGGCTGGCGGTCAAGGGCGACCTGGGGCTGCCGGTGCTGGTGCTCTCCCTGGCGGTGCTTTTCTGGGTGGCGGGCTTTGATATCCTTTATGCCCTGCAGGACGAGGAATTCGACCGGCAGGTGGGCCTTTTTTCCCTGCCGGCCCGGGTGGGGACGCGCCCGGCCCAACGGTGGGCGGCCTTCTGTCATCTGACCGCCATCCTGGGGTTTGCCCTCACCGGGCGGCTGGCGGGTTTGGGGGGCATTTATGCCGGCGCCGCGGTTTTGAGCGGCCTCATTTTAATGACGCAGCACCTGATCATCGCCTCCCGGGAGCCTTCCCGGCTGCCGCCCGCCTTTTTTACCTTGAACGGCCTGGTGGGGATCGGCTTGGGTCTGGCCACCTGGCTGAGCCTGAGTACTTAACCCCGCCGCAGCCATGATCGTTCTGGAGACCCACAGACGGCCTGCAGGCGCCTGGGTAGTTATACCGCTTTCCGTTTCAAATGCAACCGACTTAATCTGTAACTTATTGATAATTCTTATTTACTTTAGCCGAAAACCGAAAACCGAAAACAGAAAACTGTATTAGTGAGATTGACCTCTGGCGAAGTAAGCGAGCCTCTTTTCTCCCCATAATCTTGCGGTTCTTGGCGTTGTGCGGCACAACGGCCTTGTCTCCCCCGGCGTAAAGATGATATGTTGTGGCGGGCTGGCCCTTAACGGTCAGGCATCCATAAATTTATCCGGCCCCTGCCTCGGAGTTCGATGTTTTTTCAGCAGTTGATCAACGGCCTCACCACCGGCAGCGTTTATGCCCTCATCGCCCTGGGCTACACCATGATCTATGGCATCCTGGGTCTCATCAATTTCGCCCAGGGAGAAATCTACATGTGCGGCGCCTTTGTGGCGGTGCTGCTCCTGGCCACCGGCCAGGTCAATTTTTACCTGGCCTTTGGACTGGGGATGGCGGCGGCGGCCCTGTTGGGGGTGGTCCTGGAACGGGTGGCCTTCCGGCCCCTGCGGGGCTCCCATCCTTTGGTATCCCTGATCAGCGCCATCGGGGCCTCCATCTTCTTGCAGAGCCTGGCCCTGCTGCTCTTCGGCCCCAATGACCGCCCCTTTCCGGTGCAGTTCACTTTCGGCGCCATGGAGGTGGCCGGCGTCTCGGTGTCCACCCTGCAGATGGCCATCCTGGCCGCGGGCCTGGGATTCATGGGACTGCTGATGGCGTTTGTGCGCTACACCACCTACGGCAAGGCCATCGTGGCCTGCGCTCTGGACCGGGACACCGCCCGCCTCATGGGCATCAACGTGGACCGCATGGTGGCCCTGACCTTCCTCATCGGCTCGGCTCTGAGCGGGGCCGCCGGCATCATGATGGCCATTTACTATAACGCCACCTACCCCCGCATGGGCCTGCTGCCCGGCCTCAAGGCCTTCAGCGCCGCCATCCTGGGCGGGGTGGGCAACATCCCCGGGGCCATCCTGGGAGGCCTGCTCCTGGGAGTGGCGGAGAGCCTGGGCGCGGCCTACATCTCCTCGGGCTACAAGGACGCCATCGCCTTCGCCATCCTCATCCTGGTGCTTTTGCTCCGGCCCCAGGGGATTCTGAAAGGGCGGGGAGACTGACATGGCTGCCTACCTGCTGCATCTGGCCATCCTGGCCGGCATCTACATCATCCTCACCGTCAGCATCAACCTGATCATCGGCTACGCCGGCCAGGTCTCCCTGGGGCATGCGGCGTTTTACGGCATCGGGGCCTACACTTCGGCCCTACTGTCTCTGAACTGGCACTTGCCCTTTCCCCTGGCGGCCCTGAGCGCCATCCTGGTGGCCGGCGCCTGCGGCCTGGCCCTGGGGCTTCCCACCCTGCGGCTCAAAGAGGACTATCTGGCCATCGTCACCCTGGGGTTCGGGGTCATCGTGGACCTGGTGTTTCTCAACCTGGAAATCACCGGGGGGCCCGACGGCCTGCCGGGGATTCCCTCGCCCAGCTTCCTGGGGATCAGCTTCCGCACCGCCGGGCTTTACTTGATGCTGGTGGCCGTGGCCGTGTTCCTGGTGCTGGTCTTCACCTACCGCCTGGTCAACTCCTATCATGGCCGGGCCCTGCGGGCCATCCGGGACCATGAGGTCACGGCCCAGGTGATGGGCATCAACACCCCGGCTTACAAGATCATCATCTTTACCCTGGCCGCGGGCCTGGCGGGGCTGTCCGGGTCCCTGTACGCCCATTACATCACCTTTATCAACCCAGAAACCTTTGGCCTCCATACCTCCATCCTGATCTTGACCATGGCGGTGCTGGGCGGCATGGGGTCCATGGCCGGGTCGGTGCTGGGCGCGGTGATTCTGACGGCCCTGCCGGAGGCGTTGCGGCAGTTCCAGGCTTACCAGGACCTGGTGTACGGGGCCCTGCTGGTGGGCCTGCTTATCTGGCGGCCCGAAGGCATCCTGGGACGGGGCAAATTGAGCCTGAAGTTTTTGCAGCGGGAGAGTTGAGGTTGGGTTTTGAGTTTCGAGTTTCGAGTTTTTAGTTTTTGGGGGTACTTAGCGGTCAGCTTCGAAGCGGCTTTTCCCCTTAAGACTAAAAACTAAAAACTAAAAACTAAAAACTGTCTTTCTATGCTGACTCTAAAAAGCGTTCAGGCCGGGTATGGCCGCCTTCCCGTGCTGAAGGGCATTTCGCTGCACGTGCGCCCCGGCGAGGTGGTGACCTTGATCGGCGGCAACGGCGCCGGCAAGACCACCACCCTGCGCACCATTTGCGGGTTGCTGCCGGCCCGCAAAGGCGCCATCGAATTCGACGGCCACGACCTCACCCGGCTGGCCCCGGAGCGCATCGTCAGCCTGGGGTTGGCGCTGGTGCCGGAAGGCCGCCGGGTCTTCCGCAGCTTGAGCGTCACCGCCAACCTGGAACTGGGGGCCTATCACCGGCCCGATAAAAGCCAGGTGCGCCGGGACCTGGAGGAGTTGCGGCAGCGCTTCCCCATCCTCAAAGAGCGGAGCCACCAGGCGGCGGGGACGCTGTCCGGCGGCGAGCAGCAGATCCTGGCCATCGGCCGGGCCCTCATGACCCGCCCCCGCCTCTTGATGCTGGACGAACCTTCCATGGGCCTGGCCCCCCGCATGGTGACCCAGGTGTATCAAATCCTGGGGGAGCTCAAAGCCGCCGGCACCACCATCCTGCTGGTGGAGCAGAACGCCCGGGCCGCCTTGAAAATGGCGGATCGGGGTTACGTCCTGGAGACCGGACGCATCATCCTGGACGGCGCCGCCGCGGACCTCAGAGAGGACCCGGAGGTGCAACGGGCCTATCTGGGTAAAGGCTACCGGGAGGTGTGGGAGTGATAAAGATGGGGGAAAAGGCGAAAAGGTGAATATAAAATTCTTTTGTTTTCCCTTTCCGCCCCTGACCATTACACGGCAAGAACCTTTGGGACCATTACATGAATTTGCTGGAAGTTACTAACCTCAGCAAATCTTTCGGCGGCGTCAAGGCCCTGAGCGCCGTCTCCTTCACCGTGAGCGCCGGGGAGATCATGGGGCTCATCGGCCCCAACGGAGCCGGCAAGACCACCTGCTTCAATCTCATCAACGGTCTGTTATCTCCCAGCGGCGGCAGCATCCGGTTGGCGGCCCGGGATCTGGGGGGCCTCTCCCCTTACGCCCGGGCCCGCCTGGGCCTGGCCCGCACCTTCCAAAATGTCCAACTCTTCGGGGGCATGACGGTGCTGGAAAACGTCCTCACCGGGCGCCACCTGCGCCAACGGGTGGGGTCGCTGGCGGCCTTGCTGCCCCTGCCGCAAGTGAGCCGGGCCCGGGCCGAGAACCGGGAGCGCGCCCTCAGCTTGCTGGAGCTGGTGGGCCTTAAAGGCAGGGAGGACTTTCCCGCCGAAGCCCTGGCCTACGGGGACCAGCGGCGCCTGGAAATCGCCCGGGCCCTAGCCCAGGAGCCGGAACTGCTGATGATGGACGAGCCCGCGGCGGGGCTCAACCCCAGGGAGACGGAAGACCTGATGGCCCTGCTGGAGAGACTCCGGGGCATGGGCATCACCCTGCTGCTCATCGAACACGACATGACCCTGGTCATGGGCCTGTGCCACCGGGTGGCGGTGCTGGACTACGGCGAGGTGATCGCCAGCGGGGTCCCCAAGGATATCCGCCGGGACCCCCGGGTCATCGAAGCCTACCTGGGCCGGGAGGAGGAAGAATAGTTTTCAGTTTCCGGTTTTCGGTTTTCTGTAAAAGAATCAAGGGAGGCCTTAATTAGCCATGCCGCCAATTGCGAATCGTAGATAAAACCATAAAACTTTTCCATGCGTTCCAATAGCGCGATTTAAATTTCTTGTTTTCGCCGAAAACCGAAACCCGAAAACTGAAAACCGTAATTTCAGCCGGAGGAGAACATGGCGATCTTCGATAAAGAGGCGGAGCAGATGGGGCGCGGTGAATTGGCCCAACTGCAATTGGAGCGTCTGCAGGCCACCCTTAACCGGGTCTACAAGAACGTCAAGTTCTACAAAAAGAAGTTCGACGAGCTGGGGTTTCTCCCCGAGGATTGCCAGTCCCTGGAGGACCTGGCCCGGCTGCCCTTCACCAGCCGCCACGACCTGGCCCGGGCCTACCCCTACGAGATGTTCGCGGTGCCGCTCCGGGAGGTGGTGCGCATCCACTCCTCCACCGGCAGCCCCGGTAACCCCATCGTCATGGGTTACACCTGCCGGGATCTCCGCAACTGGGCCAAGCTTTCGGCCCGGGTCCTCACCGCCGCGGGGGTGGACCGGGACGACGTGGTGCAGGTGACCTTGAGTTACGGCCTGCTGACCAGCGCCTTCGGCATCCACTACGGGGTGGAGCTCCTGGGGGCCTCGGTGATCCCCACGGGCCCGGGGTCCACCGCCCGGCAGGTGCAGGTGATGCGGGACTACCGCTCCACGGTGCTGGTGTCCACCCCGTCCTACGCCCTGGTGCTGGCCGACCAGGTGGAGGCCCAGGGCCTGGACGCCAAGAATTTGCACCTCAAGCTGGCCCTGTTGGCCGGAGAGCCCTGGACCGAGGAGATGCGGGGCGAAATCGAGAGCCGCCTGTACCTCAAGGCCATGGACCACTACGCCTTGAGCGAGGCCATGGGCCCCGGGGTGGCCGGGGAGTGCGCCGACCGCCTGCTCCCGGGCATGCACCTCAACGAAGACCACTTTTTGGCCGAGGTCATCGATCCCGCCAGCGGCGCGGTGCTGCCCCCCGGGGAAATGGGGGAGCTGGTGCTCACCACCATCACCAAGGAGGCCACCCCCCTGGTGCGCTTCCGCACCGGGGACCGGTGCCGCCTGGATTATGAGCCCTGCCCCTGCGGCCGCAGCTTCGCCCGCCTCAGCCGCATCGCCGGGCGCACCGACGAGGTGGTCATCGTCAAGGGCATCAACATCTTCCCGGCCCGGGTGGGGCAGATTCTGGGCGGCCTCCAGGGGGAGGAGCCGGTCTACCAGCTGGTGGTGGGGCGGGAAGGCCACCTGGACTACCTGGAGGTCAGGATCGAGGTGCGGGAGGCCCTGTTCTTCGACAAGATGCGGGTGCAGCGGGAGCTGCTGGCCCAAATCACCCGCAAGCTGGCGCAGGGCATCGGAGTGCAGCCCCGGGTGAAACTGGTGGAGCCCGGGTCGCTGTCCCGGGAGGCCGAGACCTCGCCCTTAGTGATTGATTTACGGAAATGACTCTGTTAGCATGTGATTAATTTGGAATATTAGGAGAATTAGCTATGCCAATTAAAAGAACTCTTTCAGAAAGTGAAAAGCAAGAAGTTCTTAATCAGCATGGGCGTAGGTGCTTTATCGATGGTGAACCTATTTCTGAAGAAGAGATTCTTGAATTTCATCATATAAAACCATTCTCAGAGGATGGACCTACGAATATAGATAATATTGCACCAGTTTGTCGAAAGCATCATCTTACAATAGGGACAATGAGTCTTCAGCAGTATCGTGATAAAATCGAACTATCAAGATTTTTTATGGACGGCGAGCCTAAGTATCTTGATGATTTGGTCAGATACAAAAAAAGAGTCTATGGTATGAAAATGAGTTTCGAGGTAGAGCAGGCCTATATTAGATTATTTTTTGATAATTTACGACATGACTTCCCTCTTCATTCCTGTCCTACTAAAAAATGGAAATATTTTTACGCGACTTTACCAGTAGAATACATTTTAAATGATAGAGATTTACAACCAAGGGGCCTGCGTGAACCTTCTTTGTGGGGTCTTTATCGGCATTTCCAGACGAATACCCAACTAGCTCCATCAATATGTAGAATTGATGAAGAAAACAATATTTTACTTTTTGATGGACAGCATAAAGCAGCAGCACAGATTTGGGCAGGCCGTCCAATGATTGAGTGCAAAGTGTATTTGTATCCAATCGCCAAGGAATTGAAGGAAACAAATTTAGTTGCTCACGGGGTTTTCAGACAAATGTCATTTTATTCCCATGAATTGATGAATAAGTACTATGATATTTTTAAGGAAGACTGGACTAACTACATGAATACTGATGGGGTGAAATCTGAATTTGGATTTTTTAATTTCCTTATTCATGCAGGAAAAAAGAAGGCGGAAGCAAAAAATGAAATTGCCATGGCAATATACAATGAAATAATTGAGGCTCAAGATAACAAATTATCAGTGTATCGGTCCGAGAAGCATAGGGGTAGGAAACAACCATTGACTTTTGCCCGTATTAAAAAGACATTCTTCCAACATATGATAGTACCACCTCCTGTTAAAGATGAATTCGAATCCGATACCGATTTTCGGAAAGAGGAAATGCGTAACCTAGTCAAATTAATGAATATTATTGCGGAAGAAGGCCTTGAAGGAAAATGGGCACCAGAACGGGAAGATTCGGTTCACAAAAAAGCAGAGCGAATTTTCAGCGCAGGAGCAATTAGCGCCTGGGTGATACTTTTAAGAGATGCTATTAATGCTCATTTAAAGCATTATGATGACGAGGATAAAATAATCTTTTTTTATCGTAAAATATCAGATGATGAATTCCGTTTCTTTAGAAATTTTGTTAAGAGAATATTCTCGCATAAACTTTGGGACGACCCAGATCCATTAGGGGAAATTGCTGCACGCCTAGCAAAGGATGATGCAACGACTGCTAAGAACTTATTTAAGGAGAAGGGGCTGACTGTATCATGGGTTTTAAACCTATAGATTGGTCTCAGTAGACAAAAATAAAAGTTGAGAAAGCTATGCGGCCGTCCTGGGATGAATACTTCATGCTCATCGCCAAGCTGGTGAGCACCCGCAGCACCTGCAACTCCCGGCCCACCGGGGCGGTGCTGGTGAAGGACCGGCAGATTCTGGCCACCGGCTACAACGGCTCCATGCCCGGCGCGCCCCACTGCGCCGACCAGGTGATGCCCGACGGCAGCCCCTACTGCCACCGCCGGGCCCTGGGAATCGCCGACGTGGACAAATACAACTACTGCCGGGCCTCCCACGCCGAAGCCAACGCCATCGCCCAGGCGGCCCGCTACGGCGTGGCCATCAAGGGGGCGACCCTGTACGTCACCCTGGAGCCGTGCCTGGTCTGCATCAAGCTGCTGGCCACGGCCCAGATTGAGGGGGTCTACTACGAGCTCGGCTATGAGTCCCGGGACGACCGACGGGACGCCTTCTGGAAGGAAATGGTGCAGCAGGGGGGGTTCAAGGTCTTTGAGCAACTCAGCATCACCCCGGAAACCATTAACTATATCCTCCCGAACCTGCGGCAGGTCACTTCCAGGCGGCGGCTGCCGGCCACCGCGGCCCCGGCGGCCGTCTGGGAGCCGCACCCGGTTGGGGCCCTGGAGCAGGACTAGGATCATGTTTCGCCAGTACCTTTACTAAGTTTTGGCAATAAATCTCCCCCTCCCCTGGTGGGAGGGGGTTGGGGGGAGGGGGAAAAGTGATGAAATTGCAAGATATTCTCACCCCCACCCTGACCCTCCCCCATCAAGGGGGAGGGGAAAAAGCCGATTTCTTAAGGTAAGATATTTCTGAAACAAAACACCAGGAGGCGGTTCAATAAAACGTTGCAATAAAACCAGGAGTCTTTTCCCCGATGTCTTAAAGAGGGGGGTTAGGGGGGGACTAATAATCGCGTTATAATCCCCCTAAATCCCCCTTTAAAAAAGGGGGACTTGAATTCCTTCAAGGCGCAGAGGATTATAGGGCGGCCCATGGCCGCCAAAACAGGGCGGCGTGCACGGCACGCCCTATGGTCTGGAGAAGGATTAGCCTTCTTTACCTCTGGGTCTCTGTGGTGAAAATCTTAACCACAGAGGACACAGAGAAAATAACCTGGACCAACGCAGAGGATTATGGCAAGCAAAGGCGCGCCGAAGAAAAGCAATTCCCGGAAAGGCAAGGCCCCTGCGGCTCCGGCGGGGGCCCCGGCCCCGCCGCCCACCTGGCCGCGGCGGTTGGGCCAGGAGATGGCCGCCCTGCTGCTCCTGGGCCTGGCCCTGTTCTGCTTCCTGGCGTTGTGGACCTACTCGGTGCAGGACCCCCAGGGTCTGGTGGACACCTGGCAGTTCGCCGGGGTGCGCAACGCCGGGGGCAAAGCCGGGGCCCTGGTGGGCGCTTACGCCATCCGGTCCCTGGGGCTGGCGGCTTTCTGGGCCCCCCTGCTGCTCCTGGGCCTGGCCTGGCAGTCCCACTGCCAGGGGCTGGAGGACCTGGGCTGGACCCAGACCCTGGCCGCCCTGGGGCTCTTTCTGGCTTCCGCCGGCCTCCTCTCCCTAAGCTGGCCGCTGTTGTATTGGGGCGGCTGCGGCATCTCCGGCGGCGGTAAACTGGGAGGGCTGCTGGCGGGCGCTTTGCTTGCCGGCTTCAACCCTTCCGGCGCCTTCCTGGCCCTGGGCCTTATCCTGCTCATCAGCTTCATGGGAGCCACCCGCCTCTCTTACGTGGGCCTGGCGGCGCACCTGGCGGAGGCGGCCCGGCGCCTCTGGCGGCTGGGGCGGCGCCGGGAAGAGGCGCCGGTCCCGCCGCCCTACCGGCCCCGGCGGGCGGCTCCCGAGCGCCCGGTAATCACCAAGGCGGGAGGTGAGCAACCCGGGCTGCCCCTGGTCACCGGGCCGCCGCCGCCGGCCCCGGAAGCCGAAGGCGCCGCGGCCCCCAGGTCCCGGAAAAGTGCGGCCCCGGGAGCCTTTGTCCGGCCGTCCCTGGACCTGCTGGACCCGTCGCCCCCCTGGGACCAGCAGGTACAGGAAGGGGCCATGCTGGCCCAGGCCCAGAAGCTGGAGGACACCCTGCGCCACTTCGGGGTGGAGGGCCGGGTCACCGCCATCATGACCGGGCCGGTGGTGAGCCGCTTCGAGCTGGAGCCGGCCCCCGGGGTCAAGATCAGCAAGGTGACGGGCCTGGCCGACGACCTGGCCCTGGCGCTCAAAGCCCTGTCCATCCGCATCGTGGCGCCGGTGCCCGGCAAAGGGGTCATGGGCATCGAGGTGCCCAACCCCAAGCGCCAGGTGGTGGCCTTAAGAGAGCTCCTGGCGGACGCGGCTTACCAGAAGTCCCCCTCCCGCCTCACCCTGGCCCTGGGCAAGGACATCATGGGATCGCCGGTGATCACCGACCTGGCCAAGATGCCCCACCTGCTCATCGCCGGGGCCACCGGCAGCGGCAAGAGCGTGGGCCTCAACGCCATGATCCTGAGCATCCTGTTCAAGGCCACGGCCGACGAAGTGCGGTTCCTGCTCATCGACCCCAAGCGCATCGAGCTCTCCACCTACGAGGGCATCCCGCACCTGCTGCACCCGGTAGTCTTCAACCCCAAGGAGGCCACCGTGGCGCTGCACTGGGCCGTGGGAGAGATGGAGCGGCGCTACGTCCTGCTCTCGGACCTGGCGGTGCGCAACATCGAGGGTTACAACGTCAAGGCCCGGGTCAAGAAGCCGGACCCCCGGGTGGAGGAGGGCCTGCTGCCCCGGTCGCTGCCTTACCTGGTCATCATCATCGACGAGCTGGCGGACCTGATGCTGGTGTCCTCCCGGGACACGGAAGAGTACCTCATCCGCCTGGCCCAGAAGGCCAGGGCCTCGGGCATCCACCTCATCGTGGCCACCCAGCGGCCTTCGGTGGACGTCATCACCGGCCTCATCAAGGCCAACTTTCCCACCCGGGTCTCCTACCAGGTGGCGGCCCGGGCCGACTCCCGGGTCATCCTGGACATCATGGGGGCCGAGCGGCTGCTGGGCATGGGGGACCTGTTGTTCCTACCGCCGGGCACCTCGCGGCTCAAGCGCATCCACGGGCCCTACGTTTCGGACGAGGAGGTCAACCGGGTGGTGGAGTTCCTGAAGGCCCAGGCGGCACCGGAGTACGAGGCCGGCATCACCGAGCTCAGGGAGCAGGCGGAGGAGATCGCCGAAAGCGGCGAGAAGGACGAAAAATACGCCGACGCGGTGGAGCTGGTGGCCGAGACCAGGAACGCCTCCATCTCCATGCTGCAGCGCCGCCTCCGGGTGGGCTACAACCGGGCGGCCCGCATGATCGAGACCATGGAAAAGGAGGGCCTCATCGGCCCCTCCGACGGCATCAAGCCGAGGGACGTTTACATCCCGCGGCGGTGATAATCCAATAAGCAATTTCTGGTTCGGAGCTAAGACCCACTACCCCACTTCCTTCTTATATTCCAACCATTAAAACCACTTATCGGCATCCTGGTTCGAGAAGCGGCAGCCCTAGCTGCGTTTATGCCAAGGTGCAACAGGCGCCCCCGGCACCGAACCCGGGTCTCCTTTGCCGGCCTGCTTGACGGCTCAAGTCTTGGAAGAGCCCGGTGGGGTAATGGGGAGCTTTCGGATAGCCGAGAAATACCGGTCATAGGTGGACTTGGTATCCAGGGTCGCGAAGAGAATTTTGCATTCTTCCATCAAGGTGATGGCATTTTCCAGGGCTTTCTCCAGGTCTTCCTCGGCGTTGGTGGAAATCCGGCCATGGCCGGGATACATCTCCTCCACCCGCAATCTGCTCAGGCGCTGCAGCGACTTGATGTAGTCGCTGATATTGCCCGACCCCAGGATGCCGGAGAGGGTCCCGCCGGCCAGCACGGTGTCCCCCGTAAACAGGAGTTCGTGGTCCGGCTCGTAAATACAGATGCAGCCGGAACAGTGACCAGGGGTGTGCAGAATGCGCAGGCGGTAATTGCCCAGGTCCAAGACGGTGTCCGCTTCCAGCCAGATGTCCGTGCGAAAATGCCTGGCCCCTTCGTCCAGGTACTTGCTCATGGTGACGAATTCATCCTGGAGCCCCATTTTGTTGGCCGCCATGGCATGGGCGGCGATCACGGTCCTCTCGTAAAAAAGGTGAGAGGCGCCGATATGATCGAAGTGTTCGTGGGTCAGAACGATGAGGTGAATGTCCCGGGGCGCCAGGCCTACTTCGGCCAGACAGTTCTTTAAATTCTCAAAGTTAGCGGCTGAGCCGGTGTCAATCAGGACGTTCTTCCCCTGACCTTTAACGAGGTAAACGTGGCATCCGGGTCTCTCGGAACGGAATTGATAAATATTCTTCCTTAACTCTACACTTTTGGGTTTCGCCTTAGCTGAGTCCATCCGGGAGTCCTCGCCAGATTAAAAATTATTTTGTTTAATTGCCGGGGCCCGAAAAAGCAGAATGAGAACCCTTAAAAATTACGGAACAAATAGTCGAAGCGGGATTGCCCCGACCCGATATGGTTGACTTTCCCCCTGGAAGAAAACCACCCAGGTTTAGAAATAAGGACGTAATCAAAAAGATTATTTTAGGCTCTGCTCCGCTCTAATTGAGAAAGCCTCTCATTCATGTCCCGAATTCGCTGGCAAAGGATGTGCATGACGGTGAGGGCAAAGGCCGGCTGGTGGCTGACCAGGAAAAGGAATTTATCCCGGTCCAGGGCCAGGAGGCGGGTATGGTCCGCGCCGGCGATGGCGCTGACGCTGCGGGGAGCATTGTCCACCAGCGCCATTTCCCCAAAAAATTCGCCCCGTTTGATGGTGGCGATGACAGTTTCCCATCCCGTGGATTTCTTGATGAGGTTCACAACTCCGGTGTGGACGATATACATCTCATCGCCAAAACTGCCTTCTTCGAAGATAACTTCGGATTCCTGAAAGACCCGGGTCACTTTCTTAAGGTATGGATTGTCGACCATAGCCATTCCTTTAAACTTTCATTTCGTTAATCAGAAGGCTGGACCAACGAAATTAGGTTGTACTAATAGGACCACACCTTAACTGAGGATGCGGCGTTTCATCTAAAATGCCCCAAATCGTGCCCGTGATTCCTATTTCTCAAGGACAATGCTTCTCATGGGAAGCACAATAGCACAAATTTTTTTAAAAAATCAAACCGATTATGCCGTTACCTCCAATGAACAAGACGGCCGGAGGAAGGAGGCGGTGGCCGCTTAGGGAGTAACCCGCGGAGTTTCTCACTCTGCGGATTCTCCCCCCTCACCCCAGCCCTCTCCCCCCGCAAGCGGAGGGAGAGGGAGAAGATATTCCCCAAAGCGCTCAGCTGGTTTTTCCTTTCTCCCTCTCCCCTAATGGGGGAGAGGGTTGGGGTGAGGGGGATTCGGTAGGGGCGGTTCGCGAACCGCCCCTACTGTCTCCCCCTCCCTGAACTACAAGGATTCACTCAGAGTAAAGGACATAATCATATAATCAAATTTCTTAGCAGAGTTGGGGCATAACACTCCAGGGGCAAGCAGGCATCTCCTGATTGGCCGACGAATAATCCCCGGCCAGCAGCCAGAGGGGCATGGTTTGCTGAGCGCGTCAGTAATTGTAAACTCAGAACCCCATAATGGTTGACAATCGAAGTCGCATGGGTGATGTTTATTCGGGATTGCGCTGATGAACTATTCTGATTGGCAAGAGATTTTTGGGCTGGGGTGGGCGGAGTTGTGGCCCTATCTGGGGGAGGCGACCCGCCTGCGGGAGGCCCGCTTCGGGCGCGAGGTGAGCTTTTGCGTCATCATCAACGCCAAGAGCGGCGCCTGCTCCGAGGACTGCGCCTTCTGCTCCCAGGCGGCCCGGGCCAAGAGTGAAGTTCCCCGCTACCCGCTGCTGCCCCGGGAACAACTGGTGGCCGCGGCCCAGGCGGCGGCTGAGGCCGGGGCGGCCCGCTTCTCCATCGTGACCTCGGGGCGGGGGATAATATCGCCCCGGGAGCAGGGGGCCGTGGTGGCGGCGGTGGCCGCCATCCGGGAGGCCGTGCCCCTCAAGGTCTGCGCCTCCCTGGGAATCGTGGACCGGGGTTTTTTAAGCGAGCTCAAGGCCGCGGGCCTCTGGCGCTTTCACCACAACCTGGAGACCGCGGCCTCTTTCTTCCCCTCGATTTGCACCACCCACACCTATGCCGAGCGGGTGGCCACCATCGAGGCGGCCCGGGAGGCGGGGCTGTCGGTGTGCGCCGGCGGCATCCTGGGGCTGGGGGAGAGCGTGGCCCAGCGCTGGGAGCTGGCCCAGGCCCTTGGGGCCCTGCCGGTGGACGCCATCCCCCTCAATTTTCTGCACCCCCTGCCGGGCACCGCGCTGGCGGAGCGCCCCAAGCTTACGCCCCTTACGGCGCTTAAGGCCATCGTGGCCTTCCGCCTGCGGTTTCCGGAACGCTCCCTCATCATCTGCGGGGGCCGCCAGGAGACCTTGCGCTCCTTGAGCCCGCTGATTTTTGCGGCCGGGGCCGACGCGGTGATGACCGGGGACTACCTCACCACCCGGGGACGCCTGCCGGAGGACGACCGCCAGATGCTAACGGACCTGGGACTGGAGTTGGAGGAGAATGAAGGATTTGGGGGAGGGGGCAAAGGGCGGAAGGCCCTTTCCCCCTCCCCCAAGCCCCCTCCCCCAATCCCTTAAGGGTTTTATTTGGCCGGTAAAGTCGGGGCCGCAGGCCCCGCCTTCCCCGGCCCTTAAGCGGGTTGGGAGGGGGGTTTGGGGGGAGGGCAGGGAGCACTTACAAAAAAGCTCCCTGGCCCTTCCCCCAAAAACAACTATCATGAAATTACCGTTCTTACCGAAAATCAAAGGCATTTTCGTCACCGGCACCGACACCGACGTGGGCAAGACCTGGGTGGCGGCGGGGCTCACCGCGGCCTTGCGGCGGCGGGGAGTGGCGGCCGTGTATTTCAAGCCCATCCAGAGCGGCTGCCCGGAAGAGGCCGGCCGGCTCATTCCCACGGATGCCAGGTTTGCCCGGGACCTGGCGGGGCTGGACGAGCCCCTGGAGCTGCTCACCCCCATTACGTTGCGCCTGCCGTTGGCGCCGGGGGTGGCCGCGGTCCGGGAGGGCGTCCGGGTGGATCTCAACCGGGTGGCCGCGGCCGTGGCCGAACTTGCCGGACGCTACGAGTTTTTCGTGGTGGAGGGGGCCGGGGGGCTCTACGTGCCCCTCATTGACACCTCTTTCCTGGTGCTGGACCTGGCCCGCTGGTTGGGCCTCCCCCTGGCGGTGGTGGCCCGCCCCGGCCTGGGCACCATCAACCACACGGCCCTCACCGTGGCCGCGGCCCGCCAGGCCGGCCTAAAGGTGGCCGGGGTGATCATCAATCGCTATCCGGCCAAGCCTTCCCTGGCCCAGGAGACCAATCCGGCGGTGATGGAAGCCCTCACGCAGACGCCCATCCTGGCCCGGGTGCCGGAGGTGGCCGACCTGGGCGACCCGAGGAGCCGGAATAAGTTTTTGGCGGCCATGGCTGAGATCGCGGATCAGCTTTATCCATTGACTCAAGGTCGGTAAGGCGGCCGTTCCTGGACGCCCGCGGCGGCGGGCCCGGAGGCCCGCCTCACTGTAAATGAGATTGAACCAATGATAAATCAACTGTCCCAAGAACTGGCCGCCCTGGAAGCCCAGGCCCTGCGGCGGCGGCTCCAGACGGTGGAAGCAGTCCTGCCCGGCGGCAAGGTGCTCCTCGCCGGACAGGTCCTGCTGAATCTCTCTGCCAACGACTACCTGGGCCTGGCCCAGGACCCTCGGGTCGTGGAGGCGGCGCAGGCGGCCGCGGCCCGGTGGGGGACGGGGGCCGGGGCCTCCCGGCTGGTGGCGGGGCATTTTGCGCTGCACCAGGCGGTGGAGCAGCAACTGGCCGGCTTCAAGGGCGTCGAAGCCGCCGTGATCTTCAGCAGCGGCTATGCGGCCAACCTGGGAGTGATCTCCGCCCTGGCGGGGCCCGGGGACGTCATTTTCAGCGACCGGCTCAACCACGCCAGCATCTACGATGGCATCAAGCTCTCCGGGGCGAGCCTGGCGCGCTTCCCCCACCGGGACCTGGAACGCCTGGAGCAGTTGCTGCAAAAGACGCCGGGAGGCAAACGGCGCCTCATCGTCACCGATTCGGTGTTTTCGGTGGACGGCGACCTGGCGCCCCTAACCGGCCTGGTGGCCCTGAAGGAGAGGTACGGGGCCTGGCTGATGATCGACGAAGCCCACGCCACCGGGGTGTTGGGGCCCCGGGGCGGGGGGCTGGCCGAGGCCCTGGGACTGACCTCCCGGGTGGAGATTCACATGGGCACTTTCTCCAAGGCCCTGGGGTCCCTGGGGGGGTACGTGGCCGGAGACCGCCGGCTCATCGACTACCTGCACAACCGGGCGCGCTCCTTCATCTATTCCACCGGGATGGCGCCGCCGGTGCTGGGGGCCATTGCCGCGGCCCTGGAAATCGTGGCCCGGGAGCCCCAGCGCCGGGCCCACCTGCTGGAGGAGGCGGAGAAGTTCCGGCGGGGCCTGGCGGGGGCCGGCCTTAACACCCTGGGCAGCGAGACCCAGATCATCCCGGTGCTGGTGGGGGAAAACGCCCGGACCCTAAAATTTGCGGCCCGCTTAAGGGAGCGGGGTCTGATGGCCGTGGCGCTGCGGCCCCCCACGGTGCCGCCGGGCCGGGCCCGGGTGCGGTTTTCCCTGTCCGCGGCCCACTCCCGGGAGGACCTGGCCGGCGCCCTGAAGAACATCGTGGCGGTGGCCCGAGAAATGGGCCTGGCGCGGTGAAGACCCTGGTCCTCTTCCATGGCTGGGGCGCCGCGGGAAGCATCTGGCGGCGCCAAACCGAGGCCTTCGGCTCCCGGCTGCGGGTGCTGGCCCCGGACATCCCCGCCTGGGAACCCGAATGGTTCCGGCAATATTTAGACGAATTACCGCTTCCGGAAAGCGTTCTGGCGGGGTGGTCCCTGGGGGGCATGCTGCTTATTGAGGTCCTGGCCCGACATCCGGGGCCGCCGCCCAGGGGCCTGGTGCTGGTGGGGGTGGCCGCGTCTTTTTGCCGGCGGCCCGAATTCCCCTGGGGCCAACCCGCCGCCGGGGTGCGGGCCATGCGCCGGGCCCTCAGGGACCAACCCCGCCAAGTGTTGCAGGAGTTTGCCCGCAGTTGCCTGGCGCCGGGGGAGGAGAGCTTCCGGGCCGAGGCCGAGGCCGTTTTCCGGTGGCCGGCCCATCCGGAGAGCCTGGCCCCGGGCCTGGATTATCTGCTGCGCCAGGATCTCAGGGGCAGCCTGGGCCACTTTCCGGGAGCGCCGGTCATCGTCCAGGGGGAGGCGGACCGGATTGTGGCCGCCTCCCAGGCGAAGCTTATCCACCAGCACCTGCCTGGCTCCAGGCTCCACCTTCTGAAAGGGGCGGGACACCTCCCCTTTCTGACCCAGGCGGCGGTGTTTAACGGGATATTGGCTGGGGTCTTGAGGGGAGGGCCGGGGGAAAACGATTCCCCCGCCCTCCCCTCAAACTCCCCTCCCAACCCCCTGTAAGGGGTTGGGGGAGGGGTTTGGGGAGGGGGTAAGGGCTCGCGCCCTTAGCCCCCTCCCCAAAACCACTCACAACAGGCTTATGGAAATCAAGGAAGGGATTCGGCGGAACTTTGCCCGGCGGGCGGCGTCCTACGACCGCCACGCCGGCACCCAGCGTTTCATGGCCCATGGGTTGCTGGCCCTGGCGGAGTCTGATATCGCCCGGGCGGGCCGCATCCTGGAGATCGGCTGCGGCACCGGCTACCTGACCCAGCTTCTCAGGCAGCTAAATGCCGGGGCGGCGCTGGTGGCCCTGGATCTGGACGAGGCTCTGGTGGCCGCGGCCCGCCGCCGCCTGGGAGCCGGCTCCGGCGTCACCTGGCTGGTGGCCGACGGCGAAGCCCTGGGACCGGGCTCCTTCGACCTGATCATCGCCAACGCCGCCTTCCAGTGGCTCACCCGGCCCGGGGCCACCCTGGCGGCATATTCCCGGAGCCTCAACCCCGACGGGGCGCTGGCCTTCTCCACTCTGGGGCCCCGGACCTTCGCCGAACTGGCCGCTTCCCTGAAGGAGGCCGCCAACGCCTTGCACCGGCCGGGGTCGCTGTCTATTCCGGCCCAGGGTTTTTTGGATCAGGAGGGCTGGTCCGGGATGTTGTCGCAGGCCGGATTCCGGGAGGTCCGGCTGCAACAGGAGTCGGTGACGGCAACCTTCCCGTCGGTGCGCCATTTCCTCAAAGCCCTGCAAGCCACCGGGGCCACCAACCCGCGGCCCCGGTTCTTTTCCCCCCGGCTGCTCAGTGCTATGGCCGAGGCCTACCGGAAGAACTTCGGGCGCAACGGCGGCGTCCTGGCCACCTACGAGATCATCTGGGCCCTGGCCCGGAAGTAAGGTGGTTGCGAAAGGAATTTGGGGGGCCAGGGGCTTTTTCGTAAGCGGCCCCTGCCCGAATGGGCTTGTGGCCCATTTTTACTTTACCGGTTCATTAGCCTAGGGCCCATGAATCTCCCCCAACCCCATACTGGGGGCTGGGAGGGGCGGATTAAGGGGAGGGTGGGGATGAAGGGGAACAGAAGGCTGGAGCCTAGAAGCTGTTGCAAAACCTCGAATACACCCTCATATGTCATTCTGAGCGAAGCATCATGACCTGAAGTTCACAACGCAGGATGAAAATTTGGAACAGCCCCTTTGGGTTTTCTTAAAAGAAATGATGGTGGGCGGTGCCCACCCTACACTTGGGTCGCCTACGCCAATCCATGGTCTTTGCTGAAAGCTGAAAGCTGACTGCTGATAGCTATTTTCATATAAAGCGAAGAATCTTGTATTTTTAATAACTTGAGATCCTTCACGGCGTTCAGGATGACTGAAAAAATGAGTTTTGCAATAGCTTCTAGTGCAAAGGCTGCACCCAGATGGCCTGGGGGCCCTCATCCCCGGCTTCCTGGGCAAATTTCACCTCCGTCCCCGGCTTCAGGTTCTGAAAATGCCCCTTTTTCACCGCGTGGGCATGGAAGTAAACCTCCAGGCCGTCTTCGGTTTCGATGAAGCCATAGTCACTTTCGGGAAAGAGGCTCAAGATCCGGCCGTGCTGAGCCACCTCTTCGTGGGATTTGAGCTCCTGCCGGACCACCTCCGAGTGGGCGTGCAAGCGCCGGTCCAGGACATCAAAAGCCTCGACGATGAGGGGCAAGACGTATGCCCCCTGCCGCATCAAGGTAATGGTGTCCCCGGGGACCGAGACCACCAGGTGAATCTCGAAGGCTCCCAGCCGGTGGTGGCCGGTGCCGATTATTTCCACCCGGGCATGGAGGATGGGGTCGTGATAGTGCTTTTGCAGCCGGGCCAGCTCTTCTTCGATCTTATCCCGCCATTCGGGCAGGATATCCACCTGTCGACCTTCAATATGAATATCCAGGGGCAGCATGGCAGCACCTCCTGCAGGACTTTCTTTCCATGCCTTTCAGTTAAGAGTTGCGGTCTCTCTTGTCAATGGCAAGAGGGGGACGGGGGGGACTGAAAGGCGAGTATCTCTATCAGGCTGTCGAAAACCCGGTTCCCCGTTTCAAGACCTGGGATTTTTCCTTATTTTGAGACCTCTGCAAAATTAACGGATTCCCAACCCAAGCCTTGCCTTAAAGGGCACAGCACGCTGTGCCCCTACAGGAAAGACTTTGATTTTAAATACAGGGTGGGCATGGCCCACCAATCAAAAGGCCGGTTAATCTCTTAATACCCTTGTTTAGAGGGGATAAGCCATTTTTGCAGAGGTCTCCTCTAGGGGGCTGGGAGGGGAGTTGTAGGGGCACGGCGTGCCGTGCCCTGGACAAGAGAGCACAGGCGAGGGCGCCGGTGCTACGTTCCCCCGGCCCTCCCTTAAAATCAGTTTTTCAAAACCAGGTTATTGGGTGCCGATGAAGAAGGGGCGGAAAGACGATTCCGCCTTTTTTAAGGCCCGGGCCAGCACCTGGAGCATGGCCTCCCGGTCCTGCGGCAGGGCCCCGGCCACGTTGACGTAATTGGTGTAATGGTCGCTGGCCACCCGGGTGGGCGCCTGGATCCCCTCAAGGAGGGCCATGGTTTCGGCGATGACCTGGTGGGGGGTCAGCATCTGGAAGCGGCCCGCCCGGACGTCCTCCAGCAGGGGGGTGTTGACTTTGGGGACGAAGGTCCGGAGGCGCAGCACCTGGGGCTGCATCTCGGTGACGGCCCGGGCCGTTTCCCGGGCGTGGTCGGTGGTCCGCTCCTGGCCGCCCAGGCCCAGGATGACGTAACTGTTGAGTTCCATGCCCGCCTCCCGGACCAGTCGGCCCGCGGCCACCTGCACCTGGGCGTCGGCCCCCTTTTGGGTCCGGGCCAGGATTTCGTCATCGCCGCTTTCCAGCCCCACGTGAATCCGGCGGAGCCCGGCCGCGGCCAGGGTCCGGAGCTTATGCGGCCCTTTGCGGTAAAGGTATGGGGCCGAGCCGTAGACGGTGATGCGCGTCAGCAAAGGGAAAAGGGAGTGGCTGTAGCGGCAAACTTCAGCCAGGGCCGCACTCGCCATGGCGATGGTATTGCCCGCGGGGAGAAAAATGGTGCGGACCCGGTCTCCATAGAGGCGGCGGGCTGCTTGCAGGTCCGCCTTGATCTCCTCGGTGGGCCGCACCTTGAACTTCACCCCGTCTTTATAGACCATGCAGAAGGTGCAGCGGTTGTGGGGGCAGCCCACGGTGGCCTGGATCAACAGGCTGTCGGCCTCGCTGGGAGGCCGGTAGATGGGTCCCTCATAGCGCACGGTTACGGCACCTCCGCGGTTCTGGCAGGGTTGGCTGCCGGCAGGGCCCAGGAGTTCTTTTTCTCCGGACCCCCGGCCCTCACCCGGGCAGACGGGCCTTAGCTCTCCCAGAGAAATTCAAGTCTCATCCCACGATTCTACTTGAACCAAGATGGATGGTAAGAGGTATCGTAGTCCTTTAGACCGCGGTAACCGTGATAATCGCCGTTTTTGGCTCGATCTCTCAGGGCCCAGATTTCTCTGACCTTCCGGCTGCGCCAGGCTTCGACTTTCTCTATTCTGCCTTTTCCCCTCAAGGAATTATCTTTACCAGTTGAGGGCTCTGAAAAAGGCTAACTCGAGATGGGAAGGCTTTAATAATCCCCCTAAATCCCCCTTTTCTAAAGGGGGATTTTAAAAAAATTATCCCTGACTTATCAGGGGGTTAGTCTTTAATTATCCCCCCTTTCTGAAAGGGGGGGAAGGGGGGATTATAAGATCTCGCACCTGCGAGAGCATTTATCTCGGACTTTTGCAGAGGTCTCAAGTTGCGGTATTTTAGCCCATCTAAAAGCATTTGTATATCCCCCCATGGCGTGGCGCCCGCAACTAGGACACCTGGAAGACGGGGGCGGTGAATACCAAGATAAAAGACGACGCAGACCATTGGCGTGTCCCAAGGGGAAGCCCACCGCCAGGACATCCAGGTAAGCGGGCCAGGGCAGGGCCAGGAGCCTGCCGCAACCGTAGATCACCACCAGGGCTGCCAGCAGTCCGCCCTGGCCGGGCTGCACTTTTTTCTCTTGCCATGAAGGGCCTGAAGCACAATGACTTGCCATGATCAATGATTGCTAATTAGTTTCGATATGAGGCTGAGATGGGGGATTCTCAGGCTCTTGATAAGTTTCTGGTCATCGGGGAGTTCTGCCGCCGGGGAGGGGCATTGCGCCTGATTAAGGCACCCGGGGAGACCGGCTGAGAGGCTGAGTCCAGGGCTGACCCTGCTTTTCTCCCTTGACATCGACAGAGATAAGCGAACATAATTATCTAGACTAAATGATAGCTATGGTCGATGGTGGGGAATATTGTCTTAATGCGGCAAATTAGCTCAGTCGCACTCCAGACCGACTCTGGGCCAGGCAAGGGTGGCCATCTCCTGGCCAGATGCAGTTATGGCTGAGGTAGCAGCATGTTATCCTCTTTAGATATTGAAAAACAGAAATTAATTGAAATAAGTATCGCTCTTTCCAGCGAAACTGATTTAAGCCTCTTATTAGAGAAGATAATATTTGAACTTCGCCTCCTGACTAATGCGGATGGTGGCAGTCTCTGTTTGGAAGATAATGGCAATCTCCGCTTTGAAATAGCTCAAAATGACACCCTACGTCTTTTAAGAGGTGAGGACTATCAATTTTTTAAGCCCTTTGAGATTCCCATCAGCGATGGCAGCATCGCCGGCTATGTGGCGCTCACCGGAGACATCCTGAATATTCCTAATGTTTATAAATTATCCTCTGACTTGCCTTTTCGCTTCGACCCATCATTTGATGTGCGCAACAATTACCAAACTCAATCTATCCTGGCGGTGCCGCTCAAGGATCATACCGGTAAAGTAATCGGGGTTTTAGAACTGATTAACCCCAAGGATGAAAAGGGAAAGCCTGTTCCTTTCAATGAGCATAATGAAAACCTGGTCCTGTCCCTGGCTTCCTTAGCCGCGGTAGCCATAAGCAAAGCCCGCCTGATTCAAACTATTCAAGACCTCCTCAAAGCTGAAAAGGAAAATTATCGGAGAAATCTGGAAGCCATATTTCGGAGTGTCAATGATGCCATAATTACAGTGGACAATGATATGCGAGTCATCGCCGCCAATGATGCCACCAGAGATATCTGTGCTCTGGCCCCCCAGAAGATGGTTGGCAAGAGCTTCCTCGAGGTTGCAGGACATTGCGCTAAATCCTGCAATGAAGCTCTAAAAGAGATCCTGGGGAACGGCAAAACCATAAAGGAATACCGCCTGGAGTGCAGACATCAACTGCGACCGCACCAAGTGGTGGTCGTGAGTAGCTCACTGCTAAGAGACAGTAAGGATAAGCATATTGGCGCGGTTCTGGTGATCAGGGATGTAACCAGGGTCGCCGAAATGGAAGGGGAATTGCGAGAACGCTATAGTCTGCACAATATTGTGGGGAAAAGCCATAAGATGCAGAGAATATATGGACTTCTCGACGAATTAATGAATACGGACACCACCGTGCTAATCACGGGAGAAACGGGCACCGGCAAGGAACTGGTTGCCAAGGCCCTCCATTATGGCGGCCTGCGAGCGGCAAAACCCTTGGTGACCGTGAACTGTTCCATCCTGGCAGAGAACTTACTGGAAAGCGAATTGTTTGGCCATGTCAAGGGTGCTTTTACCGGGGCCCAGAAGGACCGGGTGGGCCGCTTCCAGGCAGCCCATGGGGGCACCATCTTTCTGGATGAAATCGGGGATATTCCTCCCAAGTTACAACTGAAGCTTTTAAGGGTCCTCCAGGAAAGGGCCTTTGAACGTGTCGGTGATTCCACTACCTTCCAGGTGGACGTGCGGGTCATTGCCGCCACCAATCGCAACTTGAAGAAAATGGTCAGTCTGGGAGAATTTAGGGAAGACCTCTATTATCGGCTCAAGGTGTTGGAGATCGATCTGCCCCCCTTGCGGGAAAGACGCGCCGATATCCCTTTGTTGATTAATAATTTCCTGACGTTATTTAATAAAAGTTATAAGAAGAACATAGAAGGAATTTCCCAAGAGGCGTTGCAGAACTTCATGATTTATCCCTGGCCCGGGAATGTCAGGGAATTACAGCACGCCATCGAACATGCCTTTGTTCTGTGCAACAGTTCCACCATTACTTTGGAGCATCTGCCGCCCGAGATCAAGGACTACTTAGCCACAGAAGTCCTGGCTTCGGCCCACCCCCCGAAAATTTCTTCCCTCCCCACCCAAGAAATCCTGCAAGCCCTGATTAAGACTGGCTGGAATAAGGCCAAGGCCGCCCGTCTGCTGGGAATCTCCAGGCCAACCCTCTACCAGCTCATCAATCTTCACAATTTGCATCATCCTTCCAATTAAATGTAAATTTTACAGAAGTGTAAAATAGCAGAACTGTAAAATTTACGATTCCTTGTTTCTCCTTAATTTTTCTGTTTTTTATAACTAATTGATAAAACATGGATTTTAGATAATCTCCTCCATTCAGATATTGGCATGATTGTTGTATTATAATATTGCAAATCGCAAGGGGGGCAGCGCGCGCTGCATTTGCATCATGGTTTGACAGGGGCGTGGGGGGGGAGCCTAGCTTATGTTACCGGAGACATTTGCATTCGAAGAACTGGTCTACATTGAAGACCCGCATGAGGTTCTGGCGGAGGTCGAAAAGACCACTACGTTGATTTTCCCTCATTTCGATTTTAATCCAGTTAAAGATGTGTTTAACGATATTTTAAGACTTTTCGCGGGTAGATATCCAGGATACCGTAAATGCAACACCTGCTACCATGACTTAAACCACACTACCGACTGCCTGCTGGTAATGGCGAGACTCATGCATGGAGCATCGGTAAATGGGATTGCCTTTGAAGAGAGAGACGTCAACCTTGGGTTAATCTGCGCCCTCATGCATGATACGGGATATATCCAAACGGTGGCAGACGACAAGGGAACTGGCGGCAAATATACTCTCATCCATATAGAACGCAGTATTGAGTTTATGGAGAAATATTTTATTGACCATGGATACCCCTTGGCAGATTTGCCGGTCTGCCGCAATTTTTTAAGATGTACCGGCCTGGAGGTGAACATCGGAGAAATCGAATTCCAATCTCGGGCGCATGAAATTATCGGGAAGATTTTAGGAACGGCGGACCTCATCGGGCAAATGGCCGATAATAACTACCTGGGAAAACTTCCTTTCCTCTATCATGAATATGAGGAAGGCGGCGTCCCGGGCTTTGACAACGAGTTTGAGTTATTCAGAAAGACCCCGGACTTCTGGGAAGGGGTTAAAAAGAGATTTGCCACCGAATTGGGGCAGGTGGATGGCTACCTCCGCCATCACTTCCGGGTCCGCTGGGGGATAGACCAGGATCTCTACCGCAAGGCCATTGACCGGAACATGGAACGCTTACATGCTATTCTGGAAAAGCGCGGCCCCTATTGCCGCATCTGCCCTGGGCGCTTAGATATAATTAATATGACCGGTTAGCCGGTTTTCCAGCCCAGACCTTCTATGGCAGGCAGGGTGGCCAGACAATCACCCTGCCTTTTTTGTGCAGTAAAGGGATCTAATGCAAGGTAGAGGGAGGCACAATTAAACTTTGGTCCAATAGCCCTTAGCCTTTATACCAAGTTGAGACCTCTGCAAAAGTATCAAGATCAATATTCTCGCCGGCGGAAGGTCTTATAATCCCCCCCTTTAAGAAAGGGGGGGTAATTAAAGATAACTCCTTGATAAGTCATGGAAACCAATCTTAAGTCCCCCTTTTCTAAAGGGGGATTTAGGGGGATTATTAACGCCTTCCTATTTCGACTAAGCCTTTCTCAGAGGTCTCATGGCTTCTAGTCATTAAGGATAATATCCTCCAGCCTTCTCTTGGGGACGTGGTGCACCCCCTCTTCGTCTCGCCAGTACTTGATGCTGTCATCAGGGCCCGCCTCTTCCAGGACCACGGTTTCCCGGGGCTGGCCCAGGGCCAGGACCAGGAGGATCTCGTATCTCTGGGGGATGGCCAGCAGTTCCCGCAGCAGGTTCTTCTTGATGGAGCCGAGTATGCAGCCGCCCAGGCCCTGGGCCCGGGCCCCCAGGAGAATGCTTTGGGCCGCGATGCCGTGGTCGCACCACACCTCTTTGGCGATTTCCCGGTCGTGGAGGATGATGATGTAGGCCGCGGGCCGCTCTCCCTCCGCCGGCCCCGGCCAGTCCGTCAGGTACGCAGCCCAGGCCAGGCAGGAGAAGATGGCCTCGTTCTTCTGGAGGTCGTTGGCCAGAAGATACTTCAGGGGCTGGAGATTGGCCGCGGAGGCGGACAGCCGGGCCAGGTTCACCAGCCCTTTCAAGGTGTCCCAGGAAATGGCGGCATCTTGATAAAACCGCCGAAAACTACGATTTCCCTTGATCAGCTCTGCGATCATGAAAAGTTCCCCCATAATGAGTTGGTGGTAAAAGTCGCCTGGCCCCCTCTCCCCAAGTCTTTCCCCAACAGTCTCATAAAAGGAAGGGTATTAAACCGCCCCTGCCAGGCAGGCCTTTTGCCGCAATTAAGCCGGCTCCCGGGGCTCCAGGCGGAAAACCCCTTCCGGGGTGAGGGTGGCCGCCAGGCCGTGGCCCTTGAGGAACTCCGCCAGGGGCCGGCCCAGGAGCAGCTCGATGGCCGCAGGGCTCAACTCCCAGTCGCCCAGCAGCATCTGCCTGAGGTAGTGGTCGAAGTGGAGCGCCTCAAAGAGGGATTCCGCCGCCTCCTCCTGCCCGGCGTCCAGGGCGGCCAGGGTCTGGAGCACCTTTGCACAGTCGCAGCGTTCCTGGTGGGCGCAGATCAGGTCCCAGACCTCCGGCACTGCGGCCAGCAAGTCCCGGCGGCTCAGGAGCTGGGCCGCGGCCGGCGGCCGGGGGGGCTCCCCCCAGCAGTTCTGCCGCCGGCACTGCTCGGGCCGGTTCTCATAGATGCGGCAGCTCCGGGTGGCCGCCAGATAGAACCAGCACTGCCGGCTGCCCGGCACTTCCCGGACCTTCAGGCGCTCTCCCTTCAGGGAGGTCACCTTGCCGTCCCGGGAAGTGACCTGCTCCCCGGCCCGCAGGGTGTAGACCTCATTCCAGGTGAGGGTATCCTGTTGGAACAGGGCCAGATCCGGGGTGAGCAGGGTAGGGCTGCCCTGCTCGCAGCACTCGCCGCAGCGGACGCAGGTGTCGCCCCACCCCTGGAGCTTATCCCGGGCGGCGGTGACCAGGCGTTGCCAGGCCACGGCCCGGGACTCCGGGGGCAGGGTGTTCCAGTTCTCAGAGATCAGGTCAAACCCCGCGGCGTCGTCGATCTCCCGGCGCAGGACCTGGAAGCGGCCGCTTTTGGGAGAGACCCCCAGAACCTCGGTGAGATAGTCTTGCCAGATGGAGGCCATCACTTCCCGGGGCCCCTTGGCCAGGGCTTCCCAGGGGTCCTCCCAGATTTTGCCGATAAATTTTTTGTCTGCCATGCCAGTCCTTTAGGGCCCGGCGCACCGCGCCGCCGTCCAAATAGTAAAGCTACGGTCAAATTTTATCACAAATCCCGGGCCCAGGCATGGTCCGGGAGGCAGTTTCCTCCTTTCCTGCCGGGGGGTGACTCATCCTGCCCTGCAGGGCGTCATGCATGGAGACCTGGAGGTAGTTGCCAAAGATAGCGGAGGCGAGTCTTTACTGGCCCTCCGTCTTTAAAAAGTTGACCAGGCCCAGGGTCAAATCGGTCATGGCCTCCAGGTCCAGGTTTTCCATGACGTCGCCGGGTCCGTGATAGTGGGGGTTGCGCATGAACGCGGTGTCGGTGAGCATAATGGCCGGGTAGCCCTCGTCCCAGAAGTTGGCGTGGTCGCTCAAGCGCACCTCCGGCAGCAGGTGGCCCCCCAGGGGCGCGGCCAGGGTGGCGGTGGGCAGCCGCCCCCCCGCCCGGATGGCCTGATCCAGCCTTGCCAGCAGCGGCTTGGAGCGGCGGTTGCTCACCAGGCCGATGAAGTTGCCGGTGGTGGGATACCCCAGGAGGCGCAGGGTTAGAGGCAGCGCCTGGCTGCCGGGTTCCCGGCGGTAATAACCCACCATCTCCAGGCACAGCATCCCCAGGATTTGGTGCTTTTCCCGGCGGGCTCGTTTAGCGTAGACCCGGGACCCCATGTAGGGGGTGAAATAGGCCGGGGGCTCCTCGGTGGTGAAGCCGATGAAGGTCCAGGGTTTGGGCAGGGCCAGGCCCCGGGCCAGGCGGGCCACCTCCAGGAGCACCGCCACTCCCGAGGCGTTGTCGTCGGCCCCGGGGGTCCCGGCCACCGTGTCGAAGTGGGCCCCCAGGATGTAGTAGCCGCCGGGGTCCTGGTCGCCGGCGATGATGTTGCTCACTTCGAGGCGCTGGTAGCTGAAGGTCTGGCGCCGGGGCTGGTAACCCAGGCGGGTGAAGTTCTGGAAGACGTAGTCCTCCGCCGCCTTGAGGTTTTCAGGCCGGTAGATGCAGCGCTCTCCCAGGCGGACGCTGAGGTATTGAAGGTGCGCCTCAAGATTGGTGCGGATTTCGTCGCGATGCATGGGGTTGGCCCCGCCCGGACTTATGGTCCATATTGGGATGATCCCACAGCACAAGAGCAGCAGGATGCCTATTACGATGATGTCTTTTTTCAATGGTGAAAATTGTAGGGGCGTGATTCATCACGCCCGCTAAGCGGCCTGGGGGCGCAATAAATTGCGCCCCTACACCCCGCGGCGCCCAGGGGCGAACCCAATGGCCGTTCGGTAATGCAAGGCCAGCCACACCGTCTGCCGGTGCTGGTCGGTCCATTCCACCCGGTGCCGGCAGTGGGCCGGAATGTTAAGGTAATCCCCCGGCCCCATAACTTTTATTTCTTCCACTCCCTGGAAGCGCAA
>Ga0315281_10001738_pt1 | contig 32267 bp, 29 predicted proteins | sample YL17G07_0_MG_FD_204540 | JGI IMG/M metagenome (GOLD analysis project Ga0315281, IMG submission 204540) | Sediment microbial communities from Yellowstone Lake, YNP, Wyoming, USA - YL17G07_0 | ecosystem: Environmental > Aquatic > Freshwater > Lake > Sediment | place: USA: Wyoming | collected...
CCTTCACCTTCCCTTCTGTTAACCCCTTTAAAAGTTCAAAGAGGTCCTTATCAAAATATTCATCATGAGGAGTGGTACGCCAGAACCATTTGTACCCTCTTCGGGTGAGATCTGGAGAGGTGGAAGAATCGTTAATCATTGGGATTCCAAATCGTTCAGCCACTGTGCTGACCGTTTTGGTTACAGCACTCTGGTAGGCACCCATTAAACCAACAACCTTGTCATCTTGGATCAGGCGTTTGGCCAAGTCTGCTCCACGGTCTGGTTCACCACGGGAGTCAGCAAAGATCAATTTGATCTTGGCATTTCCTAAGTTCGGGATTCCTCCCCATTGGGACATGAGAACATCGACGTTAGGATTTTTATTGTTGACCAGGTTTTCTGCTGTGAATCCCGCAGCTCTTTGCAGGTCTCTTCCAATCGTTGCTAGGGCTCCGGATAGCGGATAAATCACACCGATCTTGATCTCCTTCTCAGCAGCTAATAGAGGGGAACAAACCATCAAGATCGATAAGATCAATACAGAGAGATAAATAAAAAATTTTTTGCTCATCTTCATACGGTCCTCCTTCAAAATAATAAAAAGCTTTGCAATTCTTAATGTGTAGTATAGAGGTTTTCTTGTTCACCTCCTTCTTTTTTAACTTCCTTTACCTTTTCAATAGGCCGCCATTTTATCCATTCACACCAAGGATGTCAATAGCTCAATTTTTGGTTGCCTTTGTTCCCCTTTCTTTGTAATATGAAACATGTCAAGAGGTTGCAATGACGAATTTACATCGGTTCATCAAAAAGAAAGAACTGGTCAATTTAACCATCCAATTAGTTCAGACTGCCACGGAAAATCCACCCGGAAATGAAAAGGGCGCCGCGCAATTTTTGAAACCTATCCTCTCAAAGATGGGTTTCAAAGTAAAAATTCTTCTCTCTCCAAAAGGAAGATGGAACCTCATCGCTGAAAAAAGATGGGGCAAGGGTGGGAGAACGCTCATCTTCAATGGCCATCTGGATGTTGTCCCCGCTGGAGACCCCTCTCAATGGAAGTATCCTCCCTTCCAGGGAAAACTCTTCAAGGGAAGGATTTATGGCCGTGGGGCATCGGATATGAAAAGTGGAATTGCCTCTTTCCTTCATGCCCTCACCATGATTGACCGTTCGAAAATCCATTTCCATCAAGGCGCTGTCATTCTCCATTTGGTCTCTGATGAAGAATCACATGGTCGTCAAGGCATGGGTTTTTTAACCCAAAAGGGAGGAATTCATGGGGATGCAACCCTTGTCGGAGAGCCTACAGACCTCCACCCAGTGATCGCCCATAAGGGAGCTCTTTGGCTCAAGATCTCTACATTTGGAAAGTCGGCGCATAGCGCCAGACCCCATCTGGGTGTGAATGCTATTGAAAAGATGGTGAAGTTGATGGATCGATTGAATTCCATCCCTTTGGAAAGGGAACATCCTTTGCTCGGGAAGCCAACCCTCAGCATCGGAACCATTCGAGGCGGAACGAAGATCAATGTCGTCCCTGATCGATGTGAGATCGAGGTGGATCGCCGAATGTTGCCCGGCGAAAAGAAGGAAGAAGTTTTAAAAGAGATGAAAGAAATCTTGAACTCGCTGCAACGGTTGGATCCCCTTTTTCAATATCGAATGGAAGAGATTGCTTTTGCTGAGCCTTCTGAAGTCAATCCTGAAGAGGAGATTGTCAAAATTGGCGTGGAGGCCATCCAACAGGTGATGGGAAGGAAGCCACCGCTGAGAGCATTCTCCGGGTTCACGGATTCCCGTTTTTATATCAACCAATGTCACATCCCGACCCTCATCTTTGGGCCGGGAGACACGAGTCAGATCCATACAACAGATGAGTCCGTAGAGGTGGATTCTTTAATCCAGGCAGCCCATATCTATGCATTGATCCTCATCAATTATTTATCAAAAGAAAGATGAAACTCGATCTTGAAAAAATCTTGAAGGAATTGAAACCCTATCGGGACAGGGAGGCCTTGATGGATCCAAGACATGCAGCCCTCCTCGTCATTGATATGCAGAACTTTTTTCATCAAATTATCCAACCCATCTTGAAAAATCTCTTGAAGGTGATTCAATCCTGTCGGCAAAAAGGTCTCCCGATTATCTTCACGCAGCATGGTCATACCGATCCTCCCTCCGATGGGGGAGTCCTTGGAGAGTGGTGGGGTCAGGTGATCCTGGAAGGAACGGAGGACTGGAAATTTATTCCAGAAATGAAGATCGAGTCAAAGGATATCGTTCTCCCTAAGAAACGTTATAGTGCCTTTTATGAGACGGATCTAGAAAAGATCTTACGATCGAAAGGAATTCAAGACCTGATCATCTCAGGAGTGATGACGAACCTCTGCTGTGAAACTACGGCACGGGATGCCTTTATGAGGGATTACAGAGTTTTTTTCCTGATCGACGGGACATCTACTGGAAAGGATGACCACCACCTTGCCACCTTAAAGAATTTAGGCTTCGGATTTGCCTACCTGATCACCTGTGACGAATTGATCCAAAATTTAAAATCAAAATGAGAGTTTGAAGAAGGAACCCTTTGTCATTTTCTCTTTTTGACAACGACACGATTTTTTAATGTCTTTTCAACCTTCTTCAAAACCTCCTCGAAGATGGTGAGAGCGGTGTCAGCCTGTCTCTGGGTGATGATTAGAGGTGGGATAAAGCGAACCACATTCTCCCCGCATCCTAAAATAAGAAGCCCCTTTTCAAAGCAGGCCTGAATGATTTTACTCCTCTCTTCGATAGCCTTTTCCTTTGTCTCCGTGTTTTTGACCAGTTCTATCCCGATCATCAAGCCCTTTCCCCTCACATCGCCGATCAGATGAAAACGCTTCTGAAGCTCTTTCAGTTTTTCGATGAGGTAGGCCCCCATGCGTGCAGCATTTTTAATGAGTCCTTCCTCAAGGAGTTCAATCGTGGTCAGGGCAGCTCGGCAACTGATGGGATTTCCGCCAAACGTGCTGGCATGAGACCCGGGGACCCAATCCATCACCTCGCTCTGGGAGACGGTAGCTCCCAGGGGCATCCCTGAAGCAATTCCCTTTGCTAAGGCGATGATATCGGGGACGACCCCCCAGTGTTCTATCGCCATCATCTTTCCTGTCCTTCCCATTCCGCTCTGAACCTCATCATCCACAAAAAGAATTCCAAAGTCCTTTGCCAGCTTATAAAGCTTCTGATGAAATTCTGGCGGAGGAACAATATAGCCACCTTCGCCTTGAATGGGTTCAACAAAGATGGCTGCCACTTCTTCAGGAGGAATGCTCCGTTTGAAGAGGTCTTCACGAATCCAATCGATACAGGCAGTGCTACAACCGGGATATTGCCGATGATGATAAGGACAGCGGTAACAATACGCATAAGGGACATGGGTCACCCCTGGGACGAGCGGGGAGAACCCTTTCTCGTGAATTACTTTGCTGGCTGTTAAAGAGAGCGCTCCCATGGTCCGTCCATGAAAAGCCCCAAGGAAAGCCAAAATCCGGGGCCGTCTGGTATGATAACGTGCCAGTTTGAGGGCTGCTTCAATGGCCTCAGCGCCTGAATTGCCGAAGAAGACCCTCTTTTTTTTAGCTCCGGGGGTGATCTCAGAGAGTTTTCCAGCAAGGTTTGATTGGAGACTATAATAGAAATCGCTGCCAGACATATGGATGAGTTGCTCTGCCTGGCGATGAATAGCTTCCACCACTCTCGGATGGCAATGGCCGGTATTGCAGACAGCAATCCCTGAAGTAAAATCGAGGAATCGATTCCCATCCACATCCTTTACCCAAATTCCTCTCGCCTTTTTGACGACAAGAGGATAGACACGTGTGTAGGATTGAGAGACAAATTTTTGATCTTTCTTCAAGACCTTCTTGGCTTCAGGTCCAGGAAGTTCAGTCACAATCGAAGGAGATGAATATTTTTTCTTTTCCATATTTTCTCTCTGAAAGAACCTATTTAAATATAGGTAGTTTTTACTGTTGAGTCAACCCTTCGACTCCCCGGCCTGAAAGCCAGGGCTTGCTCAGGGTTGACCCTGAGCCGCGCTTTCTCACCCCGTCTTTAAAGACGGGGCTTGGCGCAGCCGAACGGGTCAATTTAATTCCCTATGAGAATTATGAAAATGGTCTTTTGTGTTTGGGTAAGGATGCCCGTTTGGTTTAGGGTCAACGGGTTAAGATTTAAAAACCAACGACATAGCCCTTCGACAAAACCGGCATCTTTGCCCTAACCCCAGAACTAAAGACTTTTATTTTCTATGAAATTGATTTGATTTCCACCTTGGCCATCTTTTCAAAAAAAGTGGCTAATGCGGAATGGTCTTCATCTCCCCTACCATCTGTCATCAGAGAAATTAAGATCTGCTGAACAAGACTGGTGAGGGGAAGCGGAACACCCAAATCCTTGGCCGTGGAAAGGGCATTCTTGAGGTCTTTTTGGTGGAGTCTGATCTTAAAGCCTGGCTTAAAATTCCTTCTGAAGATCATCGGTGCCTTGGTTTCTAAAACCGAACTTCCAGCCAATCCTCCCCTGATCGCCTGATAGATCACCTGAGGATCAAGACCTGCCTTGACTCCAAGGCTAAAGGCCTCTCCCACCGTCGCAATATTCAGAGCCACGATGATCTGATTGACTAGTTTAACATACCCACCCGCACCAATCCCTCCAACATGAACAATGTTTTTTCCCACGGCCTTAAAAATTTCCATACAATCGTTGAATACCTTCTCCTCTCCTCCAACCATGATGGCCAATGTCCCTTGAATCGCACCGATCTCCCCTCCGCTGACCGGCGCATCCAGCATTTCTACTTCCTTCTCCTTTAATGCCTTTGCAATCTCCTGGGTAACCAGAGGATTGATAGAACTCATGTCAATGACGACAGAACCTGGCTTAGCTCCTCGAATCACACCATCCTTCCCCAGGATGATCTCTTCAACCTCTGGCGAATCAGGAAGCATGGTGATAATGACCTCTGAATGCTCAGCCACCTCTCCCGGAGAATTTGCCGAAAGTGCTTTTTCTTTGACCAACTCTTCTACCGGCCCGTTGCTCCGGCTGAAGACAACGAGATTGAATCCAGCCTTTAAAAGATTTTTTGCCATGGGCTTACCCATAATTCCCAATCCAATAAATCCCAATTTCTTTTTCACAGTTTTTCTCCTTTAAATCATCTTATCACCAATGAACATGTGGATTGACTTATCCCCTTGATCATAAGAAAAAGGGGATGGAAAATCTTTTATAGATAAGAAAAATCCTGTTTCAGTTTGATAAAAGGTAGGCCAAATTGTCTAAGATCGTGGTGAAAAAGACATCCTTCACTACAAATCCCTCGGGGACTATAATCTGCGCTGGCGCAAAATTAAGAATTCCTCTCACGTCTGCCTCAATGAGCAGATCAGCAACGCTCTGAGCTTCTGAAGGCGGTGTCGTGATGAGTCCGATATCGATCTTCCTCTCCTTCACGACGTCTTTAATCCGGTTAATATGAAAGACCTCCACGGGTTTGCCCAGTTTTTCCGAGACCCTTCCGATCACTTTTGAAGGATCAATATCAAAGGCAGCAACGATTGCATAATTCTGCTTAAGAAAATCCTTATAAGCCAAGAGGGAGGAACCTAAATTTCCCACGCCAATGAGCGCCATCCTCCATTCCTTGTTCGATCCCAATATCTTCTTGATATTATTAAGCAAATCTTTCACATAATAACCCACCCCTCGAATCCCAAACTCACCGAAATAGGCCAAGTCTTTCCTCACCTGAGCAGCATTTACAATGCATTTATTAGCCAGTTGGGCAGAGGAAACCACTTTTTCTCCCTTTTCCTCCATCTCTTCTAAGCATCTTGAGTACCTCGATAATCTCCTAATGGTAGCCTCAGGGATTTTTTGATACTTCAATTTTGTGACTCCTTTCACAAATTATGTGAAAAAAATATTAAATTCTCATTGTTTTGTCAAGTATATATTTATATTTATATCGTGCTTCACCCTCCATTTTTATCCATATGATCTTTGATTTACATTCTCCCTTGAGCTACTTCTCGCTTCTTTTTGGCTATCTGTTTAATGGCCTCATCCAGCTTATGAGTGGCAAAATCCAATAACTCTTCCGAATACTCCAGATTGTGAACTCCTTTTCCATTCTTTGCCAAATTGTAATTGAACTCTGCCTCTCCATACAACTTCCTATAGACGAAGGTATGGCCTCCTCGGCGTTCAATCCGATCGATCTCTTCCTTGACCTGGGCAAGCTTAGGAGCCAGTTTCTTCAACAAATCTTCGGAGGTCGCCTTCCATCGCACTGCCATTTCCCCATAACTCTGGTCGTGGCATTTGATGCAACGTTTTTTTATTGCATCGAAGTTGTCCTTCTTTTTTGCTGGCACACCACTATGGCAATCAATACATTCAACGACATCCAATTTATTACTCGGCCTCTCTTTGACTCCAATACCTCCCTTTCCCTGAATGAGTCTCTTAATATTTATATGACAATCCTCGCATTTAACTTTCTTCACTTCCTTCCCGTGATGGCATTCCACACATTTCTTCATAAATGTTTTGCCGTGGTTTTCACGGGGAGAGTGGCAACTCGAACATTTCAGCCCTTGGCCGAAGCTATGAGTGTTATGGGAAAATTTTATGTCGTTAAAAGGGACGGTCCGCCTTTCTATTCCAATATGGCAGAGGCTCGTACAGGTCATCCGGGTTTGAAATTCCTGTGGCTTATAATTTTTGTCGATGGCGGCCAGAGCCTGTTCGGTCTTATTGTTCGCCGCATTGAGAAGTTTGAAGACATATTCGATATTGTGAACACCCTTGCCCAAAAGGACAAAGCTGTAATTGTGCCGAGCTTCGTTGAGGAGGTTCTGAGCCTTCCTAAGAGCTGGTGTGGCATCATTTGTTTTTTCAAATTCATATAAAACCTTCTGGACATCAAAAATCTTCTGATTACTCTCATTCTCTATTTTTGAAAGGAGGACTTTCCAATGTTTCAAGGTCTCATCGAATCCCTCTCCATGGCACTCCACACAGGCCTCGCCGATCGCCCTTTCGACATACTTAGTGGTATGGAGTGCAGCCTGGCTTTCCTCACCCTTTCGATGGCAGGCAATACAGTCAACATTGGCTGTAAACATGAGGCTGGGGGAGTCTGGGACGCCAAACCCTCCGGTCCCCCGGTATAACTCTCTTGGCCCTAAATGAATTTCCTTGCTGTGGCATTTGTCGCAATTGGATGGAGTATGGGTAATGGTGGAAATCTGCCCGATCTCATGCCGAAGAGGAGTATGACAATTTACGCATTCGATCTTATGGTCGGTGACATGTTTCTTATGCGTGAATTGGGAGGTATATTTCGTAGTTAGGAGGACAGGTTCATTATGACATTCTAAACACTTTCCTTCCGGGACATGACCATCTCCTTGAACGACGCTGAGATGGCACTTTACACAGGCCACCCCTCTTAAAATGTATTTCCGATGATTGAAACTCCACCCATTGATTTTAATATCTCCCTTTGGCTCGACATGACAGGACGTACAACCCCCTATGGCACACGAAATGCACTCTTCTTCTCCTCTTGGACCGGCCTTGTAATAGTGACAGATGAAGCAGTTGATTTCGTGAACCGTGAGGTGTTTTCCCTGAACAAGCTGAGCGTGGCATGAGGCACAGCGAAGTTTTATCCCCCTTCTCAATTCACCTAAATGTTTATCATGTGAGAAGGCCACATTTTTATAGATCATATCTCCCCGGAGGTCTTCGGTCTTGTGGCAACCCTTTTGGAGACAGCTCGCATCGCTGATCTGTGCGTGAGGAATGCTCGGCCTTTTCCCGGAGAGGAAGTAAGCTAGCGATACCTGGCCGTCCACCCACTTGCCTCTCATATGATTATAAAACCCAGGCTCATAATGACATCCCGTACAGGCCACATGCCGATGGCTGGAGGTTCTCCACGATTCCATATAGGCATTCATCTGGTGACAGAGGCCACAAAAGGTAGGGCTTTCCGTGAATTTAAGAAGGGCCAAAGAGAGAATAAGGAATGCAATGACACAAATGATAAGAGAAGTTTTTATTGCCTTTGTATGTTCCTGAGCTCCCTTTTTAAAACTTAAAAAAACATCAAACCAAAAAGCTTTAATTAATTGATAAACCTCTTTCAAGTTCTCAGTACGATAAAGATTTTTTAATTTATCGAGAGAAAAAGAAATTATAAATTTCTTCACCCGAAGACCCCACTCCTTTGAAGTAGTTAATTTTTAACACTCATTTTGGATTTTTTCAATAGAATCATGTTCTTTTGAAATTTTTTTAAAAAGCATTCATTCTATTGATTTTAATGTGTATTTTCTTTTAAATTATCCATTATCAGCCTCATTCATTTTTCCAAGAGATCCCCAAAAGGAGGAACTATGTCTAAAATTATTATTGGGTTGTTGATTATTCTTCTTATCGTTCTCTTTTTTCTCCTATTCTGGATTGTTGTATTGAGTATCGCTCTTCTGACCTTTGGAAGGAAAAGCAAAAAGAGGAAACTTTTATCAAAAGAACAAGGAATTGCTTAAATGGAAAGATATGGTGGATTCAGCCGAAGATGGCCTCTTTTCTCCATTTCATTCTTGGGCCTCCTTCTGTTGGTGGGAGAACCCAATCTTCCCCTTTCAAAAGAGGAGGAAAATCCAATGGAGAAGAGAGAAGAGAAATTAAAGTCCTTTCGAGAAAAGAAGGACCAATTCTTTAAGGAGGACTCTCAATCTCCGTTAAAGGAGGCTGATCGGAAAAGATTTAAAGGTCTCATCTATTATCCGATCGACCTTAAATATGCGATGATTGGAGTAATCGAAAAATATCCTGTGGAGCCCAAACCTCTCTATGTCCTGCTTCCCACGAACAAAGAGATGGGGGAAAAATATGTAAAATATGGCCGCTTTAAATTTAAATTTGAGGGAAAAGAATACACCCTCCAAATCTATCGACTTTAGGTGGAGGTGAATTTTTTCTTCCATTCAAAGACAAGAATTCAGGAACCAAGACCTATTCAGAGGGAAGTGTCTTTTGTGAAGATACGTCGTTTGTAAAGATAAACCCCACTCAATCCCATCTTGAAGGATTCTCTCTTTATATGTTCACTCGATCTATATTTTGGAAAAAAGGAGGCTATTTCTTTTTGGCCAATTGTTTAGTGGCTTCATCCAGTCGATTATTGGAAAATTCTAACAACTCCTCCACGTACTCTAGATTATGAACACCGTTTCCCTTTTTTGCTAAATTATAATTAAATTCTGCCTCTCCAAATAATTTTCGATAGATAAAGGTATGTCCTCCGCGAAGCTCAATTTTACCGATCTCCTCCCTGACTTTATCAATTTTGGGGGCCACCTTCTTCAATAATCCTTCAGAGGCCGTTTTCCAACGTACTGCCATCTCTCCATAACTCTGGTCATGGCATTCGATACAACGTTTCTTAATCGCATCGAATGTATCTTTCTTTTTTGTAGAGACCCCTCGATGACAATCAATACATTCGACCACATCCAATTTGTTGCTCGGTCTCTCCTTAATCCCAATACCTCCTTTCCCTTGAACCAGTCTTTTGACCGATACATGGCAGTCTTCACATTTGACCTTTTTGGTTTCCTTCCCATGGTGACAGTTTGCACAATTCTTCTGAAAAGTCTTTCCGTGATTTTTGCGAGGAGAGTGACAGTCCGAACATTTTAGACCATTACGAGCCACATGGGTCTCATGGGAAAATTTGGTGTCATTGAAGGGAACTGTTCTTTTTTCCATTCCCACATGGCATAGAGTCGTACAGGTCATCTGGATCTGAAACTCTTTAGGCTTGTAACCTTTATCAATGGCTGCCAATGCCTGCTCAGTTTTATTGTTAACTGCATTAAGGAGTTTAAAGGAATATTCTATATTGTGAACTCCCTTGCCAAGAAGAACCAAGCTATAATTGTGGCGGGCTTCGTTGAGGAGACTTTGCGCCTTTTTAGAGTCAGCAGAACCTCCTTTGGTCTTTTCAAATTCATATAACACCTTCTGGACATTGAAGATATGCTGATTCGCCTCATTTTCTGCTTTTGGAAGAAGGACTTTCCAATGCTTTAGGGTCTCGTCGTATCCCTCACCATGGCAGTCCACGCAGGCTTCAACAATCGCCCTTTCCATATACTTGGTAGTATGAAGCGCTGCTTCACTCTCTCCACCCTTCCGATGGCAAGCGATACAGTCAACATTCGTAGTAAACATGAGGCTGGGAGAATCAGGAACTCCGATCCCTCCACTTCCACGGTACAGCTCTCTTGGCCCTAAGTGAATTTCCTTGCTATGGCACTTATCGCAAAGGGTGGGAGATGGAGCAAATGTGAGAATCTGTCCGATCTCATGTCGAATGTGAGAGTGACAATCTGCGCATTCGATCTTGTGGTCGGTCACATGATTCTTATGCATGAATTGAGAGGTATACTTGGTGTTCAATATTTGAGGTTCACGATGGCACTGGAGACACTTCCCCTCAGGAACATGGCCATCGCCTTGAACAACGTTGACATGGCACTTCTCACAGGCCACCCCTCTGGCGATATATTTTCGATGGTTGAAACTCCAGCCTTTGACTTTAATGTCCCCCTTGGGTTCGATATGGCAAGAGGTACAACCTCCAACAGCACAGGAGATGCACTCTTCCTCCTCCACCCTTCCTACACGGGCCCGATAGTAATGACAGATAAAACAGTTGGTTTCGTGAACAGTAAGGTGTGCCCCCTGAACGATCTGGGCATGGCAGGTGGTGCATCGAATTTTCATCCCCCTTTTTAACTCGCCCAGATGCTTTCCATGGGGGAAGGTTACATTCTTATATATCATATCTCCCTTCAGGTCGTCTCTTTTATGACAACCCTTTTGCAAACAATTCCCATCATCAACTTCGTAATGGGATTTCTTGATCCCTTTCCCAACCATGAAATATGTTATGGCCAGTTGGAGATCCACCGACTTTCCTTTCAGATGATTGAAGAGACCTGGACTCCGGTGACAATTGAGGCAGGACACTTTGTTATGCGAGGATGTTTTCCAAGAGTCGATATACTCCTTCATATTGTGACAGAGGCCACAAAACGAAGGGCTTTCTGAATATTTAAACCCTCCCACAAATAAGAGTACGACAAGAAAAAAAAGAAGGCCGTAGAGAACCTTCTTTTTCCTTGCGGATAAAAAGTGGATGACATTGAAAAATATCTTAAAGAGTATGTTCATGTCGATCTCTCTTTAAGGTTAGGTGGGAGATTTTACTGGAATCTTCGTATGGCATTTCATACAGGCCTCAGGACCACCTGCAATTGCCTCCTCATGGCACTCCATACAAGTTAACCTGCGTGGCCTGTTCGTTCTGGCTTCCATTTTTTCATGGGCAATATTTCTATGGCAATCAATGCACATGAGTTTCGATTCTTCGATGTGAATCTTGTGGGCAATCTTCATGTGATGAGATTCTTCTTTCTCTTTCTCAGCAACATGCTTGTGGCAAAATAAGCAGTTTTCATTCACCCGCTCATCAGCGAAAAAATCACGGGGAAACATCTGCCCGATTTTAGCATGACAATTCACACAGGTGACACGTGTAGGATGAATCGTCGATGGTGACCACATAGAGATACTAGTCTGTCTTGCATGGCATGAAAGGCAGATTATAGGATACGTCGTCATCAAATGTCCCATCCAGATGACTAACCCGGGTCCCATTAAAGTGAAGACAGGGCCCACAACGAAAATGACCCATTTCGATTTCAAAATATGCTTAATATTTATCGCTTTTATCGTTGATTTTAAATTTTTTATCTTGTTCAATAGTTTCATCGATTCCTTCCCTATTTCGGTTTAAGCTTTTGAAATAATAACGAGAGTATCGTTCCAGGCCTCTCCTCCACCGATTGGATCTGAATTCCCATAGATGATAGAATTGGGAGAAATGCCATTGCCTTCTTTTTCCCACCAGACTAAATTGGTATTAGGGTCCTTGCTCTTGAATCTTTTGGCGCGGGCAATATGCCCATATCCCCAATGGCCTAAATTTCTTTCCATAACGACCACTCTCGGGTGAATGCCAAAGGTTAAACGAGCCTCCGTGAGAAATGATCCAATTTTTGTGGAAATTTTGACACGATCTCCTTCTTCAATATGAAGCATCTTAGCTACATCTCTGTTGATCCAAACTGGATTGTTATGCTTGATCTCTGCTAACCATTTAAAATTTCCTGTCCTCGATCCCATTACATTTGGTTCATACGTCACGAGGACGAACTTCCCTTTAAGGTCTCCATGGCCTGGAATCGGCTCATAAGTGGGAAGAGGTTGGAATCCTCTTCTTTTCAATCTCTCTGAATCGATTTCAATCTTTCCTGAAGGTGTGCTGAACCTTTTCGACTCATACGATCGATATCTCGGCTTCGCATTGGGATCGAACCAGACCCCATTTTCTTTCAAGTATTTAAAACCCCCAGCTTTTTCTAATTTCTCAATCCTTGAGACAACATTCTTGATATACTCTTCTGTGGAATTGAACTTGAAGTGTCGTCGGAGATCACCTCCTATCCTCTGAGCAAGCTCTATACAGATATCTGAGATGGGGATAGACTTAGCAAATGGGGAGACGATAGGTTGCTGGAGTGCAACAAAAGGAATCAAGTCCAATGCTGGGGATGAATCAAGTCCCCAACTCTCCAAGGAGTTGGCAGTTGGAAGAACAATGTCAGCCAAAGCAGTAGTTTCGGTCATATAACTATCTGCCACTACCAGATAGGGAATTAACTTTTCGTTCTTCAATACTTCAGAAGTCAAACCACTCTCAGGGTTTTTATAGGCAGGATTGGATTCATAAACGAAATACAATTTCGGGGTTAACTTTCCACGTTTCACCATGGAGACAAACTTTTGGGGGGTGATTTGGACCCTTTCCAAATCGAATGCCCTCTCTTTTTGGAAAGATGGCTTTAAGTCTGGTTCTTCAAAACGATAAGTCCTTGGAAGACAAAACCCCCCAGGAATATCAATGCTTCCTACGATGGTATTCAAAAGGAATATACACCTCTCATTATAGACGCCGTTCAAATGGCTACTCACACCACGGCCCGAAATGGCCACAGCAGGCCTCGATAGAGCAAATTCCTTGGCAACCCTTTCTATATCCGATGCCGCTATTCCGCTGATCTTCTCCGCCATCTCAGGAGTGTATTGAGATAAGTATTGGGCCAGTGCAGAGGCAGGAATATTTGTCCATCTCTCAATAAAATCTTTGTTGTGAAGATTAGCCTTTAGGATGACATTGGCTATGGCCAAAGCCACTATTCCATCAGTCCCCGGAGTGACTGGAAACCATTCCTCGCTATTGCCGGCTGTGTAGGACAGCCTCACATCAAAAGTAACCAGCTTGGCTTTATTTTGGACCCTGCCTTCTATCAATCTTCCTATGAAACCGGTATAATATTCATGTGTCTCATAAGGATTGGAGCCAAAGTTTAGAATGTAGCGGCTATTGGCCACATCTGGAACCCCTCTTTCTTCCCCCCAAGTGAGCCATTGACCCCAATCCCTATTGTTAAAGTTGAGGCTATCCTCGCTGAGAATAAGGGTCTTACCAAAGGCTTCTAAGAACCGTCCGATGATGCCATCGGGCTCATGTTCTGATTGGAAGACGAAATCTCCCTTCTGTCCGCTTTGGTATATTGTTTTCAATCTTGAAGTGATTTCAATATAGGCCTTATCCCAAGAGATCCTCTCCCATTGCCCTTTTCCTCGTTCTCCTTTCCTTATCAAAGGTGAGGTAATTCGATCCGGATCATACGCCATATTTACGCCGGCCAGACCTCTTGCACATAACTTTCCGAGGTTGTTGGGATGTTTTGGATTCCCTCCAATCTTCACCAACTGATCGCCCTCTAAGAAACCGATGATCCCACAATGGGCGGGACAAAGTTGGCAGAGGCTCGGAATCCCTTTGAGGGGTTTCCTTGTATGTCGCGAGACCTGTTTTCCTCCAAATACCTCTTTGGCATAGGCAGAAAGCCCAAGATAATGGTGAAATAGAAATGCTGGTATACTACCAACGCATAATTTCAAAAAATCACGACGTATCATTACCCTTCTCCTTCCATTAACTCAAAGGCACATATTGTCCTCCAAAAACCATCACGTATCTCATGATAAAGACACCAATGGAAGCCAAGATAGCAGCAATCAATAATAGAAGATGTGACCTCCGTGTCTTCTTAAAAACAATAATGAGAGAAGGAACAATATTCCCCAAGACATTATCCACCCAAATATAGAGAAAGCTGAATTTACCAAGACGAACGAGCTCGACCGTCTCAAAGGCATCTTCCGTGTGGTAATACATCACGGTGATGTCAGAAAACACATAGAAAACGTTTAGAATCATAAAGCCTGCCAACCATTTAGAAAGAAGATCGATGATTTCTAAATCCTTCTCCCTATCCTCAAGTAGTTTGTTCTTATAAGTAAAACGGTAGCGAATCAGAGCCACAATGAGCATAAAAGCCATTCCTGAAATCATTGCCGAGGCAAGGAAATAGGAGGGCATGACCGCGGTGTTCCATAAGACTCTGGCTTTGGCAAAACCTAAGACAAAACCTGTATATCCGTGAACACCAATAGCAGTAGGGAGGCTGATGACTCCGAAAATTTTTGACCATCTAACATTTCCCTTAAATAAAAAGTAGATGTAAATTCCGGTGAAAATGGGGTAAGCGCAGAGGATGAAGGTTCCCCAACTGAGGGGCGAAGTGGGATTGAAATGAATAAAGAGGTACCAGAAACGTAAGGGCTGAAACAGATCGGTCAAAAGAAAGATGGGAGATATGGAAAAGAGGATAATCACAAAGATGGCCCCGATCTTGGCCACAGGTTTATATTCCTTTTTCCCGATTAAGGTGGCCGTGATGGATACAATGGAGCACCCTGCATGGAGTCCGACGATATGAAAGTAGATTGCGATTAATAAGCTAACCGATTCATGATGAAACACATTGTATAAAAGTTGAACTTCCATAATTGCCCCTTTTTGAATTCTATTTATAAGTTTTCGAATTCTTTATGATAATAGTGCCTTTCCCATCCTTTGAGCGGATCGGCCACATCCTTATCCAGATTTATATAGTAGACATTAGGGTAAGTAGCCATCTCCTTTTTGAGGACCTGAATCTTCTCTTTTGAAATCAATTGTGAAACCTTACTGCTCGGGTCCTTCAAATTTCCAAATACCATGGCATTCGTAGGACATGCCTCCACACAGGCAGGTAGAAGGCCAGAATCAACTCGATGAACACAGAAGTCACATTTCTGGATCATACCGGTAATGGGGTTTGGGAATCGGACATTATAAGGGCAAGCGGCTCGACAATAGTTGCAGCCGATACAGCGGTGGGGGTCGATCATCACAATTCCATCTTCTTTTCGCTTATAGGCAGCGCCCACTGGACATACTGTATTACAGATAGGACGATCACAATGGTTACACAGCCAAGGAAGAAAAAGAACTGACATTCGAGGGTATCTCGCTTCTTCGGGACGCTCGCAGTAAAGACAATCCCAAGGTAAGGAAAGGGTGGCCATTTCCGGATACGTTCCTTTCTGGATGGTTTTCACCCAAATTCTCCAAACGCCAAGAGGGGTCTCGTGTTCAGCTTTACACGCCACTTGGCATGCAAAGCATCCTACACAACGTCTGAGATCGATCACCATTCCCCATTTGATTTCTTTCTTCATAAAAGTTTCTCCTGTAAAAATTAAATCTTATTTAACCTTAGGGGTGATTTGATATTTTTTGCTGAGATCTTTATCAAAAGCAATATCTCTCACAGTATTCGAATCGAGGTCTACTTCAAAATACCACCCCTGGCTTCGATTTTTTACCCTGTCTTCCTGGGTTTGATATCGAAAGGCCACAAAATACATTGAGTCACTATAATGGTAAAAATGCTTCATCATGCCCAAAGCCCTCTCTATCTGCTTGTCGATATCGTCCACCACCTTTTGGGCCTCTTCAGATAGATCTTTTGCTTTAACCATACCTTTGCCTCGGGGGATTAAATAAAATTGTATGGACACATATTCCTCTTTGAGGCTTTTTATCTTTGAAGCAAAATATTTTGGATCGGTTTCAAGGAGCAATTCAGAAGCTGGACTTCCCTCAACCAAAAAACCTAAATCTTTCAATTTGATTAAACCACTTTTAATTTGTTCCATGGATTTCTTGAAATCATCATTTAATCTGGACCCAAATTTTTCGGAATCATACAATTGACCAGCATGGATGGCCTTGTCAGCATTCCATCCAATGATTTTTACATCCCCTTTCACCTTTTCCGCTATATTTTGAGTGTCTCCATAGAGTTCGTCCTTTCCTCGAGCATACTTTCTGGCCAACTCAGTTGCCTGTTCTTTTCTCTCCTTCTCCACTTCGAAAAATCTTTTCGTTTCTTTAGAAGGAGGCTCAACGGGAAACTTATCCAGAACAATCGACTTGTAATGGTAAAATGCCGTAATTTGATATATGAGAAACAGGATAACGGCTATTGCCACTGCCAACATTGAAAATACTACAATCTTATTGCTTGTCTTCATAACCCCGCACCTATCCCTTTCTAAAAAGGAGGTATCCTTCTTTGAATATTCCTACCCCCCCCCAAATGCTCCGGAAGGCTAAGACAACACCATCGAACAGTTCGGCGCCTCTTATGAGTTTCAATCTTTAATGATAACTAATGAAACGATCAGTTACACAGAAAGTCTCCACTGGGGACCCCACCCCTTAAAAATGATATTTTTTACTACTTTTTCAAAATGATTGCAAGAAAAAAATTTTTAAAAATTGAACAGTTAAAGTAAAAATTGAAAGTTTTTGTTATCCAACAAATTAATTTGATTTCACAAACTTATTTTGATAGACTTAAGTGGAATTTCTTAATCACTGGGTGGGGTTCCCATGTGAAATTTAATATTGTCGGCTTTCATCTCCCCCTGACAAGGTGGAGAATCAATGGACTATTCTCTAAACAAAATTTTATGAGATAGTCAAAATGAGAGATAATGAAAAAGGGATGGTTTCTTGTCTCCATTTCATTTTTGTGTTTCTTCCTCTTGAGCGGAAAATCTAATTCCCCTTATTCGAAAGAGGAAGAAAATCCAATGGAAAAGAGAGAAGAGAAATTAAAGTCCTTTCGAGAAAAGAAGGATCGGTTCTTTAAAGAGGACTCTCAATCTCCATTGAGGGAGATTGACCGTAAAAAATTCAGAGGCCTCATTTACTACCCGATCGACCTTAAATATGCAATGGTCGGATTAATTGAAAAATACCCTACCGAACCTAAACCCCTTTATATCACGCTCCCTACTAACAAAGAAGTTGGAAGAAAATATGTGAAATATGGTCGGTTCAAATTTAAATGGGAGGGAAAAGAATATACCCTCCAAATTTATAGACCCTTAGGGGGCGGAGAACTTTTTCTTCCCTTTAAAGATAAAACCTCTGGGACAGAGACCTATCTGAAGGGACGCTATCTCTATATCGAACCCATGCCCGGAGGAAAGGTGTTGATCGATTTTAATCGGGCTTATAATCCTTTCTGCCAATATAATGAAAAATATGCCTGTCCCTTTGCCCCAGAGGAGAACTGGCTCCGAATTGCTATTCGAGCGGGGGAGAAGAGATTTCAATGATGGCCGATCGTTTCCTCTATTTTGATCTTTTTTCACCAGCCCGGATTGGAATATCAAGCATATTTTCTCTCGGTGGAAGTGCACAGGTAAGTTGATTGTTGTAAGCGCAAGGAGGATGATAGGCCATATTGAAGTCCAAAACCATCTTATAGCCGACGAGAATTTCGGCATCTATATATCTTCCTCCTTCATAAGTCCCCGTCCCGTTTGTCTTGTCTTTGAAAGGGATGAAGAGGAAATCACTCAAAATTGATTTGTAAATTTCGATCGCATACTCCTTATTATCCAATTTGAAATGGAACTTTCCATATCGAATATAACGTTTGCTAGTTCCCCTGTTAGTCAAAATGATTGCATAGTACTTTGGGTCATTGATATAGAAGCTGTAGCGTTCGATCTGGCCGGAGAAGATATATTGGGGATCAAAAGGATAGTATTTCAAGCCTTTAAAAATTCTTTTCTGTTTGGTCGTAAGAGGAGATCGTTCCTGGGTTTTAAAAAATTCGTCTCGTTCTCTTCTCCACTCCATGACCCGTTGAAATTGAAGGCTGAAGATCGATGGATCCATCTCTTCTCCCATTAAAGGGGATTGGGTTAAGAAGAGGATCCCAATGATGAAGAGGGCAAGATTGCTAATTCTTTCTTTCATAAATAGGACGACGTCCTTCCTTTTACGCCAATTCTATCAAAAAGGTCGATAAATCACAATGAACAAGAACTCGGAGGACATTGAAGAGAAGGATTAATGAATTTTATTTGAATAGGTCAATTTGTTATTTTTGACTCAACTAGAAAAGAGGGATCTCAGTGAAGTTTAGAAATGGCATCATACTTTTAGCTCTTACTTTGATCTTCCTATCCTATGCTCTTTCTACCCCAGGTGCACCCAGAGTTCAATTTTCCATTGTTTATACGAATGATGTGATGGGTGAGGTTGAACCTTGTGGTTGATTCAGGAATCCCCTTGGTGGTGTGGCCAAGAAATCAACCCTTATCTCCCAGGTGAAAAAGGATGGGAGGAAAATCCTTCTCCTCGACACAGGAAACCTCCTTTTTCGTAGGCCCCTACTAACCGAAACCAAACGCAGGGATGCCCTTCTCCGCGTGGATCTCCTCATCCAATCCTATAACGAGATGGGATATGATGCGGCCAATGTCGGTGAAAAGGATCTGATGATGGGGCTTAAATTCCTCTCCGATGTGAGCCAAAAGGCAAAGTTTCCCTTTGTCTCGGCCAACCTGGCGGACAAAAAAACCGGAAAGGTCATCTTCAAACCTTATGTGATCAAAGAGATAGGAGGGTTAAGGATCGGGATATTTGGACTCTTAGATGATACTTTCAGCTCAACCCTCCAGGAGAGAGATCCTGGATTGTCCATTCTCGAACCTTTCTCGATATCAAAAACCCTCACTAAAAGTCTCCGAGAAAATTGTGATCTGATTATTGTCCTTTCCCAGCTGGGCGAGTCAAAGGATATGAAATTGGCAAAGGAGAATCGTGAGATCGACCTGATTTTGGGAGGGGGTGGGGAGGCAAAAAAAGCTGTGATGGAAAGAATAAACGAGATCCCCATTTATCGACTCGAACCCAGGGGGGGATATCTGGGCCGGATTGATTATTCTTTGGTCAATACCAAGAAACTAATCAAATTCCTCATTTCCAGTGAAAGAGATGAGATGGAGAAGAGATTGGAAAGGCTGATCACCCGATCGATGCAAATCGATGCTGAAATGGCAAAGTCAGGAAAGCAAGACGAGATGAAGTTAAAGGAGCTAAGGTTCTTAGAATCGAAACAGAAGGAATTGGAGAAGACCCTTGTCGCCTTCGAAGACAAGAATTTTTACAAACATACTGCCGTCCCTGTTCAACTCGCTGTGGCGGATGATCCGAAAATTATGAAGGAACTTGAGATTTACCGTGCTGAGTCAGCAAAGCTATACAAACCAAAGGTGGCAGGCTTACCTGAAAAGGAATTACCGGAGAAAGAAATGATCGCCCGAATTCCTAAAGATAGCCCTTTTGTTGGAGCGATTTCGTGCAAACGATGCCACGAAGTGAACTACAGAAATTGGCTCAAGACCAAACATGCAAAGGCTTCTCAAACCATCATCGCTTCGCCAAAATATGCACAGGAGGAATGTTTGATCTGTCACTCTACGGGTTATGGTAAGATAAGAGAGTACACCACTGTGGAGGAGATTCCTTTCTATCTTCGTGGGGTCCAGTGCGAGTCCTGTCACGGGGAAGGGAAAGGACATCCGGGAAAAGGAAAGATAGAGAGGAAAGTGACCCTTGGCCTCTGCCGAAACTGCCACACCAAAGACCAAAGTCCCACCTTTAATTACATGGCTTACCTTGAAAAGATCGGCTGCAAAATCTCCAAATAGTTCGGAGTAATGAGTTCGTAGTTTGGAGTTTTAAAGATTTTAGCTCCGAACTCTGAACTCCGAACTCATAACTATTAAACGAGGAATTCCCAAGCGATCAGGAAGACGCAGAGAAGCCCAATAGCAAGCATGGCAAATCCCATAATCGTTGAGAAGAGGTCTGCCCCCACGCTAGGGTATTTATCCCGATAGGTCTCCAATGTCTTCTGTGCGCTCATTCTCTTATACTGCTCTAGCCGCTCTTCTAACAATTCGTATTTAGGGATTTTCCCTGTAAAGATCACCGTATCGATCGGGAACTTCGAAGGTCGAAAATGGGTGTTGAAGAAATGAACTGTGAAGATGAAGCCAGAGGCCAACAGGGCCTCATCCGAATGAACGATCGTTGCAATGTTGAGGATCCATCCTGGTAAAAAGATGGTGAAGTACTCCGGAAACCAGAGCATCAATCCTGAAAATCCAATAGCAAACATCCCCCAGAAGACGGCCAGAAAATCGAACTTTTCCCAATAGGTCCATCGGTCAAACTGGGGTTTCGGCCCTTTGTTTAGAAACCAACGGATCATCCCGATGATGTCTTGAATATCTTTCCAACGCGGACAGAGCGAATCCGGGCCGAAAAGTCGCTGGAGGGGATTCGGATTTCTTGGCAACTTCTTATAGAAGAGAAAGTAAAAGATATAAGCGAGGGTGGCTCCGAAATAGGCAAAAGTGATGCCGGCACAGATGCGGTGGATCAAGCCTGCCATCTTAGCCCCTCCCAGAAAGTGCATCAAACCGTTGGCCCAGGGGGCATGGGAGAATTTCAATGGGAGTCCGGTCAGGACAAGGCCGAGGAAAGTGACCATCATCGTAAAATGAAGCACGATGTCGAAGAGGCTGAATCGACGATAGATGTAACCTGCCTCATCAGGTTTAATGTGCTGCGGGAAAAAGATTCCCTTTGCCCTTAACTCTCGTTTTTCCCAGAAGTCCTTCCTCCACCACAGGAAAGTGTGGAACCAGAATACCCCAAAGACAGAAACGAGGAGGCTGGTCATCAGGATGAAGACTCCATAAAGCACTGGCTCTCGCTCCGGATCATTATGCGTGGCATGAGCGATCCATAGCACAAAGTTGGTATTCGCTCTGGGGTGGCACTTACCACAGGTCTCCACCAAACGATTATCAGAGATAAGGGACTTTGGATTATCTGGAGGCAGGATACTGTGAAATCCGTGGCAGTCCGCACAACCTGCTACCAGTTTCGGATACCCTAAATGCTCAACTTTCCCATGGTAACTTTCGTAGTAGGTCTGAGTGGCGATGGGGAAAACCTTGTTTCTCTCCATCATCTCCTTGTCCCCATGGCACTTCTGGCAGATCTCTGTATGGAACTCTTTCCGAAATGCCACTGTCTTTGGCTCATCGCCTTTCAGGATAGGAATTTTATGGAGGCCGTGGCAATCACTGCAATCGGGGGAATCTGGATTTCCTTCCATGACGGCTTTTCCATGGACGCTCCCAGCGTAACCATCGTCAGAGTGGCAGGTTGTACATTTCTGGATGACCCGGATCTTATCGCCTTTCCAGGGGGTCATCTCGTGGATGTCTTTATGACAGTCTTTACATTGAATATCATTAATAAAATGAGCACTTGCATAATGTTCGGCTCCTTCCTTCTTATGGCATCGATGGCAGGTGACTGCCTCGGCATAAATCCTTGCGCCTTTTGCCTTCACATGGGTTTTGATATCCGTAATATCCCAGTGGCAACTGTTGCAGGAGTTGGCTCCATGAACGGACTGGGCAAACTTCCTTTCACTGATTTTCTTATGGCAACCCAAACACTCGGAATTGTCAATACATTCATAACAGTACTCCCGACCCTTGATGATGATTTTTTCTCCCTTTTTCCCTGGTTCAGGAGGTTTGGTCACCTCTGCAGGTTTGGCACTCTCTTTTTCAGGAGTGGGTTTCGCTGCCCACAACATTCCTAAACCTAAAAAGAGAGAGATAGAGATGATGAGAAAAACAAGGATTGATCTTTTGAAGTTCGATTTCATACTCCCCCCAAAATTAGTTTCCTTCCTCACACTGAGAATTAAGAGTTATTTCAACAAAATTTAAAGAAAATTTAAATTCTTAGGATTTTGAGTGAGGGTAAAACCTATTTTTCGTAACACAATGGAAAATCGAAGTCAATATATCCCTAAATTTTGTTCTCTTGACAATTTGATGAAAAATATTAAATATATTTTAGGTTTAGTCACGGAACACGGACACGGAACACGGTTTTAATTATGCCGACCTACGCATACAGGGCTGTCGATTCAGATAAGAGTTGTGACTACTGCAGGCAAAGTTTTGAGGTGATCCAGAGGATGACTGATTCTGCCTTAACTCTCTGCCCGCAATGTAAAAATCCTATCTCCCGTGTTCTCTTCGCCCCTGCCGTGGTGATCAAAGGAAGTCCCCTCACAGGAACGGATCGAAAGATCAGGGATTACGAAAAAGATGGGAAATGGAGTCATGCCGCTGAATTAGCAGATAAAGAAGCGGAGAAGACAAACCGAAAAGATTTGAAGACCCGTGCCCTAGAGGATTATAAGAAAGCGGGCTATAATTTTGATAAATACGATACTTAACCCTTTCGACAATCCCTGAAATTTAAAAAAATCCTCTTTTAAAATATCTATGATCACGCTCAACCATGTTCAGAAACAATTTGGAAGCAAAGTCCTTTTTAAGGACTGCTCCCTTCAGATTGGAGTGAGGGATCGGGTGGGCCTCATCGGCCCTAATGGTTCGGGCAAGACGACTCTCTTCAGAATGATCTTAGGAGAGGAATCTATTGACGAGGGAGAGATCCTCATTGCCAAAGGGGTAAAGATCGGCTATCTCCCTCAGGAAGTGATTTCTTTTAGAGGCAATACTGTTCTGGACGAGGTTTTAAAAAGTTTGACAAGCATCACCTCCCTCCAGGACAAGATGAAGATTTTGGAGGAAGAACTTTCATCCATTGAGGATCCAAAAAAGCAGGAAAGGTTAGCAAAGGAATATGGAAAACTTCAGGAGCGCTATACCCTCCTCGGAGGATATGGCCTGGAGGCTGAGGCAAAGCGCATCCTTCAAGGTTTAGGATTTAAAGAAAGGGATTTTGATCGGGCGACCGATGAACTGAGCGGTGGATGGCTCATGCGCATTGCCTTAGCAAAAATTCTTCTCCAATCTCCTGACCTCCTTCTTCTCGATGAGCCGACCAACCATTTAGATCTGGCATCCCTCATCTGGCTGGAGGAATTTTTAATCAATTATCCAGGTGCCATGATGATCGTCTCACACGATCGAGTTTTCCTCAACCATCTCATCGATCGGATTGCAGAGATTGAAGCCCAAAAGATCGATCTCTATTATAGTGACTACGACCACTACCTAGAGGAAAAAGAGGCCCGAAGGCAAATCCTCGAAGCGACTTATAAAACTCAGCAGAGGAAAATTGAGCAAACCGAAAGGTTTATTGAAAGATTCCGTGCTAAAAACACCAAATCGAGTCAGGTTCAGAGCCGAATCAAGATGCTCGAAAAAATAGAGCGGATTGAACTTCCAGAGGAAAAGAAAGAGATTCGATTCCACTTCCCTGCTCCTAAACGGAGCGGTCATAAAGTGGTGGAAGTTAAAAATCTTCACAAAAGTTACGGTGAAACAGTCGTGTATCAAGGAATTGATCTCAACCTCTACCGGGGGGATAAAGTGACTCTGGTAGGTCCCAACGGGGCGGGAAAATCTACCCTTCTCAAGATGTTAGCTGGTGTTCTCGATTTTGAAGAAGGTGAGGTGGTTTTAGGGAAGGATGTGACCCGAGCCTACTTTGCCCAGCACCAGTTCGACATCCTCCGTCCAGAAAATACTGTCTTTGAAGAACTTCTATCCGTTGCCACGGATGAAAGTCAGACAGAACTTCGGACGATTCTGGGTACATTTCTTTTCAGTGGAGACGAGATTGAAAAAAAGGTCTCCGTGTTAAGTGGCGGTGAAAAGAGTCGTCTGATTTTGGCAAAGATGCTTCTCAGGCCTGCCAATTATCTTCTCTTTGATGAACCCACCAGTCATCTCGATATCCCTTCGCGAAATGTATTGGAGATGGCATTGAAACAATTTCAAGGAACGATCTGTCTCATCACCCACGACCGCCATCTGATTAATGAAATCGCAAATAAAGTGATCGAAATCGATGAAGGAATCCCTCATCTCTATCCTGGGAATTATGACTATTACCTTTATAAGAAACAGCAGATCCAATCGGAAGAGGCTCAAAAGAAAGAGGTTCAGAAAGCAAAGGCTCAGGAAAAGCAGGAACCTCTAAAAAAGAAATCCTCATATAAGACAAAGGAGGAGAGGCGAAAAAGAGCCCAAGAGATGGATCAATTTAAAAAGCAACTCTCCGGTCTTGAAAAGAGATTCCAGGAAGTAGAAAAATCTTTACATGAAGCCACTCAAAAATTAGATCAGCTCAATCAGAGACTTTCCGACCCTAATCTCTACCTAAACCAGCAAGAAACCTACGAAACCGTTCAGACACAGAAACAGGTGAAAGAACTTACTCAACTCTGGGAATTCCTCGCCATAGAGTTGGAAGAGCTGAAAATGACGAGCCTCATGTCAAATGCCAAAGACCAAAGTCCAAATTAAACAAAGAGATCTTTTAAAGGAAAGAAAGATTCCTTCTCTTCAGGAGGAATCTTTCCAAACTCCTCCTCAAAAAGATCAAGGCAAAAGTCATAGAAAGCAAGGAGGTGTAACTGTTTCTGAGGGTCTTCGGGTAAAACCAAATGAGAGGGATCAGCCATTTAAGAACCCCCTACAATCTAAATTCCAATAACCAAATTCCAAATCCCAAATAAATTCCAATGACCAATGATCTAGGGACCTAAATGGACAATTAAATTTTTGAATTTTGGTCATTCCTACCTACCAGCAGAAAGAGAGATTTGGGTATTGATTGATTTTTGGTGCTTAGAAATTGATGATCAGGGGCTCGAATTAATAAACGCATTTCAAATGGAATAGGGACGAGTCACGGGACCCGCCCCTATTGATTCATTAATATGCGGGCGGCATGGGTGGGCCGCCAGCCGGTTCTTTCTTGGGTTTCTCAGCAACAACTGCCTCCGTAGTGATTAACAGAGAAGCAACACTGGCAGCATTCTGCAGGGCAAATCTGACTACCTTTGTTGGATCGATGATCCCAGCCTCAATCATATCGGTATACTCTTCCTTGTCGGCATCGAATCCAAAAGCCCCTTTCTCCTGCTTCACTTTCTCCGCTACCACAGAGCCTTCCTGGCCAGCATTTTGAACAATCTGACGGATGGGCGCTTCAAGAGCTTTAATAATAATATCAACACCTATCTGTCGATCGCCTTCCAGTTTAATCTTCTTCAAGGCAGGCAAACATCTCAGATAAGCTACTCCACCGCCAGGGACAATCCCCTCTTCCACGGCAGCTCGTGTGGCATGGAGCGCATCTTCCACGCGTGCCTTTTTCTCCTTCATCTCTGTCTCAGTGGCTGCCCCCACCTTAATGACAGCAACTCCTCCTGCGAGTTTTGCCAATCGCTCTTGGAGTTTCTCTTTGTCGTAATCCGATGTGGTCTCTTCAATTTGGACACGAATCTGTTTGATTCGACCTTCGATAGCAGAGGTGTTACCTGCTCCTTCAACAATAGTGGTGTTATCTTTATCGATGACCACTTTCTTTGCTCTGCCCAGATCATTCAACTTCATCTTTTCGAGTTTGATCCCTACATCCTCCATGATAGCGTTGCCACCGGTCAGGATAGCAATATCTTCGAGCATCGCCTTTCTTCGATCTCCAAAACCAGGAGCCTTGACGGCCGCGCATTTCAATGTCCCTCGAAGTTTATTGACGACCAAAGTAGCTAAAGCCTCTCCTTCCACATCTTCGGAAATGATGAGCAATGGGCTTCCTGTCTTTGCAATCTGCTCCAGAATGGGAAGGAGTTCTTTCATATTGGAGAGTTTCTTCTCATAAAGGAGAATAAAGGGGTCATCAATCACAGCCTCCATCTTTTCTGGATCGGTTACGAAATAAGGAGAGATATAACCTCGATCGAATTGCATCCCTTCAACGACCTCGAGGGTGGTCTCTATCGATTTGGCCTCCTCGACCGTGATCACACCCTCTTTTCCAACCTTATTCATTGCTTCAGCAATGATATCGCCAATGGCCCGATCGTTATTGGCAGAGATCGTACCCACCTGTGCAATCTCTTTCTGTTCCTTGACCGGTTTGGAGAGTTTCTTTAACTCTTTGACAACCTCTTCCACAGCGGTGTCAATCCCCCGTTTGACATCCATGGGGTTGATTCCAGCGGCCACCACTTTGTATCCCTCGCGATAAATGGCCTGTGCCAAAAGCGTGGCAGTGGTGGTTCCATCTCCGGCTGTGTCCGAGGTTTTGCTGGCCACCTCTTTCACCATCTTGGCGCCCATGTTCTGAAAATGATCTTCGAGCTCAATCTCTTTTGCAACGGTGACACCGTCCTTGGTGACCATCGGAGAGCCAAATGACTTCTCGAGAACCACATTCCTACCCTTGGGTCCCAAAGTCACTTTTACTGCATCGGCCAAAATATTGACGCCTTCCAAAATTGCATTTCTTGCTTCCTGATCGAACTTCAATTCTTTTGCCATGAACACTTCCTCCTTTCTGATCATCCATTATTCAATGATGGCGAGGATATCATCCTCTTTCATGATGAGATACTCTTCCCCCTCAATCTTCACTTCGGTTCCTGCATATTTTGCATAGAGGACCCGATTACCCTTTTTGACCTCAAGGGGAATCTTTGTCCCATCCTTTTTGATCCTTCCTGCCCCGACGGCGATTACCTTTCCCTCGATTGGTTTTTCCTTGGCCGTATCAGGGATGATGATCCCTCCTTTTGTCTTCTCTTCCTCCTCCAATCTCTGAACAATGACCTGATCATGAAGTGGCCTCACCTTCATAAAGATAAACCTCCCTTCTCTTAAAATTCCAGCCAAATAGATAATCATCGAACCCTCCGTTGTCAAGTTTCACAACTGTAATCAAAGGGTTATAAAGGGCGTGGCAAAATGTCCTTGACTTTTTGTATAGAATGGCTTTATGAAAAGCTATGGAATTTCAATACCCTTTCATGACTACTGGAATTGGATCCTTCCCCCATCAAGACGAGAAAGAAGCCTTCCGACTCATCCTCAAAAACTTCCCCGAAATTCCATTTTGGCCCCAACTACCAAAGCGGTCTTTTCTGGAAGGTATGGTTCTCCAATACTCTGAGGGGTTTCCCTCCTTGAAGTGGAATGAAAAGGAGCAAAGGGTTTGGGTGGATACCTCTCAAGGATTTGATAAGGAATTCGAGAAATTTTACCAAAGGCTAGAGGAAGGTGAGCTTGAACCTTTTCAAATCACAGAAGACTTTGCAAGGGGTCTTCGGATCCTAAAAGACCTCTCTTCGGAGGGCCACCGAAAGAAGATAAAATATATTAAAGGTCAGATTACAGGGCCTATCACCTTTGGTCTCGCCTTAACAGATCAGGAAGCAAAATCCATCTTTTACGATCCCACTTTAAGGGACATCCTCATCAAACACCTCTCACTGAAAGCTCGATGGATGGAAAATAGGTTCAACGAACTTTTTCCTGGGACCCCAACAATGATCTTTTTTGACGAACCTTCCCTCTCCTCATTTGGTTCTGCCTTTTCAAGTCTGAATCGGGAGGATGTCGTTCACTCTTTAAATGAATGTTTTGACGCAGTGAAGGGATTAAAGGGGATCCACTGCTGTGGAAATACGGACTGGAGTGTGCTTCTTTCGACGAACCTCAATATCCTCAGCTTTGATGCGTATGGCTATCTGGAGACGCTCTCCCTTTATCCAAAGGAGTTAAAAGCATTCTTAGAACGAGGAGGCATTTTGGCTTGGGGCATCGTCCCAACGAGCGAAGATGTGTTAAAAGAGGAGGCTGAAAGTCTGGTCAAGCGTTTTAAAGAAGGAGTTGAGACGCTTTCTAAAAATGGAATTGATCAAACCCTTCTTCAGAGAGCAATCCTCACCCCAAGTTGTGGAACTGCGTCACTTCCTATTCCCTTGGCTGAAAGGGTTTGTCAGCTCACAGCAGAAGTCTCCAAAAGACTGAGAGGGGAATGAGGGGATGGGGGTAACAAAAACGTTTTAATATAAAGACCTCGTTATCTTTATATCTTTATTCTCCCCATCTTTTTCTAATATTCTAACTGCCATCAGGAATCCAATTTAGAGAGAGGAACCCCTCCATACCCTAGATTCTCTTTTGAAACTTCATTGAGGACAATTCGGACTCGATCCGCTGGAATCTGAAGGACTTCTACAATAGCATCCGTCACTTTCTTAATTAATTGTTCCTTCTTTTCCGGCGTCCTTCCTGCAATCATGCTGATCTGAACAATAGGCATCTTTTTCTCCTTTTAAATGACGTGTTCCGTGTCCGTAAAATAACATTGTCCTACCGGACACGAGACACGAGTCACGATGTTTATGTTCTAAAAAGTTTTGACCAGGGATCTTTTCCATTCCCAAATTTTTCTAACATCTCAAGGGCTAACTGTAATCCATTGGAAACATGTTCGTCAAGAATCCCCGGTGCGGTAAAGACATAGACCACAATATTCTTGCTGGCTGGTTCCACTCTCGTTTTAAAATCTGGACCTTGAAAAAGGGAACAGACAATCCCTTTCCCATCACGAAGAACAATTTCATCCTCTTTACAACGGATCATTTTCCCCGAGACCCCTTGAAATGTCTCTCCCTCCTGGGCGAGGTCGAGTTTCCATTCCCCTTGAAAACGATCCAGATCCTGAATAGCCATCAGAATTCCATGACACATCTCTGCGATGATATGTGTATCGATATAGAGGTTGACAATCGGAAATCCCATTCCAACAGCTCGCTTAAAATGACCCGGAAGGGGACAGGGATATCCCCATTCCTTAAAAAATTGATCGTAGAGATTGATCCACCCTTCAAGTTGGGTAAGGTTAGCCCTCCTCCGCATCTTACGCAGCAGCTCTCTTTTATAAAGTTTGAATGATTCGCTCTTCTCAAAATAGGTGCAGCTCTGGATCGTCCCGATTCCAAAAGCGAGATCCGGGAACCGTTGACGATAAGCATCAGTGATGTGAAGAGAGACTTCTTTTTGCATGGCCCAAGTTTAAAATGTCAAATTACAAACTCTCCTGAATCATCCTATTCCGTGATTACTTTATCTGCTTTTTTAAATAACTCAGGAGAGATAATGGCTCCTTGGGTCTTGGCGGCTTTCTCGTTGATCAGAAGAAGCAATTTTTCTCCAAGTTCCCAAGGGATATCTCCTGGCTTCTCCCCTTTTAAAATCTGAACGGCTTTCTTCCCCGCGGAATGGCCGATTTGAAAATAATCCCATCCATAGGCAGCCATCGCACCTCTCGAAACACATTTGAGATCACCCCCAAAGAGAGGGATATTTTTTTCATTACAGATCTTCACGATGATATCAAAAGAAGAGATAGCCATATAGTCAAATGTGATGTGAATGGCTTGAGCTCTTCCAGCAAGAGATTGAACCGTTTGTAAGGTCTCACCACTACTTGAGATCGTTACTTCGATCAGTTCTACTCCCAACTTCTTGGCGGCCTCCCGCATCTCTTTGATATAAAGGATGGATTTGGGATCTCCCGGGTTATAAATTGTTCCCCATTTTTTTGCCTTGGGAAAAAATTTGGTATACATCTCAAACTGCAGAAACACAGGCCAACGATCGCTGATGCCTGTGACATTCGTTCCGGTTTTGCTTCCAGGGGGACTTGTTTTAGATATGAGTCCGGCATCGACAGGATCCGTGACAGAGGAAAAGACGATAGGAATATTTTTGATGAGCTTCACAACCGCCTGAGAAGAAGGGGTGGCGATGCTGTGAATCAAATCTACTTTTGTATCGAGAAACTTCTGTGCAATGGCTTGGGCATTGCGCATATCTCCTTGTGCATTTTGCCGGTCATAAATGACATGGATGCCCTCTTTAAACCCAGCCTCGGCCAGAGCCTTTTCAAACCCTTTGGTGTCTGCATCGAAATCCGAATAGGAGACGGTCTGGGTCACACCGATTCTGGGTATGATCTTCTTAGATGTTTTTTCCTGGGCAAAGGAGATAGCAGGGGAGATAATGAGTAATAGGATCGAAATAGAGCAAAGTCTTCTCAACATAATGAACTTCTTTTTTCAATGCCTCAATTACAATGCTCAACCCAGAACCCTTAATACTGATCCCGTTTATTTTCACCCATCGTTAGATGGAAGTTATAAAAAAATACCACCTTTTCATTCACCTGTCAATTTTATCGGCTCATTGAGGGTATTCATTTTTCTGTCATCCTGAACTCATTTCAGAAATGTAGGGGAGTCCCTCTGTGGGCTCCCTGATAAGGCGGCCAATAAGGGCCGCCCCTACAAGGATGAATAACAATTTTTGTTGAAGGGTATTTCGAATTGAGATAAGTTAATCGAGATGATTCGTCTTTATTTTTTCCTCCCTATTGGAATCATAGCGATCTCCACGGCTTCGATTTTTACTAAGCTCTGTGACGCGCCCGTGTTGATCATCGCCACTTACAGGATGATCCTTGCCTCCCTTATGCTGATGCCCTTTGCATATTATAAAAAAACATGGAGAGGATGGGAGAGGAACGAAATGGGATGGTTTCTTCTCTCTGGTCTCTTTCTAAGCCTCCATTTTGCTTTCTGGATTGCCTCTCTGAAATACACCTCTGTGGCCAGTTCTGTAGTTCTAGTGACCACCCATCCCATTTTTGTTGGAATAGGGAGTTGGCTCTTCTTAAAAGAACGGATAGGGATGAATTTAGTTTTAGGGATTGCCCTCTCCGTTTTGGGGAGTGGATTGATCAGTTATGGAGATATGGGTCTTTCAAAAGAAGCATTGATGGGAGATGGATTTGCCCTTCTGGGTGCTATCGCTGCATCAGGATACTTACTCGTGGGAAGGAAGATGCGAAAGGAGCAGGATCTTTTCTCTTATATCTTCCCTGTTTATTCAACCGCTGGATTGATCTTGATTCTACTGTCTCTTATTTTTCAAAAATCATATTGGGGATATTCACCGTCCACTTATCTCTTTCTTTTTCTTCTCGCCCTTGTCCCTCAATTGATCGGTCACACAACCTTTAATTGGGCCCTAAAATACCTGTCGGCATCCATGGTGGCCATCACGATTTTAGGAGAACCCCTCGGGTCCACGATCTTAGCTTACTTTATTTTGGGCGAAGGACTGACGACCTGGAAAGTCCTTGGAGGAATTTCTATCTTCGTTGGAATTTTGGTTGCCCTTAAAAAGACTTTCAGATCTTGAGCGATTTTCAAAAATTTATTTTAAATTTTTTATAGAATAGAGTTGGGAGGTAGATGAAAAGATGAGATTTGTCATCCATGAACATCATGCCACACGTCTCCATTACGATTTCCGATTGGAAATTGCGGGGGTCCTCAAATCATGGGCCATTCCTAAAGGACCCTCTATGAACCCATCCGATAAGCGGCTCGCTGTCATGGTGGAGGATCATCCTCTTGAATATGGAGACTTTGAAGGAACCATTCCTCAGGGACACTATGGAGCTGGAGCGGTTCTCATCTGGGACTCAGGTGAGTTTCAGCCAGAAGGAGATCCAGAATCTGCTCTGAAAAAGGGGAGGCTGAGTTTTACCTTAAATGGTAAAAAATTAAAGGGTGGCTTTTCTCTCATTTTAATGAAAGGAAGAGGGAGTGGTAAAGATTGGCTTCTCATCAAGGGACAGGACTCCTTTGCCAAAAAGGACTGGGAGGTCAAAGGGGAACTGACGCCAGCAAAGAAGAAGAAACTCGCTGAAAAAATCCCACCGTGTGAAACCAGTTAAGAATCCAAAATATCAAATGACAAAGTTACAGTGTCATTAAGTCAATAACTGAAGTTTTGCACTTTTTACGCCCATAATTGTTCGAGGTAACTATCGAGAATATTTTGTTTAAATTGGATTCTCATATTTTTCATTGTCACGGTAACGT
>Ga0315281_10001739_pt1 | contig 32260 bp, 32 predicted proteins | sample YL17G07_0_MG_FD_204540 | JGI IMG/M metagenome (GOLD analysis project Ga0315281, IMG submission 204540) | Sediment microbial communities from Yellowstone Lake, YNP, Wyoming, USA - YL17G07_0 | ecosystem: Environmental > Aquatic > Freshwater > Lake > Sediment | place: USA: Wyoming | collected...
AAACTGAGAATGACTCCCTCATGTTCGACCAAATAATCGAATTTCTTTCTTGTCCGTTCTGAAACAAACTTTTCAACAGCTATTTTTTCAAAAATCCTTGCCAAACTGAAGGCCGCCCAAGACCCGAACATCAGACCGATCATAGAATAAATAAAACCAGCCTTCACTCCAAATAGGTAACCCCCTAAGAACTCAATCGCCCCTCCAGGTATGGGGGCAACGATCACTTGTATAATTTGGAGTAGAATATAAGCAAGGGGAGAATAGGCTCCGAAGGATAAGATCAATCTTTTTAATTCATGCTTATTATGGAGGCTATCGTAAATTTTACCGACTTGAGTCCATAGTTGGGAGTTGTATTGATAGACGAGAAAGAAAACAAATCCCGCCAAAATACAGAGAAGGAAAATCCATTTCCATTTTGTTCGAGAGGAAGTTGCCATAAATCAAAGTTATTCAACCACGGGCAATTTTTATGTTTCCATAACATAAAAAAGGCCTGGAGTAAACCCTATTGTTTAAAAAATGTCTGTCCGAGACGATCGATCCCTACCCTAGCCCTTTATTTACCCTTTTTATTTCAAACATTTCATTTAACGACGAGGTAAAGCAAATAAAAACAAAAAAGCCATCCAAAGGATGGCTTTCACACACCCTGCTCATTTTACCGACCACTCAATACTCTTATCGATTCTTTATGGCTTGGTAGACGTCTGAGATCACCTGTTTTGAGAACTTTTCCATGGCTTTGCTCATTCCTTTAGCAAAAGCTTCGGGTGTCTTTTCTCCAAAGGGTTCAATAAATCTATAATCCCGCTGGAAGATCACCTTGTCAGCGGTATCTTCTTTCTTCAGATCGAGAAAGGTTACACTTAAAGTGAGAATAGCCTTTCGCCCGTCCTTCTCACTCACCTCCAGAAATTCATCCACCTGCCCTTCCAGAAGATATCGGGTTTCCTCACTGTTGTTATAGGAGAAGACTGCCCGGAAGAGTCCCGAATTTCTCAAATCACGTGCCAAGTTGTCTGTTACCATGTCTCCGGGTTTAGTCCTCCAGCGATTATAAGCATCGACATTACGGAGATTGGGGCCTTCCTTATAAACCATCATTAAGGAGTCAAAGGTCTGGGCCACAGAAAATCGTTCTACCTTAATGAGCTCATTGATCTGAGCCATCTCTTTCAACACCGGGGGAGTATATTCCAGTGTATATTGATTCACTAAGTAAGCTGGTTTTGCTCCGAGACCGCACCCAGAAGCAAGAATCATGAGTAAAAGGATAAAACCTAGTTTTGGGAATTCCTGTCTCTTTCCTTCTGTAAAAGATTGTTTCATTATTTTTCCCCTCACACTCTTAACTTTAATTCCCCCTCCTTTGAGGAGGCGGCTGGCCGAAAAGGAGATCGGACGGACTGGCATAGACTCTCTCGATAAGCATATCTAAGGATTCAGAGGCCTTTCTCAGGTTTTCGCTGATAACCTTTACGTCATTTGTTATGGTAAGGCTTCTCTTGTCCAACCTGTCCACCCACTGGTTCAACTTTCCAATAGTTTCCTTAGCCTCTTTCAAAACAGCTTCTATTTCCCCTGAATTTACGATCTTATCTATTTTTGCGGTGGCACTTTCCAAATGGGCTCCTGTTTTGGCAAGGTTCAATGTTTGAATCTCTCCCTCAATATTAGTAGCAAAGTTCTGGAACTTAACCAAAGTATTTTTGACCTCTACGATTATCTCATCCAGTCTCTTTTCGGCCAAGGCATTATCGACTTTTGTAATGACACCGTTCAAATTAGCCACAGTCGATACAATCCCTTCCGATATCCCCTTCGCATCAATCTTGTTAAGATTTTCAAGAACCCCCTGAACTCCGGAGAGGATCTGTTTAATATCTGAGGGTTTCGAGGCGATAATCGGGTATTCAGAGGCAAAGCTTATTTTAGGTGAAAGATCCTGCTCTCCGGGTCCCTTACGATCAAGTTCGATGAAAACGATGCCAGTGATCCCTGCAGGCTTTAACTGAGCGATATGACTACGTTGTAATTCCCCTTTCAGGTTAATTTTCATCACCACCTCAATCAGGGCATTATCCGGAGCTACCCTTATCTTTTCTACTCTTCCCACATCAACTCCCCGGTATTTGACCGTTGAATCCGTCTGGAGACCTTGGACCGATTCGTCGAAATAGGTGACGTAGGTTCCACCTTTTTCAAAGTATTTGGAAGCACCTAACCAGATAATAGCAATCAACCCAATGGAGACACCTATGATAACGAAGAGTCCGATCATAAACTTGGATGTCTTTCTGGCCATCTTATGTTCCTTTCTCCTCCTGCTCTGGTACCTTTCGATTGAAAAAGTTTCTCACCCGCGGATCGGTCGCCTGGTCCTTCAGCCATTTCGGATTGCCTTCTGCAATAATTCCCTTTGCAGCCTTATCGAGCATAATAATCCTGTCAGCGATATTTAAAATCGATTGCAGTTCATGGGTAACGATCACCATCGTCGTTCCCATCCCTGCATTGATGCTTTTAATCAGTGAATCAAGTTCTGCGGAGGTAATGGGATCTAATCCTGCCGAAGGCTCATCGAAGAAGAGCACTGTGGGATCCATGGCCATGGCCCTTGCAAGACCTGCTCTTTTCTTCATCCCTCCGGATAACTCCTCAGGGAGGTGGTTTTCATAGCCGGCAAGCTGGACCATACCGAGTTTCATCTTGACGATGAGATCAATCGCTTCGGGAGAGAGATCGGTATATTCCTGGAGCGGCAAAGCCACGTTCTCAGCCAATGTCATAGAGCCAAAGAGACCGCCCGATTGAAAAGCGACACCGATGTCCAATCGTACCTTTTTCAATTCCTTTTCGTCGGCCTTTGTAACATCAATCCCGTTAATAACGATCTTCCCTGATTCGGTTTCGAAAAGGCCAATCATATGTTTCATCAGCGTTGATTTTCCACAACCGCTTCCACCCAGAATGACAAAGACCTCTCTCTTGTAAACCTCAAAGCTCACATTCTGAAAGACGGTATTGTTACCAAAGCGAGCTGTCAAATTCTCTACAGTGATAATGGGTGTTTGATCTGATCTCTGCATACTAAATATATGTAAATAGGATGGCAAATGCTGAATCCATCACAATGATGAGGAAGATCGCAGCGACCACCGCTGAAGTCGTTGCCGACCCCACAGCTTCTGCTCCCCCTCTGACCTGGAACCCCCTTTGACAACCAATTCCAGCAATCAACACCGCAAAAACCACGGATTTAATCAAGCTCTTTATGATATCCGTGATGCTGATCACCTTCATGGTCTCCTGGACATAAGTATATACGGTCAAGTCAAGGCCGAGCACTCCCACGACTAATCCTCCCGCAACGCCAAAGAAATCTGCGTACAAGGTGAGCACCGGCACCACCAGCATTGCCGCAAGGACCTTTGGAATGGCAAGGAACCGAGTCGGATCAAATCCCATGCTCACAAGCGCATCGACCTCCTCATTGACTTTCATCGTCCCGATTTCTGCAGCAAAGGCTGATCCTGACCGGCCAGCCACGATGATAGCCGTCATGATCGGTCCTAGTTCCGTTACCATAGCCACCCCCACCAGTTGGGCGACATAAATATTCGCTCCGAACTGTTTGAGCTGCAGAGAAGACATAAAAGCAATGATAAGCCCCAAGAGGAAGTTAATGAGCCCTATGATCGGAAGACCCTCCACTCCGGCTCTTTTCATGTAGAAAAGGAGGTCCTCCCATCGGATGGAACGGGGATGAATAAAGGAATAAATCAGGGCCGTGATAAGATCTCCTAAAAAAGTGACGATAGAAATAAAGTCGTTGAAAATCTTGAGACTTCCATCCCCGATCTGTTCAATGCCATTCGACTTTTTCTCACTGACAAAGGGTTTTATGGTAAGGGCTTTTCGGTTGATAAGACCCATAACTCTTTTTGCTTCATCGGTCACATTGACAAATTGAAATGGAATGGATTTCGCCTTGGCCTTATCTTCCAATTGCAAAAGTCCAAGAGCTCCTGCGCTGTCAAGGTATTCGATCTTTGAAAGATTTACCATCAGCTTCTTTGGAGCTTTCTCCATCAGAAGAACCTCTGTTTCGGACAGAAAGGTGTTCAAGTTCTCTATTTCTATGCGACCCGACAGCAAAAGAGAGACTTCTCCGCCTTTTTCACCCTGAACATTGATCGTGTATATCTTTTTAGAGTTCATTAACCTATTTATTAAAATCGAGGGCCAAGAATTGCTTTATGCTCAAACCGTAATCCTTTTTTACTTCGGTTGGATTGAATCCTAAGACGATGGCACCAATAATCTTTTTTTGCTGAACCAAAGGAACGCAGATAATCAATAACTCAGAATGGTCCTGGAAATATAGCCGTTCTTGAACAATCTTCTTCTTTTTAAAAGCCTTTTTCACAAAATCATATTTGGAGAAATCCTCCTCTCTGAAAATCCCAACGACATATCTTCCAGCAACAGTCACCGCATTCTTGTCCAGAATCCCGATTCCAAAACAGATGGGTTTTCCCTCTTTCTCAGCATCTGATATGATTTTATCCATCCCCGCCTGGATGTCACTGATATTCTTTTTCGATACGGGATCCATTAAACACGCCGTCAAAGTTTTAATCGCTCTCTTCGCCTCTTCCTTGAAAGAAGAAACGGATTGACTGGCATCGGTCACCTCAGTGACAAACGGAGAGAATCCCAATAAGACAAACCAAAGTATCAACATTCCCAATAATAGAAAGGATGACCGAATTTTGGAGAAACCGAGGCCCCTATTTCGTGGATATTTTCTTTTCATTCTCTTTTCCCTCCAGCAAAAAAAACTTATTCCCCCAGACGATGGGGCCTGGGGATAAGCACCCGAATCTGTCCCGTTAAAATAAATAAACGGGCAGGCTTTTAACGATCGCGTTTGGGGATTTTAGCACGTTAAGGATTCCAGTCGAATGAATATTTAGTTGATATGCTTATACTGCTAAACGGTTTTTATGTCAACTGCAACAAGGCCTCAGAATAAAAAAAATGGGGAAGTCTTTCCCCATTTAAACCCGAAAATCCGGAATGTCTCAAATAATGGATATTGTCTGAAAGATTTAATCCACCTTTATCCAGGTTTTGTCCGTATCATATTTTTCCATGGCGTTAACAATTTTTGAGATCCGCCAAAGACGGGACCGAGTGCCCGCCCTTGGCAACCCCAATTTATAAGGTTTCGTAGAAAGATTTTTTCAAAAATTTAAAGGAAGCAACAAATTTGTCAAAGACGTCGAAGGCGGATAGATCGTAAGACCCATCCATAGGTCTCCATTGGGTAATATAGAAGCCTACAATCCGGTCACCCCGTTTCCCGAAGACCACTTTGGCTCTGACCTTCTCCTTTTTTACTGGGTCCTTTCCCTCTACCAATACTACCAGCCCTTCTCCACCAACGACCTGAACCTTCTTTCTGTTTAAAATTTGAAACTGAAGAATCGCATTGAAAAGAAACCTCTTAAAAAATTCCCTTTCCCTCCCCTCGAACGATGCTGCTGTACACCCAAAAGGATCCTCATCATAAGCAAACGTGGTGACAGAGGGAAAGGGTCCAGGGTCTGATCTCATAAATCCGAAATTTATATCATTCTCGCCTGCTTCCACCCGTAGTAATTTCCAATCCGGGGGAGGGGGCATAAACTCAAACTCGTCTTCCCAGATGACCGTTCCCTGAGGAGTCAATCTGTAAGGAACCTTCTTAGAGGTTTGCGTCGAGGCACAGCCGGAAAGCCAGGCCACGACCAACACAAAACACAGAACCGTCAGCAATTTTCTTTTCATTGTTTTCCTCCTTCCTGGTTCAGCTTCTTGAGGAAGAGGAGAATATCCTTAAACTCAGGTGAACCATCCCTGACATAACGAATCACCCCAGTCTTATCGATAATAATTGTCCGTCTCCCGAAAATGGGTTTCCCCTCAGGCTGAGTTTGAAAATAGGCACCCAGAAATGCGGTCACATTTGAAAGAATGGGGAAGGTTAAATCCAAACTTTTTGCCCAATATTTTAATGTTGTCACATCATCTCGACTGACGCCCACGACCCGGGCGTTGAAGCGCTCATAGAGGTAAAGGTTCCTCTGATGGCCCTCCATTTCGCCCGTTCAGACAGGGGTGTAGGCAGCCGGGAAAAACGTAATGATCAGATGATGCTTCCCATAATACTCATCCGCATAGTTGATGGTCCGATCGTGCGTTGAGGGGAGCGTGAAATTGAGTGTCTCTCGGCCGATCAACTCGGATTTTTTCTGTGCTTCTGCATTCGAAAAAGGCAAAAGCAACAGAGCGAACAAAAACAACCACAACAACAGATACAACCTACTTCTCATAATGACCTCCTTTCATTCAATTTATATGTTCTTATTTTAAATGGAAAAATCAGTGAATCACAAGAGGGGGACAAAATTTCAGAAAATGGAAACCTCACGCTTCCCTAATTCGATTTCAAATGAACATCCAGTAGTTCCCGGGAAAAAATAAAAGGGTTAGTAAAATTAACTAACCCTCAAAAATTATTTGGCGTCCCCAACCGGACGCCTATGGAATTGTCAAAAACTTATCTTGCGGATATCATTGAACAAATGACGCTTACTTAATTCTTTTGTTTACCCTCTTATAATCGTTCCTTTAGGTATAGCAAAAATGGAACTGTGGGCAGAGGACCCACCACCGGCAATGAAGTTTTGGTTGTCAACCACCTCTGGCCACGCGGCGCTGCGAGGTGGGGTCATTGGAATGGGAATTCTGACCTCAGTGTCGAGACTGATGGGACAATAAAATGAGAGGGAAGGAAGGTTTTCATATTCTCTGAGATTCGTCACCAGGTAGGCTACGGGGAAGTACTTCAGGATGCTGAATATGCCCATACGGTCAAACCGTCCACGGGTTACTGGCATCAAAACGTCACGAATGACAACAACATGTGGGTATGGATAAATCCAGTAGAATACGTTCAGATCCTGGGGAAGTGGCACCGTCTTATCAAGCACAAACTCACGCATGGCCTGATCCGGCTTTGTGTCTTCCACCTCAGACTTAGCACCGAGAAGGTGGCCGAAAAGCGCTCTGAGTAGCCGTGCGGGTTTTGTGGCATATCCTACGGACGATGGGAGTTTGATTGTCGTTTTTAGGAACTGGCCTACCCCGAGTGCAAAATCATTAAGGGTGGGGTCATATTCAGTACCCAAGAGGTTCCGATTGCATTGGGTGCAGACCGTTCTAAACTTCACGCCATTCTGCGTTTCCAGGTGTTTTGGGCGGTCCTCACGTCCAGTCAATTGCTCCAAGATAGTGTACTGATCGAGAGGCGCGACATCGATACCCCCTTGTGGGGGAACATGATCCCAAGTGAGTTCGCATGGCTGCTTGCATATGTTGCAGATGCCCGTCTTCTCTCGCTTCACCTTAACGTATTGGATTGGCAATGTAGATGCATTCATCGAGTTTGTGGGGCCAATGACCTGTACTAACCGGATACACAACAGGGGCGGTCAGGTTTAGTGTAAGTCAGTCAAGCCGGACTGTCGCCTACCCAGAAGGTATGTGGCCGCCGATTCTCAGTGCTCTCAGCAGCGGGTACAATTCAACTCCAGGTCGACTGACATGCATTTGAATCCCTTCCCAGTTGCTGAAAAGTGCAAAGTGAACCTTTGCACCATCCAGCTTCATGAACACGTCCTCAATACTCTTTGGCTCGTGCTTCAGGCCAGTAGTGATCCAAGCGCCTTGAAGTCGGACATTCGGATCGCACGCAACGAGCTTGGTCTCAAGGCTTCGGAACAAGGCATCCGCATTAGGCGCAGCGCCAGGAATCTTCTGAAGACCAGCATTGAGTCCTGGCACAATCTCCATCAAGTGTGATATCAAGTCCGTTAGGCGATACTTGACGTCAATTATGACCTCCGGCAAACCGGTCACGGTCAGACACCAATCTATCTTCGTATTGCCGACGCCAAGACCAGGCACTTCGAAGTGAGCTGATACCAATGGGTCTGCCCATGCCAAGGGGAGCATTTCCGTTAGAACATCTTGGTGCTTGGCTGCAACGCTCAGCCGTTCGAGCCACGTTGAAAGTTGAGATGGAGTAAGGAATCTCTGAGCTGCGGCTACGGCCAAGAACAACCAATCAACTTGAGGAGTCTGCTCAGTGCCAGTCGCCTGGGTTCCATCCGGTAGTTGATTGAAGGGAACGCCAAACTCATACATCTCCACTTCCGAAGGGGCGAAGATCGTTTTGATTGCCCGACTTCCCTGAATCCTTGTAGGAAGTACCCGCCAGACTTTCTCTGCGTCTGCAGCTGTCGACCCTTGACGCGCGGCGGCGTCAGCGAGTGCATCTCGAATCGATCGCGAAGAAGTTAGAAACTCAGTTGGCAGCATGGTGAACTTCATTTAGTTTAATATTGCCTCAGTTTGCGATCAATCCTTGCATTAATTCCAGATAAATGATTTATCCAATATTTTCGAGATGAATTATCTCTAAGAAGGCTATCTATCAAAAGATTTTGGTCCTTGTTGTTGCTTCCCTCCATGTAACGCCGCAACCCTTTGCCAGCGATAAGGGGTGAATTACTATCAATACTTTCTCTGAGGGATGTAACCAAACAATCGGTAGCTTCCAACCCCTTCTGCATTGTGTGCATGTCCCGGCTTACTTTCTGGTCCATATATCGGAATTGTTCCAGTGCTTCAACGTCTTTGACCAACTCAGTAATTTTCTCAAACGATGAGGCTCCTATTTTCCCTTTGAGATCGCCTAAAATCTTTCTTAAATCGTGTCCATGTTTCTCTATCTTTACTTGTGGACGTACGACTTTTCTTAAGGCTTTGAGATATTTCTCCGTTGCCTGGTGTAAAAGGTACCCACCTGAAGATCTAAAGAAAAAATTATCACTCATTAGCAGAAATCTCGCTGAGCAATATGTTAAATCTGCATCCAATAGCCATTTATGTCTATCATCAAATGCCCTTAATTCGTGAAGTTGTTTGGTTAAACTCACCACTATATCACCGTTAGATTTAGCCAGTCACTCATAAACGCCGTCTGAGCCAAAAATGAAACGCGCTTGCTCTTGCACCAACACTCGGTACGCAGCAAAACATTCAAACACCGCCTGGTACTGCTCTTCAAGCGCAGCACAAACCTCATCCGTGGATAATGGATTGGATCCCCCCAACCCGTATGCTACCTTCCCTGATTTTTCTGTGATGCGCACAATGGGCTGAGTAACCCCGACCACGAAACTTGGCGGAAAACGGTGATGAAATTTGTTTCTGACCTCGCACAACTTAGTCTTAAAATAATCATCATTTATATGAGCAAGCCTTTCATTGAACCGTTCGAACCCATCCCAATGCAAGGACACCTTTTTCATCACTTTGTAATCTATGTTTCTATCCGGTTTTAAATCGTCCTTCCAATTAGCTACCTTCTTACGATTGGCCTGATGGGATAAATGCGAGACTGACAAGATAAATCTCGACCTAATAGCATAGGGCAGGTCCATTGCTAAATGAGCAACCGGCATAACAAATTCATTAGCTATCTCTAATTTGTCTCCTTCATCCGGAAATTCCTTTAACACTTTTGACCAGACTGAGAGGCGATCTTTGCTTACAGCTAGCAAGTTGCCATCGTTAGCAATTTCCTTGGCATGCTCCTTGGCCATTTCGACGAAAGGTAACCACTCAATAGGAACGGAACTTGGAATCTGTAGCCAGCCATACGGCATTAACGGTAAATCCCAACGCAGGTCTTTTAACTTACTTCGATACCGAGCATATACGTCAAAATAGAACTCGTCATCCATTCGGTAATCACCTTTTTTTCCTGTCATTATAGCCACTTCCGGATATAATTTCAATTATTCCAGTGACTTAACGACTCCCGACACTCCCTTCTCAGGTTCAGACATCAACTTTCACACTTTCTTACATCATGTCGACTGGTAATTGCCGAGGTATTCTTGGCCGGTGGTCATTTGCTCTTTTCTCTTTTCAAGAATTTTCCTTCTCATATCCTCATCCGTGTTCTCAATCAGGGGCATCATGAATTCGACCACCTTGCTTACCTTTCTGTATTCCTGCTCCAACGTTTCCACCTTCTCCATGAGTTGCCTGCTTTCTTTCTGGAGTCTGGTCGTCTGGCCCAGGTCCCCTTTTTCCGCAATCTCACCGAAAATTATTCCTTGATTCTGACCAAGCGGGGTGAGCTTACCAGGCAGATCCTCGATAATCTTATCGAGCCGAAGACGTTTTCTGAACTCTTAAGACATCTGAGGGTCCATCACAGCGTGGCCGTGTCCATTGTCAAACATCTAATATAAGATGGATTCATAGCGCTCTTCAAAAATATGAATCCGACGAGGAAAATCTACCGGCTTACCAGGAAAGGAGAAACCATAAGAGAAAAACTGGAGTGAATTGTAAAAGTTCTCAATTGAAGACTAACTTACCCCTGGTCATCTGCCCTAATCAGCGTTTGATTTGACAGATAGTGTCAGAAGCTTTAGGAAAATACTCGTCGCCGCTTCTTCTCCGCGACCCGCGCCGCCATCGCGCTATTTACATTCTCTAAGAAAAAGAGCATAAAAATGATATTACAGCGTTACGGTGAAAAGTGAAAAGAACGCAAGACTTCTCTCAGATAGTCGTAATCGAGTCTGTGTCATCAGGCCTTCATTCTGGTCGCCACGTTTACGAGGATCTTCAGACGTTTAATGCAGCCTTCCAAAAAGATCTCTCTATTCAATACATAGAAGCGCCGAATCTCCAATTATTTTGGGCGTCCTTTGATCGAATCCTCGACGATATTAAATCTCATGGATATTATCCAATCCTACATCTCGATTGTCACGGAAGCTCTGATACTAAGGGAATTGTTTTAGCAGACGATTCGTTCGCGTCCTGGAGCGACCTCAAACCAAGACTTATCGAAATCAATCGTCTGACCCAGTGTAACTTACTGATCGTTCTCGCATCGTGTTATGGCGGATATCTCTCCCAGGTATGCGACCCCACCGACCGCGCCCCTTTTTGGGGGTTAATTGGACCTACAGGCACTGTGCCTTCTATCGATTTAGAACAAGGGTTTTCCGCCTTCTATCGTAGATTGCTTCAGAGCCTCGATGGTGATACTGCACTCGATGCATTGCGCAAGGTCAATCCTTCTATAAAATATGCATTTGTTCCAGCAGAGTTCTTTTTTAAGTATGTATCGGTAAACTACCTCATCAAATATTGCAACCCTCAAGCTCTCGATGACCGAGCCACAAACATGTTGCTCAAGATTGGAGCACCTTTCAAAAAAAGGAATGTGAAGCGTCTAATAAAAAAAGGAATCCGCCTTCTTTTAAAAAGTTTGCACGCAGGTTCTTCATGGTTGATCTATTTCCACAGAATGCGTCAAGGTTTTCTGTACCCCCTAAAGATATATACGCGTTAGCAGAACGTTTCAAAGAAGGCGATATCTTTTATCTTAGGAATCTCATGAAACCAATCTTCCGTTCATGAAAAAACACAAATTGTTTATTCACAAGTGAGGAAAATATGAGCATAAGAGGATAGACTTTGAAAATGGCGACTTCAGGAACAAGCCACCGTGATACTTGACAACGTCCGTATGGCCAAATCTTGACTTTCACAGGTTATCGTTGGTTCATTTCTTCAATTTGTCCGTTTCGCCTGTCTTCTCCTTTTCTATTATCGCTTTGACAGCTCCTAATGCGTTTATGCCCGTCGGAACAAAGCCTTCTTCTTCACCTTGTTTATCATTGATAAATTTCCTCTGGAAATCATCCAGCATGTTTAATAGTGGCTGTATTAATTTATCTCTTTCATCAGGATGGATACCGCTTAGTTTCTCCCCCATTTTTCTGGAGAGCTCACCGAGCCTTCCATTCAATTTATTCCAGTCCTTTTCGTAGTCAACCCAATTATGAGCTTCATTATTTTCCGTAGCCTTATTAGCTTTCCAAATTAATTTGTCATTTATCGCATCCTTAATCTCCACAAGTGTCTTTAGTATGTCCTCCCTACTCCTTTCCATAATCTTACGTTCTTTTGGCGTCACAAGGTATTCTCCCATTTTTATGACCCTCCCTTATTCTTCTTTGACTATCACGATAGCTGATACGCTTCTCTTTTGACCGGAATTATGCCGACCTATCGATTCTCAGTGATTCATTCGAATTTGGCTGCCAGCGAGCACTAAATCATGCTGCTCAATGCCAACATTCTGCCATGCAGGGGGTTAGATTTCAAGATAAATTCAATTTTTTCTCTTCCCTATAAACTCTTTCAAATAATTCATGTATTCCTTGACGGGGCCGCAGAATACCTTTCTGAATCTCGTCCTGCACCTGCTGAATTTCGGGGTGGTTATTTCTTTGGTTATGTAGGCTATGATTCGTCTCCCCTCTGAAGCCCGTATTCGTTGAAGAGTATTTCAGGGATGATCCGATACCAATCTTTGAATGAAAGTCGCAGTATTGTGGATCGGAAAATCGTTTATCTGCATGGGCGTTGGCCGAGTATGGCGAAGTCTATCGACAGGAGGGAAACAATGGGGAAAGATCAAACCCTAATCAGAGTTTTTCTTGGATGACGTTGGCGCCTTTGGGAGATATTTTTTGGCCTCGTTTAATTCAGCCTTGGCCATATCCATAAAATCTAAACCCGAATCAATGCGATTGCGAACCTGGGAACTAATTATCTGTCCAGAATCTAATATTACTCTTATATCCCTTTGAGCATATTCAAGCTTACGAAAAGCGCCCGAAAGAAGAAGAGGAAGTTCGGAGGAAATATGGGTAGCGTGATAAACAGCGGAGGGAGCATCAAGTGGAACCAAGTCGATAGTTGAGGGGAGGGGAACATGGCTTCCCTCGAGGGCTTTGATTCTACCTTTCCACTCTTCAATATTGTCAAGAGCTGTAGCAATGGAGGATTGAACAACTACCCTTGCTAAACGCCACGTATCTTCTCTTTGTTGCCATAATAAACGGTTTGATTCCTCTAAAGCAGATGCCTGACGTTCAATAGCCTTACTAGTCTTTTCGGACTGCTTCAAGATTCTATGTGTGCTCCAGGCGTAGTAGAGGGTTACAATGACTAAAGCAATGGTTGCGACTGCGGCCCAATCTATTTGATAAAACCACATTGGCAGCTGACCTAAAAATGCCGGAAAATAATTATGTTTGGGGCACCCAGAGGGCACCGGAAGCATATTTTAAAATGAGTCGATTTTATAGCCCATTGAATTTCCTGGCGTCCCCAAGGGGATTCGAACCCCTGTTGCCGGCGTGAAAGGCCGGTGTCCTTGGCCGACTAGACGATGGGGACGCTAAAGTTGGTGGGCCGTACTGGACTCGAACCAGCGACTCTCTGCTTAAAAGGCAGATACTCTACCGCCTGAGTTAACGGCCCTTCAGTCCAGAGTAAGAGAAAATTTGTTGAATTGTCAAGTAAAAATGAAGAACTACTTTCTAAGCGATTTCTTTACAAAGGGGTTTTTAACCTCTACCGTCTCATCTCTTTCTGAACCAACAGAAATCATCGTGATTTTTGTACCGATCAATTTTTGAATTCTTTTGAGATATCGCTTTGCATTTGTTGGAAGGTCTTTAAAATTTCTCACTCCCTTAATTTCAGTTTTCCATCCTCTCATCTCTTCATAGACAGGTTCAGAATGTTTCAATATTTCGAGGTTAGAAGGAACATGGTAAAAGACCTTTCCGTCTGCACGATATCCCACACAAATCCTGATCGTATCGAAATCATTTAAGACATCCATTTTGGTAATCACTATTTCCCGAATACCGCTGACCCGGATGGAATGGTTGACCCCTACCGAATCGAACCAACCACATCTCCTCGGTCTCCCAGTGGTCGCACCATATTCCCCTCCCCTCTGACGGATTTTCTCCCCCCATTCATCTTGGAGTTCTGTCGGGAAGGGGCCCTCCCCGACTCGGGTGGTGTAGGCCTTCGCTATTCCGATCACAGAATTGATCATCGTAGGACCGATCCCTGAACCTGCACAGGCATTTCCCGCCACCGTATTTGAGGCGGTCACATAAGGATAGGTGCCGTGATCTATGTCTAACAGGGCTCCTTGCGCTCCTTCAAATAGGACGTGCTTCCCTTTCTGAATTTCTTCATGAAGGATGAGCGAGGTATTTTTCACATATTTTTCAAGTCGATTCTTATATTGAAGGTATTCATCAAAAATTTCTGCGAACTCAAAACCTCTATCCTTTAACACTTGGGTTAAATAGATATTTTTCTGGATAAGATTTGCTTCTAACTTTTCTCGAAATACCTTTTCATCGATAAGGTCAACCACCCGAATCCCGCATCGAACCACCTTATCTTCATACGCAGGACCTATCCCCCTCCCTGTGGTGCCAATTTTGAAAGTTTTTTCTCTGGCGACATCAATTCTCCGATGATAAGGGAGGATGAGGTGGGTTTCCTCGCTGATCATTAGCTGAGAATCATCTTTGAAATATCCTCTCTTTTTAATCTCATCAATCTCTCCAATCAACACGGCCGGGTCCAACACTACCCCATTACCGATAATGCATTTTTTGTTTTCGTAAAGGATACCCGAAGGGATGAGATGGACGACAAATTTTTCCCCTTTTAAAACGATCGTGTGCCCAGCATTATTTCCCCCTTGGAACCTCACCACGAGATCGGCATACTGGGTCAACAAATCGACGATTTTCCCTTTCCCTTCATCTCCCCATTGAGCTCCGACGATAATGACGTTAGCCATTCTAAATTAGCCCTCCACTTCCTTAAAAATTAGTAAATGGTAAACCCATCTTTTAAAGGCTGAGCAAAAATGCCCAGATGCAAGGCACCCCCGCCTGCGGCAAGCAGGCGAAATCCATAGGAATGAGACGTACATCGAAGTACGCCGCAGATGGGTATTTTTTATCACCCGCTATAATTGAATTTGACGAACCGAGATGATATTCGGCAACCTCAAAATATCACCCAGCATCCCTGGTGGCAAGGGAGCATCCAAGTGAAGCAGTGAGATCGCATTGCCACCCATTCGATCGCGCCCAAACTGCATCGTCGCAATATTGATATTTCGAATCCCCAAGGCATTCCCAATATTCCCGATCACCCCGGGTTTATCATAATTGTTCACTAACAGGATATATCCCTCGGGAAGGGCCTCAATGAAAAAATTGTTGAGTTTGACGATCCGTAATTCCCTCCTCCCGAAGAGGGTCCCTGCAATATAATTTTGTTCCATCTTCGATCGGGCAGTGAGGGCAATTAAACTTGCAAAATCTTCTCCCCTCGCACTGGTAGATTCTGTGATTCTTATTCCCCTTTCTTTCGCCATGATTGGAGCATTCACGAAGTTCACAGTCTCGCCGACAAAAGGTGTGAGGAGACCTTTTATGACCGAAATCGTGATCGGTTTTGTCCCATATTCCACGATCTCACCTTGATATTCGATCAGCACCTCATCAATGGCGTAATTTGAAATCTGACCTAAAAAACTTCCCAGCTTCTCCCCTAGCCGGAGATAGGGTCTCAAGAAAGGAAGGATATCCGGGCTGACCGCTGGCATGTTTACAGCATTGCGAGCTTCTCCCAAAGTTAAATAATCGACAATCTGGTGTGAAATGGCAATCGCTACATTCTCCTGAGCCTCTTCTGTGGCAGCTCCTAAGTGGGGAGTGCTGATCACCTCTTCTAATTCCAGCAGAGGGTTCCCTATGGCAGGTTCTTTCTCAAAAACATCTAAACCTGCCCCAGCCACCTTCCCTTCCTTAATGGCATCGTAAAGGTCTTTCTCATTGATGATCCCCCCACGAGCACAATTGATCACAATCACACCCTTCTTCATCTTTGCGAAGGCATTTTTATCAATGAGATTCCGCGTTTCATCCGTTAAGGGAGTATGGACAGTGATGAAATCAGACCGGCTTAGCAGTTCATCAAATGAAACGAGGTCAACCCTTTTCTTCTCAGCGACCTCTTTTGAAAGATATGGATCATAACCGATCACCTTCATCTTCAGACCCCTTGCACGATCAGCAACGATCGTCCCAATGACCCCAATACCGACCAGCCCAAGGGTCTTATTATAAAGCTCCACTCCCATAAACTTTTTCTTTTCCCACTTGCCGGCTTTCATCGAAGCTGTCGCTTGGGGAACTCTCCTTGAAATAGAAAGGATCATGGCAATCGTGTGCTCTGCTGCGGCGATGGCATTCTCCTGGGGAGTATTCATCACCACGATACCCTTCCTGGTGGCGGCCGGAAGATCTACGTTATCTAAACCAATCCCTGCCCTTCCGATCACTTTCAAACGTTTTCCTGCCTCGATAATATCGCCCTTTAATTTCGTCTCGCTTCGAACAATGATCCCATCGTATTCCGGAATAATTTTTTTCAATTCTTCCGGAGAAAGTCCGATCTTAAGATCGTATTCCAGGTTCTTCGCTCTCTCTAGTATTTCCAGTCCCTTCTTTGATAAAGGGTCGCTCACTAACACTCTTTTAATCTCCTCCATCTCTCCTCACCTCGATCCGCCTCGGCCTCCCTTTATTTCATCAAAATCTCTTCAGCTGCCTTCACCCCTGTTCCCAGTTCAAATTGATAGCCCATTTCCTTCAAAAGCATCTCCAGGGCTGAAATCACCATCACCATGTCCAGGCGCCCATAGTATCCCAGATGGGCGATTCGAATGATCTTGCCTTTTGCCTGATCCTGGCCTCCTGCCACAGTGATCCCAAACTTCTCAAAAAACAGGTTCTTCAATTTCCCCCCCTGTATTCCCTCTGGAACTTTGACGGCTGTGACAGCATTGCTTGGTGAATCAGGGGCGTAAAGTTCAAGGCCTAACGCTTTCATCGCGGCACGGGTAGCATCTGCCAACTTTTCATGGCGCTGAAAAACTCCCTCCAGACCTTCTTTTCGAATCAGATTGAGTGATTCCCTTAAGCCCACGAATAAAGAGATGGCCGGTGTAAAGGAATTCTGATTTTTCTGGGCAGATTTCAACTCCTTTTTAAAGTCAAAATAGAATTTGGGTAAGTTGGACCGTTCCACGAACTTCCATGCCTTATCACTTAAAGCCGCAAACGCGAGGCCGGGGGGAAGCATTAAGGCCTTTTGAGAACCACTGATCAGAACATCGATCCCCCATTCATCCATCGGGAGATTGAACACCCCAATTCCTGTAATGGCATCAACGACGAGTACCGTCTCTTCATATTTTTTTACGATCTCCGCAATCTCCCGAATAGGATGTTTTGCACCGGTCGAGGTTTCGCTGGCTTGAGTGTAAACCGCTCGAATGGAGGAATTGGAATCCAGGGCCTTTTGAATCTGCTTCGGATTCACTGCCTTTCCCCAATCCACATCAATAGGAATAAACTCAATTCCATAGGCCTTGCAGATCTCTCCCCATCTCTCACCAAACTTTCCCCCACGAATCACCAGGGCCTTGTCCTCTTTGGACAAAATGTTAGAGACCGCTCCTTCCATAGCACCCGTCCCAGAAGAGGTAAAGATCAATACCTCATTTTTGGTCTGAAACAGGAATTTCAACGCTTCCCGGATCTCGGCAAAGATTTTTTCAAACTCTGGTTCCCGGTGGTGCATGATGGGTTCTGCCATCTTGAGAAGTACTTCCGGCGGAAGCATGGTCGGTCCAGGTGAGAACAAATATTTTTTTTCCATATCAGACTCCCTTCGAGTGAGAAAAACCTAATAATATTATTTTATATTCCCCTTTATGTCAATACTCTGTACTCTCCTCTTTTTGAAAGCTCCCCGCCCAAAGGGTGGTACTTCCCGGATACGAAGGATCATTTCATAGAATGCCCGTTCTTGTCTGCCGCAGGCCGGGAAGTTAAACGGGAAGTTAAAGGGGTTGACTTTTGGTGAATTATTTTCTAATTTTTTAATAATCTATGGAACCGATGGCGACTAAAACATTGGCTGAAATCTATCTTCAGCAGGGCCATCTTCAGGAGGCTTATGAGATTTACAAAGCCCTTGCTGAAAAAGATCCCTTTGACCAAGAGATACAGAAGAAGGTGGAAGAATTAAGAGAGAAATTACACCCCTCCCCTCCTTCCAATTTTCTCTATCCCCCTTCCAAAGAAGAAAAGATCCGCCATCTCGAGAAATGGTTGGCCAATATCCGGAAAGGGAGAAGATCCTAATGGAGAACTCTCTGTACGAGGAACGTTTAAATTCTATCCGGAAAAAACTGGCTTCAAACCACCTGGATGGGATTCTCTTTAGCAGTCTTGAAAATATTCGCTATCTTTGTGGTTTTACGGGGAGTGATGGTGCCTTCGTCATCACCCAAAAGGAATCCTTCTTTCTTACGGACTCCAGATACTGGACACAGGCAGATGAAGAGGTCGGGGGATCACAGATCATCCACTATAAAAAGAAAATGGAGGGGATTGCCTCCCTCTTATTAGACTTAAAATTAAATAACATAGGCTTTGAGTCCACCTCTCTTATCTTCTCATCTCATCTATTCCTTTTGGAAAGGTTGGCCAATGAGGCAAAACTGATTCCTCTTGAGGATGAATTAAAAAATCTGAGGGCTGTAAAAGATGCTCAAGAACTGACTCTCATCCGGAGGGCCATTGATATTTCATCCAACGCCTTTTCCCACATTATGGAAACATTTAAAGAAGGCGTTCTGGAGAGAGAGGCCGCCCTGGGTATGGAATCCTTTATGAAACGCAGTGGTGCGGATGCCCTTGGATTTGATATTATCATTGCTTCTGGGAAGCGATCAGCTCTCCCTCATGGAAGGGCAAGTGGTAAACGAATCGAAAAGGGAGACTTTATCCTGATCGATTTTGGTTCAGGGTTTCAGGGTTACCATTCCGATCAGACACGCACAGTGGTCTGTGGCAAACCCTCCTCAGAGCAGAAAAAAATCTATCACATAGTAAAGGAAGCTCATGACAAGGCCATTGAGATGGTTCGTCCGGGTCTACCTATCCAGAGGGTGGATGCTGCCGCAAGGGATCATATTCGAGATCAAGGATTTGGGGAATATTTTGGCCACGGAACAGGCCATGGCATCGGCCTTGCCGTCCACGAAGACCCCGTGGTTAATATAGAAAATAAAGAGCTGGTACAGGAGGGAATGGTTTTTACAATCGAACCTGGCATCTATATACCTGATTGGGGAGGGGTCCGAATCGAGGATATGGTTCGAGTCACCTCTCATGGAGCAGAAGTATTAACTTACCTTCCTGATGAGTTGAGGTTGGTTTAAAAATCCCTTGACAATCCTCAATCATTTTTTATATTTTGAAATTTAATAAGCGATCACTGATTCAGCCACTTGAACTACGGCGCGGGCATAGCTCAGTTGGTAGAGCATCGGCTTCCCAAGCCGAGGGTCGCGGGTTCGAACCCCGTTGCCCGCTCCAAATTTTTTTTCTAAGTAATTTTATGCTTGCTTTTTAAAATTTTTTTTGTATACTTAAAATCTAAATCACTTCATTAAGAGGAGGAAAGTATGGCCGGAAAGAAACCCCTGACTAAAGCCCAGATCGTTTCATATTTTGCAAAAAAGTTTGACCTCAAAAAAGTGGTTGCTTCCTCAGTCATCGATGAGATGGCAGCGTTAGCAATCGCCGAGACCAAAAAGGCAGGAGTCTTTACCTTCCCTGGGATCGGCAAACTCGTCCTTGTTAGGCGTAAGGCACGTCTGGGAAGAAATCCGGCCACCGGTGAGCCGATCAATATCCCAGCCAAGACCGTAGTGAAGATGCGTGTCGCCAAGGCTTGCAAGGAAGCGATCGTTCCACCAAAGAAGTAACTATTTTTAACTTGACACAGGCGAGTTTAATTGAGAGACCTTCTGCGTGGAGGGAGGTGTATATCTATACCTTAGTGGATATTTAAATTCTTCTAACCTTTTTACAGCGGGGAAGGATTTGTTTCCCCACTGTAAAAATTTCTAGTGGGAAAAACCTTTTATTTTTTTCTTTCGACTTTGAGAGAGACCGTATTATAGCGGTCTGGACATTCAACTTCTATCAGACCCTTATCCCACCATGGATATTTCCCGTCAAACTGCATCGCATTAAGGTAGGGAAAGATATCATGATAAAAAAAGCCACAGAGCCCACCTGAATCGTAGCAATTTAATTCAAACTTCTGCCCCGCTTTGTGGTTGGCATGGCAGGACCCTTTCAATCCTGTCACAGTAGCTATAAACTTTACCCCTATCTTCTCCTCTTCCATGGCGATCCCTCCCTCCATCAAATTTTTCCTGAACTCTTCACTCATAAATCAGATTAAAAAGCCTGTTAGCCAGTTCCTGATTCAGCCCTCTTAAAATTTTATATTCTTCGATGGCGGATCCTCTATCACCCAACCTCAAATAGGACATACCCAAGTTGAGATGGGCTTCAGCCAAAGAGGGTTTTAATCGGATCGCCTGTTTGTAGGATACGATCGCTTCCTCGAAGCGTCCTGTATGGAAATAGGCGGCGCCCAAGTCTAAGTGCCCTTCTGGGTAATCAAATCTGATGCGAATCGCCTCTTTATAGGAATCGATGGCTTCTTCATATTTCTTTAGGGCAGCATAATTATTCCCGAGATTATAGTGAGCCAGAACAAAATCAGGTTTGAGGCGAATGGCCTCTTTGCAAGATTCGATGGCTTCCCGATAACGTCCGAGCCTCTGATAAGACCATCCCAAATTATTATGCGCTTCGGCGAGATTGGGTTTGAGTTGGATGGCCTGCCTGCAAGATTCAAGAGCGTCACCATAGAGACCCACCATTCCATAAGCAACACACAAATTGTTATGGATGTCAGCATCCTCAGGTTTAATGCGAATGGCTTGTTTGTAAGGTCCGATCGCCTCTTTGTACTGCCCGAGTCTGGCCAAACAATACCCAATCTGGAAATAAGCCTGAGCATGGCCTGGGTTTCTCTTGACCGTCTCAATCAAATAGGGGAGAGCCTTCTCATAATCTTCTGCCCAGAGGAAACGAAGTCCAATGGTGTAAAGTCCTTCTGCCGAGGCAAGCCATTCTTTCATTCTTCCTTCTTCATGCTCTGAAAGAGTTTTCCCCTGACCCTTGGTCAGTTTTGCTATCCTTTCTCCAGGAATGGCAAAATTGAGATTCTGACCTGCCACAATAAAAAAGGTGGCAATTCCCATCACTTCCCCTTTCATGTTAATCACGGGACTACCACTTGATCCGGGCGATATTGGGGCGGTCACCTGAATGATCTTTCCAAATCCAGGAATCTCTCTTACAGCAGAAACAATTCCGTCTGAGACAGTTTTATCAAGTCCGAGGGGGGTTCCGATGACGATAATCCTTTCTCCTACTTCGGGCATGGTGGTGACGATCGACAAGGGACGCACCGTTTCTTTTGGAATATTTACTGAGACCTGAATGAGATCTCCTTCATTGTCTTCGGCCACAATCTTTTCAACAGGATACTCTTTCCCATCATTTGTTTTGATGACCGCATGGGTTGCCTCTTGAAGGACATGATAATTGGTGATGACATCTCCTTCCTTATTGACAAAAAAGCCGCTTCCTTGACCGAAAATTTTCCCTTCCTTGTTATAAATCAAAATAACAACGATCGAGGGTTCCACTTTTTTGATTAGAACTGGCAGGTTTTCCTGGCCCATGATGGGAGAACCTACAAGAATAAAAAAAAGAAATAGGAAGTTGGCGATAAAACGAAGAGACTTTGACATCACTATTTCCAATCGTGGGGGTTTGAAAAAATTTAAAAAATATCCACCTGCCAAAAAGGGAGGGGGGATAGGAATCTTCTTAAATCTGATTGACCCCCATCAGTTTCATCAGGATCGTCTTCATAAGGTCATTCCTCTTTTTCGCCCATCTTTGCATCGAAACATTCATTTTCTTAGCGAAGGTCCTTTCAGTCACGGCCACCAAATTAATGCCAATATTGAGCAACCCCCCTGCCAGGGCAGCATCAGCAAGAAATGCAGCAACCCCTGCATCACTCATCGCATTCGGGTTCCCTTTTAGAACAAGAGTCTTGGAATACTCTAAGAGCTGAATGGACTGTTGACAGACCAATTGTGGTGTAAGGGTGGCGTTTTGATAAGCTTTTTGAATCTCCCTGACCCGATGGAGGCGCTCTTTTTCTGAACCTCTTGGAAGACGAAAGGCTTTGATGACAGCATCAAAAGATTTTAAATCCTCATCCATCGCCTGAAAGAGCCTCTTTTGAATGGTCAAGGCTTTCTTTCTTATTTCCTCCATTCCTTTCTGTTTTGCTTTACCCTTCTTGGAAGAAAGTCCCGCTACCATGGCAACGAGAGATGCAGACAATGCCCCTGATAAGGCAGAAACACTTCCTCCCCCAGGGGTAGGAGTGTTTGCGGCCACGTTTTTTAAGAATTGCTTGAGTTCCATAATCCCTCCTTCTTATTCAAATTCTAGAATTCGTTGTTCAATGACCTGGCGAACCGAAAACGGTGGGGTTTGCAAATAATTTTTGGCGATGCCTTCTAAAACACTTAAGTGAATCAATCCTACAATCTCTGATCCTTCTAGAAGAAAGGGTTAGAAGTTCTTCTGCATTCTTAATGGTAAAATCGATCTCAATCATGGGTCAGTTATCAGTAGTCATTGAGTCATTCAGTCATGGCATCACAAAGTCATTAGGGAAACGAGTTGTGAAATCATTACCTAATTGCTGAATGTCCAATGACCAAATGACTAATGACTTTATCTTAGGATTTTTTTGAGGGCTTTGATGAATCTCTGGTTATCCTCCATTCTTCCAATGGTCACCCTGGCAAAAGTGGGAAAGCCCCATACCTTTCCTGGACGAATGATGATCCCTTCCCTTAAAAGGGCCCGAAAAACTTCTTCTGAATCTTTCTCAAAATCAATGAAGATAAAGTTAGCCTGGGTAGGGACGTAAAAAAGTCCCACCCTATCTAGTTCTTTATAGAGATATTTCCTTCCTTCGTAAACCGATTGAATCGACCTGATTGCATGATCCTCATCGTCTAATGCAGCCACTGCAGCAACCTGCGCTAGTCGATGAACAGGAAAAGGATCTCTCACTTGATAAAGACAATCGACCAGGTCTTCCCTTCCCAAAGCATAACCAATCCTCAACCCTGCCAGCCCATAAACCTTTGAAAAGGTCCTGAGGACGATGACTTGTTTCTCTTCTTTGATATAGTCCAAACCATTTGGACAGAATGCTTCTTCAACAAAATCCCCATAAGCCTCGTCCAAGACAACGATGACACGTTTTGGAATTTTAGAAAGAAAATAGTTGAAGGTCTTCAGAGAGACAGTTGTGCCGGTTGGATTATTTGGATTACAGATAAAAACCAATTTTGTCTTTCGGTTGACCTTCTTCAACATGGACTCCAGATCATGGGTAAAGCCTTTCAGCTTTACCTTGATTGGTTTTCCACCCATGACCTGAGTGACATTGGTATAGATTGAGAAAGTCGGATCTGCCATCACCGCTTCTTCCCCCTCATTCACAAAGGCATTGGCAATCATAAGTATTAAATTATCAGCTCCATTGGAGATGACGACCATCCTTTCAGGAATTGCAAACTTTTTGGCCAAGGCCTTTCTCAAAATCGTACAAGGTCCTTCTGGATAGAGGTAAATGTTTGGAAGTTCTTTTCGGATGGCTGCTACTGCCTTTGGAGAGGGACCGAGCAGATTCTCATTCGAGGCAAGTTTAATCCATCTTTTAGCCCCGAACTCCTTTTGAACCTCCTCAATCGACTTTCCAGGAACATAGGAAGTTATTTTTAGAATCCCTTTTCTCGCAAGATTCTCCGCTTTCAACTCTTTTCCTCCTCTTTTTATGTTCTAGGGCAAGGCTTTTGAACAAGCTTTCCGGCCTGCCCATTTCAGGTTTGATCTTCACGCTGTGTTGCCTTAATCGCTTCTTCTCGAATGAGGGTGAGGGCCTGTTGCTTCAGATTAAGGAATGCCTCCGTGGACTTGAGTTCGTAACTTCTGGGTCGCTCTAACGGGATATCGATTTCAGCTTTGATCTTCCCTGGTCTGGCAGTCATGACGAAGACTCGATCCGAAAGGAAGATCGCCTCTTCCACATCGTGAGTGACAAAGAGGATGGTCTTGTGGAGTTCTTCCCAAACTTGGGTGAGGAGCTCTTGCATGAGTGCCCTAGTCTGAGCATCGAGAGCCCCGAAGGGCTCATCTAAAAGCAATATGGCGGGGTTGTTCGCCAGAGCTCTTGCAATGGCCACCCTCTGCTTCATTCCTCCAGAAAGCCCTTTTGGGTAGGTCTGTTCAAACCCCTTCAAGCCTACCTTCTCCACGAACTCCTGAGCGATCCCTTCCTGTTTCACTTTCGGCATACCCGATATTTCTAGTCCAAACTGAATATTTTCTTTTACAGTGAGCCAGGGAAAGAGGGTGTAGCTTTGAAAGACCATTCCCCGGTCCTGACCTGGCCCACTGATCACATTCCCATCCAGTCTGACCACCCCCCGAGTCGGTTTGATCAACCCTGCCACAATACGAAGGAGAGTTGACTTTCCACAACCTGAGGGACCTAGAATCGTGGCAAACTCTTTGTTCCTTATCTTGAGATCGATTTCATCGATAGCCACCACTTCATTACCATCCGAGAGGTAGATTTTCGAAACATTATGAATATGGAGTTTGATCCTCTCTTCCACCTTTTCATTCCACCCATGGGAACAATTTATTATAAAGCCATTTGAAAAAAAAGTCTGTGATGAGCCCCAACATTCCGATCGTAAGAATCCCGAAGATGATATTTCCAGTTCGGAGCATCCTCTGGGAGCTGATGATCATATAGCCGATTCCCGAAGCAGAAGCTACTAGTTCGGCTACGATGATATAGGTCCACGCCCATCCCACAATGATTCTCAAGGTGTCAACAATCCCTGGGAGGCTTGCAGGAAGTAGAACCTTCCGAATGACCTGAAATCTTTTTGCTCCCAATGTATAAGCAGTCTCCAACATATCTTTATGCACATTCTTAGCGACAACAGCCACCATCAAGACAAGTTGGAAAAAACTCCCGACAAAAATAATGGCAATCTTTTCAATATCACCGATCCCCAGCCAGAGGATGAATAATGGAATGAAGGCCGAGGCAGGCATATATCGGATAAAACCCACCACAGGTTCTGTAAAGGCCTCAGCAACCTTGAAGGTCCCCATGATCAACCCGATGGGGACTCCGATGATGGCTGCAACGACAAATCCCATCATCACGCGGTACACACTATTGAGGATATCGGTGGTAAACCCTAATTCGGAGAAGAGATCAACACCCGCTTGAAAGACCCTTCCTGGAGAAGGAAGAAATAGGGGGTCGACAAATCTCCCGTAGGTGAGAATTGACCATATGATGAGAAAGAAGGCAAAACTGCTAAGGGCAAGAATTAAATAGAGGCCTTTCGGAATGGGCTCCCTCGGACTCAAGAAATTCTCAAGTTTCCGGGGAGCCCTCTCCAATTCCTTTTCTTTTTTTCCATCCATTGGTTAAAGGAATGAACCATCAATCAAATCGGCTGCCTTGGGTTTGGTCTTGATCAGTTTCAATTCAAACCAGAGGTCTGCCGCGCGTTGTGTCACAGTATAAAGAAGACCGGGCTTTTGCGGAGTTCCAAAATAATCCTTGTTCTCCTTGGACCCGTAGAATCGGACACCTGTCTTCTCTTTGGTGAACTCCTCAGGCTTCTGGCCTGTGAATTTGGCCATGATGGGATCGGCCTCCTTTGGATTCTCGGCAGCAAATTTGACGGCCTCATTCCATGCAGCCACGATCTTCTTCACATCAGACCCACGCTTCTTTAAGAAGTCCGGTTTGAAGGCCAGAGAGTCCACAATAATTCCAGGTGTCTTATCGCTTGAGAGCAGGACATGGCCAAAAGCAGTCTCCTTTGCCTTGGAGAGCCATGGTTCCCAGGTTACAGCGGCATCAACTTTGCCAGCCACAAAGGCGGAACCCGCATCACCCGCCTTCATGTCAATTGCTTTGAGATCGGCAAGCTTCATCCCATTCTGTGCAAGTACATAGTTAAGCCAGAAGTAGCTTGCCCCTGCACCGAGTTGAGCGGCAACGGTTTTTCCTTTAAGGTCTTTAATCGTCTTAATCTCTTTTTTCGCCACCATGCCGTCACCGCCATGGGAATCATCAAGGGCTAACACCTGTTTTACTGGGATTGGGTTTTCAGCGGCTGCAGTCATCACATGCGTGTCCACGGTCGTCGCCATTCCCTGGATTTTATCTCCAGCAAAGGCTGCCCTTCGATCGGCAGGACTTTCGATCACAACGACTTCCACCTCAACACCCTGTTTCTTAAAAAATCCCTTTTCTTTGGCCAGGTACAAGGGAGCGTACCCAAGCCAGGTGGACATCCCCAGTTTGATAGGTTCAGCACCCAACGCAGATCCGCTAATCAGAAATACCAAAACCATCATTCCCACAATCCAACTTTTCTTCATACCCATTTTCCCTCCTTCTTTGAATTTTTCTGATCCAGGAATTTTTCTCGTATCCCTTCGTCCAAAACACTGTGGAATTATTATCACAAACCTTGAAGAAAATCAAATCGTTTATTGCAAATGGGGAGGGGTGGTGGCTCTTCGATTAGCCTTGAATGATTTTATGTAGAATGAATGTAAGGGCAGAAACTCCAATTAATGAAAGGATAGATATAATGATGAAAAGGATGATCCAAGGTTTATCTTCATTTTTATTTTTCATGCACCATCAAATCTTAACTCTTCATTCTTAACTCGAAACCTTTATTCAATCACTCTTTTCTCTCGCCAAAGCCTGTCAAATTCTTTCTGATAACTAGCGACCACTTCACTCTCATAGAGGATTAAGATGTTCTCATAATTCCATTTCAGCGAAGCTTCAGACCAGTCAAATGAACCTGTAAGAACTCTTTTCCCATCCAGGATCATAAATCGGTGGTTCATCACTCCTTTCTCTTTTCCTCCGAGCACCTTGACCAAGATTCCTTGTTGGATCAAATAGGTAATTTTAGAAGTTCTTATATTTGCCTGTTTGGAATCGGCAATAACCCTTACCTTAACGCCTCTTTGTTTTGCTTTTACTAAAATCTGGGCCATTTCAAGGGAGGTAATTTCATGGATGGCCAAGTCGAGGGTTGAAGTAGTAGACTCCATTTCCTTCTGAAGGCTCTCTTTAATGCTCCCCCCTGGAGAAAAGAGCGTCTCGATCTCTGCGATGACTGGGGATTCTTGGAGGGTCCATATGAGGAAGAGAAGAAGAAAGAGTCCCCCTTTTTTCACTCTTTCCATTCTCTTTCCCTCACAATGGTACTCGCTCGATATAAAAAATAAACGGCTGTTGCATTAAAGGCAACAAAAATGAGGACAGCTAACCAGAAAGGTCCGTAAAGATAGATGACATAAGAGAACGAAATGCTCGCTAAGATAAAGAGGCTTCCCAGAAGGTAGATGATGTATTGCTTCCATTTAAAATGCCCCTTAATGTCTTTCAACTCATCTGTGAAGAAAATCATAAAGAGGATCAAAGCGATCAATATGAAAGAAAACAAGACGAAGTAAAGAAAGTATAAATCCATCTGTTCAATCCCAGGAGGGTGGATCCTTTATTAATGGCCTCAGTCTTTCATATCATGAAGAATAAAGTCAAGATAAAAATGTTTCCCCCTTGGATTCCATGGTCTCAGCGACCACATTCAAAATCTGATTGAAATCGAAGGGTTTGGAGATGAAAAAATCGAGACCATACTCCTCCATTTTGCTTCGACTCATTTCCATTTCCCATCCTGTAATCATTCCTACGGGTGTGTGGGGACTTATCTTTTTAATCATCCGACACACCTCCCAACCTGATATTCCGGGCATTCCCAAATCGGTCAGAACCATATCAAATTTTCCCTCTTTAAAGAGCTGAATGCCTTTCTCCCCATTCTCTGCCAGAGTTACTTGATGGTTGACTTGAGAGAGAGTCCGAGAAAGGACACTTCGGATAAACTCCTCGTCATCGATCACCAGAATCCGAGCTTTTCTCCCCTTTTTAATAGTTGATGGAGAGACCACTTCTTCTCTCCCCTCCCCTCCAATGGGCAAAATGATTGTAAAGGTCGTTCCAAGTCCCACTTTGCTCTCAACTTCGATCTCTCCCCCAAACCTTTTGACGATTCCATAAGACATACTTAATCCCAGCCCCGTATTGCTGAATGGTTTCGTTGTAAAAAAGGGCTCAAAAATCTTCTTTTTCGCCTCTTCTGCTATCCCAATTCCTGTATCAGAAATCTGGATAAAGACTTCTTTTTTCTTCTTAAACGTACGAACTTCGATCTTTCCCCCTTCGGGCATCGCCTCAATTGCATTGAAAATCATATTGGTGAACACCTCCCTAAATTCAGAGGCGCTCCCTGATACGGAGGGGATTTCCCCGAAATTTGAAACAATTTCGATACGGACCCCCCTGCTTTGGACCTCATCCTTCCATTTCGGTTTAGTAATCTCAATAGAATCTTTAATGATCGAGTTGATATCCACCTTAAAAAGTTCCTGATGAACCTTCCTCCTCGTAAAGTCTTGGAGTCGTCGAACCGTCTGGGCGCTATCCTTGGCTACCTTCTCGATGGTCTTAAGGGTTTCCTTCAACTCCTCATCTTGAACAGTATAAAGAAGGAGTTGAGTATTGCCAAGAATGGCTGCTAAGGAATTGTTGAAATCATGGGCGACACCACTGGCCATTTCAGCGAGGGCCCGAAGTTTTTCAGCCTGGAGCAACTGTTCTTCCATCTTTTTCTTTTCAGTGATGTCTTTGGTGAAAACGATATAATTTATATCTCCCTCTAAATCTTTTATCACTCTGGCATTGATCTCTACGTTTCGAATCTCGCCATTTCCCCGAATGACATTTAATTCAAAGCGAGGAGATAATTTCTCTCCTCCCCCTCGCCGGATAAGTCGATCGGCCATCAATTCCTTGCTCTTCTTGTCCAGAAAACCGGTAAAATCCATCCTGATCAATTTCTCCTGAGGATAACCTTGAATTTCTGCCAGCCTTTTATTTGCATATTTTATTCGATTATCCTTTCCAATCACACAGATCCCGTCATGGGCTCCCTCGACGACCGTCCTATATTTCTCTTCCGACTGTTTAATCTCCTCATAAAGGCGGAGGTTATCAATGAGGGTGGCTAATTGCCCTCCAACGATGCTGAGCAAACGAAGATCATTATCTGAAAAGGCATTCAATGCTCTGCTCTGGGCATCGATCACTCCGATCACTTTTTTCCCCACCTTTAAAGGGACACACATTTCAGAACATATACTCTCATCACCACAGACATACCTTGAATCTTCGCTGACATTACTCACTAAGAGCGGCTCCCCCTTCTCAGCGACCCATCCTGTAATACCTTTCCCCACGAAGAGCCCAAGTTTTCCAATATTCTTCATAGAAAGTTCATTGTAGGAAGCAGGGTGCGGCATCAATTTCTTTGTATTTTCATCTACCAACAAGATCCCCAATCCTTCAAACTTAAAGAAGTTATTTAGGCTATTCATGATTTCTTTCATCATTCTATCCAAATTTAATGACGAGGCAGAGATCTTCATAATCTCATAAAGGATGGTCAATTCATCCAGTCTTTTTTTCGTCTCTTCAAAAAGCAAGGCGTTTTGAATCGAAATCGCTAATCCTGGTGCAATGGAACGGAGAAAGGTAACATGATGATCCGAAAAGTGGTTGGATTCCTTACTGCCAAAATTCATCGTGCCAATAGCCTTCCCCTTATATTCCAATGGAAAAACCAAGGAAGAATGAATCCCCTCTTTCAGTAATTTTTGGTCGACCCAGGAATCGCTTTTCCCGGCATCTGGCACAATCACAGGCAGGCCCGACTCTATCGCTTTTGCAAGGGTTGTTCCTTCTTTTGGATAAATCACACCGCCCACCAATTCTTTAGCCTTATCATCCTTTTCTAAGGCAAAATATTGGAACCCCTCTCCCCCCTCGTCCAAAAGGGTGATGGTCATTCTTTCCGAGTCGAATACCTTTTTGAATTCAGAATGGACGGTTTTGATCATCTGCCTCACATCGAGACTGGAAGCAAGGATTTTGTTGATACCATTCACCACCTCTTTTTCTATCTCTAATCGTTTCTCTTGGGTGATCTCCCTGGCCAGATCGACCACCGCAACCACTTCCCCTTTTTCATCATAGACAGGAAAAGTATGGTATTGAAAAATACCTTTTAAATATTTACTATCTCTCTCCCCAGATACAGGTCTCTTTGTTTTTAAAGTTTCGGAAACATAACACCCTTCGCAAGGTCGATCGCTTTGATGGAGAATTTCAAAACACTTCCTTCCAATCATTTCTTCTGGCTTCAACCCGTAACGTTTAAATGCTGCCATATTAGCACGAATGATTCGATAATCTTTATATCGAATGGTGATGAGGTCTGTCACGGCATCGAAAGTGGTTTCCCATTCCGATTTGGCTTTGGCTACATTTGAAAAGAGTCTGGCATTCTCCAGAGCGAGTCCGATCTGGTTTCCGATGCTTCCTAATAAATTGATCTCCTTCGGGGTCATGAAATGTGGAGAACGGGTTGCCAGGTTAACAGCTCCTATCGGTTTTTCTTTAGCCAAGAGGGGGATGCTGATCAATGATTGAATTCCTTCCTCTCTAAGAAACGGTAGCATCTGAGGAGTTGGATATTCATCAATGGAGAGACCAATTGGTCGTTTTAATTTAACAGCTTTTCCGCAGACTCCATCACCATATTTAAGAAACCTCACATTCTCGACGAAACGAGGTCCAAAGCCCTTGTGATATTTGAATTCAAATACTTCACCACTCTCCTGAAGCAAGTAAATCCCACCCATCTCAAAGCCTGTTAACGCCATTACCTTATCTAACGCAATGGAAAGAACCTCATTTAAATCTAAAGATTGGTTGATCAATTTGCTCAAATCATAAAGTACCTGAAGTCCCTCTGTTTTTTGGAGGAGTTCTTCTTCTATCCTTTTCCGCAGGGAAATATTTTTAATGATCCCTTCATAGCCAATGATTCGGCCTTCCTCATCCTTTCTCACGTTTGCCGTAATGAGGACATCAATAGGAGTTTCATCTTTTCTTTTCAGTTTTGTTTCAAAGTCTTTGGCAAACCCTTGGTTCGCAATGCTATGTATGAATTTATCCCGGTCCTCGGGGTTAAAGTAAGTATCCTTTACGAATATTTTTAGTAATTCTTCCTTATTTTGATAACCCAGTATCTCAACACCTGCCTGATTGACATCAATAAATTTTCCGTCAACCGAAGTGATAAAAACCATATCTTTTGACTTTTCAAAAATCCTTCGGTATTTTTCTTCGGCATCTCTTAAAGCTTCCTGAGATTGCTTTAAATCCTGAATCATCTGATTGAAAGATTCTGTAAGAAGTCCCATTTCATCTTTTGTGGTGGGCTGAATATAGGTATTTAAATTCCCCTTTGCAACTTCCCCCATCTCTTTGGACAAATGCTTAATCGGAAGGGTTAATTTCCTCATTAAGAAGAGACTGAGGAGTATGGCGATCACCAACCCGACCAAAATCCACATCAAAGCCGTATGGGCGATCTGTTCGAGAGGTCCATAGGCTTCTTTTACTGGAACTTGAACAATGACCCCCCAACCCAATTTTTTGATCGGTTTATAGAAACATAAAACCCTCTCTCCCCCGGGATACTCAAATTCTAAATACCCCTCTTTCCCAGAAATGACCTGGTCCACCATTGGAAGATGTTTTACATTTAATCCTAATAAAACTCGTCTTGTATCAGGATGGGCGATAAGATTCCCCTCTTTATCCACCACATAAGTTGACCCCTCTTTACCGATCTGGATTTGTGGAATCAAATTCCATAAATATCGAAGATGAATCTTTGCACTCAATACACCCACCGGTTTCCCTTTGTATTCATTAACAGGAACCGCAATTCCTATAGTGGGTACAATATCTTTAGTGAGAAAAAATTCTCCATAATAAGTCTTGCCTTTTGAGGCCACTCCGAACATCTCGCTCTTTGATTGGTTTTTTAGATCGTCAGAACCTATCACTTTATATTTTGAAACCTTAATTTTTTCTTTTCCTCTTTCGTCTAAAAGGGTTAATTCCCAAAGATAATCAC
>Ga0315281_10001741_pt1 | contig 32248 bp, 29 predicted proteins | sample YL17G07_0_MG_FD_204540 | JGI IMG/M metagenome (GOLD analysis project Ga0315281, IMG submission 204540) | Sediment microbial communities from Yellowstone Lake, YNP, Wyoming, USA - YL17G07_0 | ecosystem: Environmental > Aquatic > Freshwater > Lake > Sediment | place: USA: Wyoming | collected...
ATTTGAACCTGTGACCTCTTGCGTGTGAAGCAAGCGCTCTATCCGCTGAGCTAACCGCCCCGAAAGTGAAGCCATTTTAGCCCCTTAAAAAAATTTTGTAAAGGGGCGTCCAAAACCTGGAGGTTGGGATAACAATTCGGCCCACTCGGATTGTACTGGTTGTGATATAATGTTACGATATGAAATAAGTCAAGCTGGACAGCTCTTCTGGAGCGGCGCTGGCTGATACCATTCAGCTATGCCAGCAAGATAGAGAGGCAACCTCAGCAAGAGAGCCCATTGCAATTGGGCGCGTTAACATGGACAAAGTACAGCAGGTAGGCCCGACTGCGGCTCCCATCACTGTAATCAGCCCTCCAAGAGGGTGGATACCGGTCAATCTGCGCGAACTGTGGGCATATCGGGAGCTGCTTTACTTTTTCACCTGGCGCGATATCAAAGTGCGCTATAAGCAGACAATATTTGGCTTCGCCTGGGCTATCATACAGCCCCTTTTCATGATGATAATATTCAGCCTGTTCTTCGGTACGCTGGCCAAGGTTCCTTCCGAGAATATCCCCTACCCTCTTTTCAGTTATGCAGGGGTGCTGCCCTGGACTCTATTTGCCGCGGGATTAGACCGCTCGAGCAACAGCCTGCTGCAGGACGTCAACCTTCTGCAGAAAGTGTATTTCCCCCGCATGCTGATGCCCCTTGCCGGCATCCTCTCGCCTTTGGTGGATTTCGCCATAGCCTTTATCATCCTGATTGGAATGATGCTCTATTTCGGGCACTACCCGAGCATAGTCATGTTCTGGATACTCGGCTTCCTTGTTCTAGAGCTTATGCTTGCCGCAGGTATAGGGCTATGGCTATCAGCAATCAATGTTGAATACCGCGATATTCGCTATGCTATCCCGGTCTTGATCCAGCTCGGATTGTACGCCTCACCCGTGGTCTATTCTGCCACCTTTGTTCCCGCGCGTTTCCAGACAGTGTACGGGTTAGTAAACCCCATGGCGGGCATACTGGAGGGCTTTCGCTGGGCTGTCCTGGGCACAAAGCCCCCAAGCGACTTGTTATTTGCTTCAGTGGCGATAATTCTAGTCATACTGGTTTCAGGCGCTTTCTACTTCCGCCACCGCGAAAAAGCATTTGCGGATGTGGCATGATAACATGACTGACATCGCTATTAAAGTGGAAAACCTGGGCAAGCTCTACCACATCGGTCAATTTGCTGGCTATAAGACCATACGGGAAACCCTGATGGATATAGCGTCTGCCCCTTTTAGGAGGCTGCGTCAGACAGGAGACGGAAGACAGAAGACAAGAGATGCCAGTCCTCCCAACACCATTTGGGCTCTCAAAGACGTGTCCTTCGAGGTCAAACGCGGTGAAGCTGTGGGTATCATCGGCAGAAACGGAAGTGGCAAAAGTACCTTATTGAAAATCCTTACCCGTATCACCGCGCCCACTGAAGGCCGTGTGGAGATTCACGGTCGCGTTGGCTCGCTATTGGAGGTGGGCACAGGCTTCCACCCCGAGTTGACAGGCAGGGAAAACATATATCTTAATGGCGCTGTCTTGGGGATGAAGCGGGATGAAATCAAGCGTAAGTTCGACGAGATAGTGGCCTTTGCCGAAATCGAGAAATTCCTCGACACGCCGGTGAAACGCTACTCCAGCGGCATGTATGTGCGCCTGGCTTTCTCAGTGGCTGCCCATCTGGAGCCGGAGATACTGGCAGTGGACGAGGTGCTGGCAGTGGGCGATGCTGCGTTCCAGAAGAAGTGTCTAGGAAAGATGGGCAACGTGGCAAGCGAAGGACGTACGGTGCTGTTTGTGAGCCATAATATGGGGGCGATTCAGAATTTATGTGAAAGCTGCATCCTAGTGGATGATGGCAAATTAGTAGAAATAGGGAAGACTCGTGATGTCGTTAGCACATACTCAGATAAAACTTTGTTGTCAAGCAGTCCCTTAATTGAAAGAAAGGAACAGAAGAATGCCGAATTTATTATTCGCGCAATTGAATTCTTGAATTCCAAAGGGGACAAGTCTGACGTCCTGTTGGCAGGAGAGGACGTAAGTATAGCATTGGAGTTCCTGTGCAAAAAAGGTGAAGGTTTGGAGAATGTGCATATTGTCTATAACATAACCTCGGGAGGAGACCCTGTTGCGATGCTACATACGGGATATTCCCACCCTTTCGAAAGAGTCCCAGCCAAGGGACGCATTCTATGCCGTATACCGAGGCTGCCGCTGCTTCCTGGTCATTACTCTCTTCGTGTTAGATCATATAGCAATCACATCATGATACATGAGATACCGGATGCTGCTATGTTTCATGTAGGCGAAGGGCCGTTCTTTGAGTCCGGGATGATGCCGCAGTATGGTTCTGAAGCTCGTTTCTTGGTGGACCATCGCTGGGAACTGGAAGAAAGGTGAGAATTTCACATCTGCGGATCTATTTTCTTTCGAATAGAGTTAAAGAGGCTCCCCTCCAAAATTTGCAGTAAAGAAATCGCTACAAAATGCTCAGGGTGAAAGGGATGTAAAATGATGACTTAAGTAGAGATCCCTGACTTAGTAACATATGAAGGAGCATGGTTTGTTCATCAACATAACTACATTGATACGAGACTAATGAATAAAGAATTGAACATAATTGCTGTTGTACCTGCCCGTGGTGGATCGAAAACTTTGTCCCGGAAGAATATAAGGCCAATATCCGGCAAGCCATTAATTGCCTATACTATCGAGGCAGCCATAGGTTCAAGGTCAATTAACCGGGTGGTTGTTTCAACTGAAGACGAGGAGATTGCAGAAATATCAAAGAGATATGGCGCAGAAGTCGTAAAGAGACCAGAGAAATTAGCACAAGACGATTCTCCTACTATTGATGCAATTATGCATGTAATTGATTGGTTTGAGGAAAGAAACGAGCGTTTCGACATAGTTGTGCTTCTGGAACCTACTTCGCCACTGAGAAAAGATGATGATCTGGATAATGCAATAAGTCTCTTCATCCACAATTCTGATAGGGCAGATTCATTGGTAAGTCTGGGGGAAGTGCATTTGGAGAGTCCCTACATCACTAAGAAAATCGAAAACGGCTTCGTCAGGCCATTTACACCGCCGGCAGCACCCCTTCATCAAAGACAGCAATTACCAAAGGTTTATTTCCCCTACGGGGTTATCTATTTATCAAAAGTCGACGCTCTGAAACGATACGGGACTTTTTATCAAGAAAGGACTATCCCTTATTTCATAGAAAGATGGCAGAATTATGAGATCGACGATATCTACGATCTCATATGCATTGAAGCAATTATGAGATACAGGCTAGAAAGCCGAAAGGAGTCATAGAAAGGTATGAGGTTCCTGATCGTCGGTCTGGGTTCGATGGGTAAAAGAAGAATCAGGTGTTTAAATAAACTAGGTTACGATGATATTCTTGGCTGTGACTTTAGAGATGATAGGAGAGAAGAAGCCAAGCAAAGGTATGGAGTAAGGACAACTAGCAAAATAGATGGAATTTCATTGAAAGAAACGGATGCCATTATTTTGTCAACACCACCGGACAAGCATAGCCAATATATAAGGTTGGCGATCGAGAACAAGAAGCCGGTATTCGTGGAAGCAAGCGTCATATTGGAGGGCCTGGAGGAATTAAACCATCTAGCCAAGAAACGGCATGTTATTGTAGCTCCTTCATGCACGGTGAGATTCCATCCGGCCATAAAGGACATTAAGAACATAGTGGCAAGCAGACAATACGGCAAGGTAACGAATTTCAGCTATCACTCAGGGCAATACTTGCCCGACTGGCATCCCTGGGAAAAAATTGAGGATTTCTACGCCGGGAAGAAGGAGACTGGAGGCTCCAGGGAAATAATTCCATTCGAGTTGACATGGATAGTTGATATAATGGGATTTCCCACGAGAATAGCAGGGTTTTATGGTAAGACTACAGATCTCGGAGTAGATATTGATGATACTTATGCAGTCTCTCTTGATTTTGGCGGTGCTTATGGGAACTTAACGGTGGACGTCACTTCCAGATACGCGACTAGAAGCCTGATATTGAACATGGAACGGGCGCAAATCCTTTGGAGATGGGATGATGCCGTGGTTAAATTGTACGATGCCATATCTCAGAGGTGGATCTATTATTACTATCCCAAGGGTCAGACAGTAGAGGGCTATAATAAGAACATAATTGAAGATATGTATGTTGAAGAATTGAAGTCATTCATTAGTGCTATGGAAGGCAAAGGAGCATTCCCCAATTCCTTGGATGACGATATTAAGGTTTTGAAGCTGCTGTATAAGTTAGAGGGTAAACTATGAAGAAGAATAAGGGAGTTGAACTGTGGAATAGAGCCAAAAAAGTTATTCCTGGTGGAACGCAACTGTTATCCAAGCGTTCGGAGATGTTTTTGCCCGACCAGTGGCCATCATATTTTAAAAGAGCCAAAGGAGTTGAGGTATGGGATTTAGAGGATAATCACTACATCGATATGTCAATTATGGGTGTAGGCACATGTATATTGGGTTATGCTGATGACGATGTTAACAGAGCTGTTAAGAAAGTAATCGACACAGGCTCGATGTGCACCTTGAATTCTCCTGAAGAGGTCGAGTTAGCTGAGCTGCTGTTGAGTATACATCCGTGGGCAGGTATGGTCAGGTATGCAAGGAGTGGTGGCGAAGCAATGGCAATGGCAGTGAGGATTGGCAGGGCTTTTACCAGAAAAGACAAGTTAGCGTTTTGCGGTTATCATGGCTGGCATGATTGGTATCTCTCAGCAAATCTAGCAGACAGCAGTAACTTAGATGGACAGTTACTACCCGGGCTTCAACCAATTGGGGTTCCGCGGGTATTAAAAGGAACAGCGATACCCTTTAATTACAATAAAGTAGATGAACTTCATAAGATTGTACAGAATAACGACATAGGGGTAATCGTTGTTGAGCCAGTAAGGCATCACGAACCGGAGAACGATTTCTTGGGACAGGTCAGAGAAATTGCGGACAGCATAGGGGCGGTGTTGATATTCGATGAGATAACGAGTGGATGGAGAATGAACATTGGTGGCATACACGAACTATACAATGTGCACCCTGATGTTGTTGTCTACGGCAAAGCAATGAGCAATGGCTTCCCAATGGCGGCAGTGGTCGGTGAGGGTAATGTGATAGATATGGCACAAGTAAGTTTCGTGAGCAGCACCTACTGGACAGAACGGATAGGCCCCACTGCGGCAATAGCTACAATAAATAAAATGTCAAAAAACAATGTACCAGCTCATTTATGTAGGATCGGCGATTTAGTACGTGAAGGTTGGAAGAAAACAGCAAAGAAGCACAACCTTAGTATAACTATCATGGGTATCGCACCACTACCGATGTTCCAATTCAACTATGCGAATGGTCAAGCACTGCATACCCTTTTCACTCAGGAAATGTTGAGCAGAGAGTTTCTAGCCTCAAAGACCGTATATGTAACTTTTAGTCATAGCGAGGAGCTAGTTAAAAAATACCTGCAATGTACGGATGAAGTTTTTGGATTGATCAAAAAGGCAATCAAGGATGATAATGTCGCTGAACTTCTTAAGGGACCTGTGGCACACACAGGATTCAAACGATTGGCCTGATCACCATGATGTATAACCTGAAGGCGAAAATAGCAGATAGGATAATAGGTGAAGGTGAGCCCTGCTTCATTGTTGCTGAAGCAGGGGTTAACCATAATGGGGACATAAGCCTGGCTAGGAAACTAATAGCTGTTGCTAAAGAAGCTGGCGCCGATGCTGTGAAATTCCAAAGCTTCAAAGCAGAAAATTTGGTCACCAAAACAGCGCAAAAAGCAAAGTACCAGAAGCAGACCACAGGTTCTGAGGAATCCCAATATGAGATGATAAAGAAGCTGGAACTCTCAGCAGGGGATTTCAGAAAGCTGGCTCTCAATGCTCGGAAAAGAGACTTGATGTTTCTATCTACTCCATTTGATAAAGAGAGCGTTGACCTGTTAGATAAGCTGGATGTGCCCGCGTTCAAGATTGCCTCCGGAGAGATAACAAACTTTCCTCTGGTTAGATATATAGCCAAAAAGGGTAAACCTGTCATATTATCAACAGGCATGTCCACATTGGAAGAGATAGACGAGGCGCTACAGATCATCAAGACCGAAGGAATAAGAGACGTCGTTTTGCTTCACTGTACCACCGCATATCCCGCCAAGATTGAGGATGCAAACTTGAGAGCAATACAAACTTTGATGAAAACATTCAAGCTCCCTGTGGGCCTATCAGACCATACAATCGGTATAACAGTGCCCATAGCGGCTGTGGCTCTAGGTGCTTCAATTCTGGAAAAACATTTCACCCTAGATAAGAACCTGCCAGGCCCTGACCACAAAGCCTCCCTTGAGCCAGAAGAATTGAAGCAATTGGTAAAAGCTGTCAGACAAGTGGAAAAAGCCATGGGAGACGGAATTAAAAAGCCAACTGAGGAAGAGGAAAAGATCAAAAGGCTTGCTCGGCGCAGTATAGTGGCGAGGATAAACATCCCAAAGGGCACGGTCATCACCGAAGGAATGCTCGACATCAAGAGACCAGGAACAGGGCTCGAGCCCAAATACATAAATAGGATTATTGGGAAAGTTGCCAAGTCGCCGATAAGGCGGGAAGACATTATAACGATGGACAAACTGGAAATCAGAAAATGAAAAGAAAGATCGCTGTAGTCACTGGAACCAGGGCAGAATACGGCCTTCTTTATTCTATACTCAGAGCCATTGAGGCCCATCCCAAGTTGCAACTGCTATTAGTAGTTACCGGCATGCACCTCTCATATGAATTTGGCTATACAGTTCAGGATATAGAAAGGGATGGTTTTAAGATAGAAGCCAAAGTAGATATGTTGCTGGGCAATGACACGCCTGGGGCGATGGCGAAGTCCGTAGGGCTTGGTATTATGGGCTTTTCACAGACTTGGGAACACATACAGCCAGACGTAATCCTAGTGCTTGGTGACCGGGTTGAGCAGCTTGCAACTGCTATATCTGGGGCATATATGAACATACCTGTAACACATATTCACGGAGGCGATACTAGCAAAGGAGGACTCGACGAGTCTGCCCGCCATGCAATCACAAAGTTTGCTCACATTCACTTTCCAGCTACGAAGAAAAGCGCAGACCGGATTATAAAGATGGGTGAAGAGGAATGGAGGGTGCATCGTGTTGGTTCACCGGCATTGGACATAATTCTAAATGAGACCTTGCTCCCTCCCGAGGCGTTAGCTAGGAAATTTGGGCTTGATTTGTCTCAACCGCTTTTATTAGTAGTGCAACATTCTGTCACCACTCAGGTGGACAAAGCACCCAAACAGATGGTAGAGACGCTGGAGGCGATCGTGAAGATGAGATATCCTACCATTCTGATATATCCTAACTCCGATGCAGGTGGACGGAGGATAATTGATGTAATAAGGCATTATGAAAGCTATTCTTTTATCAAAACTTTCAAGAGTTTACCCCGCAACGAGTACCTCAGTCTAATGAAAGTAGCTAGAGTGATGGTGGGGAACTCAAGCAGCGGGATAGTAGAAGCTCCCTCTTTTGGTTTACCAGTGGTTAATATTGGCATTCGACAGGAGGGAAGGGAAAGAGGAACGAATGTTATTGATGTGGGGCATAGTAAACGTGAGATAATAGAGGCGGTGAATAAAGCGCTTACAGATAAGAGATTCTTAGCCTCGGTGAAAAGACGCGCGAATCCATACGGAGACGGCAAGACAGGGCCAAGAATTGCTGAGATCTTGAGCAGAATAGAAATCACGCCGCAGTTACTTCAGAAGAAGATCACATATTAGCTACGTGAATCAGAATGAAAGAGCGATTTGAAGATTGGAAATATCCAGACTTTGATGAAACAGGTATGACAAAGTGGAACTGGATGTGCCAGTACCACGAGAATCTAGAATTGGGGCGAAAGACCGATATAGGCGCGTTTACTTATATCAATGCTAGATATGGGGTTGAGCTCCAGGAAAACGTCCAAATTGGCTCTCATTGTTCCATATATTCGTGGTCAACAATCGATGATAAAAAGGGGAAAGTGGTAATAAAGAAAAACGCCAAAGTAGGCAGTCATAGCGTTGTGATGCCTGGGGTTACAATCGGCGAGAATGCAGTGATCGGAGCGCTTTCTTTTGTAACCACTGACATTCCCGATAACGCTGTAGTTATTGGTATGCCTGCAAAGGTTATCAAGTATAATGAGCCGAGCACTCAATAAAATGGACTGGAAAATACCACTCTTCAAAATATACTGGGATGAAGAAGACATAAGGATGTCGAACGAAGCCATCCGCAGAGGAATGTTCTGGGCAATTGGCCCAAACGTTGAGAAATTCGAGGACATGCTATCCAGATATATCGGAACGAACTACGCTCTGGTTTTTAACTCTGGAACGTCTGCTCTTCACGCTACCCTTCTAGCTTATGGCATCGGGAAGGGAGATGAGGTCATTGTGCCCTCCTTTACCTTTATTGCAACGGCAAATGCCCCACTCTTTGTTGGAGCAAAACCTGTCTTCGCTGATATAGAGGAAAAGACCTACGGGCTTGACCCCCAAGCTGTCGAAAAAAAGATTACCCCTAAAACTAAGGCGATCCTGCCCATCCATTATGGGGGCTGCCCTGGCCTGATAAAGGAGCTTGCCCAAGTAGCCCAGAAACATAACCTGCTACTCATCGAAGATGCTGCCGAGTCACTTGGCGCTGCTGTTAATGGCAAAAAGGTGGGCACATTTGGCGACTGCGCAATACTCAGCTTCTGTTCTAACAAGGTGATCACCACTGGCGAAGGCGGAGCCGTAATCACAAATTCCACTGAGCTATATGAGAAACTCAAGTTGATAAGGTCTCACGGCAGGGCTGAAACATCCAACTATTTCTCAACAAACGAGTATATGGACTATATTACCCTGGGTTATAATTTCCGTATGTCAGATATCACCGCCGCACTGGGCATAGCCCAGCTTAAAAAGGTGGATAAAATTATTAAAATGCGGCGTGAAAATGCTGCTAAACTATCTAAAAAGTTACGCAAAATCGCGGGGGTAGATGTTCCGAATCCACCAGATGGTTTTCAACATGTATATCAGCTATATACAATAAGGTTGAAAGAAGGGCTGGGGAAAAGAGATGCTTTACAGACACACTTGGCAAAGAAGGGAATTATGGCCAAGATATATTTCCCGCCGGTACATTTCACTCATTTCTATAGGAAAAGGTTGGGGCATAGTTTGAAATTGCCGGTCACTGAGAAGCTTTCCGAAGAGGTTTTGAGTTTGCCTATGTATCCTTCGCTCACAGAAAAAGAAATAGACTACATCGCGGATGCAATCGCGGATCTATTTTCAGTTAATGAGGGGTAAATGACAAACATATTTCAGAGCAAAAACATACTGGTGACAGGCGGTACTGGCTCTATTGGCAGCGAGATAGTGCGAAAGGTTTTGCAATCTGAACCCAAAGTCGTGAGAGTCTTGAGCAATGATGAAAATGGACTATTCAACTTGGAACAAGAATTGCAAAAGTATTCTAATCTAAGATTTCTAGCAGGAGACGTTAGAGACAAGGAGAGACTCCAGAGAGCGATGGAGAACATAGATTTCGTATTCCACGCAGCAGCCTTGAAGCACGTCCCCCTTTGCGAATACAATCCATTTGAAGCAGTTAAAACCAACGTGCTAGGCACTCAGAACGTCATAGATGCAGCGATGCAAGAGGAGGTGGAGAAACTAATAATGATAAGCACTGACAAGGCTGTCAGTCCCGCAAATGTGATGGGTGCAACCAAGCTATTGGCTGAACGCTTGACAATCTCTGCCAACTATTATAAGGGGTTTAAGAAAACAGCCTTTTCCTGTGTCAGATTTGGCAATGTACTGGACTCCCGAGGTTCAGTCGTTCCGCTGTTTCGAGAGCAAATCAAGAATGGCGGACCAGTTACTATCACCGATCCTGATATGACTCGATTCGTGATGAGTATCCCAAGAGCAATTGATTTAGTTTTGAAATCCGCAGGAATTGCTCAAGGGGGAGAAATCTTTATATTCAAAATGCCTGCCGTGCGGATTGGGGATTTGGCAAGAGTCATGATAGATGAGCTAGCTCCTAAATATGGCTATGATCCAAAAATATTTCAAATCCGAATAACGGGTAGAAGACCAGCAGAAAAAAATCACGAGGAACTGATGACGCATGACGAGGTTTCACGCGCTTGCGAGACAGAGGAAATGTTCATAGTATGGCCAGATGCACAGCAGGCTAGCCTGACAAATCATAAAGCGCTGGCTAAACCTTATGACTCTGCAGCTCAACCATTGCTTTCGCCAAACGAGATACACTCGATATTGAAGGAAATGTTCCAGAAACATTAGAAAGAACAAGCCCGGGGAAAGCAGTTCTGTTGAGAATGTTCATAGAAACATATTTGTCTGAGTAACATAGCTCGCCACAGCTCCCATTTAAACAACGGGTTGCTAATTGCAGGCTATGATTCCAATCTCAATGAATGCGTAGGGTTATTCTTATGACGGCTAAAGAAACTCTTATGCTCGTATGTAGAGAGCCACGCGACCTTCATTTGTTGAGCCGATTTCGTGAGCTAAAATCGGGGAATCGAATCGTCGTTGCATCAGACGATTCATTGGTGCAGAGTGTTGCAAGATTGAAACCATGGGTGGATGAAGTCTGCTTCCTCGAGGAAATGGAGTCCTATTACGTTGTTGCCAGTGAAGTAATACGAATCTTGCAGGTCATCAATCAATGGTTAAAGTCCCTGGCTGACGAAGAGAAAGGCGTCCCTGAGGAAATACTTTTCTGGATCAAACTCGCGGAAGGCGGAATGACCACGCAGCGCATTCAGGACATGTTACTGCTCATCCGGTCTTACCAGCACCTATTGAGAGAACACAATGTACAGCGTATGGTACTCAGCCGGCGTACAGGATACAGTTGGGAAGACGGGATCCTTATTGACACCGCTCGTCGGATGGATGTATCTATCCAAGAGGTCTGCCCCTTTTCAGATCGAATTGGAGACAAATTGGGAATGACTACAGTTTGGCATACCGTACGTCCAGCATTAGCACGGTTGAAGTTCTGTTACCTTCCCATTCTTCGCGCTAGAATCAGAACAAGCCTGCGACCCCCTTCGCGCCAAAAGGGAGATCCTGAAATAGTGTTTCAACTTGGCAGTTCTGCAAATAAACACGTCGAGAACATAGTGCCTTTAATGCACGAGTTCAGGCAGCGAGGGAAGTATTGGCCAGTTGCTCTCTGCTGGCAAGCGTCAGATGGTGCAGCACAAATTAGACGTGAAGGGCTCCAAGCCGATGAACTGGAGGCTTGGTTCCCTTTGTCCAGATTGCCCCAGATTATCCAGCAAGCTCGGCAGACCTGGAAACGTGCAAAAAAACGCAAAGTGGATTTCTATCAGAGTTCCTCAATATCTTACAAAGGAATACCGCTGGGTCCCTACTTATGGCCTTCTATGGAGTACTTCTTCCAAGAGGAAATTATTAAACGATTAGTTTTAAGAATTAGCGCAGAAAAATACTTTACGGAACATCATCCCGTTGGCATGAAGCTTTGGGGTTATGGTATTCTCGAATATTGTGCTATATGCAATACTATTGCGAAGCGAGCGAGCGAAGTGTTAACCTTCTCATGGAACTGGGGCAGTGTTGTTTCTCCATATTTCGAGAATAAGTGCGATCTATATCTTGCTGCTGGAGACCTGGACAGACGACGTTTCAATAATTTGGGTATCCCTTCAGAACAAATAGCAGTTGCAAGACTAGCAAGGTATGATCACTTGACTAATTTCACCAAAGACAATCGCCCCGTAGATTCACGAAAACGGCTTAATCTACCTTTAGAAGGAAAATTCTATCTTTTTTTTGCCACATCTAACATAATTCGGGGCTCAATAAGTGCACGTGAACAGTTCCTATTAGCAGATGCGCTAATCGGTTTCTTCAAGGATCATCCTGACTGTGTCCTGATTATCAAGCCGCACCCAGAGGACAATTCTGGCATAGCTGAACGATTGACTATATATAGTGAGGCAGCTAATATCAAGATAGTTGATAGAAAAATGCTCCCCTATCACTGCATAAACGCTGTAGATGCTGTGGTCACCAAATTTTCGATAGTAGGAATAGAGACAATGCTTCTAGATAAACCTCTGATATCAGTCGTTCTAGATAACGAAAGGAGATGGCAGGAACTCTATGGCAATATGGCCAAGTGCTTTTACGATATTCAAGACATGCTTAACTTCTTGAACCTGATTATACAGAATCCTGAAGAAAGAAAACATTGGGAACAGGAACAACAGAGGATCCGCCGTGACTTCTTATCTCAAAAATTGACCAAAGGAGATAAGTCAGGAGCGATAATGATGGCAGATGCAATAGAAAAGCACTTGCTGATTCGCACTCAGTCGGCGAGAGCGCAAATAGTGTCCCAGAAGTAGTATTTGTATTTTTTAACCTGAATGTGATAAGCCCGCAGTTGCCGCGGACTGTTACTATTATCGACAAGGACAGAAAGAGCTGACGCTCATGAAAAAAGGTAATAACGTGAGCAAAATGGGAACCAATGGTAGGGGTAGGCGTGTGCTCTTAGTAAACCCCGCAAAACGAGATTATTTTCGCATTGACCGCGTTCACATGGGACTTAGCTTACTAGGAGAAATATTGCTGTCTAATGGGCATGAAGTAAGGCTCATAGATTATGCGTTTCTTCGTTGGGTTGACGAAATTAGGGTGCCAAGTATCGAAGAGGTCATCGCTGAGTTCAAGCCGCATGTAATTGGGGTATCAGTGTTCACATACGTTTACGATGAATGCGAAGCTCTGATTGAGAGAATCTCGCAATGTTGCAACGTCCCAATCGTACTTGGAGGAGTCCACTTTGAAATATTCCCCGACGATTACCGTGACGACAGGCGAATTAGTTATATCGTCAGGGGAGAGGCAGAAAAGGTCATTGAAGACTTGATTGTAAGCGCTAAACGTGAACCGTACCCAGTCGTCATAGATTGCCCTTTGCCTTCAGCTGCTGAGATTCCAGCAGTGAATCTCAACATTGCATATGGAGCTCCTTACCTAAGTGTGTATCAGATACAGCTGAGTCGCGGCTGCCCATACAACTGTACATTTTGCAACATTCGTTTTATTGGAGGGCGACTGGTGCGTGCACGCGATTTGGGAATATGTCTCAAGCAGATTATCCAAGCAAAGAGGGAGTACAACAACCTGAAGACTGTGGCCATAACTGATGACTGTCCCACTTTTGATAGGGAACGGTTCAAGGAGTTCTTGAGAATGTACAGCGAGGCAAACACAGGCTGTGGGCTTTTCGTTGATAATATGCGAGCGAATCTTATTGATGAGGAGATGATCCAACTATATATACGTGCAGGTGGACAAAACATATGTTTGGGTGTCGAAAGCGGCTGCCCCGATGTCTTCGAACAGGTTAATAAAGGCGAATCGCTCGAGGATATTATTAGGGCTGCAGAGTTGGTTCGGAAACATAATCTAGCCTTAGGTCTCTGCTTTGTTATTGGCCTGCCGGGCGATAATCTCGATCGGCATTCATATTCTATGAGACTTGCAAAGGCCTTGAAACCAGACTACGTTTTCTGGAACATGTGTCTCCCCTGGCCAAAAACACAGGTACACGAGTGGTATCTGGCAAACGGCGAGATTGGAGATATAAGGAATTTTTCGACCCTTATTGACCCAAGAGTTAACTTCCAAGATCCTATTTCCAGTTCCACAGACTTCTCTAAAGAAGACAGAATCAAGGCATGGTTAATGGCAAACATGGAGACCCAGAACTATTTTAGACATTGGCGTGACATGCTGAAACTCACATCATTAGCTCTTAGATACAAGCTATATCGTTCTTTCACTACCTATTTCATAAAATATTTCGTACCGAACAGAATTATGGCCATCCGTCCGATATACTTTTTGGCGCGATTAACAAAAAGGGGGTCCCAAAGAATGGGATGTGTGTGAATAGCACAATTGGGGTCATTGTCAGATCAAGACTGATTTGGATAAGTCGAGTTCAGTGGTCGAAACAGGACAATAGGGCAGATATGACAATGAGAATAGACAAGAACCCAGTTGCCAATTCCTTAGGTAAAAGCTGTTTCTTTCGAGAACTAGTTCTAAAATATGCCCTCGTACTCCTGGAGCCTGTTACCTTTTGGTCGCAGCTCACTTACCTAAATAGAAACGTTTATGAGGTCGTTGATGATGCAGTTGTCTTTGAGATCTCACATTCGGGCTTTCTGGCTTCGTTAGATGAACGCTAAGGAGTCGTTACGCCATTGATTCACTGGAAGACTTACAAGGAGCCGCTAACATGACAAGCTTGCGTCGCATTCTCCAATCGATTTGCTTACCTACCTATCTGAATCGTAGAGCAAGAACATATATCACCGAACGTCAATTTCGTAACATCAGACGAGGTAAGGTTGACAGCTGTTGGTGCGGGGGTGGGTTGCTGCCATTTAAGTGGCACGCCAGTTACAAAGTATGCACAAAGTGTGGAACATACGTCAATTGTCGCCCACCTCTTCCTGAGGAACTAAAGCGCCTTTATTCTTTCGAGCTTTACTGGCATACTAGGCAGCAACTGAAAGGTTTCCCAGTTATCGAACAGCGTCCCGCCAACGACCGTTCTGATGGCCGCGTAGATTACTGGCTGGGTTTAATCAAACGTTACAGACCATCGACAGGACTAGTGGTGGAAGTTGGTTGTGCACACGGTGTGCTGCTTGCAGAACTGAAGGCCCGTGGATACAAATGCATTGGCGTGGAACCCGACGAGCGAACAGCGGAATGGGCCAGAGAAAATGTTGGGCTTGATGTGCGTCCTGGTCTATTCCCCAATGTTGATCTGCCTAAGTGCGACCTGTTTCTCGGGTTTGATGTTATAGAGCATAGCCCCGTCCCTGTGGCTTTCATGAATGGTGTTGCGCAATTGCTCAATCCCGGCTGTGTAGCGATAATCCAAACACCAATTGATAGATACGCTTACCAGCCACCGTTCGGAGACATGTTCGGCCTGGTTTTTGACGACTTAGAACACCTCTACATTTTTACCCAGACAAGCCTCCGCAGATTAAGCGAGACCGCAGGCTTAATGGCAATCGCTGAAGATAGTTGGCGTCTTGCTCACGAGATTGTCGTGCTCAGAAGAGAATAACCTCGTCATGATTGGACTACCAGACAGTTTGCCGAAATGTAGCATTCAAACAAGAGGAGCCTCAGGTTCAGATAGTCATAATAGAGGAGATTGTGCATGAGCTCTCAATTATTTAGGAATGTTGTAAGTTGGTGCACATCAATCAGGACCCATGCAAGAATTATGAACTATCTGATATCAGGGCGTAAGCCTTGGACCTCTGGGTATCAAGAGTATAAAGAATTGATTCTCGGTCATATGCTAAAGGACCAAGCCCTACTTGATTGCTTTCTTCACAACAAAGCTCTACCAGCACTGTATGGTTTTCGTATCGATGAAAGAATTGTCGAGTATCCTTGGGTTCTCGCTCGGCTTGGTGTGGCAGAGCGATTGCTCCTAGATGCGGGTTCAAGTCTAAACTACCAATACATTCTCGACCTTCCCCCATTAAGGAGCCGATCCGTTGTCATATATAATCTTTCACCAGAGAATGTCGTGAGACGAAGTAATGTGTCCTATATCTATGGGGATCTGAGACATACTATCCTTGATAGTGAATGCTTTGATGAAATAGTTTGCATTTCCACTCTGGAGCACGTCGGTATGAATAACTCGTACCTTTATTCTAAGGACCCTCGCTTCAATGAATTCAGACCTGATGATTACCAGGACGTTGTTAGAGAATTCAAGCGCCTCCTAAAGCATGGGGGGAGGCTATTTATTACAGTTCCTTATGGTCGCAAAGAGAACCATGGTTGGTTGCAACAATTTGACCATCGGAACATCGAGAAAATAATTGAGGCGTTTGATGGCTCAACTAGCAGCTCTGTCTTCTATAAATATCTCCGTGCTCGCTGGCAAGTTGCAGATGCAAATGAATGTGCCGACTGTTCATATTTTGACATCCACAAAAGATCTAATTATGAGCCCGACTACATCGCAGCCGCCCGATGTGTGGCTTGTATTGAGATTGTGAAATGACAGAAGTAGTAGTAGATGGCATAATATATGAACTTGAATCTCATGGGGGAATCTCACGGATGTTCTCTGAGATTCTACCCCGCATGTGTGACATGGATGAGTCATTCCATATAACACTTCTGACATGGGGAGGGCAGAGCAGGTCTCTGCCGAGCCATCAACATATCCATCAACATTCACTGCCTCCGTTGCAGTTGTTTCTTCGCCCAAGTCGTTTTTGGGAGCCGATTCTTCCTATCGCAAGAGGACTGACGCAATCGTTGTACATAGGAAACGCTAAAGGGAGAATCTGGCATTCGACCTACTACACTAAACCTTACCAATGGGGTAGACCTTCCTGGCATGGCCCAATAGTTGTTACAGTTGTAGACATGATCTACGAGAAATTTTCGAAGTATTTTCCTAATGCAGGAAAGGTCTGCAAAATGAAAAGAGAATGCGTTGAGCAGGCAGACAAGATAATCGCGATCTCTGAGAACACAAAACGTGATATCATAGAACATTTTGGGATTCCTGAAAATAAAGTTGCTGTTACCTATCTGGCGGCATCCGATTTTTTCCGTGGAATACCTGAAGCCCATGATAGTAAATTGGGGGAACGGATTGGTATTAACAGGCCTTTCGTACTCTATGTTGGCAAGAGGAGAGGCTACAAGAACTTTCAGACCCTGCTAAAAGCATACTCCCTATGGAAAAAGAGAAGCTATTTTGACTTGGCATGTGTTGGGGGAGAAAGAACATGGTCAAGGGACGAAATGAAGTTAATCAGAGAGGCTAATCTGAGCAATTCGGCCAAACTGTTTAACGATGTAAAGGATGAAGAACTGAGAGCGTTCTATTCAAGTGCACACGCTTTCGTTTACCCCTCACTTTATGAGGGATTCGGCATTCCTCCACTCGAGGCAATGGCCTGCGGCACTCCTGTTGTAGTTGCAAATACTTCTTCTATCCCAGAGGTAGTGGGTGATGCCGGATTATATTTCGAGCCTTCTTCAACAGAAGAATTATTGTGTGCCCTAGATAAGATTGTAGACAGTACGAGTTTGCGTCAGGAACTTGTTAAGAGAGGTTTGGAGAGGTGTAAGAAGTTCAGTTGGCAGGAAACAGCCATTAAAACTCACAATGTATATAGAGGAATCCTATGAAAAAACGAGTGCTAATTACAGGAGTATCCGGTTTTGTTGGTAGCCATTTGGTGGATTTACTCGCAAGCAGAGGAGCACAATATGAATTGTACGGAGTTGTTAGAGAAAGAAGCTATCTGGGAAACCTTCGCCACAGCATTGATTCGATAAAGCTAGTAGAATGTGATTTAATCAATCAAGGCACTGTATCCCAGGTCATTAGGGATGTGAAGCCTGATCACATTTATCATTTGGCAGGGGAGAGTTCCGTTAGGTTGAGTTGGGGTGGAGCACTTTCCATGGTTAACAATAACATTATCGCCAGCCTAAACATCCTAGAATCAGTAAGAACTGAAAACCATAAGAAAGCTAAAGTCCTCCTAGCCTGCTCCTCGGAAGAGTATGGTCTAGTTTCTAAGGAGCAAATCCCGATAAAAGAGGAAACACCATTGAAACCCGCCAGTCCCTATGCGGTATCAAAAGCCGCCGTAGATATGTTTGGCTTCCAATACAATCTTAGTTATGGCATAGACACGATTATAATTAGGGCGTTCAATCATACAGGACCGAGAAGGCCTCCGATTTATGCTCTAAGTAATTTTGCTAAGCAGATTTCCGAAATCGAGAAAGGACCCAGGGAACCTAAAATCTATGTTGGCAATCTGGAAGCGATTCGGGATTATACAGACGTTCGAGATATAGTGAAGGGTTATGAAATGGCAATAGAGCAATGCGAACCCGGTGATGTATATAATTTATGTTCCTCAAAAGGTTATAAGATTGGAGATCTTCTGAGGATGCTGCTCAACCTAGCTAAATGTGACATTGAAACAGTTCACGATAAGAGTAGAATACGTCCTATCGATTTGCCGATAATCGTGGGAGACAACTCTAAATTTGTAAAATTGACTTCGTGGAGCCCTCACATTAGTATTGAACGTACCTTAGAGGATTTATTGGACTACTGGCGTAAGCAACTGTGAGAATCTCTCTGTAAATAGATTCATCATAGTGTGAATAGCCAACTTAATATTTCTAAGGTTTAACTCTAAGGTAGAGGAGTATGATGAAGAAAGCGCTTATCACCGGCATAACAGGCCAGGATGGCTCTTACCTGGCAGAGTTACTGCTTGATAAAGGATATGAGGTCCATGGAATCATCCGAAGGTCGAGCACCTTTAGCACTGCTCGAATAGATCACATCTATGTTGACCCTCATGAGCCGGGAGCACGGCTGTTCCTTCATTACGGAGACCTTTCCGATAGCACACAGCTCACTAACCTTATCTACAGTGTCAGGCCTGATGAGATATATCATCTGGGTGCACAGAGTCACGTCAGAGTTAGCTTCGATACTGCGGAATATACCGGTGACATAGTGGCTCTGGGAACCACACGCCTCTTGGAGGCTATCCGGCAAAGTGGGATAAAGGCTAAGTTTTACCAAGCTTCAAGCAGCGAGATGTTCGGCGATGCTCAACCTCCGCAGAACGAGCAAACGCCCTTTAGACCACGGAGCCCATATGCCGTCGCTAAAGTCTATGCCTATTGGATGGCGGAGAATTACAGGGAAGGCTATGGGCTGTTTGCCACCAACGGAATATTGTTCAACCACGAGTCGCCACGCCGTGGCGAAACCTTTGTCACCAGGAAGATAACCCGTGCTATCGCTTACATTATCGCCAAGAAGCAGAAAAATCTCTATCTGGGGAACCTCGAAGCAAAGAGAGACTGGGGCTATGCTCCGGAGTATGTAAGGGCGATGTGGCTTATGCTGCAGCAGAAAAAGCCCAGCGACTACGTTATAGGAACAGGTGAGACCCACTCAGTAAAGGAATTCCTTATTGAAGCCTTTAACTATGCTGGGCTCGATTGGCAAAAGTATGTGAAAATAGACCCTCGATACTTCAGACCGCTGGAAGTAGATATGCTAGTAGCCGATGCCTCGAAGGCGAGGAAAGAGTTGGGCTGGGAACCCAGAGTAACCTTCAAAGAGTTGGTGAAGATAATGGTGGACGCCGATATGGAGGCTCTGGACTTGAAATCGCCAGGCAAAGGGAAAAAGATACTCGCGAAGTATGGAATGAACTCGGTTGACCGTGCTTTATGCAAGCCGGGACCAGAGGCGATTAGATGAAGGATTGGCTTGCCGCCAAAAGAATCGTGGTGACCGGGGGAGCCGGCTTTCTAGGGAGCAATGTTGTCCAGAAGCTGGAGCAAAGGGGCTGCAAGAAGGTTTTCGTCCCTCGCAGCAGAGATTATGACTTGGCGGAGATGGAAGCAGTGAAAAGGCTATACAAAGATGCCAAGCCTGATATCGTGATTCACCTCGCCGCCAGAGTAGGTGGCATAGGCGCCAATATGAAGAATCCGGGGAGCTTTTTTTATGAGAACCTCATGATGGGAGTGCAACTGATAGAGCAGGGCAGGCTATCTGGGATTGAGAAGTTTGTAGCTATCGGAACAATCTGTGCCTACCCTAAGTTCACCCCGGTCCCATTCAAAGAGAAAAACCTCTGGAACGGCTATCCAGAGGAGACCAACGCTCCATATGGTTTAGCCAAGAAGATGCTCTTGGTACAAGCGCAGGCTTATCGGCAGCAGTACGACTTCAACGCCATTTATCTTTTGCCTGTTAACCTCTATGGGCCAGGCGATAACTTCGACCCTGAGTCCTCCCATGTCATCCCAGCTTTGATTAAAAAGGTCTTTGATGCCAAAGCCGGAGGCGAGAAACGCATTGTAGCCTGGGGCAGCGGCAAGCCCACCAGAGAGTTCATCTACGTTGAAGATGCTGCCGAGGGCATAGTGCTGGCAACTGAAAAGTACAACAAGGCTGAGCCTGTCAATCTAGGGTCTGGCTTTGAAATATCAATAAAGGATCTTGCAGAACTGATATGCGAGCTCTCTGGATTCGATGGTAAAATAGAGTGGGATATGTCTAAGCCTGACGGTCAGCCAAGAAGGCGCCTGGACACTAGTAGGGCAAAGAAGGAATTCGGCTTCGAGGCAAAAACCGACTTTAGAGAAGGGCTCAAGAGGACGATTGAGTGGTATAAGAGAATAGCTAGCAGAATCCGAAGCTAGACACGAAAGAATAGTTATGCACTATCCAACCTTATCAGAGCTTCCTGCACCTCCGCGAGGCAAAAAGGGCTGGCCCTGGACGGAGGAAAACTCCCAACTTTCTGACGTTACGCCTAGTGGCGGCCCATGGCCAAAGATTAGCATAGTCACACCCAGTTACAATCAAAAACAGTTTATCGAGGAAACAATTCGCTCAGTTTTACTCCAGGGATATCCGAACCTTGAATATATCATCATGGATGGAGGCTCAATCGACGGCTCTGTTGAAATAATCAATAAATATAAGAAGTGGCTTGTATACTGGGTCTCAGAACCAGATCAAGGACAGAGCCACGCCATTAACAAGGGTTTTGAAAAAGCAAACGGAGCTATCTATTTGTGGCTGAACTCTGATGACTATTTGTTGAAAGATGCCCTAAAAAACATAGCTATGGCATATAAAGCCTCTCCCAAGGCTGAGACTTGGTGTGGTGGGGCTTTGCTAGTGAACTCAGATAACAAAAGGCTGAAGGTTCGCTGGCCCAAGGATTTGAGCTTGGAAGGAATTGTTAGGTGGCATGATAATAGCTTTCAACAGTCAGCATGCTTTTTCTCGGAAAAAGCATGGCAGAAGTGTGGACCTTTAAATCAGAGTCTTCATTACGCTATGGATTTTGACCTATGGCTCAAGATCGCCGAAGCGTTTCCTATTGAGAAAGTAAACCATGTGCTTTCAGCAGATCATATTCACACCGAGGCAAAAACATACAAAGATATGGGACATATGTATGCTGAGATCTTCCTTGTTCAGATTCAACATGGTTATGAGCCCCTTGCTATCGAGGATATTAGTAAGTGGTTCAACGAATATGCTGCTTTAAGGAGAAAGCTCGGCCAGATCTTCAGGTTTCCTTTCACTAAACCGTTGAAGCCGATTGCACAAATTGCTTGGGAAAAATTTCTGAGGTTCTAACACAATCTTATCTCCTATTTGATTGTGCTCACAGTATTGCCTAATCGGGTCAAAAAAGTTGAGGTTACTGGTATGCAATAGCTATCGGCGCGGCAGCTATGGCTGAGGCAAGTTAGAACACTCTCATTAGCTTCGCGACCATCAGATTTTCTAAGTGGCCAATAATGCAATCAGCGATAAGTTACAGCGCCTATGATACATCCATTCCACTCACAGAAAAACAGGGAGGAGTATGCTGATTGTAACCATAAGGTCTGGGCAGCTCTGCAACAGGCTTTTTCAATTTGCACATTTTATTGCCTTCTGCAAACACAGGAACCTTAGGATTGTGAATCTTGCTTTTGCCGATTATGCGGAGCTTTTCACTTCAACTGATGAAAGACTTCTTATTTCCTTTCCATCTTCCGGATACAGATTGAGGAACAAATTCATTAGAACTAACTTGCAGAGGGCATTCCGCATTTTGGGGTTCCTTTTCAGTCACCTAATGCCAAGATTCTTAGGAATTGCGTCAATCGACTTCAATGAGGAGATTACGAACGCTGTCGAAAGACTAGAATCAGTTCTTGGCTATCGTCTGGTTTTCGTGGATGGGTGGTATTTTCGCGATCCTGATGATTTCAAGCGATATACCGATGACATTAGAAACTATTTTATACCTAAGGAAATCTTCATGTGCAGGGCCAAAGAAATTCACAGCCAAATTCGACAAGATTCGGACGTGGTCATAGGATTGCATATCAGAAGGAAGGACTACAAAAATTGGGAGGATGGTAGGTACTACTTTGAAGATGTAGTATATGTTAGGATTATTCAAGAGTTAATCACACAATTCCCCGGAAAGAATGTCAAGATTCTTGTCGCCTCTGATGAACCTCTTAAGCTAGAAAACTATGCCCCTGTTAGGAGTAAAATCGTTTGGGATAGGAGAGAATCCATGGTGGACCTCATAGCTTTGGCACAATGTGACTATATAGTAGGCCCCCCCAGTACATTTTCAGCGTGGGCCTCATTCTACGGCAAAGTCCCTATGTTCATTATTAGAGACCCACAACAACCGATTGATTTCAAGAAAGCCTCTACTTTCGGTTCGTGAGCGTCTTTCCGGGAGTTAGGACACAAGGGGTAATATGAATCTTACCAATGTGATTAAAGCAGCCGCCAAGCCTATACCTTTGGGGGGAAAAGCTATTGAGTTTGTTTATGAGCGAAAGTGTTATCTAATAGCCTCCAAGAAAGGAAGTTTCTCTCAGTACGGCGAAGATTTGTTCTTAAGAGACTACTTCGCTGACAGAAGACAACCGGGTAATTATATTGATGTTGGTGCTGGTCACCCCTTCATAATTAGCAATACTTATTTGTTGTATACCCTAGGCTGGCGGGGCATAACCGTAGAACCTATCACACACTTCTTCAATAAGCACAGGAAATACAGACCAGAGGATATCCAATTGCAGTATGGTGTAGCAGATTCAAAGGGTGTACTGCCTTTCTTTGAGATGACTCCTGAAGTCCTATCCACCTGCGATCCTGAGGAAGTCGACAGACTCATCAGGGACAAAATGGCCGTCCTTTTGAGGAAACGCGAGATTAATGTGGTAACATTAGCAGAAATATGTAACAAATACCTGTCTTCTCAGCAACTCGACCTTCTCTCAATTGACACCGAAGGGCTTGAACTGCAAGTGTTACAGGGCTTGGACTGGACAGTCACACAGCCAGAATTGATTATCTGTGAATTCTCTACTACAACCCATGCTTGTGAGGGCCTTGCTAGTTTCCTGACCCAAAAAGGCTATCGTCAACTAAAGGTTTTGGGCTGCAATACAATTTGGGGCAAGTCATAAGGGCGTAAATAGACCTATTCTATATTTCTTAAGGATGTAAAATGTCGCAGACCGAGCCGCTGGTGAGTGTCATCATTCCAACTTACAACCGGGCTCATGTACTGGAGAGGGCTATTCAAAGCGTTGTCAATCAAACCTATCAGCATTTCGAAGTTATTGTTGTGGATGATGGCTCAACAGACAATACAGCGGAGGTTGCTAGCAGCATTCGCGACGAACGCGTCAGGTATATACGTCATCAAGTAAATAAGGGCACTCCGGCATCAGCTCGAAACACCGGCATCCGGGCAGCTCGGGGAGAATTTGTCGGTTTTCTCGACTCTGACGACGAGTGGTTGCCACAAAAACTGCAAAAACAAGTTGATAGATTTCGTTCTGCTTCTAGGAACGTTGGAGTTGTTTACGGTGGATACGCTGTAGTTGACGATAATACAAAAAGGATAATTGGAGAAGTCTATCCCCGCAAACGGGGATACATATTTAAAGAAGTATTGGAGCTGTCAGTTCCTACCAACCCCCTGACACCGCTGGTTAAAAAGGAGTGCTTTGAAAAGGTTGGTTTTTTTGATGAAGAGCTACGCTTCGGAGAAGACTTCGATATGTGGGTGAGGATCGCGCAGCATTACCAATTCGACTTCGTCGATGAGGTTGTAGCAAGTTACTACATTTCCCCGGGTCAGATAACTGGCGATCGGGTTCGCGCTTTAGAGGGGTTCCTGAAATTCATGGCAAAGCATGAGCATACACTATCAGAGAATCCTGATATTTTTGCCCACCAGTTGAAATACGTTGGGCAATGCTACCTGATGCAGCATGAATATGCTTCGGCGCGCAGATACTTTTTCAAAGCGGTCCGAGCAAACCCGAGAGGACTATACCTATACCTTCATCTACTCGCTGCTTATGCCCTACCCGGTCTGTATGGAGCCCTATTACTGGACACGCACAAAGTGCTCTTAATCAATAAATACCGGGCTATACTTAGCAGATTTTTCAGGATGAGGTAATTGTTCAATTGCAACTGAATTAGCCGTCTCAGGCAATAAATAGGCTGAATCCAATTTTACCATAGAAAAAAGGCACCACTTCATTTCAATATATAGCTTGAGTTTGTCTCTTATGCGCTTAGGACGATTGGACAGAAGTCGGCACCTTGCTCAACAGCCCTTTTATCATCCCAAATCCCCTCGAGAAATTCCCTAATACAATTTGCCCCAATATCCAGCCGACATTTGCCCAGTAGAACTGCAAATATCTCCCCCAACTTTTTTGGCAGTGATGATCAAAAATTAATTTTCTGTTTTGACTTTCCTTAAATCCAATCAGGAAATCCTTTTCCTTACTTTGCAGACTTTTTTTGTGGATGACTTTCGCCAATGGCTCTATAATGAAATAGTAGCCCTTATTTTTAGCACGCAGACAAAAATCGACGTCTTCTAGAGCTGTTCGCCCTCCCCCGAAGGTTGAGAATCCTCCCATCTCTTGAACAAGACTTCTTTTATAGGAACATACGCCCCCATGAGTGTAATACCCTTTTTCTTGCCTTGTAATCCCCTCATCCCATACTTGAAATGCAACTTCATTAATATCCCAGCTGTATCGTGAATTTAGAGAGAATATACTATTATAGAATCTTTCCAATTTGGATTTCTTCCTGTTATTCTTAATGATTCCGCCAACACCTATAAGAAATGAGTCTTTGTTTTCTGACCACACCTTTAATATTTTCCTGAAGAAATCGTCATCCAGAATTAGATCATCGTCCAATATAAAGAAAAGGTCATGTGTGACCAATTTGGAAGCGATATTTTTTGATTCGGCCAAACCACGCCGCTCTATCAAATGGTTCTTCTTATAATAAATGAGCTCAATTCCCCTATTGTTACAATCAGAGATTATTCCATCGATGACATCCTTTGGCAGACTTCCGTCATCAATAACTAAGACCTCGTTAGGTATAAGAGTCTGTGCTAAAATGGAATCGATACATTCTTTCAGATCCTTTTCCCTGTTATAAGTTGGTATTATGACGCTGAAATTCATCCTACTACTTTCGCTTTTTGTATTCTTAAGTTTTAATTCAGCCTGAACGGCGAGCAAAACCTTGTAATTATATCTACCCATATTGCCTATTCTCGGAAATGAATGACACACTCTGGCATACAAAATATACGAAGTCTAATCCTAAGTTCCTAACTCTTCCCTCTGATTGCCTGAACCTCATGATATAAGTCTAAAATCCTGCTAACAATTGTGCCTGAGTTGAAGTTCTGTTCAACATCTCTGCGTGCCTGTGCCCCGAGCCGTTCTCGTGCAGCATCGTCAGTCAGCAACAAATCGATTTTCTGTGCCAGCTCCATGGAGTTCTGAGGCTCTACTAGCATGCCGTTCCATCCATCTTTTATCACATCTACGTTGCCAGGTACTCTTGTCGCAATCACACACTTCCCGTAAGCCATAGCCTCAAGAAGCACCAGGGGTAGTCCCTCACCAAGAGAGGGTAAAACGAATAGATCCGCCGCCTTATAGGCATCAGCCAAGTCTTCCCTTAGGAAGCTTCCTGGAAATAGTACGTTTCCATCCAATCCCAGCGTTTTGACGTGCTCATCCAGAGCACGTTTGGTTCCGGGATACCCCGGGGCTTCGCCACCTATTATTACAATAGTAGGCTTCGTTTTTGTCCACTTCGCTGCCTCAATAAGATAGTGTAGGCCCTTAATAGGTAGCAACCGGCCCACGAAGAGTACAACCCTTTCATCGCCCAATTTGTAAACACTCCGGAACTTTTCTGCATCGCCATGGATATTAACTTGATCCATATCCATCCAGAAAGGTATTATAATCAGTTTCTGGGGATTAGCTCCCAGTTCCTCCAGCATCGCTGCTTGTGTTGGAGTGAGAGCGATAATTCTGTCTGCTGACTTTAGTATCCATCTACCAACTGTCTTGTTGTAAAGCACTTCTACAACCCTTTTCCATCCTCGGTAGCCTAGGATTGCTCCATGGCTTGTCAAAACAAAAGGACTCCTCATAAATATGTTGGCGAATGCAGCTTGGTTAGAAGACATATGAAAATGACCGTGAGAATGAATAACGTCAAAACTGCTGCTCCTAATCAACTTGAAGAACAGTCCAGGCGTAATGGGGTTATTGAGAGGCGCAAAAAGACAATTGAACCTATAAATCTCTACACCGCCAATTACCTCGTGTTTTTTCGACTTTGGCACATTAGAAGTATATACGACTACCTCGTGTCCTGCTTCCACAAGTTTTCGGCTTAAGGCTTCGACATGATATTCTATTCCCCCAATATGAGGGGGGTAGTACTGGCAGACTTGGAGGATTCTCATTTGATATTTGCGGTCGGCACTTGATTATGAGCAAATAGTACTGTTAGCCTAGGTCACGCACTTTCATTTTCCTGTAGTGCTGAGTGGCAATCCGCGCAGGAGTTCCTTCATCGACTGCAACATCAGCGCAGTGAATAACGCCAGCAAACCAGCCAAGCAGAGCAATATTGTAATCAGAGCATTGCCCACAGCTAAATCGTGGGTGTTGCCGTATGACGCTAGCACACGCGCGCCGAGTGTCAGTCCAACCCCCAGGAGCACCAAGCCAGGCACACCAAACAAAAGCAATGGCTGCCTCAAGCTAAGCATAACAAATACCCTGCTTAGAACATCAGCACCATGGACCACCGGGTTCCTCTTCGCCCCGCCGAAATAAGAAACATCTATCGGCACCTCAGCCACCTTGAGGCCAGCTTTATTTATAGCGAACTGTATCTCGGAGGCAACTGCCATCCCCATCTCAGCTAGGTTTAACTCCTTAAGTGCCTTTGCAGAGTATGCCCTAAACCCACTCTGGGAATCGCTGATTCTTTGCCCCGAGCCTACATTAGTGATAGTGGTCAGGACCCGCTGTCCCAGGCGACGATAAAGAGGCGGTTTCTTGCCGGAGCCCAGGAAACGGGAGCCAATCACAACATCCGCCTCGCCATCGAGAAGCGGTTTAACCAGTTTGGGTATATCCCTAGGGTCGTGCTGCCCGTCGCCATCGAGAATCACCAGCACATCTGCTCCGAGTTGTTTCCCTTTTTCCAAGGCACTCTGGATCGCGGCACCATATCCTCTATTCTGTCCATGCTGATGAACCGTCGCGCCGGCTCCAGCAGCGATCTCTGCCGTAGCATCAGTCGAGCCATCGTCGACAACTATAACCTCATCGACGTATTTCTTCGTCTTGACTACTACGCTCCCGATACAGCGCTCCTCGTCAAAACAAGGTATAGCGGCAATGATCTTCGGCTTATCCTTGGGTTGCTCTTTAGATGTCGAATCCTGTTGCATGACTAAACTATCTCTACTATGTTATGTAGTGTAGCATAAGGCAGCCAGTTTGACAAACAATGGGTTTACAGTGATCCGTTCTTTAGAGGGTGATGCAAGAGCATCCTTTAAGGTGAATACTGGAATATCTCCACCTCGGAGAAGTTTCCCTGTGGCTGGGTTGGGACTATAGTTGGAGATTGATGGATTAACTTGTAGTGGTCTAATTTCTCGAGGGGGACAGGGCTGATAAGCGGACTCTTGCCCACTACCCGATAGTCTGGGTGCGCATCTACGAACGCCTTCGCACTGTCGTAAGTTGAAAAGGATTGCTCATCGGAGATGACCTTCGCCGTGAACGTGTTGCCCTCCGTACTCGTTAACTGCCTTTCGTTCCAGGAAACTGCGAAGATTTGTTGGGGAATGGGAACCCACTCTTCACCTCCAAAGAGGTATAATCGAGAGCACATGGATTGATAGTAGCTCGGATAGTAAAGCTCTACCGGTTGAAGCATCCCTGTCTGAGTGCTTTGATAGAATACATCAAAGAATTGAGATGGATCCTTTCCGGCCCAAACTAGCATGGGAACAAATTTCCCATCATAAAATAGCGTCTTAATAGCCATGGGAAAGTCGATAATGACATATTTAGAGCCCAGCTTCTCGAGCACCTGGCTGCCCGAGACCTCATCCTGAGCGGTGAAAAACAAGGCAGCATCCGTGGCACCGGCCTGGCCTGGATTCGCGTTCGGTATGCGGTGGGCGATATAGGTTATGAAGTAACCGTAGTCCCACCAGCTCATTACTCCATATGCCGACCCCGGATACTGATAAGCCTCTCCAGCCAGCGGTTTTTGGTACAGTTCATAATAGAAGTCATAGTTCTGGAAAGGGTCGGGCGTATTTTGGGGGTCACTCATCCACACAAGCGATTCGTGCCAATCGTCGCTGCAGCTGTCGCCACTCGGTGGCTTGGCCCAGTCAAAAATCGCCACACCGATATTAGGGTAGAATGCCAAAAAGAACACGGCTATCAATGTAACCGTGACATAGAAGTTTCTCGCGTTTAGATACCTCGTAGCCAGAACGCCTCGTTGCTGCTTCTTAGCCTTCTTCTTGTCACGCTTTGCCTTTTTACCGCGCTTAGCCTTTCCTCCCTCTTTCTCCCCTTTCCTATCTCTACCATCTTCTTCCAACTCGAGGGCCTCAGGGGATTCCCTGAGGCCGGCGAACTCCAATGCCTTCCAAGACAGATACGCAGTAAGTACGGCAACATTCACGGCGAAATAATAGCCGAACCGGTTTTGACTGAACATAGCTACTAGTATTACCAAGCTCCAGACAAATAGCAGCGTTTTCTCAGCAGTCCCCTCCTTTATGATGAGATAAGCGATTACAGCCATAGCTATCAGAGCCAAATAGAAGTCTATGGTGAACTGAGACCATGCCGAGGACGAGGACGAGGACAAAGAAAGCGGCGCAACCTCGGCGACAGTCAACATACCCCCCTCTGGCCTGAATGTACTTGCTTTGTCCAGAATCGAGTTGAACAGCGAGGGATCGATGACACGAAACAGGACTGCGCCTATCCCACCCAACACCAGCAACGCCAGGGGGTAGTAAGCTCGCTTCATATCCTTGCCAGCCATCAGAGAAGAGAGCATGCCCAGCGCTAGAAAGGCCGCGATGCCGATGAGCAGCGATGAAGACCCGAGTCTCCACGCCCCGTATCCATTCCAGGACACAGCAACCATAAACAGGGCTATGAGAAAGGCAAGGCTCGCAACAATACAAAGGTAATCTGTCTGCTTGCCCCTGAGATGGTCCATAACAAATTGAATGACGACGAAAACGAAGATTATGAGTACAAACAGCCCTGCACCAGGCCACGTAAGCAGATAGAGCCCCAGCACTATCCCAGCCAGCAGAGAATAAAGCAAAGGCCCTCTGAGAGTTCCCCAATCTCTCTGTCCAAGGCTCTTGAAAGAAACTTCATTTTGTCTTGACCTTCTTATTGCCATAATCAAGAACATCATGGTAAAGGCAGTGAACAAGGTTTCCGCTACATGATAATCGGGGAAGCCCAGCAGGGAGCGCCAGAGAAATTGGCCGGGTAAGATGGCAATCAGGGCCGCTCCGATAAGGCCTGCCTTCCTGTTAAAGAGCTCCTTGCCTATGAAATAAACGGGCACAGTAACCAATGCCCCCAGTATTGCTGGCAGATAGGCTCCCACCGTTTCTATGACTTTCTGAGTTGGGGAGCCAGCGCCGAAGACCCAGGCAAAGAAGCCTAGAAGAAGGTAGAAGAAAGGTGGGGAATCGAGAGACGATCCGCCTGGGTAGAAGAGATAGGGGTCAAAAAGCGGCCTGTGCGGGAAGTGGAGAGCCAAAATCAGCACCTGCCGCATATGATAATAGCAGTCGGTTTCCTGGAAGCTTACCCAACCGCTGGCAAAGACGTTGTGGTAAGAGAAATAGATGCGCAGGAACAGGGCAACTAAGAAGAACGCGAATAAGGCCAGGCCATATTTGGCGCGTGTGGAGAATCTCATCTTTGTACTAAACCAGTAGTCCGTTCACTCTACGCATGCTCGACCTCGGTGTATCGTAACACGTAAGACTGGCCTTGTTTACCGTGAACCTGAGCCATGCCACTTGGGACAAATTACCACATATTGAAGGTTTATTCAACCCCCTTTCCTCATCCATACAAGTAATTTGCCGCATAGCCCCTTGCTTTCGCTCGCGCTTGTGCTAGAAGATACTCAAGTCTTCAGACCTCAGCGAAGGCTGACATTAAGAAATAGCACCGAACCCCGGCAAGGGGCTCCAGGGGTTGCATGGTGACAGAAGCAATAGCTCCGGCGGGCAAGTCGGTGGGAGCCGCTTGCTTTGCCGGTTTTTGTCGAAGCTAAGTACGGGCGCCGCTAAGTGTGAAGCAAGCTCTCCACCCGCTGAGCTAACTACCCCTTCCTGGCCACGCTGTGAAGTTCTCCGTTTCTTTAATTGTGGATCAGATATTATCACCATATCAATGGCTAAATTGGCAGGAAACTGCATCGAACTAGGTGTTAGACAAAAAGCAAGCCAGCATTCCAAGGAAAAACGACTTTGCAAACTAGCTTATCCGCGAATACGGCGCAACTCGTCTGGTTTGCTACACCTCAGCAATGCATCTTCTAGGGTTATTGCTTTAGACTTCACGAGTTCCTGTAACGCTTGATCCATGGTCTGCATGCCTAATTGCTTTCCGGTCTGCAAGTAAGTAGGAAGTTGCTCAGTCCTGGCATCACGGACGAGATTACGTATGGCATCGGTCGCCACCATGATTTCGAAAGCAGCCACTCTCCCCTTGCCCCCAGCTCTAGGCAAAAGGAACTGAGAGAGTACACCCTCCAACACCATCGACAGCTGGAATCGAATCTGCGGTTGCTGGTGAGCGGGGAAAACATCAATTATACGGTCAATGGTCTGAGGAGCACTCGCAGTATGTAGTGTACTCAAAACTAAGTGACCAGTCTCTGCAGCAGTGATCGCAGTCGATATTGTCTCCAAATCACGCATTTCTCCCACAAGTATTACGTCGGGATCCTGACGCAAGGCATGTTTCAAGGCAATAGCGAATGACTTGGTATCATCCCCTAAGTCTCTCTGGGCGATGAGACACTTCTCATTATGATGAAGAAACTCAATTGGGTCCTCGATCGTGATTACATTTCGTCTATCGGTCTTATTTAGATAATCAATCATAGCAGCCAATGTGGTTGACTTACCCATTCCTGTAGGGCCGGTAACTAGGACCAAGCCCTTGGTCTTGACAGCTAGAGTCTTACACACAGGAGGCAATCCGAGTTGATCTATAGTCGGCACCTTCAGTGGCACCTGTCGGAGGGCTATGCTGATTGTCCCTCGCTGAAAGAAAGCATTGACCCTGAAACGAGCCAAGCCAGCTATGCTGAACGGCATGTCCAGCTCCAGCTCATTGTAAAATCTTTCCCTCTGCCTCTCTGTAGTTATATATTCTAGCGACTCTTTCATGAATTGGGGAGTGATATTGGGCAATTCCTCTAAAGGCCTCAGGACGCCATCGATACGAAGCACCGGTGGGCTCGGCACCCTCAGATGTAAGTCCGAGGCTCCCTTTTCCACCATGAAGCGCAATAGTTCTTCAACGTTCAAGCTTTTACTACACCTTTCTAGGGTGAAAAAACCGACGACTGGTTCTTTCCACCTCTTTTCGCACTATACATAGCGTCGTCTGCCTTCTTCACAAGCTCCGAGACCGACGAGGCATGAGTCGGATAGGAAACTATGCCAGCGCTTACGGTTATTCCTACCTCTTCGCCTTCCAATTTCATCTTGTACCCTTCCACCTGGGCCCTGATTCTTTCTGCAATCTTACTAGCGCTTTTACTATCGGTTCCAGGCGCGAGGAGCATGAATTCATCCCCTCCCCACCTAGCTGCAACATCGGAAGCACGTGTGTTTACTTTAACAATCTTAGCCACTTCTTTCAAGAAGCTATCGCCCACGTTATGGCCTAAGCGATCATTTATCTCCTTTAGTCCATCCAAGTCAACCATTATAAGCGATAGCGGGGCTTTGCTTCTTTGGGCACGGATAAACTCACGTTCTATTTGATCCATATAATATCGCCG
>Ga0315281_10001742_pt1 | contig 32243 bp, 27 predicted proteins | sample YL17G07_0_MG_FD_204540 | JGI IMG/M metagenome (GOLD analysis project Ga0315281, IMG submission 204540) | Sediment microbial communities from Yellowstone Lake, YNP, Wyoming, USA - YL17G07_0 | ecosystem: Environmental > Aquatic > Freshwater > Lake > Sediment | place: USA: Wyoming | collected...
CGAGTCAGAGTGAAAGGGCTCCTGCTGACCTCTCAGCGACAGCCTCAGCGCTTCAAGCATTTTTCGAGATGAGAAAAATGTCATGCCTGTTGACGTACATGTCGCCAGCCCGAGTTGCGAACGCTTACGGAGGGCAACGAATAGAGCCTTCGGTTGCCATTTCTGTCTTGGGTCCGATTATCAAAGGAACTCACTGAGGCGGGCATCGGTTCTCGGTTTGAGTATCTGGAAGCACTTTTCAGGAGAGACTGCCTTGAAGTCGTATCCAAGCTTCGCAAGAAGTGTCGAAGTCCCCGATCTCAGCTCAGGAGCCGCAAGGATGCCCCTGACTGGACGATTCACTCTCTTCCTCAAAGTCTCGACGTAGCGGTTCAATTGCAGCGCTGCGTTCCGGCTCGCAGCGGTACGCTTGATTTCGATCACTACAAGACGCCCATGCGTATCTTCGGCGTAGACATCAGTGAAACCTGAGTCGCCCATCTTTCTCTCTTCGGAGATCAGCTTCAATCCGTGCTCGACCAAGGACGGATCGCGCATGATCGCTTGTTTCATTTGCTCTTCTGTTACGTGCATTGCGAATTCGCCTTCATCGGTCAGAGAAAGAGCCAAGAGCACGGTGATATCGTCGAAGAGGATTCTGAGCGATTCTTTGGGCTTCTGGCGGGTTGCCAAGACACTAAGACGCGTTCCCTCTTCTAGGCTAATGCGGAATTGACATTTCGGAGGCTGCCAGTTGACTGGTTCGTATCCGGACCGGCGGTGAATAAGCACCGAACCATCAGCCTTGATCATTAGAACCCGTTCGCCCCACGTGAGCTTGGAAGCTGCCCTCCCTTCATAGTTCACCGTGCAGTTGCCTGCAACGACCAGAACTTTCTGTTTTGCCAATGCGTCACTGATCAGGTCTCGGCAGTCAGTCAAACTTGGCGATACGAGCGAGATCACTTCCGAACTTGTGCCGGACAATGAAGACCCTAGGCTCTTCTATCGACAGCTATCTTAAAACTGTCAGACTCCCAATCTCTGCCAGAACCGGAGCTTAGTCAGAAATGGTCGAATTGGAGGAGGCCCAAAGCAACTACGGTAGACTGAGGCTCTTCACAGGTGGAAAATGGGTTGATTCGCAATCCGCCCACGGTCAACCTGTGGTGAACCCAGCAAAGGCAGAAACCATTGCTGAGGTCCCATTTGCCACACGCGGCGAAATAGACAAGGCTATCGAATCGGCACAAAGTGCATTCGAAAGGTGGAGTCGACTCCCAGTCACCACAAGAGCAGGATACGTCTTCAGGCTCAAACAGAAACTCGACGAATACTTCGAAGATGTCTCGAAGATCATGACTCAGAATCACGGTTTTGAGCGGCATGGCCGGTCTCCTGCCAAACACATCTGACTCCTCTCTCGCCGTACTTCCTTGTTGTCCCGATCAAAGACAGCTGTGATCACTAGGTTCGCAGGCGCCATGCCTACCCAATCCTGATCCAGAGCGGCGGCCATCAACTCCGCACTGAAATCGCCTTCGATTCTTCTGACTAACCTGTGCTCTCTTGGCTCGACGGATATGTCCGGCATTTTAGAGGCGCATCAGACGCAAAACCACCTGGTTGCTCGACTACCTTCGACTATATTCCAAGATGAAGAAAGAACTGGAGGATATCGGTCTAGAATTCAAGTACTGAGCGCCGAGTGTTCCCTGCATCTCTTTCGCTGGAATCGGGCGTATTGGTCACGGGCGCGTCAAAGGCAACGTGATTGGAATTCGACCTGTCTTCGTCATAGCTCGCGAACAGCTAGATGCCGCCGCGGATGCGCTGGAGCACAGTCTTAAATCAGCCTTCTGCTGAGCAACAATACACAACGGTCTCAGTCATGAGAAAGATAAAAAGGCCAATTGACCAAACGGACTTGTCGATAGTCAGATTCCTTCAGAACGATTGTCGGGTTCCTCTTGATATTCTGGCGAAGAAGCTGAAAGTTCCCAAATCCACCCTGCACTACAGAATCAAACGGCTCGAAAAAGACGGAGTGATCGATGGATACCATGCCAAGGTCAACGCTCTCGAACTTGGCTACGACTACGTGGCAATTGTGCTCGTAAGAGCGAAGTACGGGCCTCACTATCACAAGAGAGTGGGCAGGAAGATCGCCTCGATTCCAGGGGTGTGGGCAGTATACTACGTACTGGGCGACTTTGACTTCATAGTCCTAATAAGAGCGGCGAACAGAGACGACTACATGAGCAAGCTCGAGCAGCTCAGCAGTATGAATGACATAGAGCGCACAAGCACCCAGATAGCCGCGAAGATAGTTAAGGAAGACCCAAGAGTAGACATCTAAAGCCAGACGGGTTTTTTCACGACGCGGCAATTTGCATATGACTTGGGCTTACTGAACAATGTCCAGAATTCACTCGCGTAAATTGGGCTGTTCTAGCTACCTTCATGTGTCCCGGAGGTCGCGGAAGAATACGTCCGCTGGATAGAGATAACTGATTCCTTGATGTGGACGTTCATAATTCCAGTAGCTCACGAATGCTTGATGGGTTGGGTAGATCCAAGCTTCGTGGACGTACGCTTTATGGAAAGCCTCGATCTTACCGATCGTGCTTGGTCGCCGTATGCTTGCGACGATATGTTGGATGCCGTTTCCACTGCAATACTTCGTGAACTCTGAGGTGCCTCCTCGTGCCGGATAGAACTGCGAACCACGATCCGTCAGTATCTGCTCAGGCTTCCCGTATCGCCTCACCGACTCCTCCAGAAGCTTGATCGCATGCTCCGCCGTCGGGTTATGATGAACCCTCGAACCTGGAACGAAGCGCGAATGGTCGTCTAGGTAGCTGATCATCCATTCGTCCTGCTCGGTGAGTTTGAAATCTGCTTGCCAGAGGCCGTTGCTGTGCGGACGCTCGAACCTACGTTTACCCCAGATCCTTCTAGGCTTGAGGATGGGGTTGTTCAATCCTGCCTTGAAGAGGATCTTGTGGATTGTTCGGTGACTGATGCGTGTGATCTCGCTGCTTGCGTAGTTGTGGAGGTAGCCTTCTATTCGGTTGGGTCCCCATAATCGTTCTCTTCTTAGATGTAGAACCAACTGGGTCGTTGATTCAGGTGTCCGATGATAGCTGCGGTTTCTTCTAGACTTGACCTGTAGACCCGCCCACCCTTGTTTCCGGTAGACGCTCCACCAACGATCCACAGTCTTCTCATTGATTCTCAATGCGGAGGCGATCTCGTTGACTTTTCTTCCTTCGACTCTTCTTCTAACAATCCATCTACGTTTCTTCAGAACCTCATCCATCCGCATTCCCCGGAGTCTCCCTCAATCACACAGTCCGGGACAGATGAGGGTAGCTAGCTCACTCGCGTAAATTGGGCAGAAATCCTATTAAGCATAGATACATTGGTGGGCACATGCACGTTCAAATGTACTTAAGGTGACTTCTCGTGTCTGGCAAGGTGCCCAAAATCGTTGTCACGCCTCCTGGTCCACAGGCTTCAGCCTGGGTCAAACGCGATGAAGCTGTGCTCGCGCCGTACAATCGTCCCTTCTACTACCATTTGGTCGTGGCTGGCGGAGAGGGAGCTGTAGTACGTGACGTTGATGGGAACGAGTACATTGACTGGAACTCTGGGTTAGGTGTTCTAAACGTAGGCCAATGCCACCCTAAGATTGTTGAGGCGGTAGTGAACAAGGCAAAGGGTTTCATGCACTACTCCTACACAGATTTCCGTTACAGGGAACCTGTGGAATTATGCGAGAGACTGAACAAGATCCTTCCGTTCAAGGCGAAGTATTTTCTTGCAAGCGGTGGAACCGAGGCCAATGAAGCCGCCATTAAGATCGCTAGGCATCACACGAAGAGACAGCTTTTCCTGGGTTTCATAGGTGCTTTTCACGGTAGAACCTTTGGAACTATGGGTTTCTCATCCACCTCGCCTGAGCAGAGGCGATACTTCCACCCGCTCGTTCCAGGCGTAGTGTTGACCCCTTACGCTTACTGTTATCGATGTCCATTCAAGCTCGAATACCCGGAGTGCGATATGTGGTGTGTTGACTTTATCGAGACTTGGCTTTTCAACAGATTTGTTCCCACAGAAGAGGTTGCGGGGATACTCTTTGAGGCTATTCAAGGCGAGAACGGATATGTTGTTCCACCGCCCGAGTTTGTTCCTAGGTTGAAGAAACTCGCTGACCAATACGGCTTCCTAATGATTGATGACGAGATCCAGGTGGGTATGGGGCGTACTGGGAAGTTTCTGGCGATAGAGCATTTCAAGGTGGTCCCCGACATTGTGACGATGGGGAAGGGTATTGGAGGGGGCTTGCCGCTCAGCGTGACCGCGGTAAGAGGCGACGTGCTCGACCTGGCGCCTGGGAGCCACTGTACAACAACCGGGGGTAATCCGGTGTCGTGCGCAGCTGCTCAAGCGACCCTAGATGTCTTGTTTGGGGAGAAGCTTATGGACAAGGCAGCGAAGCTTGGCGCGTATACGATGAAGAGGTTGAAAGAGATGCAGGGGAAATACAATGTTATGGGTGATGTGAGGGGTAAAGGCTTGGCGATGGCGGTTGAGCTCGTTCGGAACCGGAAGACGAAGGATCCTGCGCCGGGTAAGGAGTTCGTCACCCGAATGTTCAAGAAGGGTGTTTTGGCGGTGACGGGTGGTTTCGCGGTTAGAATCTTCCCGCCACTGGTAATCTCGAGGGAGCTTCTGGATAGCAGTCTGGACATTTTCGAAGCCGTTATGAAGCAATTCGACAAAGAATACTACGAGCCATAGAGACCGTTACACACGCCGTTCGGATTCGGCCTATTAGCCTTGTGGTTTCGGGCAAGTATTGTACTATCACAGGGCATCTGGCACATTTCCGAGGTAGGCTTCTGCGCAGCTTCACAACGTCTCTAGGCTTCTTCATGCAGGCACACTCGGTCCCTCAACTTGTGAGTGTGCCAAATGTGGTGTGATAACACAGTTTCGGGCAAGTATCTGCAGTGGATGCGCCAAACTCGGATCAGTCTTGATGGAGCGGCCTGTCCGGAGGTTGACTCAGTATGGATGGTGGTGTTATGGAGTTCGAACCTGCTGATGTGGAGGCAACTTGCCAAGCTTGTCAAGTTCATCGGCCACGTTCTTAAGGTCGATCGCTTCGAGTTTATCTCTTGTTGGGATACCGGTCTGTTTGTCCCACCCACGCAGCTCGTAGTAGTTGTCAAGCATGCTATCAAGCATTCCTTGGGTGAGCGGTTTGCCCATGAAACTACCGTCGCGCAGCGGCTCCATGAGCCTTTTCGGAAGCCGATCGTCGTTTCTCGTCAGCCCCTCACGGGCGTTGAAACTGCGGATCAGGTCAATGGCCCGCTCGCCGACCTGCATGTACTGCTTCATGGTCATCTCCCATCCCGTCGCTGCATTCAAGATTCCCAGAAGCGTGGAGTGCTCAATGCCTCCACCCGGATATACATCGAAGACACAGACGACCAGGCTATTGCACATGGACCAGAGATCGCCTGCAATCTTCGCAAGCCTCACCTTGCTGGGCCCGCAGTCCAGCAGATCTCGTTCAGGTACATAATCGGCTGTTAATCCGAGTTCAGGCCTCAGTGATGTATCGGAAATCCACATGTCGTCGTGTTCCCATTCCAAGTGACAGGCTCCTCTGTCCGCTACAGAGTACATCAAAGCTACGCTCCTCTTGCCTCGAGGCTCGTGCATAGGGATTTCTCGACCTTTGACATGCAAAGCAAACTCCTCTGCGCCTTGGCCGATCTTCTTGGCCGCTCGATATACCCCATCTGCTAGCAAGTCTCCAATATCTTCGCGCTTTCCAATCTTCTCGACAAGTCTGATGACAACTTCGGGGCTGCCCCACTCTATCTCCAAGCCCCCGGTCTGTTCTTTCGTAATGAGCCCTCTTTCGTAGGATTCCATCGCAAATGCTATCACAACTCCTGTCGAGATGCTGTCCAGGCCATAGAGGTTGCATAGCTGATTGGCTTTGCCGATGGCATACATGCTATCGTTGAGACACAAGGATCCGAGAGCTGCGGTTGTTTCATACTCTTGTCCACCCAATTCTCGGTCAATCTCATATGGCTGCTTGGCCTCGACAACTCGCTTGCAGGTGGTTGAGCAAGCCCAGCACGTATCTCTTCCGACCAGAAATCCGCTACTCAGAATGGTCTCGCCAGTGATTTTGTCCGTTCCATCAAAGGTTCCTAGTTGAAAATTCTTCGTGGGCAGTCTTCCTGAGGCATTGAGGTCGTCTGTATCGCCTGCGGTTCCGTACTTTTGAAGGCTTGGAATATACGGACCTTTTCTGACCTCTCTCGCGCATTTTCTGAGATACTCATTCAGTATCTTCTCATCGTAGAACCTTGGTTTCATGTTTCCTTTGCAGGCCCAGGCCTTCAGCTTCTTAGATCCCATTACTGCGCCAATACCAGACCGGCCACATGCTTCCCGCAAATCATTGATAATTGCTGCAAATCGCACGAGTTTCTCTCCGGCAGGGCCTATACTTGCCACACTCGTCTCTCGAGGGCCGCTGTCACCCAGCTCCTTCTTGATGCTTCTCTCAGTATCCGCGGTGAATTGTCCCCAATACTCGGATGCGTCCCTAAGCTCGGCCTTCCCCTGGTTCACATACAGCCAGACGGGCCTCTTTGCAGCACCCTCTATCAGAATTGCGTCGAAACCGGCCTGCTTGATCTTCGGTGCCATATACCCGCCGCTGTAAGATTCGCCCCATGCATGACCCAGCGGGGATTTTGTGCAGACGGCGAATCGACTACTGCCAGAGAACGGGATCCCGGCCATGACACCAGAGGTGATGACGATCTTGTTCTCCGGTCCAAGCGGATCGATTCCCGGCCTGAGTTCCTCGAACAGAATCTTAGCCCCAAGAGCTCTTCCTCCCACGTGTTTCCTCGCCACATCTCCAGGCAAAGGTTCCTCGTAAGTTTCTTCGCTTGCGAGGTCGACCCGCAGGATCTTGCCCATATAGCCATGCAGCAAACACTCTCACGTCTCGCCAGGTTGAGAGTTCTGGACTATGTTGCCTTCAGACTAAGAAGGTATGTATTGAGGAGTGTAGTCCCCTCCGCGACCTAAGACCTTCTCGAAGACCTTTAGCGCGTTTCCTCCTGCGATTCTTGATATTTCGTTGTCAGAGTATCCTCGAGCTATCAGTCCCCTCAATATGTTTGACGTTTCCTCCGGGTTCTCTATGCCTTCCATGTACTTCGCCTTCAACTCGACGCCTATGCGCGAGAAGGATGTCGATTTCATCATCACATCCCTGTGGAAGGCCACGTGGTCCAGAAATTGGATGTCAGTGCCGATTCCTACGTGGTCAATGCCAACCAGCTTGACGACATAGTCAATGTGATTCAGTACGTCTTGTATTCCTTGCCTTTCTGTCAGGGCGAGGAAATTCGGTACAGCGTAAATTCCTATCAGGCCGCCCTTCTCTGCAAGAGCTTTGATACATTCGTCTGTACTCAGCCTCTTGATCCGTGGACATAGGGCGCGTGCCCCTCCGTGGCTAATCAGCACCGGATCTCTTGATGTGTCTATTGTCTCACGGCTCGTCGAATCCCCGCAGTGAGAAACATCAATCAGCATGCCAATTCTGTTCATTCTGTCCACTACTTCCATGCCATAGTAGCTAAGTCCATCATCCGAACGTTCTCCACAACCATTGCCGATATAGTCTCTAGTGTTGAAGGTAAGAAGCATCATTCGGACGCCAAAACCGTAGGCTATGTCAATATTGTCGAGTTTTCTTCCAATCGTCTGCGGTTCAAGCTGGAACATTACTGCTTGTTTGGACTGAGCTTTGGCCTTCAGAATGTCGTGATGATTCAGTGCGATCATCATGTCAGGCTGCTTGTGCACGAAGCTGGCGATAGATCCCACGACTCTCATTGACTCTTCGAAGTCTCCGTACCTACATGCCTGGTATATCGCTTCGAAAAAGCAAGTCACCCCTGAGTTCCTCACCCTAGCTCTGTCGAATTCCCTAAACACATGTGTGTGAAGATCAACAAAGACCTGCTTCTCTTGGAGTTCGCTTGCTCTCTCTTCATCTGACTTGCTTAATTTCAGGAGACGCTCTCTGAGAGGCATCTTCAGGTAGTCTTCTCTGGGCATCATGAAGCGCGACTTCGGGAGGCGGTCGCTATATAACACTTGTCCCAAACCATCGGACGATGCAGAAGTCAAAGACATTCCGGACAGTTGTGTAGGATAGTTCGGAATGTAGTGTTGGCTGATGCGTGGAGAAAGAGACGTAGGTAAGCTTCGAAGATGGTGCGTACGGCGGCTCCTGGAAGGCTGGTCGATTAGAGATGCCTCAGCCCACGCCATGACGCCCAAGAGTACAGTTCATGATTGGTGGATCCGCTTCCAGAGGAAAGGATGGGCGGGGCTGGTCAACGAGTCCAGACGACCACACATCATCCACAGACTACCCCAGGAAACCGTGGCTAGAATCATTCAGGTCAGACTGCGTGAAGGATGGTGCGGTGAAGCCATCGCCGCATACCTCAACCAACAGGAGAACCTCAAGATAAGCAGCGGCTCCGTATACAAAATCCTCAAAGATAGCAACCTGATCACCAGAACCTACAAGCCTCGAAGACAACGAACCTACATCCGCTTCCAACGTGCGCATCCAGACAGCCTATGGCAGACGGACATCAAATACTACGGGGACGAGTACCTGATCGCGTACTTGGATGATTGCAGCCGATACGTTCCAGCCATAGAACTCTACACGGAAGCAACAACCGACAACCTCCTCAACCTCACAGACGACGCGTTAAGCCACGGAAGAACCCCCAGCCAAGTGCTCAGTGACCACGGATCCCAATTCTACAGCAACAACGGCAAGAGCAGATTCACCGCATATCTAGAGGCACACGGCATAGAGCACATCACGGGTTCCCATTGGAAAACCCACAACGCAAGGCAAGATCGAACGTTTCTGGCAAACATTCGAACTCTACTATCCACGATTCAACGACCTGAACCAATTCAGAGAATACTACAACAACAAACCCCACAGAAGCCCTAACTACAAAACCCCAGCCCAAATATACCTCAACTAACTGTCCGGAATGTCATTGACTCCCGCACCAAACCATCGGACGAGATATAGTCGCTGTTCGAAAGATGTTGCGCTTGTGTGGTTGGTGTCCTAAGATGATGAAGGGTTATTCGTTCCTGGCGAGATTGTCCGGGCAGCCATCTACGAACGTCTCGAGAGAAGCTATCACGTCAAACGTGGAGAGATCCCTGAGACGCTAGAGGACTTACTGGGCAAGAGCGCCAAAGTCATGGAGAAGCTCATCGCCAAGAGCCCCTATCGCCGACTCAAATTGAACTTCACACAGCATGATGGCTGGACACTGAGCCTTCTACGGTCGTAGCTTTCTCTTCCACGCGATTTGTTTTGCCAGATCGTCCAAGGGATAGAAATGATCCTTGTCGTCGAATCGTCCTGATAATCGCCAGAACTCCTCATGAAACATACCTACAACGCTCCGTCAACTTCTGTCTTTGCGGGTTCCTTTGTTTTCTGATCTTTGGCGGTCTTCATGAGGGTGCATTCCTGGCAAATACAGCCCCCAACGAACCATTTGCACTGGTTCTAGTAGAGGCTCGCTACTACAAAATGGTCTCCAGGATTTCACCTGTAAGCTCTACCAACTCGTATTTGCTCGAAAAACCCAGATTCAAGTTTTCTAGAGATCTCACATAGAGTAGAGGCTCGACACCTAGTATCTCGAATCTTCTCTCAGCCTCTACGCCTTCGAGCAATGAATTGGGGAGCGATGGTGAGCGCAATACTAGATCCGTTACGCACATTTCGAGAGCACAGGGATCGGTCGAAGCTAGGATTCCAACATCTTGAATGACTGGCACATCTTGCGCCACGGCACAATCGCAATACGGGCATATTTCTCTGAGGAAATCAATAAAGCCTATCTTACTTCTATCGAACAGACCTAATACGGCGGCACAGCCGTCGGCTATTCGGATGCAAAATCCCTGATGCTTCTCTTTTGGAATTGACAATGCCCCAACCGGGCACACACTCTGGTGGTCTATGCATATGCCACAACTCAAACACAAATTGTAGTCAATAACAGCCTTATCCCCCGTTATTCTAATGGCGTCTTCAATTGGGCACACTTCAACGCAGCGAGGAATTGCTAGACCAACGCATCCAGTGCATTTTGAGGCATCAACTAGGACGGTTCTTGGTTTGTGGATGTAGCCCTTTCCCTTTTTTGTGGCACATCCTACTCCGACATTTTTTATGCATCCTGCCGCCAGACGATTAACATGAGTTAGAACAATCAAAGCATCCGACTCTGCTATCGCTTTGGCCACTTCAAACTTCTTGAGCTCATTGCCACAGATCTCGGTTTCCACGCCCCCTTGTTCGTCGCCTATTACTATCGGGCAACCCATGGTTTCCGGAGAAAAGCCATTCATAGCAGCGGTTTCTAGATATTCCTCGACTGTCCCGCGTCTGCTGGGGATTCTCCTTTTCTTCCTCGGCTTGAAGTATGTCGGAGGCTGACCATACAGGATAGTGGTATCTGTCACGAAAGGCTGTCCACCTAGCTCTCTGACCAAGTCAACAACCTTTCTGACGAAGCATGGCCTTAGATACCTTGTATTCCCTCTTTCACCGAAATGGACTTTTATCGCAACTCGATCACCTTTACAGACGGCGTTTTGAATTCCGGATACATAGAAAAGGCCCTCCAATCTATCAAGCTGGCTATATACCTGGGCTCCTGTTCTCTCATCTGCGAAATAGACCTTTGACATGTTGCCTCTACCAGAAACTCCAATTCAGTCTGTTTTCAACTCTATTAACCTATGCGTGCGGATCGGCGAGTGAGCTAGCTATCCTCATCTGTCCCCAGATAAATGGCCCGCCAGATATAATCAGTGTTAGAAAGATGGCGCCGCTCGGTGGCTGCTGTCCCAAGATGGGAAGAGCGGTTGGCGGATGAGCGAGTTTTGCGAGAAGGCTTATTTTTTGTTGGCTGACATACAGGGGAGGCATGGATCTGATTCTTCGAAGTGCGAGACTGAGGGGAAGGGGCGGTGTCTGCGATATAGGCGTGACCAACGGGAAGATCACGAAGATAGCTGAGAAGATCAGGGAAAAGGCTGCGAATGAAATCGACGCTGAAGGAAAACTAACAACTCCCGCGTTCGTCAACTGCCACATACACTTAGACAAGACGGACACAGGTAAGTGGGCTAACGTCACTTGGGAGAACGTCGAGTCAATCATCGAGGCGGATTCTAAGCTGAAGAAGGAATCCACTCATGAGGATATGAAGCAGCGGGCAGGCAGAGTGATCGACCTGGCCGCAACGTATGGTACGACGATCTTGAGGGGTTTCGCGGACGTAGATACGTTGGTGGAGCTTAAGGATGTGAAGGCGATCTTGGAGGTTAAGAGAGACTACCGAGACCTGATGGATATACAGGTGTGTGCGTTCGCCCAAGAGGGATTCACACGCAATCCCGGAACCTACGACCTGATGTGCAAAGCTATGGAACTGGGCGCAGATGTGGTCGGAGGTATACCCTGGCTGGAACGGTCATATGAAGAATCTTTCAATGCGATAGACTGCATATTCGAGATCGCCAAAAAATATGGGAAAGACGTTCACTTCCTCGATAATACGCTGGATCCAAACTCGCGCACCATCGAGTACATAGCGCTCAAAGCCATCAAGGAGAACTATCACGGCCGAGCAGTCATCAGCAGCGCTTGGGTACTTTCATTGTACAATCGCTATTATGCGCAGAAAGTGATCAAGTTGCTGAAGCAAGCCCAAGTGAGCTGTTCGACTAACGAGCCGGACACTATGATACATGCAAGAGATTGGCCGCAGCCGAGGATAAGGGCCATCACGATGGTTAATGAGTTGTTGAAGGCCGGGGTTAACGTCTCCTGCGGTCAGGATGACGTGAACGACACATACTATCCTTTGGGGAAGAATGATATGCTTGAGAATGCTTTGGTCTTAGCTCATACGGCCCAGCTCGATACAGTGGAAGGCATAGAGAGTCTGTATGATATGATCACGTGGAGAGGAGCCAAGAGCCTACGCATAAGCGATTACGGCCTTGAGGAAGGTAAAAGAGCTGACTTGGTTGTGCTGGATGCTCCAACAGTCCATCATGCGCTGCGAATGCAATCAGAACGCCTGTACGTAATCAAAGGCGGCAAAGTAGTCGCTGAGAACCGAGTAACAAGAAAACTCCACAAATAACAGTCCACCCACAAGACTCGCCGTCATGCGAACCTCTCGCTGCTGAAGTCCTCAATTATGGCGCTGGCCTCGTCGGCTTCGTTGTCAGAACACCGAGAGCTGCAAGCCCTATCCTTCTGAGAAGATGTTCGAAAGCCGATCGCGAGGCAGGATTGCATCCTGCCCGACCATATCTTCATGATGCCGACGCCTGAACAATGTGTGAAGTGTTCCGTCGAACAACGGCGTCAGATTCAGACCTCAGAGAACGTTTTCCCAATCAAGGCTGTTCCTGGTTGGCTGGCGATTCTCGTTCGAATTACTGAAACCACACGCCTACTGCACCATAAAATAGTAGTCTCTGTCTGTCTCGCCACCTAGATTCGGCTCGCTACCCGTGCAGCTTCGTGAACCGCATCCTCTATTCTGCCCAGTCTTACGCAGTCCCCTATTGCGTAGGTCTCACGGTTCTTGTCCTGCAATTGTTCGAGGAGCCACCTGTCCGAAGTCAAACCACGAGCAACTACAGCCGAGTCAAATGTTACAATCTCTCTGCTGCCTGTTCGATCATAAACAACTGCCTCATCCTCTGATATTGCCTGAACGTCCCTGCAAGTCAAGAAAGAACTGCCAAGATGGAGAAGGTCTTGCATTATGAAGGCTCTTCGAGATGGCTCCATTTTTGGAGCCGGCTGAGGCATCCGTGTCAGGATTGTTACCTCATGTCCATCCCGAGACAGGGAATAGGCGGTCTCAAGCCCTATTTCTCCGCCTCCCAGCACGAGCACGTGTTGCCCAATGCTGGCTTGACCAAGTAATGCCTTCTGGAACGTGGTCACACTTGGGCCATGAATTCCAGGGATGTCTGGGAGGACGAGTTTCGCTCCGGTTGCCACTACAACAGCATCAGGGCAGTCTTCTTCGATTAGTTCCGAGGTAGCTCTTACTCCAATCCTGATCTCGGCAAGTTTCCGAACTTGTATGCTCAAGAACCTAGTTAGACTGTTGATTTCTTCCTTTCCCGGCGGTACTGCAGCTAGCAGCAGTTGTCCCCCGAGTTTATTCTTCTCATAGAGTGTCACTTCATGGCCTCTTAGAGCAGCCGTCCTTGCAGCTTCCATTCCAGCTGGTCCACCGCCAACCACAACGACGCGTTTGCTTTTTGCCACCGGTTCTAATGCGAAGTCCAACTCCCTGCCTGCAGCTGGATTTATCGCGCACCTCGTCTCCAAGTTCGCCGCTGATCTCTCGCAGCATGTCTGGTTACACCTGATACACTTCCTAATGTCCTCAAACTCTCCCTTCTGAGCCTTAATTGGCAAGTAAGGATCCGCAACCAGTGGTCTAGCCATGGCGACGAGGTCTGCCTTGCCCTCTTGTACAATTCTTTCAGCAAGTTTCGCGTCATTTATGGCACCAATAGCTATGACAGGTATGCCAACCGCTTTCTTCACTCTGTGAGCCAAGTGCACGTTCACGCCTGGGGGAAGAAACATCGGTGGGATTTCGTATGGCCCCTCATGACATCCAGCAGATGCAACGATGGCGTCTACACCGGCATCCTCAAGTTCCTTTGCGAGTCTGGTGGATTCGTTTATGGTTATGCCATCTTTTTCGTATTCGTCTACGCTTATCTTGCAGATGATTGGGAAGTCTGCGGCAGTTCTCTCTTTCACTCTTTCTACAACTTCCAAGAGGAAACTGGCACGATTCTCAAAGCTACCGCCATAGCAGTCCCTGCGCCTGTTCGTTCTTGGAGAAAGGAAGTTAGTTATCAGGTACCCATGGCCTCCGTGGATTTCAACAGCGTCAAAGCCTGCCTGCTTGCCCCTCCTTGCCGCTTCTCCAAATGCCTCTATGATTTCCCCGATTTCCTCAGTAGTTAGTTCAGTTGGAGTCAGTTTCTCCCCTGTACTTGATGGGGACCATGGGACAGAAGAGGGCGCAACGATCGGCCCTGTGATCGTCTTCTGTCTCCCGCAGTGAGCTATTTGCAGAGATGCTCTTGAGCCCTCATTCTGAAGGGCTTCAGCCAACAGATTCAAGCCTTCAACTAGCAAATCATCGTGTGCTCCAAGTTGTCCCAAGGAAGCCTGACTTGCTTTCTTGTCAACGAACGCGAATCCTGTAGTCACTAGCCCAGCACCTCCCTTAGCGCGTTCTCTGAGGAAGCTGACGAGGCGAGGTGTCACTGCCCCGTCTCTTGCTGCTTGATGAGAGTTGAAAGCTGCCATCACAATTCTGTTTCGTAGCTTCATCGAGCCTACACTAACAGGCTCGAAGAGTTTTGCCAGCTTCAAGTCATCGAACACCGTCTTGCGAATTAAAAGCCATGCACATTCCAAGAGCTTCTCGGCGAGGCTTCTGCTCGGGATTGTGTTCACGTTAGGCAAGGACGTGACGGCTATCAGTTGCATATCAAGATAAACCAATGCAAGCAGTTCTATGCAGCAGTTCCTGTTTCGAGTAACACGATTGGTTCCAGCGCGATCTCGTGCATATGACGAATTTGTAGGCTCGTCCTAGGATTTTCTATATAACCCAAGGATAACGCAAAGGCGCGACCGTGCTAGCGTTTTCTAGGTCTGTTGAACCGGTCCGGCTTTGTCTTCACGTATCTCTTCAGGGACTGAGCCATCTCAACTCCCACTTCCACCGCCGCGTCGATAATTTTGTTGCCCTTTTCCACCGAGGCTTTTTTCGGGTCACCCATGCTCCCGGACTCGTGCAGGAAATCTTCTGCGTACTCAAAGGTCGTTCGCCCCAGCCTCCGCATGAACACTTCATATGCGGTTGATCGTGGTTCATCCTTGTATGGATAAGGTAGGTTGCAGCCTGGGTTCGCGACAGCCTTCTCCAAGTCCACAAATCGCGCCCCTTCTGTAGCAAGCAACAATGAAGTCTCAACCTCGTCGGCGTGCCCACCGATTCTGTCTGGAAACAACTTGTCTATCCCAAGGTCATTCAGTATCACCCAGTACTCGAGTATTCCCCCAGTTGTTCCCCACTCATGCCAAACCTTGTACATTGCTGAGAACAACGCCGGTTGGTTGCAGAAATGCCCGCTTACCCAGATTACGCGCTTGATTCCTTGACGTGCAAGTTCCCTTCCTATGTCCGTATAGAGGCTAGTCATCGTTTCGAGGCTTATCGATATAGTTCCAGGCCACATCGTGGCGTCATACGCGACGTCGCAGTTCCCATACTTGACGACGGGCATTAGAAGGGCGTTGAGCTTCAATGCGAGCCTCTTCGCTATTTCCTCCGCTATCCAGTTGTCGAATCCGAGCGGGGCATGCGGGCCATGTGCCTCCATTACTCCAATGGGAACGACGGCCATGTCTGTCTTTTTCAGCAGGTCCGCAAAATCCTTCCAAGACATTTCGTCAGCCCAGACGGGTTTTGTCTTTGCCATAGAATCACCGATACCTTGCCTTACTGCACGCTAGTTGCTACTCTGGGGGGTATTTCGGCCCTTCCTCCATCTGTGCCCTCACGTACTGACATAGTCCCTCTACGGCTGCGTCAATTATTCGATTGCCCCTATCCGCTGTCGCCTCAGTTATTCTGGTCCCAATCGCCCCAGTTTTGCTTACTTGATTGAAAGGATAGTCAAAATGACTTTGATACCCCGGGTCGTTGACAGCCCTATCCATCTTCACGAGGTCGGGCCTTATCGCCAGCATGTATGCAGTCTCGCTAATATTTCCATGAATGTTGACAGGCCTCCCGAATACAACCGGACAGTCCTCAGCATCCAGCTTCGAAAATTCCGCAGAAAGCACGTCCCAGTAGTTCATCGTCTTGATCAGTAGATCAGGAAGAATATCTTTCAGATTCTCGCGAGCACTCAGCAATGGTCCAATGTTATACATGTGACCATTCAGTAGTAGGATTTTCCTGATTCCGGTCTTATAGAGGGACTGACAAAGCTCTTGTGTCACATGAGTAAGTGTTTCGGATCTCAAAGTCATGGTGCCAGGGAAGCCAATATGCCCCTGGGAACAGCAGTAGGGCAGCGGAGGTGCCACTGGCACCCTTGTCTCCGCTGAAACTCGCTTGGCAATGTAGTAGACTGTCTCCGTGTCAGTGTTCAGCGGAAGATGATATCCATGCTGCTCTGTCGATCCAAAAGGTATGATCACCATCTTCGTACGCTCTGTCAGGTCGCGTATTTCCGGCCACGTACATTCCTCCCACAAGATGGGGTCTTTGTCCAAGATCCTCCACCACCTATTCACATGCCAAGTCGACGGTTGTCCTAATAAGATAAAAGCCTTTGGCACAACGTGCAGAAGTCTTATTAACGCAACTGGCCCACTACCAGATTCCAAGAACATCGGAGCGATTGCTTTGACTAGTGGAATAGAGAAGTCAATGAGCAGGTATACGACGATTGATGTCGCTGCAATGGCTATCCTAGGCATTATCTTCGGGCTCGCCAATGCGGCCTTCGGGTGGATGTACACATTGGGATGTGCAGCTTTCGGCCCGATAGGAGGAGCCTTGGTCGGGCCGTTTGTGCTGGCTCCAATGCTGGCCATCTACATCATAAGAAAACCTGGCGCTGCGGTGATCACCTACATCATAAATGGCATGACCCAGTGGTTGACGGGAAACCCATTTGGGGTCATTTGTGTCGTCTTTGCCATTCTCGGAGGACTGACAATTGAAGCAGTGTATGCCGTGGGCCGCTATCGGCAGTGGTCTATGATCTTCGCCTTTATAGCAGGAGGAACGGGCTACGCTGCGACAAATCACCCTGTCTACTTCCTCTTCGGATGGCGTGCACTACCTCTTGAGGCTCTCATAATACCAGGATTCGTGGCCGTCATCGGGGGCGGAATCATGAGCGGGCTTGTGGCCGTCGCTATCGGGAGAGCCATGCTGAAAGCCGGGGTACTCTCTCCCTTCCGCATAGCAAAATGGACAGAACCATCAAAATACACTCTAGGATATGCTGCTGCACACCTGCTGATCATCCTTTGGTGGGCTGCGCTAGGATACGTCGTATGGCACGCTATCATGCCCATGCCGATATGAATTAATCTTTGGTTTCTCGGCTTGCTCCTAGCCCCCCTCCCTTTTTTTTTGAATTACTCATGTCGTGAGTGGCCAAGATGAATCCTGACATTGTGATAAAGGCCGACCAGTTCGGCGTGCAGTTTCCATCTACCGATAGGCCGACGCTTAGCAAGATAGACCTGCAAATACACAGGGGCGAAGTCACCCTACTCATGGGACCAAGCGGATGCGGCAAAAGCGTGCTGCTCTACTGCATGAACGCAGTTGTTCCAGACATCTTCGACGCTAGAATCGAGGGCGAATTGTCAGTATTGGGGAAGAAGGTTCTAGAGCGCCATGTGAGCGAAATGGGGCGACATGTTGGAATGGTCTTTCAGGATCCCGAAAGCCAATTCGCTATGCTCGACGTTCAGAGCGACGTAGCCTTCGGCCTTGAGAACTTGGCATTGGACAGAGACGAGATGAGGTCACGCATCAGGAAAACAGTAGACCTTATGGGATTGCAGGCGATCGAGAAGAAGGCTGTCTGGCAATTATCAGGAGGACAGAAAGAGAAAGTTGTCTTTGCTTCCATTTTAGCCATGGAACCTGAGATCCTGTTGCTAGACGACCCCTGTGCGAATCTGGACCCGACAACAACCAACGCTATATTCCAAATAGTCAAGACGATGCGAGAGAGAGGAGTGACCGTCGTAATGGTCGAGCACAAAGTTGACGAGTTCATAGAGTTGGTTGACAGAGTGGTCATCATGGATGACGGCAGAACGGTCCTTGACGGTAGTCCGCGAGAGATATTCGAGAAGCACGGGAGCCGAATAAAGAGGGAGCTCGGACTGTGGATTCCGCAGATGTCGGAGCTAGAGTTGGAGAAGAGGAAGAAACGGAACGCGGCGGGATTTTTTCCTCTCACGGTGAAGGAAGCTCTGGGTGTTTTCGCGCGTTATGACTACCTAGCTGGGAAATTTGTCAGAAAAGCTCCGCAAGCCCAGGAACTGGTAGTCGATGTGGAAGATCTGCAGTTCTATTATCCGGACGGCACTCACGCGCTAAAGGGTGCCAACCTGAAGGTCCGCAAAGGGAGTATAACAGCCCTATTGGGCGCCAATGGCAGCGGAAAGACGACTCTTGCATTGCACTTGATTGGAATACTAAAGCCATCATCCGGAAGAGGAATTGTGTGCGGGATGGACATAAAGAAGACGCCTGCAAAGGAATTGACAAAACGTGTGTCGCAAGTATTCCAGAATCCCGAACATCAGTTCATCAAGACAACTGTGTTCGACGAGATGGCATTCAGCCTTCATACGATGAAGGCAGATGAAAGAACGATAAAGGATAGGGTCGATGAACTATTGTCTATGTTGGGACTAGGAGGACTGCAGGACAGGCATCCCGCTTCGCTGAGCGGAGGGCAGAAAAGGAGACTGAGTGTTGCTGTCATGATGATCATGAATCCTGATCTCCTCATCTTGGACGAACCGACATATGGACAGGATGAGAAGAATACGAGACTGATGCTCGATTTCTTCAGGGATAGGGTGAGGCAGCTCGGGAGTACTGTCCTGATGATAACACACGACATGAAGGTAGTCATTGAATACGCAGAAGAGGTGGCAGTTATGTCAGGCGGAACTACAATCTACTCCGGTACCCCCGAAGATCTGTTCTTGAAACAGGAGATACTGGAGAAGGCAAACTTGTCACAGCCCCCCCTCTCTCGCTTAGTAGTCGACCTCAACGCATTAGGCAAGGGGATATCTCCTGGTATTCGGAGTATTGACGATTTCGTGGGACTGATAAAGTGAGCTGGCCATGTCTTTCGTCAAAATGCAATTTGTGCCGGGCCGGAGCTTTGTACATCGAAGCGACCCGATCTTGAAGCTCATATGGCTAGTCTTCGTTTCCTTTTTTGTTTTCGTCTTGTCAGACCCAGTGTATATGCTGCTAGTGCTGCTCTATGTGAGTGCGATCTTCGTTGTGTCTAGGACATCGTTCAGACAAGCCGCGGGAATGTTCTCGCTCCTGGCGCTATTGCTGGTAATAGTCTTGGCTTTCCAGGTCTTGACCAATCAGGGCCGGGGACAGGTCGTCCTTGAACTGGGCTTGGGCCTCAAGGTAACGACCGCGGGCCTGTATGCCGGCATTCTGCTGACGTCTCGTTTTGCGACTCTGTTGATGGCATCGATGGTCTACATATTCACGACGGACCCCATGGATCTGGCTGTGGCTGCCAGTCATGTCGGTGTTCCAGACCGACTTGCTTTCTCGTTTATTCTCGCACTAAGATTTCTGCCTATGATGACGGAGGAGGGAACGGTTGTCAGACATGCACAGATAGTCAGGGGCTTGACCCGTGAGAAGGGCCTAAGAGGCTTCTTGGACAGATATGCAGGATACGTTTTGCCCTTGCTCCTCGTGGGGATCAGGAGAGCAGTCAATATGGGTATCGCTATGGACTGCCGCGCATTCAGTTCAGGTAAAAGGACATTTCTGAGAGAATTCAGATGGTCGAATAGTGGCAAGATTCTCCTTCTCGCTACAGTAATCTACTTCGCGGTCATACTTTACGTCGACGCAACCCAAGGGCACCTCCTAAAGGTCCAAATTGAACATTGGTCCTGGTAGCCTTGGATACCTATCCAGAGAGTGGCATCCCAGAATAGGACAAGACCCGATGGCAACTCTCATGGAAGATATACGACATGCCAGCAAACGCTCTACCATGAAGCGGAAACCAGATTCGAAACGTAAGTTGATTCTGAAGTCTGTTTGCGAAAACGAGATTGTGAGGTTGACACGCAAGCTAGTTAGCCTGCAGTCCGTTAACCCGCCGGGAAACGAGAAAGGATGTGCCGAGTATATTGCCGAACTTCTAAGAGATATCGGTCTCAAAGTTGAGCTCGTCGAACGCGAAAAGAATAGGCCAAACGTGATTGGAACACTGCGGGGATCTGTAGGCTCCCCCCGGCTCCTCTATAATGGTCACATGGATGTTGTGCCACCAGGCCAAGGTTGGACGGTTGATCCATTCTCAGGCAAGGTGATAGATGGCAAGATCTACGGGAGGGGGACCTCAGACATGAAGTCTGGCCTAAGCGCTATGATATCGTCAGCCAAAGCATTGGTTGAGGCGGATGCCAGACTGAGGGGAGACTTGGTTGTTGCCGCGGTCCCGGATGAAGAGATGCTTGGGCAGAATGGTACTGCTCATCTGGTCCATTCCGGTCTCAAGGCGGACATGGCTGTGATTGGAGAACCGACATGCCATCGTGACGATACCAAGAGGATGCGAGTTGAGATTGCTCACAGGGGAGTTGTCTGGATGCGAGTGGGAGCAGAAGGCAAAGCGGCTCACGGGGGAACGCCCTGGCTAGGCACCAATGCCATATACGCAATGAGTGACGCGATCAATGCTATCAGACTCTTGGAGAAGCAACTAGCAAGGAAGAAGCATCCACTGGTGTCAAGCCCAACGATCAACGTAGGTACAATCACTGGAGGAATGGCTATCAACATAGTTCCCAATAGATGCTACATGACACTCGACCGAAGAGTAATTCCAACTGAAACTGTTGAAGAAGCCAAATCGGAACTAGTCAGCGTTGTTGAGGGGTTACGCAAGAGAGATGAAAGATACAAACTAACCTGTGAATTGCTCAATGAGAGGGGACCGTTTGAGATCTCTCCGGATGAGCCCGTTGTCGTTACCATCAGAAAAGCAGCCCAACAAGTCACTGGTACTCCGCCGTCGCTTGGAGGAAAGGATTCATGCACGGATGCTGATTGCCTTGTCAAATCGGGAATCCCTACTGCTCTTTTTGGACCGGGCATCGACGAAACGTCGCATACAGCAGATGAATACGCCGAAATAGACAGGATAGTAGAGGCCACGAAGGTATATGCGCTCACAGCTTTTGACCTACTGAAATGAGGGTGGAAGGGGTCCAGAGCAGGTCAGGCCTGATCTGGGGCACGGAAGATCTAAGCTCAAAGCTCGTGAGTACCTGCTATTCTTCTCTGACCCCTGAATGAGTCTCAGGACCTACGCTCTCACTATTGTTGCCACTAACCCGCCTTGGTGAAAGTCTGGGGCTCCTGATACCCATATCATCGGGTCTCCGATGACGGATGCAATCACGGCATTCTCAACTGCTCTATCCATCCGGGTGCCGAAATCTGTATCGGTCGGAATCGTGATTCGTCTACCCCTTACTGTCCATGTCTCGACATCTTGCCATCCTTTGGCGAACACAGCAACCACTTTCTCCAGATCCTTTGAGGTCGGGCAGCACTCGAATTTGAGACCCGCACTTCTCAACGCTTCCTTAGCTCCGTTCGGATCAATACAGTCCTTCATCACGCCGTGACCAATCACCAAGTCGCTGATGGATTTCGAAGAGTTTCCCAGTACGACGACGTCGCACTTCCTTTTCTCCCAACCTGACGAAGAAGTGCCAACTTCTGAGCGGATGCCACCGCCGGTCTCTTTCTGTATGATCTCTTGGCTAAGCTGCGATTCTGTGCATTCACCTAGAGCCAAGGCCACTCCCAGGGCGGAAGCGCTATTGGAGTATCCCATCGAGAGATATGTCTCAGTCGTCACCACTTGTTTGCCGCGCTTCTTGGCATCCCTGGCCGATTCCGAAGTCAATAGTGGACCTTTGACTTGGACAAAGTGCACATCCTTTGGGTTCTCGACTTCCGCATCCTTCATAGCTTCCCTCACAGCCTTGGCAGTCTCCCTCACTTGCACCATCGTGCCTATTTCCTCAGGCAGGAAGTTCCTTGTGAAGGCAACCCCGATCGCCAATCTCTGATGTCCGGTCTCCCGACCGGTCACCTTTCGCTTCACAAATACGGTCATGTGCGGGCTCATTACCCCTTCACAGCCGCCGGAAAAGTTGAAGGCTACTTTGTCCACGAGCTGTTCCTTGTCGATGCCGAGCCTCTCTGATAGTAGGGTGCAGATGCTGAAAATGGCGAATCCTCTAGTGAAATCATTGACGCCCCCATTTCCTTCGGTCTTGCCTATGACCGCCGTGATATTCTGGGGGTCAATCTTTCCCGCGTCAAGCAGGCTCTTGAGTCCGGAGACATCGTCCGGCGCACTCATGGGTATCCTATACACATCAACTTTCATCATCGCCATCATCAAGTTGGCGAATCGATTCTCCTGGATATAAGGCTTTGCAGTTATGCTTATGTGGAGTTGGCTCGCATTCAGATTGATATGGACCTGATTGTTCGAAATGCAAAACTGAGAGGAAAGGATGGTCTCTGGGACATAGCGGTCGCCGAGGGCAGGATCTCGAAGATAGCAGATAAGATCGAGGGCAAAGGGGGTGATGAGATAGACGCTGGAGGAAAACTAACGACTTCGCCATTTGTCAACTGCCATATGCACCTGGACAAGACAGATACAGGGAACTGGGCTAAGGTCAACTTGTGGGATCAAGTTGAATCCATCATCGAGATGGATTCAAAGTTGAAGCAGGAGTCGACTCATGAGGATATGAAGCGGCGGGCGGGGAGAGTCATAGATCTCGCCGCAACGTATGGGACAACGATAATGAGAGGTTTCGCAGACTTAGACACCTTGGTGGGGCTTAAAGACGTCAAGGCGATCCTAGAAGTTAAGAAAGACTATCGAAACCTGATGGATATACAGGTATGCGCGTTCGCTCAAGAGGGTTTCTCGCGGAACGCCGGGACCTACGATCTGATGTGCAAGGCTATGGAGTTGGGGGCAGATGTCGTAGGAGGCATACCCTGGCTGGAGCGGTCGTATGAAGAATCTTTCAATGCGATCGACTGCATATTTGAGATCGCCAAGAAATACGACAAGGATGTCCACTTCCTCGACAATACGCTGGATCCCAACTCGCGCACCATCGAATACATAGCACTCAAGGCTATCAAGGAGAACTATCGCGGCAGAGCAGTCATTAGCAGTGCTCCAGGGCTATCCGTGTGCAACCGCTACTATGTGGATAAGGTAATGAAGCTGCTGAAGCAAGCCCAAGTGAACTTCTCGACGAACATCGAGGACAGCATGTCACATGGTAAGGAGTGGCCGCAACCAAGGATACGGGGCATCACGATGGTTAACGAGTTGTTGAAGGCGGGAGTCAACGTCTCCTGCGGTCAGGATTGCGTGAATGACACGTACTATCCGTTGGGTAAGAATGATATGCTTGAGAATGCTTTGGTCTTAGCTCATACGGCCCAGCTCGATACAGTGGAAGGCATAGAGAGTCTGTATGATATGATCACGTGGAGAGGAGCCAAGAGCCTACGCATAAGCGATTACGGCCTTGAGGAAGGTAAAAGAGCCGACATAATCGTGCTGGATGCTCCAACAGTCCATCATGCGCTGCGAATGCAATCAGAACGATTGTACGTGATCAAGGGCGGAAAACTAGTTGCTGAGAACCAAGTAACAAGAAAACTCCACAAACAGTCCGCCGGCAAGATTCTATCATCAAACGTGGGCGAGAATTCTCATGTCTCCTGAAAGCTATGTTGAATATGCTCAAGGCCTGAATACAAGGAAGTCATGGGTTCTCTACGAGAGAGCCCGAAAGGTAATGCCGGGCGGAGCAAGCTCACATGGGCAATGTTACCCGGTTTTTGACCCTTACCCGCTGACATTCGAGCGAGGGAAGGGTTCGAAGATCTGGGATGCGGATGGGAATGAGTACCTTGATTTCATCCTTTCGATGGGGCCGTGCATTCTAGGCCACTGCCATCCAAAGGTGATGGACGCTGCTCGGGCACAACTGGATAAGGGCACCGCGTTTGCTGTGCTTAACGAAACAGAGGTTAAGTTGGCAGAGAAGATTTGCGAGATCGTTCCGAATGCAGACATGGTCAGGTTTTCGAATTCGGGGGCCGAGGCTACGATGCATGCGATCAGGATTGCCCGGGGATACACTGCCAAGGACAAGATCATAAAGTTCGAAGGTTGCTATCACGGGGCACATGATTACGTGTTGATGGGCGGCCTTGGAACGCCGCCAATGGGCTCCCCGCTTGCACCTCTCAAGATAACATCCACATGGGGCATTCCAGATGATACGCTCCGGACGGTGATATTGTTGCCTTGGAACGATCTCTCGGTAGTCGAGAAGACGCTGAGGAGAAGAGCGCATGAGATCGCTGCGATCATTACTGAGCCCGTGCTAATGAACATCGGAACGGTCCCTCCTGACAATGGCTACCTGAGAGGTCTGCAGGAGCTCTGCGAACAATACGATGTTGTATTCATCCTTGACGAGGTCATTTCCGGTTTCAGGCTTGGTCCAGGAGGGGCACAGGAGTATTTCGATCTGAAGCCAGGGCTTGCTACGTTCGCGAAGGCCCTAGGGGCCGGGTTCCCAATATCCGCCATAACAGGAAAGAGGGAAATCATGGAGCATGTCGTGCCCGGAGAGATAATGCATGCCGGGACATACAATGCAAATCCTCTTTGTGTGGCGGCCGCCTATGCCGCCCTTACCGAGCTAACCAAGAATGACGGGGCAGCCTTCAAGCATCTTCACAAGGTCGGTAAGATGCTCCAGGAAGGTCTCCAAGAAGCTGTTGAGAAGACTCATACCACCGGCATGGTTCAGGGTATTGGCGCAGGCGGTTGCCAACTCTACTTCACCAAGATGAAGAAGATAAGAACTTATCGGGATTTCTTCAGCTGCGATTCTACGAGGTACTTGAGATTTCACAAGGAACTGCTGAAACGTGGTATCTACTTCCATCCCCAACAGTACGAGCACCTCTTTGTATGCACGGAACACACGACCGAAGACGTACAGAAATGCGTCAAGGCCGCGGAAGACGTGCTTAAGGTGTTGTCGTAAGTCAAGAGAGGACATGTGGGGGACCGTTGTCGAGGGAATATCCTAGGATGGTTGGCCTTCGGTCTATTGAGAAAGCCTCGAGAAACGGTGTCTCGTGCCAGACGCCTACGAACTCCTATGCATAGGGCGAAGGTTGTCGCCGGGAAACCCGTGAGGCTGGATGACATAGACGCTGGCATTCTGAAATCGCTGCAAGAAGACTGTGGAATCCTTGCAGTTCTGGTTCGTGGAAGATACGGTCCTCGATGTCATGAGCGCATCGGAAGAAGGATCGCCACTATCCCAGGTGTTTGGGCAGTATACTACCGATGCTTTCAGGTCTGAGGTCTGCGAAGGCCATCAACGCTTCAGCGACGCGTATTCTTGGGGCGATGTTCTCAGAACCCTCGCGAGTTCTGCTTGTGTTGGTACCTGCTCATGTCTTGAAGCAAATCAGCTGACAGGACGCTCTTGTTTAGGGTGTACTCGTGTTCGATGTCGCCCTTGTGCCCCATCCAGAAAACGCGGTAGTTACGAATGAGGAAACGCTTGGACTCCGCTAGGAGCAGTTACGAGTCGAAGTAGGATCGGAGAGTGTATGAGCGCCACGAGAAGTCTGCCGCTCGAACCCCATCGCGCATCTTGTCACCGATGTTTGTGGTTCGAATGAACTGCTTCCTGACGCTTGACTCTGAAGTTAACTCCTCTCCTTGCCTCATCCTATGCTCCAAGATTTCCTTAAGATGCCTACCGCCTTCCTGGCTGAACAATGTCAGGTACTGATGTCCACCGTTGCTTAGTTTTCTCCGTACGCGAATGTAAGTCGGTAGAGTGGTGAAGGTGACAGTCTTGTTCTTGTTGTCGATTTCAAGTTCGAGAAAGTCGCCTAATCGTAGGCCATCGTTTCCCGCGTAATCTCCGAGTACTTCTGGTCGCAAGCCTGCGTGCGCAACAAGACAAACGGCGACGCGGGCGTCAGGCGCCGAAACCCTTAGGACCTTGCCAAGTTCCTCTTGCGTTGGTCTTCGTTCATCCTTGAGCGTGGGCGTATCGCCAGCATCTCGAATTCTGACCTTGCCCTTCAAGTGCTTGTTGTTGTGTTGAAGCCAAGACTTCACAGCTTTGACGATTGACGTGGGACTAATCCTCAGGTTCCATTTGATACAATGATTTCGTGGGGCGAGGCCAAGTGTCCGGACGCGACCCGGGTCGCGAATGCTACCGTTCACGAAGGTTGAGTGCCGCGGCCTCGAGGGTGAACGCTACCGCAACCTACGACAAAGCTTCGGCACTATGGATCGTCAAATATGCGTTCGCGCTGCGTGACTTGCTCAAGGTTTGGAGCTGGATCCTATGAATCAAGGTTGTGGACACGTACGGAAACACAGCAAAACCACCTGGTTGCTCGACTACCTTCGACTATATTCCAAGATGAAGAAAGAACTGGAGGATATCGGTCTAGAATTCAAGTACTGAGCGCCGAGTGTTCCCTGCATCTCTTTCGCTGGAATCGGGCGTATTGGTCACGGGCGCGTCAAAGGCAACGTGATTGGAATTCGACCTGTCTTCGTCATAGCTCGCGAACAGCTAGATGCCGCCGCGGATGCGCTGGAGCACAGTCTTAAATCAGCCTTCTGCTGAGCAACAATACACAACGGTCTCAGTCATGAGAAAGATAAAAAGGCCAATTGACCAAACGGACTTGTCGATAGTCAGATTCCTTCAGAACGATTGTCGGGTTCCTCTTGATATTCTGGCGAAGAAGCTGAAAGTTCCCAAATCCACCCTGCACTACAGAATCAAACGGCTCGAAAAAGACGGAGTGATCGATGGATACCATGCCAAGGTCAACGCTCTCGAACTTGGCTACGACTACGTGGCAATTGTGCTCGTAAGAGCGAAGTACGGGCCTCACTATCACAAGAGAGTGGGCAGGAAGATCGCCTCGATTCCAGGGGTGTGGGCAGTATACTACGTACTGGGCGACTTTGACTTCATAGTCCTAATAAGAGCGGCGAACAGAGACGACTACATGAGCAAGCTCGAGCAGCTCAGCAGTATGAATGACATAGAGCGCACAAGCACCCAGATAGCCGCGAAGATAGTTAAGGAAGACCCAAGAGTAGACATCTAAAGCCAGACGGGTTTTTTCACGACGCGGCAATTTGCATATGACTTGGGCTTACTGAACAATGTCCAGAATTCACTCGCGTAAATTGGGCAGAAATCCTATTAAGCATAGACACATTAGCGAGATCCGATCTTGTATGGTTCAGGCAACCGACCACCCGAACGTTGTGAAGCTGACAAAGCAGTACACATATGGGACATGGCGAGCGCAGAAGAGCTGGACACCTCGCGAAATTGTGAGCGCTGAGGGATGCTACTTTACAGATGCTTCGGGTCAACGACTACTTGACTTCTCTTCACAGTTGATGTGCTCGAACCTGGGACACGGAAACAAGGCCGTGATTGATGCAATTTGCGAGCAGGCCAAGAAGCTACCTTATGTGGTCCCGTCCTTCACTACCGAGGTACGCGCAAGATTGACAGAACTCCTCATGGAGGTTATGCCAAAGGGTCTCGAGAAGTTCTTCTACGCCACTTCTGGGACCGAAGCTAATGAGGCTGCTTTCAAGATTGCCAGGCAGTACACTGGAAGGTACAAGATAATCTCTCGTTACAACTCCTACCATGGGTCAACCGCAGGCTCAATCGCGGCCACGGGCGATCCGCGCCGATATCCTATCGAGCCTGCTGGTAAGATGGATGGTGTCATCTTTGGGCCTGACGCCTACTGTTATCGCTGTCCTTTCGGCTTAAGGTATCCTGACTGTGGCATCACTTGCGCTGACTACGTCGAGTACATGATCGAACATGAATCCAACGTCGCAGCTGTCATCGTGGAACCAGTCGTTGGAACTAACGGCGTCATAGTTCCCCCTGACGAGTATCTACCGCGTCTACGCGACATCACGAAACGTCATGGGGTCTTGCTGATCTGTGACGAAGTAATGTCCGGATGGGGACGAACGGGTGAGTGGTTTGGGGTAGACCACTGGAATGTTAGACCGGATATTCTGACGACCGCTAAGGGTGTTAGCGGCGCGTATACTCCGCTTGGCGTCACCGCAACCACACGCGAGATCTCAGACTATTTCGAGGAACATTACTTCGCGCACGGGCATACGTACGAGGCGCATCCTCTAACATTGGCTGCGGGGGTCGCAGCGATCGGAGAGTATAGGCGACTGAACCTCATTGAACGCTCGCGCGAGATGGGCCAATATCTTGGGAAGCAGTTGAAAGCATTGCAGGACAAACATCCCTCAGTGGGAGATGTGCGTGGACTTGGTCTATTCTGGGGAGTCGAACTAGTGCGTGACAGGAAATCGAGGCTGGCTTTCAACACGCGTGAGGACAAACTCCAAGGCAAGCCTATGGTTGTTGATGGAGTGGCAGCAGAATGCATGAAAAAGGGCACATTCATCAACTCCTGGATCAACTACCTGATCATAGCGCCGCCCCTGATAATCACGAGGGAAGAAATAGACCAAGGTATCAACGCCCTTGACGGCGCAATTGCAGTTGCAGACAAAGACATAACCTAGCAGCGTTATGAGGCGATTTCCACACGCGAGCTTCCATGAGTCAACGCACCCGCTTGCATTTTGCCAATACCTTGTTGTCGGCCGCATCCCCTGACAAGTGACGTTGCCTCTGGAACCCCACCGCAAGCCTAATAGCCAATCTCTCAATTGGATGCAATCCAATTTCAGTGAAGGTATATGGTACAGGCGACAAACACTGAGCCGCGCAGGGCCGAGCTTCCGACCATCAAGAACTACGTCAACGGCGAGTGGGTGGAGTCCAAGTCTACGCGAACCCTAGACATCATCAATCCCGTGACGACCGAAGTGCTAGCCCGAGTCCCTGTGTCCACAAGACAAGAGGTGGAAGAAGCCATTCGATATGCGGTGGGAGCATTCGAGGAGTGGAGAGAAACTTCTCCGCTTACACGTGCACGCTACATGTTTACACTCAAGAATTTGATGGAGGAGCATTTCGAGGAAGTCTCGCGTATCCTAGTTCAGGAACATGGGAAAACCATTGATGAAGCAAGAGGAGAAGTGAGACGCGCCATAGAATGCGTAGAACACGCGGCCGGGATTCCCACACTCATGATGGGATACAATGCTGAGATGATCGCTCCTGGCATGGATGAGGAATGCATACTCCAACCTCTGGGCGTTTTTTGCTGCCTTCCCCCATCCAATTTCCCGGCAATGATTCCATTTTGGTTCCTTCCATATGCGGTTGCATGCGGGAATACCTACATCGTGAAGCCGTCGAGCGAAGTCCCCCTCTCGATGAATAAGATGTTCGAGCTCGTCCACGAAGCAGACTTCCCACCCGGCGTGATCAACCTCGTAAATGGCACAAGAGAGGTTGCCGACGTTTTGCTAGAAAGCAAGGACATCAAAGGAGTATCTTTCGTTGGTTCGACGCCAGTTGCGAGATACGTCTACGCCAAGGCAACATCCACCGGTAAACGAGCTCAATGCCAAGGCGGCGCGAAGAATTTCTTGGTCGTAATGCCGGATGCCCCGCTCGACAAGATTATGCCAGCTATTATGAATTCCGTGTACGGCTGTGCAGGCCAACGATGCTTGGCTGGTGCCAATATCGTGGCCGTAGGAGACATCTATGAGCCTTTGAAGCAGAAGCTTGTTGAAGCGGCGAAATCCATCAAAGTCGGCAATGGCCAAGACGAGAGTGTCCAGATGGGTCCACTGCGATCGAAGCAGGCGAAGGAGAAAGTGCTATCATACATTGAGACGGGCATCAAGGAAGGCGCGAAGCTCATACTCGACGGACGAAGCATCAAGGTCGAGGGACACGAGAACGGCTACTTCATCGGTCCCACAATCTTCGATCAAGCCGATCCCAAGATGAAGATCGGCAGTGAAGAGATCTTCGGACCTGTCATGTGCATCGTGAGAGCCAGGGACCTAGACGAGTCGCTTCAGATGATACACCAGAATCCACACGGTAATGCGGCATCGATCTTCACACAAAGTGGGAAATGGGCGAGGGAATTCAAACACCGCGTACAGGCTGGGGACGTGGGCATCAATATTGGCATCGCTGCCCCGGTTGCATTCTTCCCATTCAGCGGATGGAAAGATTCCTTCTTCGGTGACCTCCACGGACAGGGTTTCGATGGTATCAACTTCTTCACAGAACGAAAAGTCGTAATATCCCGATGGTTCTAAGCACGGCGCACCAGACAATGCATGGAGTTGTGACAGATTGGAGCTCAGGACCTTCAGCGCCGTACTCAAATTCACTCTTCAGCTCGAAGATCATACTGCTCAGTTCTATCAAGAGGCGGCGTCCAGCGACAAGTATCCACAGGCCAAGCAGACTTTTCTCACATTCTCACAAAACAGCAAGAAACGAAAACAGATCCTGGAGAAAACAGCTAGGGAAAGCGTAGACCATTCCCTGCTTGAGCCAATCTCGGGCCTCTTTGAGGAGCAACATGCTGGAAGCCCAGTGTTGTCAGAAAGTATGAGTTACGGAGATGTTTTGGTCGCTGCCAAGCAGTTAGAGGAAATCATGCAGAAGCTCTACGCCGATGCAGGCGAAAGGATCAGTTTCATACCAACTGTGAGTAGGCTGTACAAGCGCTACGCGCTAGAAAGATCAAAGGCGTTGGCCACTCTGCAAGGTCTCTCCTGAGATCATCACTCTCCACCCTTGACAGGCAAGCCACGTACAGGAAAACGAACCTGCGTGAGGTGCGGCAGTTGTTGTGCTACGTATCCATGCGCTCTGGCCCCTGAGGATTTGGAGAGAATTGCAGACTTCCTGGGAATGAGCTGCACTGACGTATTCCGAACGTATCTAGTTCTCGACTATGCTGTTGTGCCAGACAAGAAACGCTACTATGCATGCGCCGCCCGATTCGGCGACAAGCCTGGACGCGTCGTCGATTGGGATTGGGCTTTCAAGAGTTCCCCTTGCATATTCCTCCGCCACGACGCTTGTGCAATTGAACCTGTCAAGCCGAGAGGGGGCAGAACATTCTCCTGCCACCTTGTCGCGAATACGAAACGGAATCGCGTGATCTTCGGCAAGAGAAAGGCAGCGAAGGCTTGGAGGGGGAGCCCCTTGCTTGACCAACTGGTTGCCTTAGCTGAGACCTAGTCGTCGAGTAGGCATGCCCCCTCGGATGGGACGATCAGGGACGCCCTACGCCCGAGATGATGCCGCGAAAGGTGAACGATCCGTCCTCCCTATCGTCTCCTCGCAAGCATCTTGGCTGCCACAAGTCCGAGTAGGCCGGCAAGCCCTCGAGCGATAGCTGCCTCTAGATGGATTTCCATTGGCAGCCTGCACAACGCGAGCAGACATAGGCGAGGCCTTCGAGCCGGGAGGCCACCGCTCCACATTCGGAGGATAGCCAATCATTTGCGCAGCAGCGCTGGCCAACATTGAGTATCTGCTTGAGAACAGGTTGGCTGACGAGGCTAATCGAAAAGGCAAGTATCTTCTGCAAAGATTGCGGGAGTTGCAGCCGAAACACAAGCTGATCGGAGAAGTTAGGGGATTAGGCCTCATGGTCGGAGTTGAACTTGTCAAGGACCAGAAACTGAAGACCCCCGCCCCGAGCGAAGCGACAAAGATCAGGGAACTTGCACTCAACAAGGGCCTTCTCCTCGGCCATGGAGGAGTCAAGGGAAACACCGTCCGAATCCAACCCCCGCTCGCGATCACGGAGGAGCAACTGGAAAAGACAGTCCAAATGTTCGATGAGTGCCTCAGAGAGACCCATTGATACCGATTCGCCCCAGCCCTCTATGAACCCATTTTCAAGAGGCTGACTCGGTCTTTGAGTCCCACGACCGTAGTCTGGACGATCTGAAACGTCTCCAAGGGCACGAACCTGTCCAGAATTACCCTGTAGGGTGGCGTGCTATTGCCGCAAATGGCCTGCACAAGCTCTACTTTCACTTGTCTCTCGTGATTATATTCGTCGTTCGCGTCGTGTGTGTCGCAGTCAAGTTTGAAATAATGCGCGGTC
>Ga0315281_10001743_pt1 | contig 32243 bp, 34 predicted proteins | sample YL17G07_0_MG_FD_204540 | JGI IMG/M metagenome (GOLD analysis project Ga0315281, IMG submission 204540) | Sediment microbial communities from Yellowstone Lake, YNP, Wyoming, USA - YL17G07_0 | ecosystem: Environmental > Aquatic > Freshwater > Lake > Sediment | place: USA: Wyoming | collected...
TCCCCCCTTAAAAGGGCCCAGGGCGTTGTTATATTGTGATCGATAGGCTTGAAATAATTTTACCTTACCGTTATCAAGTTTTACCTTAAGTTTCTTATCAAAAAATTTCTGAGGCTTGGCAAGAAGCTTAAGAGCCTTTTCAAGTTCTATTTGATCTTCATATTCTTCTTTTAATAAAGGTCTAGCTTCCCCAAGTTGTCTTTTTGCATTGTCAAACGCCGAAGTCATAACGCATATATTACAGGGAAAGAGATAAAATTAAAACAAGGATTTGTTAAGCGGCTACACCCAAAACTATGAATATTAATGATGCAACCAACAAAAAAACCAGAGATTGATTTTTGTCCAAATTGATGGGTATATCCTGAAACCAGCGGGACAAATTTCCCCCTTTTTGATAATCAATTGCCTGATCTACTAAAAGGTGTAAAAACAAAGAAAGAACAAGCCCTTTTCCCAACAGGTTTCCTGAGGAGGTTACTACCCAAAAAGATAAAGCTAATATAACCAACTGAAAAATTAGGGTATGGAATATTGACCCTGTCCTCTCCTCAACCGTGTCTGCCAATAACCCCAAACACTTGATATACTCACGATTTCTACAAAAATATTGAATCCTCTGTGAGGTAACTTCTTGTGGATTGGTAAAAAAAACGTAAATAAAATGGTCTAGTTCGGGAAGTGTCATCCCAATAATTCCTCCAACCCATAATTGCCAATAGGTAGGGTGCAGCCAGTCATTAACTAGAGAAAAAAGAAAGAAGGCCAACACCAACAAAGAAGCGTGAACAACAATGTTTTTTTTCATTGTGACAAATGACTACTTACCCATTATGCCACATTTTCCAAGATTAACATGCATGTCATCGACAAATTCCACCCTCTCCTCCAACAGTCTTAACCTTTGCTCCATAGCGCCGTCAAAAGCGAAGTTGGGAGCTAAACGTCCCTCTTTGTTTACAACCCTATGACAAGGAATTTTTATGTCTTTATTCGCATGCAGTGCCCAACCGACCATCCTGGGATCAATCCCAACAACCCTCGAGATTTGTCCGTAAGTCAAAACTTTACCACTCGGGATCTTCTTCACAATTTTATAAACTCGCTCCTTATAATTTGCTTTCCTTGTTTTTTTCATCATCTTTTTTATCTTTCTTCTCCTCCCTTAATTGTTTCAATTTCCACATAAATAGCTTTGCCTTTGATTCAACCTGATAGGCGTCCTTTACAAAATTGCGAGCTGTCTCAAGAAGGCCTCTTGGTGTTTCTTTTGCCAGTTTTATATACAAGGATTTATTTTTTAATTCTCCCAATTCCCCTGCTAAATCGTAACCATATTTCTGAAACTCGCGCGAAATATATTTATCTTCATCGACCTGGAATTTTTTCAAAACATCTCCAATAGTCGAAAATCCTTTTTTTCCTCTCATCATTTTTCTTCCTTTACCCTAACTAATAATTCCATAATCACTTTTTCAATAACTTCTTTGATTATCCCCACCTCTTCCTCAGAAAAATTTTGTAACACATAGGCCTTACCGGTAACTTTGTTTTTCGGACCTCTATTGTCAACCCCAATCCTTACTCTCCAGAATTTATCCGTTCTCAATTTTTGTTCAATATCATTAATTCCTCCGTGAACCTTGGGCCCTTTTGTCCAACTAATTTTCCATGTTCCCAGGGATAAATCAAGGTCGTCATGAATTATATATATATCTGAAATTTTAAAGTCTTTGTGTTTCTTTTTTGCATATGCTACAGAAAAACCTGAGTCATTCATAAAAGTCTGGGGTTTAAAAAGTTCTATCTTTTCCTTGCCGTCATTCACCCAAGCGTATTGAGCCCTTCCCTTTTTGCTTAATTCGTATTCACTAACTCCCAATTTTTCGGCCAATGCATCAACAACCATAAAACCAACATTGTGACGATGGTTTCTGTACTTCTCTCCCGGATTGCCTAAACCAATAATTAATTTCATTACTATAGTATAATACATTGATGAAAATTGATTTAGACAATGTTCTTTCTATAGCACAATTTGCTGCTATCAAGGCTGGCGATTTTGCACTGGAAAAGTTCACTCGGGCACATATTTTGAAACAAAAACCAATTACGAAAGATGTATTCACGACTGTTGATATAGAATGCGAAAAAATTATATTAAGGGTATTAAAAACGAATTTTCCAGAGCATACAATTGTCACAGAAGAGAGAAGTCTTCCCAAAAATCTGGATAATTATATTTGGTGGATAGATCCCCTCGATGGAAGCGTCTCTTATATATTCAATCTTCCCTATTGGGGGGTATGCATTGCACTAATACAGAAGAGTGAACCAATTATTGCAGTCTCCTATTTTCCGCAGACGAGAGATCTATATTGGGCAAAGAAAGATGGGGGTGCTTTCAAAAACTACAAACGAATATTCGTATCTGAACATGAAAAACTGACTGATGGAATATTCGGAATAGATTACGGCTATCTGGGCGAAAGGGAGGAAGGAGTAAAAGACGTAACTTACAAGGTTAGCGACCGAGTGAAATACTTAGTCACTTATGCTTGCACTGCGGGTGCAATTGCTCTTGTTGCAGAAGGAAAATTGGCTGGGTACATACATCATATGGCAAGACGTTTTGATCTTGCAGCGGGAGCCTTATTAGTAACAGAAGCGGGGGGAAAAGTTTCAGATACTCATGGGGTTCCTATCGATTGGAGAGACACAAATCCAGTTCATTTTGTTTCTACCAACGGAAAGATCCACAACAAGCTCATAAAACTTCTCAAGAAAAGCTAGATTTGTGACGCCTCCCAGAGCGGGGTTTTTTAGACTCAGTTACAAAGGGGACAAAATGGAAAATACCAAACTCTTCTCTTACAATTTGCCCTTTCTTTTTAATAAACTTCATCATTCTTTTATCTACCCCTTTGCCCACAGGTGCAACCAACACCCCTCCTTCTTTTAATTGATCAAAAAGATTTTTTGGGGCTTTTTCGACTCCTGCCGTAACCAAAATTGCATCAAAAGGGGCAAATTTAGGCCAACCATACTCTCCTTGGTCGGCCTTAACACAAACGTTTTTATAACCAAGTCTTTTAAGTCTTCTTCCAGCCTTAACCGCCAGCTCGGGAATCCGTTCCATTGTATAGACTTCCTTTGCTAAAAGTGAAAGAATGGCCGCCTGATAACCTGAACCCGTTCCAATTTCTAAAACTTTCTCTTTCCCTTTAAGGCCTAAAAGGTGCGTCATAAAGGCCACAGTATAAGGTTGGGAAATAGTTTGCCCATAACCGATAGAAACCGGGCCGTCATCATAAGCCTGGCTGCGGTACTTAACAGGAACAAACTTTTCCCGAGGAACACGAAGCATGGCTGAAAAAACTCCGGGAGAACTCAAAGAATAGCCCTCCTTAATCTCCCAAATCATTGACGTCACGTTTGCCATTGACTGTACTTACGCCTTCTTAATCAGTTGCCTAGCAAACTTCCCAAATACAGGCACTTCCCATTGCTCCCCCATCCATGCTTTGTAAATAAGAAGAAGCCAAAGCACAAACATTAATATTCCAACCAACGGAACCAGAAAAACTAGTACAACCGAAAGTGCAAGAATCCATTGCAAAGCAAAAAGCCCAACAAATGTAACGATTGATTGCATCGCGTGGAATTTGACAGAGGGATCCTTTTCAATAACTAAAAAGATTATTCCTGTCACGGGTCCTAACACATAACACAAAGCTGATGATGTTTCTTTTTTGAGTCCTGTCGCCATTTTTATCACCCCCTTCGCCGCGCCGAAGTTCTAACGAAACAATGGCGGGCTTAAACTAACCCTTCCTTTTCATGATTTCAGAATAGCTAACCCCTGTCAAGGTCCTACTTTGGATACGAGGCGTGGTATTATTTACTTAAGTGAAGCGAAATTACCAGATACTATCATTTATCTTTACGTTCGCATGTTTAATAAGACTTGCCTCCGTATGGCCGGCTAATACAATTATTGGCTTTGATCAAGCTAGGGATCTTTTTGATTCAAGAAAAATAGTTTTAGATAAGGATCTTAGAATTGTCGGCCCAACCGCAGGCAACAACGCCAATCTCCATCATGGTGTAGCCTTCTTATATTTTTTGATCCCCCCTTTAATCTTGGGTGGTGGCAATCCAATTTGGGCCGTGCTTTGGAACAGTCTTATAAACGCCAGTTCCATCATAGTCTTGTTTCTTTTTGCAAAGTCTCTCTTTAAGGATAAAAGGGCGGGAATCATTGCCGCAATTATCGGCTCTGTTTCTTACTATTATGTTCAGTTTTCAGGATGGTTATCCAACCCAACAGTAACCCTTTTTACCGTACCTTTATTTTTCTTAGGGTTTTGGCAATACAAAGAAGACAAAAGCTGGGGGCTGCCCTTGGCAGCTTTCTTTTTGGGTCTTTCCATCCAATTTGAAATCTTCTTTCTCTATCTTATACCCACGGCGGCAATTTTATTTCTGGTACTTAAGCTTAAACCCCCAACCGTAAAAATTTTTGTCTATTCACTAATCGCTATTTGCTTTTCGCTTTCTTCCATGATTGCCACCGAAATAAAATTTGGCTTTTCTGGATTGAGGGCGCTTCTTTCGGCAACGGGAGGACAAAAACCGTCATTCTTTCAAAATCTAGAATATTTTTTTGACAGATTTTTCCAGACTTTCTCCCAAACTCTATGGCCACAAAACAAAACTTTTGCTATTGCCGTTGGAATTTTCATAATTGCTCTTCTTCTTTATCAAATAATTCGATTCAAAAATGGCAGGCCTACACTAATTTTCCTTTTAGTTTACCTTTTTTCCCCAGGCTTAATGCTAATCTTAGGATCGCACGCCGCGCCTTGGTTTCTGATAGGACTTCCACCTGCAATAATTCTCTTAACAAGTTTTGTCCTCTCGAAAATCAAAAGTCCGGTCTTACTCTGCTTATGTCTCTCGCTCATCGCTTTTATTAACCTTAAAGCAGTAATAAATTCATACGGACAAGGGCAGGCTCTTTTAGAGCCCGACAGATCTGCAACCTTATCAAAACAAATAGCAGCCATGGATTATACGTACCAAATGTCACCCGGAGAAAATTTCGCAATAGACGCTGTTACTAATCCCCTATATATAAATGCTGTTTGGGCATACAACTATAACTGGTATTGGCATAGGTACGGTTACAAACCCAGTTGGCTCGGCGGAGACCAAATTCCACCCTACGACACCTTATCAAAAGCCAGCGGGAACGAAAAGTATTTATTTCTTATTATTGATCAAACACCCAGAATTCCACCCATTTATACACAAAACGCTACCAATTCCATGAAAAAAATAGCAAATTACATTGAAGAGAAAGAATTTGACGGTATAAAAGTAATTATGTGGAAAAACAAAAATTACAAAAACTCAACCACAATAAAGGCACAATAAAGAGAAAGCAATACTCCCGCCTCCCACCTATCCAGTCTTGATTTGCTTTTAATAAAATACCAAAAACTTGCAAAGATAAGCGCAAAAAATATCGCCGGTAACACAAATTCATCTATTTTTCCAATTTTAACCGGATTAATCAACGTAGCTATTCCGATAACCAACGTTGAGTTAACAATTGTTGAACCCGTAAGGTTTCCCAAAAACATTGATGGTTCTTTATCTTCCAGTGAGCGAATTGAAAATACCAACTCGGGTAAAGATGTACCAAGCGCGAGAAAGATCAGTCCAACTAAAAATATTGGAAAATTGGCCTTAAAAGCTAATATTTTTGTCAGTTTTACCATCCAATCCGCTGAAAATAGTAACACCGCGGCTGAAAGAAACATTCTGGTAAATTCCTTTGTTGCGGAACCGTTTATGTGATTTACCTGACGTAACAATCTATGAAAGTAGGCTTCCCTGGTATGCTCATCCTTGGCTTGGGCAATTTTGTTCCGGAAAAAGCTGGCAGTATATGCACAATAAGCCAGTATCAGTATAAAACCATCCAAACGGCTTAAGTTCCCATCCAAAACCAAAATTATCGGCAATAACCCAGCCAAAAATGATATTAAGACTTCTTTTTTTATAAGCTCTCCATGAACATGTACTCTCCCAATAATAAAGGCTGTTATGCCCCCAATTAGTGCAATATTTGTTATATTTGATCCAATAATCACTCCCAAAGCAAGAGAGGACACTCCTTCAACAGCCGAAGTAATGCCGACAAAAAGTTCAGGCATACTCGTTCCAAGAGCAATAATAAGCGCGGAAAGTACAAAAACCCCCGTATGGGTAAGCCTTGCCAAATGTTTCAAAGAAAAAATAAGATGGTCTGCGGCCCTAATTAAAACGAATATAAGGGCAAGTATTAGCAGTATATATCCGGCGGTTATCATCTTTATCTATCCTACTAGAAACCTATTCTTTTTGAATTTTAAAAAGTTCATTTAATTCTCCCAGAGTTGTTGCCTCGTTAGGGCTTTTATCATCACGAAATCGTATAAGGCGAGGAAATCTTAAAGCTAGCCCCGCGCTGTGAGTCGGGCTTTTGGTTATTTCATCGGCTGCGACTTCAACCACCAAAGAAGGCTTCACCCAATAATCGGGGGTGTAATTTTTATGAATTTCGTACACTTTCGGTTTATCCTTTACCTCAAGTTTACCCAAACGTTCTTTTATTTCTCTAAACCGCTCATCCGTTAATCCAGTTCCTACTTTCGTAGTAGTTTTTACTTTTCTTCCATCTTTCACACCTGCTAAAAACTGGCCCACCCCAAACCCCACCCTTTTGCCTTTCCCTAAAGAGTAGCCCATCACAATTAAATCCAACGTATCGGCTAATTTTGAAGCTGCTTTTTCCACCTGTTTCATCTTAACCCAACGCCAACCGGTTCTTCCTGGAACATAGAAAGCGTCCGCTTTTTTCACCATTATCCCCTCATAACCGGACATTGTGTCTTTTTTATAAATATCTTCGATTTTTTTAGGATCGGAAGTTAATTCATAATCTACGATTTTGAAATTTTTGCCCGGTTCAATAGTAGATTCAAGAACCCTTCTTCTTTCTAAATATGTTTTTCTCATCAAGTTTTCACCGTCTTTCGAAAGAATATCGAAAACAAAAAATTTAATTCCGACCTTTTTTAGAGTATTTCCAATTTCGTGCTTTCTTCTTCTCGTCATCGTTGCCTGAAAATTGGCAAGCTGTTTTGTCTCCTCATCAAGACCAACTGCTTCGCAATCTAAAATTATATTATCGGCCTTCACGTAACTTCCAATTTCTTTAAGTTCAGGAAACATCCACGAATTATCATTTAAATTTCGAGTAAAGGCTTTTGTAAAACCCTGCTGACCAGCAGACGAACCACCCCTATCTCTTTTAAAATGCAAAGAAAGCCTTAGCCCATCTAATTTGGGTTCAACCGACACTTTTCCCATCTTCTCGATCATCTCTTCGGGGCTTTTTATTCTTTGGGCAAGCATAGGAAGAACCGGTGCCCCAACCACCGGCTTAATATTTCTGACCGCTTTCCCCAAACCCTCCTTTTTAACTTTCTTGGCTATAAGACCTACGTCAGGAAGAACCTGATATGCCCTCTCTAACAAAGGCTTCATACTTTTGTCACCTTTTATCATCCACGAAAGAGCATCCAGTACTGTTTTGTCCGAAAATCCTAGCCTGAGCTTCCCCAAAGGAATTCTCGCAACAAATCTAACACTTAAGAAATCAAGGGATGAAAAAAGTTCCGCGAGGCTTTTAACCTTTCTTTCCTGACTATTTTCTCCTTCATCGCCGGCGGTATTTAAAAGTTTCTCATACACTTCCAAAACGGAAGGGTTTTTACTAGGAAGTGTTTTTTTTGAAGCGGTTAATTTTGATAGACTGCAGGCAACTTCTCCTAAATCCCCAAGTTTCTTGTAAAGCTGGGTCACTTCCTTATTATCTTTTCTGTATGCCTCAGAAATTGCTCTTATGACCATTTTATCAGCCATATTAAAAACAATCCCCTCATATGCTGAAGCTAGCTGGCCTAAAACAAGATATGTTATTTTATCAATCTCCTCGGACGAGGATTTATTAAAAAGATCTGCAAGAATCTTTGTAATTGATATCCTTGATGAAGTTCCCTCAAGCTTTTCAAGATATTTTGCAAGTTCTTTAAAAAGCATACAACCTATTATATCTAAATTCTCTGGTTTAGGTATGAAGAAAAGAAAAAGTAAGCAAAAACAACCATCCCTACAAAAATTACACCAAAAATTATACTTATAACCCCACCCCACTCATCATGGAATACTTTATTCAAACCATCTCCGATAAGAGTAAGCCCAAAAAGGCTCGGCAAAACCAAAATCATATACAAAAACTGCGGATCGCTTGTGCTCATAAATTTTAACTTTTTACCTGACTATCACATACCTCGACGCTTTCGTACTTCCCGTCTTTCGTATTATACCCTTATCCAATAAATCTCTTAAGTCCCTTAATATTGTATCTTGAGAAACCATGGGCAATACTTTATTTATCTCTTGCATGCTTCCCGAACCCTGATCAGATAAAAACTCAAACAGCCTGGCTTGCCTTTCTGAAAGAGATACCTGCTCACCCATCTTTACCTTAAGACGCGTGTCAATTGAGAGTTTTTTAACCTTCTCCTTAATCTTTGTAAGCTCTATTGCAACCACCCCCGTAAAATAATCAAGCCACGGGGTTAAATCCCTTGCACCAATATTTTTTGACTGCTTATCAACCAAGGAAAAAGCCTCGTAATAGGAGGCCGGGTCATCATCAAACTCCTCTTCCAAAGAGAAAAAGCGCTTTATATCATACCCATCCCTTATCAAAACCAAAGCAGTAAAAGCCCTGGAAACTCTACCATTCCCCTCAACAAAAGGATGTATCGCTACCAATATATAGTGTGCAATGCCGGCCTTTAGTATAGGGTGAACTTCCCCAGCCTCAGCCGAATTAAGCCAAGCAAAAAAGTCCTCAATTAAAAATGGCACTTCAACGGAAGGTGGTGGTTGAAAAACAATCTCACCGGATGATTCATCCTTAATAATTACCTGTGAAGTCCTAAAAACACCAATTTTTTCGGGGGAGACAATTTTATCAACCGTTAGTTTGTGTATTTCTTTGAGCATTTCCGGTTCATACCCTCCCCGCTTATATGCCAGTTCATCTAATAGCTCTACTACTCTTCTATAATTTATTACCTCTTGAATGTCACGGCTTCGCCCATAAACTTCTTGCCCCTCCAAAACCTTTTTTGTTTGAACTAAAGTTAAATCGTTCCCTTCAATATGAGTGCCATGATATACCGTTCTTATAATTGCATCCGATTGGAATTGTTTTTGAAAAGTGGGAACTAACGGGGCAGACTCGATTATCTCCTTTGAAGCCTCAATTGCGCCAATGTTTTTTAGAATTTTATTGGAAATGGTGTATTTAGGAAGATACATATACCCTCATATTACCGCATTGCCTGCGGGAAAAACAAGCCGGGATTATTGAGGGGACTCTTCCCCCGGGAGACGTTTCGCCCTGTTAAACTCTCTAGCCGCTTTATCAAAATTGATATCGGAAAACCCTACACTGACATTCCTGCTCTCCCCCGAAGGTTGACTAGGGTTTAGAATAAATCTCCACCCTGAGGTGTACCAACTCGGCTTTGTTGGATCTCTCCCCTTCACGGGTACCCATCTTCCACCTCTCCTATCTGACGGTTTAGTAATACCGGGGACAAACAACTCATCTTCTATTTCTGTGAGATTTGCTTCCCCTACTTTGTCACTTTTTTCCACCATACACGCCAACGGAAATATATTAGACTACAACAATACTTCGGAGAAATTCTTTAATTTCTCCAAAAAATGTTTATCTGCCGTAGTTATTATCGTTTGTTGGTTCTCCGATACTCTTGTTACCACTTTTCTATGCTCATAGTCAAGTTCTGAGAATATATCATCCAATAAAAGAGTTGGTCTCTCTCCGGTTTTTGCCTCAACAAACATAAGTTCCGCAAGCTTGAGCCACAACACTGCCATCCTTTGTTCTCCGCGGCTTCCGAAAGAGGAAAGATCGCGATTTTTCATATTCCCCGCCTGGCAGCTGGCAATATTAAAGACAAAATCATCCCTGTGTGGTCCAACTAAGGTCGTTGCTGAGGCAACCTCCTCCTCAGCGTATTGTTCGAGCCTTGTCTCGGAAATTGCACTTTTATCATATTCTATCTGAAATAGTTGATCATTAAGCCCCTTAGTTAAATTAATAAAGGCAATTAACTCCCCTCTTTTTTGTGATATGTAATCCCCATTTTTAATAAGCAGCTGATTCCAAAAAAGGAGCTGTGAACGAGAAACACCTTGTCCTAAACTTAGCGAAGAATCTTCGCGCATTTTGTAAAGGAGTCTGTTTCTTTGTCTTAAGCCTTTATCATAGGAAAGAGAGACACGTCTGTATTCCCTATCAACGAGGAATAGAACCGTATCCAAAAATCTCCTCCTTAGGGAGGGCGATTCCGTAACCAAATCCAAATCCCAAGGGCCAAAAAGGGTTGCTTTAAAATTTCCGGCAAAATCAAGAAGCCGCCTGGAAACTCCGTTCACTGTTAATTTTTTTCTAGCCACCTTTTCAGGGACAGAATTTCCGATATCAATAAGCCCCCTTGTTAAAACTGCCTCCAAAGCTGTAGTATCCGTAGTGCCTTTTATACGGGCAATTTCACTTGAGTAACTAATCATCTCCTCTTCAATTCTGGCTCTAAAACTTTTGCCAGTTGAGAGCAAAAACAAGGCTTCTAATATGTTTGTCTTTCCTGACGCATTCGGACCTACAATCACCGTTATTCCATCAGAAAACATAAAGCCCTTTTTCTTGAAGTTTCTAAAATCGTTCAAAAGAATTCTCTTTATCACTTATCTTTCATCCTTTCGGAAAAAAAGTATAACACTCCAGCCCCCGCAAATCTAAACCAGTATTCAATGGGAAAACCAAGAAGCCAATATTCGTCATACCATGGAATGTTTTCTTTTCTAAAATTTGCCCAGCTAAAGTATGGATTAAACACAAACCATAAAATTCCCTCAATCGTTGTAAAAAGAGCATAAAAAGACATTAGATACAGCTCTCTTTTCAACGTCCATTTGGTTACCAAGAAAGAAAAATGCGGCAAAACAAAGGCAAAAAGCCAAAGGTAAATATGATAACCAGTTATATTTTTACCATGAAGCCCCACGTAGTCAAAAATTGAATAATCAACACCTATCCGCCAAGTCGGTAGGTTTGCTGCCCACCCACTCGAGCCCTCTGTCTGGATTTCCAACAACGCCATTATAAGTGCGGAAATAATAACCAAGATAATAAACTTGATATGTTTCATCTTTTAATCCTGTTAGAACCAAAAAACTTGACCAGTTTTTTTCTATTTTCTTCTTTCATTTTGGCTATACTGTCACCAATCCACAAGGACATATTGTTTTCCAGCGCAAACCGTTTATGTTTTTCAATTAGTTCAGTACTAATCCCTGTCCCATCCCGAAAAACTAAAACATCAGGGTCAGCTGTCCAAACTATTCCGTTTAAGAATAGCCTTAATTCGCTTTCTTTGATATTTCTCTCCAGCATAAAATTATTAATACCTGAATCCAAAAAGGGGATTTCATCAACAAAAGGATTTAAAGTATCTATTCCGGTTCTTACAAAATCAACCAAGCCTACAAGCGGTGAAAGTTGACTTATGCACGACAATATCAAGGTATCCTCACCCAAAGTTTCCCTTACCAATTCCATGCCCCTCCGTAAAGCCTGGGCTCTAGTCACGGGTTTAAAATAGTTATTGTTTAGGCACACGGGGTACACAAAATCTACCTTGAAAAGTTCAAAACCCAAATTTTTAAAATGCGTTAACACTTTTTTTAGATATTCTTGTACTTCTTCCTTTGTTGGATCAAGAACCTCCAAATTAATAAAATCCGACATGTTATCAAATGGGCTTGTCATTCTTCCTTCAAAGTGTTCACTATCCTCATCCCTAATAAACCAACTCTTGTGGTAATCATGCAATTTTGTTGCTGGACTAATTGCAAATGGAGACAACCAAATACCCGGCCGATAGCCCATATTTTTAATTCTTTTTATTATTCCCTCAAAGCCACCGGGAAATCTTTCTTTATAATCCAGCCAGTCACCAAAATACTTTGTATATCCAGCATCTAATTGGATAAAATCGATGTCTAATCTTTCAGATAAAGACTTTATTGCATCCAATTCGTTGTTAATTATTTCCTCAGAAATTTTATTGCCGTTCCAATAGTATGAACAGCACATCGCTTTAATGGGGTCTTTCGGTTTTTTAACCTTCATATTTTTTGCCAAACTTTTCGCGAAGTTTGATTTAACCACATCCTCTTCTCCCAAACTGAAAAGTATTTTCTCGCTGTAAACACTTTGTCCGGAACCTACTGTCAAACCATCATATTGACAAGTAACCCTGACCCTAACGGCAGTTTCTTCCTTCTTTATGAATATCTGTGTAAATTGATCAGCGGTTGTAACAGCCCCAACAAAGAGACTTTTTTTGGAGAAAACAAGATGGGTAAACCACTCACTAATAATGGAATTTTTCAAATATCCATACTCTTCTTTAAACGAAAACGGGTTTTGGTCTCGTTTCAAAAAAACCGTATTTTGTTCTGTCGTGCTATCCAGTGTTTTATAAGAAACTTCACTGCACTGAAGCCAACCATGTTCCAAGATTTTCTTTGGAAAATATTCTTGTGGTAAACAAAAATCAGCAACAATAAAAGAAAATATCTTTATACATTTTGAGGAAGCATTTCTCACTCTTACAGAAAGCAATAAATTATCCTCATTCCTTTTTTCAATTCTTTCTATCTCAATTTCTCCATCCCCAGCTCCTAAAAAAACATCCGCATTTCCTTTCTTGGCCAGTACACCAAATATGGAAGAGTTAATAGTTTCAAACGTAAAATAATTCTTGCTCATTTGAGAAAGTTTAATGTGGCTACATATATTGTCCCCTTTGCGGCCGCTAGCCAAAATATGGTTGATGTAAAACTTACGATAAAAACAATCAAATACCTGTGGCGCATTTTATTAAGTAGTATTCTTCCCGTAAGGGCAGCAAAAAGAGGACCTGCAATGATTCCTATCAAGACAACAGCTGAGATTTTTCCTGTATGAATGAAGAGGTTTAACCATTTCTTCTCCCTTTTTATCTCTTTTCTTTCGATAACTTTTGCAAATTTGAAAAATGATTCGTGGCTAAAAAGATAAAGAAAAAGTATACCAAACAACGAAGAAACTACACCCGCAATGCTGTAGGCAATAAAAGCCTCGTTCCTGGCAACTCCAATGATAAACAGAAACTTTGTGGCCAATGTATAAACAATCCAAACAAATAGTGCCTGAAGATAAACTGGCTTAAACATACTCTTAAAGGATATATGTTTACACACACTACTTTCAAACCCAAAATTTTTTAGGTTTAAATCTGACAATTCGGGCAAAAGTAGGTTCCGCGACCGGAGAGAAAATACTTCTTGATTTTTTCTTTCTTACAACCAAGGCAAAACTTTCCCTCCTTCCCATATACCAAAGTGTGCTCCTGATATTTTCCTTCTTGCCCATCAGGGGTAACAAAAGCAAGCTCGCTTGCGCCACCATATTTTATTCCCCTCTTTAACACTTCGACAATTGCATTAAACAAAACCCCCGACTCGTCATCCGTCAAGCTTGATGCTTTTCTCTTGGGGCTTATTTTTGCCAGCCACAAAGCATCGTTTGCGTAGATATTTCCCACCCCCCCGATTTTTGTTTGATCCATTAGAACAACTTTTATGGACCGGCCCGTCTTTGAAAGAATCTCCGTAAATTTTTCTTTCGTCAAGTCCCTCAAGGGCTCCGGGCCTAGTTTTTTGATAAAAGGAAAATCGCCCACCTTTTCAGTTTTGACAACTTTCATCCAACCAAAACGCCTGACATCGTTGTAAAAAAGTTTTCCACCGTGGTCTAACTCGAAAATAACATGGGTATGGATACCCGGAACGCCGCCCACAACCTTTTTTGATAACTGGCCAAAATTAACAAGGTTTGGACCTTTATAAATAAACTGACCGGTGAGTTTTACATGAGTTATTATTGAATAACCATTATCCAAGTCAATTACGGTTACCTTTCCAAACCTTCTTACAAGAAGCACTTTTCCACCAAATAGTTTTTTCTCATCTCCCTCAAATATTTTTCTGTTTTTGACATAAACACCAATAACCTTATGTCCCCTAAGGAACCTATCTAGCTGCATTCTAATGGTTTCAACTTCAGGAAGTTCAGGCATTTCAAATTAAAACAGAAAATCTAAAAACCCTTTTGCAATCCCAACACTAGCTATTGTCGATAGTACACCACTGAAAACCAAAACTAAATATCTATACCAAATACGTCCAAGCAAAAATCTAATGGTCAACGCAGAAAAAATCGGGCCACCGATTGCACCAACAACCAAACATGCAATGATCTTTCCAAAGCGGGCATACTTTTTGAGATAGTTTTTTTCCTTTTTTTCCTCTTCTTTCTCAATCTCTTTTATGAAATGGAAAAAATCTTCGTGATTAAAAAGATATAAGAAAATAACCGATATAACCGAACCAAATAAAAATGGTCCTAAAAAAGAAATATAGATATTTCCATCTGCCACGAATCTAACAAAAACAAGTTTTGAAATAATTAAATACGAAATAGTGATTAGAAAGGTATGTAGATGGACTGGTCTGAAAAAGCCCTTCCGTTTTTTACCTTTTCTCTTGGGCATGTTTACTTACAAATTGTAGCATTTCTTTTTTAAATCTTTCTTTCGAGAATCTTTTAGCCTGATTAATACAATCCTCAGGTTTTATCTTCATGCCTTCAAACTTTTTAATGGCTTCCATTAAACTTTCGGGTGTTAATCTGTCAAAAAAAACACCCGTTTTACCATCAACCACTGACTCCACATAACCCCCTCCCCTAAAAGCAACAACTGGGGTTCCTGCAAGCTGGGCCTCAACAGGGGTAATACCAAAATCTTCGTCTTCGGAAAGAGCAAGGAAAGCTTTTGCTCCGGAATATAGTCTTGTCAACTGCCTATCGGAAACATATCCCAAAAATTCTACGTTTTTCTTGGAAAGTCTCTCTAGTCTTTTATATTCCATATAGTAACCAGCCGGTTTTCCGGCAATTTTTAATTGTATTCCCAGCTTGATAGCCGCCTTAACTGCCAAGTCTAGCCCCTTACCTCCAACGATTCTTGAAACGACTAGATAATAATTACCCTTCTTAACTTTAGGAATTTCGGGAAGTTCAATGGGGGGGTAAATAACGGTCGAGTCCCGTCGATAAAACTTCTTTATCCTCTCGGCTACATTTTTCGAGTTGGCAATAAAATAATCTACCTTTTGAGCAGCGGTAAAATCGTACATTCTTATAAAATGTCCAATAACTGCGGCGTAGATGCGAACAGGCCAGTATTTTTGGAATTCAATCGAGGTTTTATACCCGTAAAGCCAGCGGGGGGGCGTGTGGCAATAGCAGATTTCAACAGTTTTTTTACCCTTTTTGAACCCTTTTGTGATATACCAGCCGGAAGAGCCGATAATCACATCATATCCCGAAAAATCAAAACTTCCCCAAACTAAGGGTGCCAGAAATCTTAACGGGCTATGGAGGTACTTATTGAAAAAGGGAATATAGTGAACCCAGGAGGGTCTAACCTCTTTACCGCGAAATCTTGCCCAGGCAGGAGAGTCTTTTTTATAGAAGGCGGTATATATCGGAGCTTTTGGGTAAATTTCAGAAAGAGCCAGCAAAACTCTTTCAGCGCCTCCGAATTCATTTATGTAATCGTGAACCAGTGCTATTTTCATATATAATTAATTGTAACCTAATTAATATTAGTGTCTTTTTTTCAAAAGTTAAATTAATGTCATCTGTCTTGAGTCGTCGATTTCCTTTCCCACTTTTTTAATTCTTTCAGTCAGTGTTTTAAATCCATATACAGCAAACAACTCCAACGCTTCCTTGCTATCTACCCTCCACCTCCCTGCTTTGGCCAGCTCTAGCTTAACTGGAGCGTCCAGAACAATTGTAGCAAGCTTGTGTGACATAACAGCATCTTCCCTACCTTTTTCCAGTTTTTCTCTTGTCTTTTCGGGAACTTCCTTTAAATGTTTATAAACCCCGTCTACACTGCCAAATTCATTCAAAAGATTGATAGCTGTTTTCGGCCCAATCCCCGCAACACCTTTATAGTTATCAGAAGGATCCCCAACCAAAGCTTTATAATCAGGAATTAATTCCGGTTTAACCCCCATCCTTTCTATCGTCTCTTCTATTCCCATCAGTTTGCCAGCAGACAACCCCGAAATGGGCATGTATAACCTTACCCTTTTGTTAACCAGCTGTAAAATGTCGCAATCGCCGGTTACAATAACGACTTCGTCTATTAAAATTAAAGTCTCTTTTCCTCCACCTTTCTTCTCTTTCATCTTTTTACTCTGTGTAGCTTGCTTAGCGAGCGTGCCAATTACATCATCCGCCTCATAACCGGATTTTTCGTAAATGGGAATTCCAAAGGCTCCAATTACATGCTTAGCCTTTTCAAACTGAGACGAAAGATCTTCGTGTGTCGAGGGTCTTTGGCTTTGATATTCCTTAAATGCCTTATGCCTAAAGGTGGGAGCCCTAACATCAAAACAAACCGCAATGTGGGTTGGATTAAGATCGGAGATAACCCTAAGAAGCATGGAAACAAGTCCATACACGGCATTTATAGGTTCGCCAGACTTTGTTGTTAGGGAAGGAAGTGCATGAAAAGCTCGATGCATAATCGCATTGCCGTCGATTAATACCAACTTCGATCGACATGGTGTAGCAGATAAATCCATGGGGTTATTTTGCTGAGTTCTTTTTTCCCACAACCTTATCAAATTCTGCCTTATCTAAGGTCTCTTTAACTAATAATTTTTCTACAATTTTATCAAGAGTTTTCCGGTGTTTTCTAACAATTAAAAGGGATTCAGAATAACAGGAGTCCACGATCTTTTTTACTTCATTATCTACTTTTTCCTGCATTGCCGGTGAAACCTGTGTTGGTTCATACCATTCAGGTTGACCAAATTCTCCCATTTCCAACTGAGGACCAAGATTTATGGGCCCTAAAGAACTCATTCCAAAATCAATAACCATTGCCCTTGCCAATTGTGTCGCCCTCTGAATATCGTTTGATGCACCAGAGGTCATCTCCTTAAACACAACCTCCTCTGCGGCCCGCCCTCCGAGCATCGCCGTTATTTGTTGAACAATTCTTGTTTTTGTCTCGTGGGTTCTATCTGCTGCGGGTGGAATTAGAGTATGACCCAGACTCATTCCTCTAGCTACAATTGAGATCCTGTGCACAGGATCCATCTTAGGTAAGATATGAGTAACAATCGCGTGTCCCGCTTCATGATAAGCGGTTATTTGCCTATCCTCATCACTCTGAAGCCTCTTTTTGGCGGGACCCAATTTTACCTTAGTTGCCGCCTCCTCTATATCTTTTTCCCCAATTTCTTGTTTATTATCCCTTGCAGCCAAGATTGCAGCCTCATTAAGCATATTTTCTATATCTGCTCCGGAAAAACCTACCGTCCTATCAGCTACACTTCCCCATTTGATACCTTTGGCAAACTTCTTTCCTTGGGCGTGAATTTTAAGTATTGCCCCGCGCCCCTCTTTGTCGGGCATATCCAAAGTTACCCGGCGATCAAACCTTCCCGGGCGCAATAGGGCGGGGTCCAATAAATCACCCCTATTGGTTGCTGCAACAACCATCACATTATCATTGGGAGTAAAACCATCCATCTCAACTAATATTTGGTTTAGTGTTTGTTCTCTTTCATCGTGTCCCCCAATAAACCCCCTTCCTCTTTGGCGTCCGATAGCATCTATTTCATCTATAAAAATAATTGATGGCGCAGAAGCTTTTGCTGTTGCAAATAAATCCCTCACACGAGACGCCCCTACCCCAACCAACATTTCCATAAACTCACTACCCGCCATTGAAAAAAACGGCACGGCCGCTTCACCAGCAACGGCACGAGCCAAAAGTGTTTTTCCAACCCCCGCAGGACCAAACAACAAGACACCTTTGGGGGTTCTGGCTCCTATCTTGCGGTACTTTTCGGGACGTTTAAGAAAATCGACCACTTCCTCCAGCTCTTTTTTGGCTTCATCCACTCCGGCAACATCGGCAAAAGTCACGCTTTGCTTCCCTTTGGCAAAAAGCTTGGCCTTACTTCTTCCGAAAGAGAAAATATCCTGCGCCCCCTTGTTTTGCGTTCTAAAGATAAAAATAAAAAGCCCCGCCATAATAAGGATGGGCAATAAAACTCCCAAAACACCTCCAAGAGCCTTGGAAAGAGTCTGATCAACAATGGTGTAATTAACCTTGGTGGGATCTATCTCGGCCTTGCTTAAAAGATCGGTAAAGCTGTCATTCGCCTCTTTTATAGAATCTTTAACCGAACCGTCTTTATAGGTAAGAATAAGTTTCTCGTTCTCAACAACAATTTTATCAATCTTTCCTTCTTTGGTATCACTTAAAACCTGAGAAAGTTCAATTTTGGAAGTTGTTCCCTTCATGTCAAAAAAAGCAAAAATTGCAGGAAGAATAAAAAACAAGATAAAAAGCCCTAATAAAATGCTTCTAAAATTTATCTTAATTTTCATCCGAAGTTCTTTTTTTCCCCCTTCGCTTTTCCCTTTGGACAACTTCTTTAAATTTTTAAATGGATCCATACGCGGCAATTATACAATAGGTTAAATATAAAAGCTAAAAGGCAAAATTTTTTTATCGAACTTTGGTCCCGTTTGGAACCTTTTTTGCGAGCCTAAAAAGTATAGGGGGTGTGACCTCATCGTCTTTTTTGACACACATTAACATCATAACCTCAGACGGTTCCTTGTCAGGACCGATCTTTTTAGGCTCGACGTTAACTACAAAAGGAAACTGCTTTCCAATAAGCTCCTCGGGCTTGTAAAACTTCATAATCCCGGAAAAGGCCTTTTTAGTTCCAATTTCCCCCCCGAAATCCACTTCCGTCCTTATTACCCAATGGCTCCAAGAAGGAACATCGGCAGAAACAACAGTTCCAATCCTAATATCTACTTTCTGAAAATCATCAAGACTAATTTTATCCATATTTAAATTAATCCCATCGCCTCTTTGGTTTCCTTAAGTGTCTCTCTTGCAATCTTTCTTGCCTTTTCCGCCCCCTCCTCAATTACTTTCTCAATATAGCCCGGTTTTGCTTCAATTTCTTTTCTTTTCTCCTGAATGGGTTTTAACTCTTTGAAAATCGCTTCGGCCAGTTCTTCTTTGAGTTCGCTATATTTAATACCGCCGTTTATATAGTTTTGTTCATATTCCTTTCTCCTTTTTCCCCCTTCAAATAGCTCTACAAATTTCAAAAGATTGGAAACCCCACCTTCGGTTGGGACCCTATCCCCCCTCCCACTATCCGTCGGTGCACTCGCCAATTTTTCCTTTATGGTTTTTAGATCATCGACTAAGTTTATATAGCTTCCCTCTACCGATTTGCTCATTTTGCCCTCCCCCGTCAGTGACGGTATATATTCCCCTTTTGTTGCAAACCTAACGGGTTCCGGAAAATCCATTCCATATTTTTCATTCATTTTCCGGGCAATCTCACGGGCTATTTCAAGGTGTGGCTCCTGATCAATTCCGACGGGAACAAGACTTGCTTTATAGATTAGAATGTCAGCAGCCATTAAAACCGGATAATTAAGAAGGGCCATTGTTACGTGTTCCGGGTATTGTTTTACTTTATCCTTAAATGTTGGCAGATGCTGCATTCTGGCAACTGAAATTTCAGAGGAAAAAAGATAAGTCAGAAAAGTATGTTCGGAAATTAAGGATTGAGCAGTAATAATCGATTTTTCAGGATCCAGCCCGCAAGCCAAATAATCCATAATCACATCTTTGGTGTTCAGAGCCAGTTTCTTCCTATCAAAAGGCGTTGTTATGGCATGCAAATCCATAACCATATAAATGGTTTCATACTCGGGGTTATTAGAAAGCTCCAAATAACCCTTGACCGCTCCTAAGTAGTTTCCTAAATGTAGTCTTCCTGTTGCCCTCGTACCCGAAAAAACTCTTTTTTTGCTCATACAGTTCCTATTCTACTATTTAAACTTGCGGAATGGAATAAAATAGCACTAAAGTAATCGTGTCTCTGTTTACGGAAAGATTTGACAGTTTGGAAAGAAGAATCGACCAGAATCTTTTAGAACATAACATTGACGGAGAACCCGCCCCCCCAAACCCCAGAATTGCGACTCCAGAAGAAATCGAAGCTTACAAGAAAACTGTACTTGAGGCTGGAAACAAACCCCCAGAAAGGGGATAAAACCCAAAACGCAAATTTGTGCTAGGGATGAGAGTTGAACTCATAACCTTGCGCTTATGAAACGCCTGCTCCGCCATTGAGCTACCCTAGCAAACCTGGGCCCCTAAAATGAGTCCCTACCACTGAGCTACGTTGGCTCAAAAGTATTTTACTCTAAATTCCTAAATGGCTCAATTTTTATGGTATAATTGCTTCGCTAGTCTATGTGCGGGGTAGTGTACGGCTGCACGCGAGGCTCAAAATGGGCTCAATCAGTAAAATGGTTGATATCTTGGCTGTATCGGTGAAATCTAAGTTTATATGAATATGACAACGCCGAGGCAATCCATATCAAAATATGGCGAGTCCGTAGAGACTATACGCCAAGTTCCAAGTAATAACGAGGAAAAGACATAGTCCGACACTCATCGAAAGGTGAGAAACAGATAAAGCATAATCTCGCAGGCTGGGTTCAACTCCCAGCCCCGCAACAAATAACCACTATAGGTTGACTTTTGGTTTCTTTGGTAGTACTATTCTCTCACTAAATTAAACACATTCAGGCACAATTGCGGCCTATTTTTTGTTTATTAGTTAGTAATTTAGTTCTCTTGCACATTGTAAAAAGTATCTTTCAAACCATTCGAAATAGTAAGAAGGAGGCTCAAATGAAACGCGGGTTCTGGATTTGGACAGTATTGGTAACCGTGGGGGTTATTTACCTCCTAGCAAGTTACACCAACGTCGGATTGAACTTGGGCATCGGACTTTTAATTTGGGTGCTCGGATGCGTTTCCGGTATGGTGGCGCGTTCAGTCACACGGCACTAACACAACTTTAAAAAACTAGTAAGAGGTAACTCCGTACAATCGCTTGCAAACGCAAGCAATAGGCTCAAGCCTATGTACAAGAGAAAAACCCTCCTTACGGATGGAAATTATTTGACGTAATTTGTCAGATGGTTTCTTGAAGTAGGAGGGTTTTCTTTTGGAAAAAGATTATATTTGCTAAATCTACCTCAAATCTAGTATAAGCTAAGCCTGTTTCTCACTAACGTTCGAAATAAATACAGGTGCACCTTGAGTAAGAAAGAGGGTTCGGATTTCTTCCACCCCCCGCAACCAATTCATCCTGAGCGAAGTCGAAGGAAATTAAAGGAGCTTTAATATTTCCTCAAAATTATCTTTTGTTGAAGTTTTATTCCGTGTTTTTTTACCACATTTTGTGCATTTATGGATAAGTACATATTCGCCCTTTTTTGTTTCGATACCAAAAGGCTTCATTAATCCTGTACATTTTGAGGCCCGATCCCCAGGAATTTCTTCATCTACATGCCTGCTCCAAAGACAATTCGGGCAGTGATTTGTATAACCGCTTCCTTTAACCCGAGTTTTACAAACCCTGCAAACAAAATCCTCTTCTTTTTTAACAAAGTTCCTTCTCATACAACTTTTTAAAACTGAGTGGACTAAAAATCAAATAGGTGCAACCACTTTCTCCAGGTTGGATCCGGTAAAACATCGTCTTCCTCTTGTATTGGTGGAATCAACCTTCTTAGCGTATCCTCGTCGGGCAAAACAATAACCGTTTCCCCTTCTTTTACTAAACCCAACTTATCCCTTAATTGTTTCTCAACAAATTCACTTTTCTGAACTTCCTTCAATTGGACTTCCAACTGCTTATTTTCTTCATCAAGTTTCTCAATTTTTTCCTTTATTTTTGCCACTCTTTTTTTAGCTTCATTAATTCTTAAAATATTGCGTGCCAAAGACAAACCTAGTATCACAAACAGGGTAATTATAAGGTAACTTTGGTAATTGCCCAACTTAACCTTTATTTTTTGATATATATCAACTTTTGTGCTATATTTCGCTCCCATAACATTGACTAGCTAAAAAACTACTATATAATATGGGATTAGTTAGAAACGATTTTACTAATTAACTAACCTCCCTATTCCAAATTTAATTATGACACAAGATACTTTAAAAAACCTGCTTCCAAAATTTGTTGAAGATTTGAAAGTCAAAGGGCGGTCACCCTCAACCATACTTGCTTATAGGGCAGACCTTGAACAAATGGTCAGGTTTCTTTTGGGAAAAAATAAACCACTATTGGAACATATTCATCCAGATGATCTGGAATCATTTAGGGACTCTCTCCTGGCAGAAAAATATACTCCCAAGACGGTCTCGAGAAAACTTAATGCTGTAAAAACTTTCTTCAGATGGTTACTCTCCGAAGGACTAAGTGGATCCGATCCTTCCTCTTCCGTTACCCATCCTAAAATTGAGGAGTCTCTTCCCAAATTCCTTTCCCAACTTGAATATCGCGCACTTCGAGATGTCGTGCGTTCAGATACTAGAATCGCGGCCATGGTTGAATTAATCCTGCAAACAGGAATGAGAATTTCTGAGGTCGCAAATCTTAAAAATGGGAACATTAAGGAAAATTCTATAACTATTGAGGCTTATGCAACCCAACCCGAAAGAACAATTCCCCTAAATAAACCAGCTAAGGACGCTTTAAATATGTATTTATCACTCCGCCCCAAAATCGAATCTGTTTACTTTTTCATAAGTAAAAATGGTAAACCTCTGGCAGTCAGGAATATTCGATCTGCGGTCGATAGATATATGCAAAAGGCGGAAATTCCAAACTACTCAGTTAATGACTTAAGGACAACGTTCATTGTTGAAAACTTAAGGGCGGGGGTTGATTTGGTTCTCCTTTCCCAAGTTACAGGACATAAAAGACTTTCAACTACAGAACGCTATTTGGAGCTTGCTCAAGTCAAAGAAGCAGGTAAAAAGCCCACGCTCCAGGAGCTTTAATTTCTCTCCAATCTCCTTTTTATTGAAGCTATCTCATCTTTTCTGAAGCGGAAGCTTTTATCTCCCCAAGTTGATTTTCCTTTCGGAAAGGATAAATCCCTTTCCGCTTCTACTAACCAACCAAGTACTTCTTTTTTATTAAAAGTGATCCTTTTTTCTATCAGTGCAGCAATTGTCCTTACTGGAACACCAGTCTTCCAAACAGCCCAGGTAAAGTAATCTTTTTTTCTAATATCTCTTCCCTCCTGGGTCTGGTCATATTTTTTGTATATTTGCTTTGCCAAACTTACTCCCTCACTGCTCCTACCTGCCATAATAAGCGCAAAGGACAAGAAACCCTCAATTTCAAACCATCTAGGATAACCACTCTCAACATAATCTGGATCTTTTTTGGCAAATTTTAAAGATTTCTCATACTGCTCTACTGACAATTTATAATCCCCTTTATAATCGCTAATTCTACCCAAAAACCTGTACAGTCTTGATCTCCATTGGATAAGATCATATTTTTCAACATAAAATTTTGCATTTAAAGTTACCGCCTCCATACCTAATAGTGCCTTCTTTTTTTTCTTAAAGTCCTGGCTTCCTTGGGGCTTGGAAAGCTCATTCATCAATATATGCTGGTAAACGGTTGCCTCCTCCCAAAATAAATTAATCACAAAATTATGGCCACAACCAATTGCCTTATCAATAACAGATAAGGTCTCTTCTTCTCTTCCTTTTTGTTCACGAAGATTTTTTATCTTCTCAAGAATTTTCTGCGGAGAACCATTAAAATCTATTTGTATCATGTCAGTTTGCATTAGATTAGGTAAATTAACAGGCGGGCACTAAAAAAACACCGTTGACCCGGGCTTTATGACGCTCAGAGCACAACATATCAAAAATTGGTGGAGCCGCTTGGAATCGAACCAAGTACATCGACTTTATAAGAGTCGCGTTCTGCCAATGAACTACGGCTCCAATTTTTGCTATAAGGTTCCCGTTCCGCCGTAAAACTGCACGTCCAGATTTTGTTATAAAAGCCGCCAGCCGAATTATATCAAAATGAAGTTAGTTTTTCTTCCTGAAAGCTGAGGTCATATGTTCCCAATCTCTGTTCTTTCTTACTTTCAAGTTTTTCTTCCATACAGCTTCTAACACCGATATGTCAACTTTTAGTTTTTTTGCAATTCCTATTATCCCTATCATATCCTTTGGAAAACAGGCTCCACCAAAACCAAAGTCACCATCCGGACCCGGGGTCCGTAGGTGTGTCCCAATACGCGGATCTGCTTCTACCGCCTTTCTTACCTTGTCGTAATCGGCACCAACTTTTTTAGATAAATAGTAAAATTCGTTTGCCAAAATTACCTTTGAAGCAAGAACTAAATTGCTCATATATTTTGTAACTTCCGCACTTGTCGTATCCATAATATAATATGGTTGGGTTTCTATAAGGATTGTTTGATAAAGCCTTTTCATTCTTTCCCCCACCCTTTCGCTTGATACTCCTATTACTGTTCTCGCCGGATTTAAGAAGTCCTTATTCGCGTTATTTTGCGTCAAAAATTCTGGATTCATTGCAAAATTAACTTTCGGATATTTTTTAATGTATTTTGCTGTTGTCCCTGGAAGGACAGTGGATTTAACTATTACAATTTTATCGGTTCCTTTTACTAAAGGAGCAATCTCATCAACAACACTATCTACAATTCCCATGTCCATCCCCGAGTAATCTTCAAACATCGGGGTAGGAACGCAAATAAAGATAAATTCGCTTTTTTCAACGACTTGGGCAAGCGTAAGGGGGCTTGTTCGTAATTTATCAAATACGAAAATTTTATTTATCTTATTTTTGGCCAAACCCTTACCCGTAGCTTGACCGACAAATCCCCAACCGACTACACCAACTTTGTTCATAAGTGTCTTTGAAATCTAATATAGTAAGGAATAATATCACAACTTCGCTCTGCGGACAATCTCCGCTTCAACTAGCCTTAAATCTCTTCCATACTTTAATCTGCTCATTTCTTTAATTATCTCAGCCACGCGAGGGTTTTCCAATTTCTTTTGAGCATTCATATCCTTGGCCAGATCCATTGAAAAAGGAGGAACCGGCTCGTTATGCACCGTCATTTTGGTATAAGCATGGTACTTTTCGATATTTAATAAATCATCTTCACCAAAAACCGGAGAGTACTCATGAGCAAGATAATTTGCATCAGTAACCCCAACCCTGAAGGAAATTATTGTACCCACATTTCCGAAAACAGCATTTTTAACCTCCTCCTCAACCTGACCAATAAACTGATTGGCAACAGTAAGATTCAACCTGTATTTTCTTGCCTCAGAAAGAATTTGAGCAAAATCCGGAGTTGCAAAATTCTGAAACTCATCAACGTAAAGGTAAAAATCACGCCTCCTATCTTCCGGAGTGTCCTGTCTGCTCATCGCTGCCATTAATATCTTTGGAATTAATATAAGGCCCAAAAAATTGGAGTTTTCTTCCCCAATTTCTCCTTTGGCCAGATCAATAAGAAGAATTTTCCCCGAGTCCATAATTTCTCTAAAATCGAAGGAGCTTTCGGACTGACCAATAATATTTCTTATCATTTTATTGGTTACAAAACGTCCAAATTTTGAAACTGTATAGTCTAAAACCTCAGATTTATGGAAATCAGCTGTCTGAGCGATCTGATCCGTCCAATAACGTCTCACTAAAGGATCCTTCACTCTGGGCAAGAGTTCCTGCACATAATCAGCCCTTTGCATAATCTGCATAACCTCGACAAAAGTGCTTCCGGGCTGTCCTTGCATGGCAGTCAACATTGCATTTCTAATTCCATGCTCAAATCTTGGTCCTACGATTCCTGTTTTATAGGGGTCAAAAAGCTTATACATCATATTGATTACTGCCGTCGCCGCAAAATGCTGTTGGTCTTCGGTTTTGGCCTCAAGAAGATTCAACCCCATCGGGCGCTCTGTATCACTAGGACTAAAGTAGATAACATCTTCTGCCCTTTCGGGTGGAATCATGGTCAAAAGTTCCCTTACGGTATCATGTGGATCAATAAAACAAACACCCTTCCCGGCTTTGATGTCTTGAAGCATCATCTCTAGCATTAATTGTGACTTTCCCACACCCGTCTTCCCGATTATATAAATATGTCTACGCCTGTCTTCCTCTGCTATATAAATAGGTCTTTTAATTCCTCTATACGTGCTCATTCCTAAATAAAGTCCTTCTTGAGGAATTTCTGCCGAGGCAGGAGCGCTCTTCGCATTTAACCAGAAAATGTGCGGAGTGGTAACCTGCTTATTGGGAAAGTGAAATACGGTTGCCAATTCTTCTGAGTTTAGTACTGAACGCCTATTACCCGGAATATTAAATACCGGCTGATACCTATATAGAAAGTCTTCCATAAAACCTCCTTTATTGATAATCTTGCGCTTTTTAAAACCATTCATATCGCCGGCAAACTGTCCAAACGAAGAGCTAATATTCTCAAGGTGAGATTTGGCAGTTTCTTCTTGAGGAGAAACTACAATAATTCTTATGGATGCTTCAAAACCGGGTTTTGATATTTTATTTTCAATCGCCTCCAGGGTTTTTGCAGAAGTTGAAAACTTTGCTTTTTCGGGATCAGATTCTTGCTTTTTGGTGTCTGAAATATATTTATTTCCGCTTTTTTGCCAATCGCTTTCGGCTGGAGAAATAAGAATTTGTATTGCCGCCCCCTCGGCCGGACCCATTTTGGCAAGAGATGATGTTAACGACGCCAAAGGATCTGTAGGCAAATCCTTGAAAGTTTTAATCGGATAAAAATTCGCCTTCGATAACTGCAAGGCTTTGTAAGCGACCTTACTCTTCTCGTCAAAAATATTGTATTCCTGAACTTCGGTAATTTCCGCATCGGGAAATCCTCCATTAATCTGTTTCTCAACAAGGTCCTGAAGCTCTTTGCAAGTCCACACATAAAACCTTATGTCCTCCTGCTTAGCAACTATCTCAAATGAAATAGATGGCTGCACTTTAAATTTTTGCTGCCAACCTCCCTTTTTTATCGAATAAAGAGAAGAGAAAACCTGCTCCATGGCGTCAATTTTTGTTTCATTCCCCCGGGGAACCGCTATTTGAAGCAAAACCGACTCAATTGACCTATCCTCTTTCCCCTTATAGCGAAAGAGTGTAAAAAGAACGTAAAATAAACCAACAATCAATAAAACCCCTATCCCTAAGGCAAAAATTATCAAAATTACCTGGTTTACATTAATTGTCGATGCTTGCAAAAACATACCTTAAATATTTTCTAATGATTGATACCTAAACGCTTCCTGACAATTAGCCTTATATTTGTAATAAATTATGGTTTCGAAACTTCAGGATTTCTTCCCAAAGACCCAGAAAATATTTTCCACCCGAAGTGAATTGCTTTTTTTATCATTCTTAACCAATAAGCTGCAAGCCAAGTAATGGAATCAGAAACCGAACCCTTCGATAAAGTTGTTAATTGACCCTGGTCACCAGGAATAGTAATGGAAATGACTTTATCTGAGGGAGTTTGAATCATAGATTTTCCGTCATCTGTTTTCACCCGCTTTTTAAATTGCGTCAAAACAGGCTGAACTACCTCTTTACGCTCAATTGTCAGGGGGGAAATTTCCTCAGGAACTTCCTCTATATACGGTTTTACTTCTCTTTCCGGAAAAAGGGACATATTACATTCATTGTAGCATTTCCCACTAAGGCTTCCATACTTCTTCTTTGTGTCCCCTTATTTTGTTTTCCCGTCGTGCCAGGATAAAAAAATAGTCGGAAAGACGGTTTAAATAGATAACTATCTCCCTTTCTACCTTCTCATTTTTGGATAACCCTACAACCAAACGTTCGGCTTTTCGAACCAGAGCTCGCACATAATGAAGCTGAGCACCAATTTGGCCTCCCCCGGGTAAGACAAAATTTTTCAAAACGGGAAGAGTGTTTTCAATTTTATCAATCTCCTCCTCAAGTTTTTTTGTTTTATTTGCCAATAGCTTAAGTTTTGATCCGGCCAAAATTGACCCAATGGTAAATAGATCCTTTTGAACTTCACGGAGCCTTATTTTCAATCCACTCCCAGCTACCGAACAAATTATCCCCAAGTAACTATTCACTTCATCTATCAGGCCAATTGCATCAATTCTTAACGAATGTTTTGAAACACGAAGGCCATTATATAAACACGTTTCCCTTTTATCACCTTTCTTTGTATAGATGCCCATTAGCAGATTATACAGCAGGATACCGAACCGCTCCCGGCTCATTTATCAACATCCCAAGACCCAAAAAAATACTAGTTGGTCTTGTGAAATCCGGTTTGTCCCAACCAAACTTTGAAATGGAGACTAGCACTCAGAGTACCCACACGCGTGACATTTGGAACAACCTTCTTCATACACCAAAGCACTTGCCCCGCATGATGGACAAATATCTCCAATTCCGTCTGTCTTTACACTTTCCCCTTCAACAAAAATGGCGGAATACCTAGAAGCAGAAAAATTCTCAGGTTTTGGAGTCCCGCTAGGCGGGACCGAAACAGCTGCGGGGTCGAGTTTACCAGACTCCCGGATTCCGTTCGCCGCAACAGTTGATCCAGTCCCGTTTAGCGAGACTCCATATTCTTCCAGAGAGGTACCAACCTTTAGGTTGCCGTTAATCTTAAAACCATAATGATAAGAGAGCGCTATACTAACCGCATCAGGTAGAGAAAGTATCTTATTCGGACCAAAACCCACAGAACGTCTTCCTCCTATCCCCGACAATTGATGAGCAATTTCTTCCGCCCTTTGCCTCGGCGCTAACCAACCCTGAAGTCTTAATGATGTTGAAATTGTTCTCCCTAAAGCCTCCGCCATTGCCGCAACATCACTTCCCGCCTTACCAACATTAATAAAAAGCTCCAAAGGGTCTCCATTTTCATCTTGATTTATAGTAACAAAGGCCTTTCCCACAGGAGTTGCTAATTTGTATGTGGCACCGGTTACCTTAAAAGGTCTGTCCCCAACGGTATTCTCTAATTTTGTCTTTACTCCATGCTCCTTATTTACTCCGAGATTTAATACCTGTGATTTTTTACATCCGTCCCTGAAGATTGTAATTCCCTTGCACCCCATTTCCCAAGCTAACAAGTATGCCTTTTTAACATCATCAATACTCGCCTCCTTATTTAGATTTATCGTTTTTGAAACTGCATTTTCGGTGTATTTCTGAAAGACCGCCTGCATTTTGATATGCCACACAGGGTCAATTTCGTGCGCAGTTCCAAATATTGACCGTACGTCTTCCTGAATATCCTCTATTTGTCTTACTGTTCCACTTTCAGCAACAATTTTTCCTATATCCTCGGACCAAAAACCCTTTTCCTTTGCAAGCTCTTCAAACTTTGGGTTAACAAAAGACAATTGCCTATCTAAGTGTTTGTCTCTAACAATATGCCTATATGCAATAGCAAAAAGAGGCTCTATTCCGGAAGAAGCTCCCGCAATTATTGAGATTGTTCCTGTTGGGGCAACTGTCGTAACAGTGGAATTTCTCCGTGGTTTTTCTTTTGAATAAATACTTATTGGCCAAAGAGGAAAGGCTCCACGTTTCTTTGCCAACTCCTGCGTTTCTGAAACCGCGGCATCCCCAACCGCTTTCATTACCTTCTCTCCGAGAGAAATGGCCTGATCACTATCATAAGGAATTCCAAGGTCTATAAGCGTATCTGCCCAACCCCCTACCCCCAAACCTATTCTTCTTACAGCCAATGTCATTTGCCGGATTTGAGGAAGTGTATAGGGATTTATCTCAATCACGTTATCCAAAAAACGCGTTGCTTCTCTTGTTACCACATCTAATTTTTCCCAATCAATAACCTTTTTATTTCCTTCCTTTTTAGTAAGATTATTCAAAAAAATGCTCCCCAAATTACAGGAGTCAAAAGGATAAAGAGGCTGTTCCCCACAGGGATTCGTCGATTCGATCGGTCCAAGCGATGGAACCGGGTTTGAAATACTATTATTGATTCTATCTATAAAAATTACCCCAGGATCACCCGTTTCCCAAGCCGCTTGAGCGATTTCATTAAATACCCTTCTTGCAGAAAGCGTTCCAGACACGCTCTTTGTTTTTGGATTAATAAGTTCATATTCACCATCTAGCTCATAAGCTTTCATAAATTCGTCGGTTACCGCAACAGAAATATTAAAATTGGTTATTCCTCCCTCTTTTTTACAATGGATAAAATCCAAAATATCGGGGTGATCAACTCTTAAAATTCCCATATTTGCCCCGCGCCTTTTACCTCCTTGTTTAACCTCGTTTGTCGCAGCATCAAAAATCCTCATAAATGAAACTGGTCCAGATGCGATCCCTTTACTGGACTTAACCATTGACCCGTTTGGCCTCAATCTGCTAAAAGAAAATCCTGTGCCACCCCCGGTTTGATGGATTAAGGCCTGATATTTTAAAGCATCAAATATTCCCACCAAAGAATCCTCGACCGGAACCACAAAACAACCCGAGTATTGAAGCATATTGCCAGTACCTGCGTTCATCAAGGTCGGCGAATTTGGAAGAAACTGACAACTAACCAAAAGTTGATAAAAATCCCTTGCCTTTTTTATAGTTTCTTTTTTTGAAGCCCTCCAAACCGCCTCCACAGAAGCAATTTCCCAAGCAACCCTCCAACACATATCCTCCGGAGTTTCAACCGGATTAAGATCATCATCTTTAGCAAGATACCTCTCGCCCAAAATTCTTAAAGACTGCTCTGTCCAATCGCCTACAGGTAAGTCTTCGGGCCTTTTTGGTCTCTTACCAAGCTTTCTCTCTATTTTCTCTTTAGTCTTCTCGTAGGAGGTAAAGTGCAAATTGTCTAAAGACAATATATTTTCCCCGTTTATATAAACCCTTTTCTTTTTCCCCTTATTCGATGTTATAGAACTTTGAAACAATTTACTGCTCTTGATCAATTTGTTTTGCATAACTATATTTGTTTTTTCTCAATAACTTTTTCAAAATCGCTCAGATCTTCAAATTTAAGATAGACACTTGCAAATCTGAGCCAAGCAACCTTATCAAGCTTCTTTAGTCTTTCTAATACCGCATTCCCTACTAGTTTGGATGGAACTTCTTCCTTTTCCTGTCTCAACATTTCGCGTTCTACATCACTTACAACAGTATTAACTAAATCCAAAGAAACGGGGCGTTTTTCTATCGCCCTTAATATACCTCTTTTAATTTTTTCCCTATCAAAAAGTTCACGCTTACCGTCCTTTTTAATAACCCAAAGTACCGATTCGCGAACTTTCTCAAAAGTTGTAAATCTCTTGCTGCACCCGGCACACTCTCTCCTCCTTCTTATCAATGTCCCATCATCAACAACCCTTGATTCAAGCACCTGAGAGTCTGCGGCTGCACAAAACGGACATTTCATAGTCTATTTCTAATTGCTAAAACTGTAAAAGATACCTTTCACGAATGGAAACAAAAAACGCTATTTATAGTAACAAAGAGTATGTTCTAACGCTACGGGTACACAGTCAACTAGTAATATCTATCTCATAAAACATCACCCCAAGCTTAACTTGAAGCCACAATTTTTTTATTCTCCGCAAATTTTACGGGAATATGTTTACCTCAAAATAATCAACATAATATACTGAAGAACTTATTAAATCAGAAGCCTAAATTATTCCCCATCGAAGGGGTTTATTGGAACGGGCATACCAACTGAATATAATGCGTCTCTGACTTGATTATAGACGTTCTTTGAATAATTTTGCACTTTAATAACTTCCGGTTTTGCGTCTTCCGGGGCAATATCAATTATTTCTTCCATTTCCTGCCAATGCTTAAGTGACGCGTTTGCCAAGCGTGTCAAAAAACTTTTTGTATCCATTCCATTTTTCCTATTTTCTTCCTCAAGAAGGAGAGCTTTTTCCAAATACTTTTCCCCCTTAGTAAGAGTAGTA